>ERZ1066122.478-NODE-478-length-42121-cov-10.593900_pt1 | contig 42121 bp, 38 predicted proteins | sample MGYA00382769_ERZ1066122 | MGnify/ENA primary metagenome ERZ1066122 (study PRJEB33369, sample SAMEA5778352) | biofilm metagenome | biome: Industrial cooling water; feature: Water cooling tower basin; material: Biofilm | place: United Arab Emirates | collected... | reverse complement strand
GGTTTAAGCTGCACGTCATCCGCAGGCAGACGGCTCGCCTTCGCTGCCAATCGCGCGACTGCTCCGGCCCGCAGCGTCGAGCTCAGCTTTGCCGTGCCGAGCGGCTGCCCCTCGCAGCGGCTTGAAATCGGCGTCACTTCCGAAACCCAGCCGGGCGGATCGGCGGCGTGGGTCGATCGCATTGTGGTCGGACCCGCCGCCGGCGCCCGGGCCGACGGTCGGTGATTGACAAGATGGCTTTTCGTTTGATGATGGAAGCTTGATGCTGAACACCTCAGTTTCGCCATGGCCCGTGTTCAGCGAGGATGAGCGCCAAGCCGTGGAAGCCGTTCTGAAGACCGGCCGAGTGAATTACTGGACGGGAAACGAAGGGCGAGCCTTCGAACGCGAATTCGCCGACGCGATCGGGACCCGCTACGCCGTCGCGGTCGCGAACGGCACTGTTGCACTCGACCTAGCGCTCAAGGCGCTCTCCATCGGCCCGGGCGACGAGGTCGTGGTCACGCCGCGGACGTTCATCGCTTCGGTCTCGTGCGTCGTGAACACGGGCGCCGTGCCAGTCTTCGCCGACGTCGATCGAGACAGCGGCAACATCACCGCGGCCACGGTCGAGCCCGTCCTCTCCTCGCGAACCAAGGCCATCATCGCAGTGCATCTTGCGGGCTGGCCGACAGACGTGGATGCGCTCACGGACCTCGCCGCGCCACGTGGCATCGCGGTCATCGAGGATTGCGCGCAGGCGCACGGCGCAAGACTGAGGGGGCGGGCAGTCGGATCTCTCGGCACGATCGGGGCTTGGTCCTTCTGCCAAGACAAGATCATGACGACCGGCGGCGAAGGTGGAATGGTGACCACCAACGACGCGGATCTCTGGGCCAAAATGTGGTCGTTCAAGGATCACGGGAAGAGCTGGGAAGCGGTTTACGAGCGCCAGCACCCACCCGGCTTTCGCTGGGTCCATGACAGTTTCGGGACCAACTGGCGGATGCTCGAGGTGCAGGCCGCGATCGGCCGCGTCCAGCTGCGCATGTTGCCGGACTGGACCCGCGCGCGCGCGGAGGCTGCGGCGCGGTATCAGGCCGCCGTCGCCCGTTTTCCCCAAGCGCTGCGCGCTCCGACGCCGGGCCCCGATCACACCCACGCTTACTACCGCTTCTACTGCTATGTCCGGCCCGAAGGCCTGCGGAGCGACTGGACCCGGGATCGCATTGTTGCGGAAGTCAATGCCCGCGGCGTTCCGCTTTTTCACGGCAGTTGCTCCGAGGTTTATCTGGAAAAGGCGTTTGCGGGCACCGGATGGGCGCCGGCACAGCGCCTCCCGGTCGCGCGCGAACTTGGCGAGACGAGCCTGATGTTCCTCACGCATCCGACGCTGGAGCCAGATGAGATCGACCGGATCGCGACCATGTTCGAAGAGGTGATGGCTCAGGCCGCGAGCTGAACGGCTTCCACCGAGCCTCAGAGGCGCGGTGGCTGAATTGGCCGTTCCGTGTCGGGCCGCCATCCGATTGCATCGCCCCGGCGAGGCAGCTACAGGCCACGGCCTATCCTGAACACTCGGCTGGGAAGTTTCATGCCTAGGATTGAAGACATTTTCGTATCGTCCATCGGCATCGACCGATCGCTGGTCAACGACGGGCTGGAGTATGGCAGCGTCAAGGAATGGGACTCCGTCGCCCATATGTCGCTGGTCTCCGCGCTTGAGCAGGAGTATGGGATCATGCTCGAAACCGACGACGTGATCGACATGAGCTCGGTGGGCAAGGCGAAGGAAATCCTTCGCAAATATGGCGTCGAGGCCTGACCTCCCCAAGTCGATGAACATGCGGCTGCCGGCAAATTCACCATGCCAGTTCTGGCAGTTCGCGCCGTCAGATGCTCCCGCGCTGTTCGAGCGTGGCGCCATCGTCTCCCGCCGCGATCTGCTCGACCGGATCGACCAGTTCGTCCTGCTGCTCACCAGATGGAAGCGAAAAAGCTTTGGCTTTCTTTCTTTCGTGAGCAGTTCGGACGCGGTTGCGGCGTATCTTGCCTGTCTGCGCAGCGGCCGGGCGGCGCCATTGCTGTGGAATCCTTCGAACCACCCCGACGTTCACCAGGCGATGGCGGATCACTACCGGCCGGATTGGATTCTGGTCGATGCCGACGCGCCTCTCCTCGATGGCTATGGTACACTCGCCACGTTCGGCGGGATGCGCCTCGACGCCAGCGTTGACACGGCCGATCCGGAGGAACCGCATCCTGACCTCGCCCTTCTGCTGGCGACCTCGGGTTCGACCGGCTCAGCCAAACTCGTCCGGCTCTCCTACTCCGCGCTGGCCGCGAACACGGGTGCGATCATCAGCTATCTGGGCATGAGCCCGGCAGATCGCACCATCTCCACCCTGCCCTTTGCCTATTCGTTCGGCATGAGCGTCCTGAACACGCATATCGGTTGCGGCGGCGCGATCGCGCTCTCTTCCTACGGTCTGCTGACGCGAGAATTCTGGTCGACAGCCGCCGAAGTCGAAGTGACGAACCTATCTGGCGTGCCGAGCAGCTTCGAGATGCTGCGCCGTGCCGGGCTGGAGAAGCGCGGGCTCACGAAGCTGCGGTTCCTGGCACAGGCGGGTGGCGGCATGCGCGCCGATCTGACTCGGCTGTTCGAAGATCTCGCCCGTCAACACGGCTGGTCGCTATACGTGATGTATGGTCAGACGGAGGCCGGTCCGCGGATCAGCTTCGTTCCGCCGGACCGATTGGCCGAAAAGATCGGGAGCATAGGCATCCCGGTCCCCGGCGGCACGCTCGATCTCGACGGGGCGAGCGGCGAGCTCGTTTATCGGGGCCCGAACGTGATGATGGGCTACGCCGAAATCCGGGTGGACCTGGGCAGGGGCGATGAGTGCAACGGTTTGCTGCGAACTGGCGATTTGGCCCGGCGCGACGAGGACGGATTTTTCTTTCTCACCGGGCGGATGAAGCGCTTCGTGAAGCTGTCCGGGGTCAGGATCGGCCTGGACAGCATCGAGCAGCGCGTAGAAGAGCGGCTCGGCGTGCGCGTGGCTTGCACCGGGCGGGACGACCAGCTGCACCTCTGGTTGATCGAGAGCGAGCAGCGGCTGCCCGATCCCGACGTTACCGCGCTGCTTCGCGATCTTTTCGACATATTTCCCGGTCACGTGCGCTTGCACCGAGTTGAGGAGCTGCCGATCAACGCAAACGGAAAGACCGACTACAGCGCGCTCAGCGCGAGATCGGAAGAGCTCTGAGATGTCACAGCTGCCGGCGACCCTGCCAGATGCGCCGTTCGCGGCGCGTGCCGTCGAGAAGACGGCCGCCCTTCTCAGCGGGTTGAACGCACTGACCGAGCACCACCGCGCCGCGTGTCAGCCCTATGATCGGATGGTCGGCACCATCTTCGGCAATTCGCCAGCCGCCCGCCTCAGCGACGTGCCCTGGCTGCCGGTTCAGATGTTCAAGCGCGCCGAACTGCGCAGCGTGCCTCCCGAAGCGGTCGTGAAGACGCTCATGTCGAGCGGAACAAGCGGGCAGGTGCCGTCTCGCATATTCCTGGACCGCGAAACGGCAACCGCCCAGACCCGGGCGCTTGTCAAAATTTCCGGCGAGTTCCTTGGTCGATCGCGGCTGCCGATGGTGATCATCGACGACGCATCCTTTCTGCGCGACCGGACGAAGTTCAACGCGCGTGCCGCCGGCATCCTGGGTTTCTCGAATCTCGGCCGCGATCATCTCTATCTTCTCGACGACAAGCTGACGCCCGATTGGACGGCGTTCCACGCCTTCCTCGAGAAGCATGGCGATGGCCCTATCCTTCTCTTCGGCTTCACCTTCATCGTGTGGCAGAGCTTCGTCGAAGCGGCGCGGCGCTCCGGGATCGCGATGCGACTGCCCGTCGGCAGCATCCTCATTCATGGCGGCGGCTGGAAGCGACTGGAGGATCGCAAGGTCGCCCCGGAGACGTTCAAGGCCGCTCTTCTAGACACGTTCGGGATTGCACGCGTGCACAATTACTATGGCATGGTGGAACAGGTGGGCTCGATCTACTTCGAGTGCGAAGCCGGCCGCCTTCACACGCCGGCATATTCGGACGTGATCATCCGATCCGACCGCGACCTGACTCCCCTCGGCCCGGGCCAGCCAGGCCTCATCCAGGTGGTCAGCCTTCTGCCCCGCAGCTATCCCGGCCACAGTCTGCTGACCGAGGATTTAGGTACCCTGCTCGGCGAAGACGATTGCCCGTGCGGCCGGATGGGCAAGTATTTTGCGGTTCACGGCCGCATCAAGAATGTCGAGATGCGTGGGTGCAGCGACACCCGTCCGGTTGCCGCATGATCGAAACCTTCTTCGCCGTCGACCCCGTCGAGAGCTGGCCGGAGCATCTGGCGGAGCTGGCTCGGCGTCCGCGGCGCAGCCCCTTTGCCGCTGAGGCGATGGAGCTGGTCGGCAGCCTGTCGGAGCGCATTCTCAAATCGGACGTCGCCCACCGCTTCCCCGAGCTTGCTGCACTGGCGCATTGGTTCCGGCCGGCGAGCCTTTCGCGGATGCGGGCGGACCTGCTCCAATCGGCCGGGACTCAGGGAATCCGCCCGCGTGGCTGCGCCTTCCTTATTGCACCGGCGAACGTGGACATCCTGTTCATCTATGGCTGGCTGCTGTCGCTGCTTGCCGGAAATGCGACGGTGGTGAGGGTCTCCCAGAAGCCGAGCGATGCGCGAACGTCATTTCTCTCGCTGGTGCGGTCGGCGAGTGACGACATCCGCTATCGTCAGCTGCTGCGCGACTCCGTGGTCGTCAGCTATCCACACGAAAGCACCATGAACCGGCTCCTGTCGCAATGGTGCGACCTGCGCTTGATCTGGGGGGGCGACGCGACAGTCAACGCGATCCGCGCGATCCCGCTGAAGCCGACCGCGGTCGAAGGCGCATTCGCGGATCGGTTCTCGATGGCCGTCTTCGACGCTCGCGTGATCCTTGAGGAGGCTGACCGGCGTTTGGCCGAGCTCGCACGACGGTTCGCGAACGACACGCTCTGGTTCTCGCAACAGGCCTGTTCATCACCGCGGATGGTGTTCTGGATCGGCGAACCGAGCGATGTCGAGGCTGCCAAGGCGCGGTTCTGGCCGCTTTTCCGGGAAGCGGCGGGAGCTTTCGACGACGAGCCTGCCGCCATGATGTCGCGGGTGAATGATGTGTTCGCCATGGCGGCGGGAGGTTTGATCGGCGGGGTGGGCGACAACGTCGTCCAAGTGCCGACGCGCGCGGCCGGGCTGGCTGCCGCGTCTGCGGTTCGTGAGCTCCATTCCGGCTTTGGCCTCTTCGTCGAATATCAGATCTCCAGCCTGGCGGAGCTGGTGTCGCAACTGACCGACAAAGATCAGACCCTCGTGCTGCACGGCGCCAGCCCGGCAGCGGTCGACCAGCTGCTCGACTCCCTCCCAAATCGCGCGCTCGATCGGATCGTGCGCGTCGGCCAGGCCACCGATTTCGGCGTGACGTGGGACGGCATCAATCTGATGGACATCATGACCCGCCGCGTCGCCGTTGCGCGGGTGGCCGGATAGCAGATGGAGAACTAAGTGATCGGTGTCGATTTGTCGGGCCGGGTGGCCCTGGTCACGGGTTCGGGCCGCGGGATCGGTCGCGCGATCGCCGAGAGACTGGCGGCTGCGGGGGCGGATGTCGTCGTGAACGGCAGCCGCCCGTCGGAGCATCTCGATGCCACGGCCGAACATTTGCGCACCGTGCACGGTGTGCGCAGCCTTGCCATTCCTGCCGATGTCGCGAGCGCCAGTTCCGTCGCAGCAATGATCCAGGCGATCTTCAAGGAGTTTGGCCGCCTCGACATTCTGGTCAACAATGCGGGAGTCTTGAAGGACGGCCTGATCGGCATGATCCGCGAAGCCGATCTCAACGACACCATCGGCACAAACACGATCGGCACGCTTAACTGCATCCAGTCCGTTGCGCGGCTGATGCAGCGCGGCGGCGGCGGCAGCATCATCAACATCTCGTCGATCATCGGCGTGCGCGGAAATGTCGGTCAGCTGGTCTATGGCGCGTCAAAGGGCGCGGTGATCACGGCGACCTATTCCGCCGCGAAGGAGCTCGCAGCAAAAGGCATCAGGGTGAACGCAATCGCCCCCGGCTATATCGACACAGACATGATCAAAACACTCCCACCCGCGGTGCACGAGGAGCGCGTTGCAAGCATCGCCATGAAGCGCGTCGGCACGCCTGGAGACGTCGCCGATGCCGCGTTGTTCCTGGCTTCAGATCTTTCGCGCTACGTGACAGGCCAGGTGATCGGCGTGGACGGCGGCATGCTGATATGACCGGCCTCGTGCTGGTCGGCGGCGGCCGCTTCGCGCTTGAGATCGCGACCTATGCCCTCGATCTGCTGCCGGCGACCGGGCTGCGGATCGTCGGCGTCATCGACGACTCTCAGCCGGACCTCGCCGACTTTCCCGATGCGCCGCCGCTTCTGGGCGGCATCGCCGATTGGCGGCCCCAGGATCACCTGCACCTTATCGCGATCGGCGATCCCGTCGCACGCTGGAAAATCGCCAATGTGCTGGAAAAGCGCGGAGCACGGTTTGCCACGTTGATCCATCCGAGCGCCTATGTCGCGGGGTCGGCGACGATCTCTCCCGGCGCAGTAATCGGTCCGCTGTCCTTCATCGGCCCCAAAGCGGTCGTCGGTGAGCACGCCGCTCTGAACGTGCAGTGCGCGCTCGGGCACGACGCCGTGCTCGGCCGCGCATCGGTGCTAAGCCCCGGGGCCAAGGTCAACGGCTCCGCACGCGTCGGCGAGGCGACCCTGTTGGGAGCGCAAGCCGTGATCGCCCCTCGCGCATCGCTCGGCTCGTTCGCCAAGCTAAGCGCCGGCAGCGTGTTGACGCGCGACCTGCCCGACGGTTCACTTGCGGTCGGCAATCCTGCGCGCGGCCGGGTGATGTTTCGGCGTCCCTGATCACTCCCGGGGGGATGATCCTTCGAAGCGCGTCATCGTCTCGACCCCCTCGCCGGCGATCCCGTCCCTCTTGAGCACCTTGGCGACGGTGCGCGCGATGATCTTCAGATCGAGCCAGAAGCTGCGATTGTCGACGTACCAGGTGTCGAGCGCAAGCTTCTGGTCCCAGCCAATGGCGTTGCGACCGTTCACCTGCGCCCAACCGGTGATGCCGGGGCGCACGTCGTGCCGCCGCGCCTGTTCCGGGCTGTAAAGTGGCAGATAGTCAGTGAGCAGCGGCCGCGGGCCGACCAGGCTCATTTCGCCCCGCAGGACGTTCCAAAGCTCCGGCAGTTCATCGAGGCTTGTGGCCCGCAACCATCGTCCGAACCCGGTGAGGCGGGCGCTGTCGTCGTCCGGCTCGCCTGGCCGCGGCGGCCGCATGGTCCGGAACTTGATCATCTCGAATGATCTGCCGTGAAGACCGGGTCGATTCTGCCGAAACAGGACCGGAGCACCCATGGTCCGCCAGACTGCCAAAGCGATGAGTGCGATCACGGGTGCAAGGACGACGAGGGCGATGCCCGCCATGACGAGGTCGAACAGTCGTTTCATCCAGCTTTCCGCGATGGGTGGCATTGCAGAACGTGGGCGGAGCCACGCCGTTGCTGGCCGGCTGATAATCGGCCTCTCGCCAGAGCTCAAGGCGACGGCTCGCGCTCGATCGACGGTTTTCGGCGGCTTGTTTGCTGGGCCGTCCTGGCCCAGGGTGCCACGGACATCGTGAGCGAAGCAGGATGACGTCCGACACCCATAGCGCGCTGGAACGCCGGGCATTGCTGCGGTTGGCCGCGCTGCCGCCCCTCGCGTCGGCAGCCGCGCCAGCGCTTTCGGCTGCCGGCACATCCGATGCGCTCGCGACGGCACAGCCTCACTCGTCCGGAGTGAGCATCACCAGTTTTGGAGCGCGTCCAGATGCCGCAGACAATGCGGCCCCAATCATGCGCGCTGTGGCTGCCGCCATGAACTCCGGACGAACCGTGTTCATCCCGGCCGGTACCTTCACCTACTCCTGCATAGACCTGGTGCGCAACGATGCCGTGCAGCCGGTTCGTCTTGTGATCACCGGGCCGGGCACGTTGCGCAGCACCTTCAAGGGCACGTCCATCATCGCGAGCGCCGGCCCCTTCTACGATCTGGTGCTCGATGGCGTGCGCTTCGAAAGCCAGGCGGGCGCCGGAACCCGCCTGATCGACGGCGCGCGGTTTCTAAGGCTGATCATCACGCCGGGCACGCAGATCCAGTCATTCGATTGGGTGATCCACGCGGCATCCGGCTATCTCCAGTCGATCCGTCTGATCGGCGCGATCATTCGGGGTGGGCTGGGCGCCATTGTGCAGGCGCCGATGGCCTACGACTGCGTCTTTGCCCAGAACATCATGGAGTTCGGCAAGGACGGCATCGTGATCGACGGTCAGAATGATCCTGCCGTGCACACATGCCGGATCGTCGACAATCTGATCGAAGGCATGGGCGGACGTGCCGTTGTCCTAGGCCCCAGCCTCGCGACGGTGGTGAGCGGAAACTATATGGAGGACAATCAGGGCGGCGACATCTTTCTCAATGCGGGGAATGCTCCGCACAAGGGCCTGCGCGTCCAGGGAAACAGCATTCAGATGTCGCGTGCGAGACTGGCGGCCGGCGCCTTTGCGATCGTGTGGGGCAAGTCGACCGCCCTGCCGGTTCGGTCCGGCGACAATTTCTCGACCGGCCCGCTTCACGATACCGACGGCACGACGGCGCTGATCGACATGACTGGAGACTATTCGGCGGTGCGCCTCTACCGAAGTGCCGAGACCGGCCGGGGCGCGCCCGGGCCGCCCATCGGCCGCGCGATCTACAATGACGGGCTCGTTCACCACGTCGCTTGGTCCGATCGCTACGTTGCGCTCGATCCCTACCACAACGAGTTGCGGCTGGGCGGTAAGCACGACTCCATCGTGGCCGGTCGGGCCGAACCGCCGGTGATCTGCTACGGTGCCGCTCCGCCCTCATCAAGCCCGCAGTCATTTGACCGAAAGGACTGGGCGCGGGGCAGCCTGGTGATCAACGCACGTCCGGAGGCTGGCGGAACCGCAGGCTGGATCTGCACGCGATCGGGCAGTCCCGGCGCGTGGTCGCCGCTGGCACTCGGCGCCGACTGAAGCCGTCGTGCCGACTTGCGGACATCAATACTCTCCCCGAGCCTCGGCCTCGAGGTACGCCCGTTCGAGTTCGAGGCAATCCCGCCTGCGCTCGCGGAACTTGCGCGCCGGCGAGCCCATATAGATCGACCAAGGCTCCGTGGACTGGGAGACGACGGACATCGCGCCGATCGCCGTTCCTTCTGCGATCGTCACGCCGGGCAGGACCAGCGAGTTGGTCCCGATGATCGCATGCCGGCCAATGAGGATCGCGGCCCGCGTTTCGGTCTTGAACGCCGCCGGCGTCGTCGGGTTCGTGAGGCTTGCGCCCGAATAGTCGTCGCTCTGCGAGAAGACATGGCAACCATAAGCCGTTCCGGCGAAATCCTCGAAGGTGACGCCCTCCACCCCACCGGCAATGTTGGTGAAGACGGCCAGATGCACGTTGCGACCCAGGCGCACGCGACCAGAGACGACGCAGAAGTCGTCGATGCGGCAATGGTCGCCGAGATCGATCTGATCGTGGTTGTAGATGGCCGCACGTTCGCTCACGCGGACGCCTCGGCCGATTGAGCGAAATCCCAGGCTCTTCAGCTCTTCTTCCGGGAGGTATGCCAAGGCCAGTGTCTCCGCTGCAGGAGCCGCGTGGTAGGCGGCCGAGCGGCGCTTTTGCAAGGGCCAGCTTCGCGGCTGGACAAGCCGAGGAGTTTCGGACAAACGAGCGCCGCAACCCTTGGCCGGATGGGTAAATCAACTGTCGGTGCGGCCGCCGCCGTCGAGGCGAGCCGCACCGCTGAACTTCCCTTCCTACACATGTTGCACCACGCCTGCCGCCGGCTCTGCCGGGCTAGGCTCGAGAATGGCATGGGACGACGATGACGGAAATCGTGAGCACCGATCGCAAAGGCATCATTCTCGCCGGCGGCAGCGGCACGCGGCTGTATCCGGCGACGATCGGGATCAGCAAGCAGCTGCTGCCCGTCTACGACAAGCCGATGATCTACTACCCGCTGTCGGTGCTGATGCTCGCAGGGATCAGGGAGGTGCTGGTGATCAGCACTCCGGACGATCTTCCGGCCTACCGGCGCGTCCTGGGCGACGGAAGCCGGTTCGGCGTTCGCCTCTCTTATGCCGAACAACCCCGGCCGGAGGGTCTCGCGCAGGCGTTCACGATCGGCGAATCGTTTCTCGACGGGCGCCCTTCCTGCCTCGTCCTGGGTGACAATATTTTCTACGGACACAGTTTTCGGCCAAGACTTCTGCAGGCGGACGAGCGCTCCGTGGGGGCAACCGTGTTCGCCTATCCCGTCCGCAACCCGCAGGATTTCGGGGTCGTTACCTTCGATCAAGACATGCGCGCCACGGGCATCGAAGAAAAACCGGCGGCACCGAAGAGCCATTTTGCAGTCACCGGTCTTTACTTCTATGACGCCGACGTTGTCGAGATTGCCAGGAGCGTCAAGCCAAGTCCGCGGGGAGAACTCGAGATTTCTTCCGTCAACCAGGTTTATCTCGAACGTCAACGGCTGACGGTACAGTTACTGGGTCGTGGCTTTGCTTGGCTGGATACCGGAACGCATAGCAATCTTCTGGAGGCCGGCAACTTCATCGAGGCGGTGGAGAAGCGCCAGGGCTTCAAGATCGCCTGCCTTGAGGAGATCGCATGGCACAACCGCTGGCTGGACACGGAAGAGCTGCGTGAGGCCGGACGCAAGCTCGGAAAGACCGACTATGGAAAGTATCTCCAGGAACTCGCCGACTCGCCGACCCGCAACTTCCTTTGATCCCTTTGCGTCTGGACTGCCGAAATGTACCGAATTCCCTTCAACAAACCCCACAGCTCTCCGCTCGAACTTTCCTATATCTCCGAGTGCCTGGAGCAGAACAAGCTGTCGGGGGACGGCGCATTCAGCGAGCGCTGCCATGCCTTCTTCGAGCGCGAGTTCGGGTTCCAGAAGGCGCTCCTGACCACGTCCTGCACCGATGCGCTCGAGCTCAGCGCCCTCCTGCTACGGATCGGCCCCGGCGACGAAGTGATCCTGCCCTCCTTCACATTCGTGTCCACGGCCAATGCCTTCGCGCTGCGCGGCGCCAAGCTGGTCTTTGCGGACAGCGGCGTTCGGGAGCCCAACATCACGCCGGAGACGATCGAGCCGTTGATCACCCCGCGCACAAAGGCGATTGTCGTCGTCCACTATGCGGGCGTGGCATGCGACATGGACCCGATCCTCGCCATGGCGAAGCGCCACGGCATCGCCGTCGTGGAGGACGCTGCCCAGGCGTTCGACTCCTACTATCGCGGCCGACCGCTCGGCGGGCTCGGCAGCCTCGGCGCGTTCTCCTTTCACGAAACCAAGAATGTGAGTTGCGGCGAAGGCGGCCTCATCGCGATCAATGACGACGCCTTTGCGCATCGGGCTGAGATCCTGCGCGAGAAAGGCACCAATCGGTCGGCGTTCTTCCGCGGCGAAGTCGACAAATATGGCTGGGTAGATATCGGATCATCGTTTCTGCCGTCTGATATTCTGGCCGCCTATCTTTTCGCGCAGCTCGAGAGATCGGCGGATATCCAGAAGAAGCGGCGATGGATCTGGGAGACCTACTATCAGGCAATGCAGGATGTAACCTCTTACGGGATCCAGCTGCCATACGTCCCAGACTATGCGACCAACAACGGCCATATGTTCTATATGTTGTGCACCGACATCGACCAGCGAGACCGCGTCATCGCCGGGCTCAAGAGAAAAGGTGCCCAGGCCACCTTCCACTATATCTCATTGCACTCAAGCCCGTATTTCCACACGAATCACGACGGCCGCCCGCTGCCCGAATGTGAACGCTACAGCGCGTGCCTGGTGCGGATGCCCTTCTATTATGACTTGTCGAAGGATGATATCCAGTTCGTTGCAGAGACCGTTCTGGACAGTTTGAGATCTTGATCGCAGCGCGCGATGCCCGCCATATGATCCTCCGCGACGTGCTTCACCGATGGCCCGCCGTCGCGGCAGGCGCCGCTCACGGCGTGCGGATGGCGGCGGGCCTGGTCGTGATCAAGCTCATCTCGGTCATCACCGGCCCGGCGGGTCTCGGAGCGCTCGGCAATCTGATGAGCGTCGTCACCATGATCACGGTCTTCGCCGGTGGCGGCATCATGAACGGCGTCACCAAGTACGTCGCCGAGTATCGGCGGGCACCTGAACGGCTTGACGGCTTTCTGCGCTCGGCCGTCGCGTTCAGCGCGATTTTCTCGCTGCTGCTCCTTCTCGTTACGACGGCGGCGGCGGCGCCGATCGCGAACTGGCTTTTCACGGACGCGGGCCTTGCATGGGCGGTTCCCCTGATCGGCGTCGCGCAGGCGTTCGGCGCGATCGGTGCATTCGTCGTCGCCGTCGCCAACGGTCAGTACCGATCTGATCTTTTCGCGTTCGTTACGATCTCCGCGCATCTGCTCGCTATTCCGTGCGCAGCCGCTCTGATCGCCCTTGGCGGCTTTCCCGGGGCGGTGCTTGCGGTGCTGTCGATCCCTGCCTGGACAGCGGTTCCCGCCTTGTGGCTGATCGCGCGCGGGACGCTTCGGCTGTCCATCCATCGCCCTGCCCTCGACCGCGGCGATGCTCGCAGATTGCTGACCTTCGGCGCGATGACTCTCGTTTCGGCCGCGTCCTTCCCGCTTGCGGAGATCGCCATCCGGTCGAGTCTGATCGCGCGCGAGGGGGTTGCTGAAGCCGGATTGTGGCAGGCGCTCATTCGGCTTTCGGGTGCGATCATGGGCTTTGTGACCGTGTATCTCGGGACAAGCTATATGCCGCGCCTCTCCGCCTGCCCTGAAAGGCGCAGGCTCGTTGCGATGGTATTGCGACAGCTCCTGATCGTGGCGATAAGCTTCGCGGCTCTTGCCCTGGTGCTCTACTTGCTGCGCGCCCAGCTGATTGCTTTGCTGTTCTCGCAGGATTTCATGCCGCTCGCCGATGTCATCCACTGGCAGCTTCTCGGCGACACCGCGCGGGTCTGCGCATATGTGATCGGCTTCCTCGCGATCGCGAAGGCCAGTCTGCGCTTCCATGTCATTGCCGAGATCTGCCAGTTCGGGCTCTGGGCGGGGATCAGCCTGCTGGTCATCGAACGATCAGGCGGGACTCGCGAGCTGGCCCAAGCCTATGCAGTGACATACGCCATCTACCTCGCTGCGGCGCTGCTTGCGCTCGCGCTATTCAGCAGAAGACCGAGCTCGCAATGATCTTCCTCGCCAACACGCTGACGATGAACGGGGGCACCACTTTCCTCTTGCGTCTCTGCAAGGCGCTGAGCTTGCGGGGAGAACGCTGCGCCGTCCTGCTGCTGCGCGACCATGGTGACTCGCAGATGATCGCGGAGCTGTCGGCACATGCGGCGATCCTTCGCCTGCCGGACTTCGTGCCGCTGCCGAGGCTTCCCCAGCATTTCGGCATTTTCGGACGGGTTCGCTGGAATGCGCTCCTCGACGCGCTGCGTCCGTACGGGCGCCATGTGCACGCGATGGGCGTCTTCTCGCTGCTGTTCGCGCGCCGTCTCGCGGATCGAGCTTCATCGCTCCGCGTAACCGCGGGGGTCTATCACCAGAATGAGTTCATGTATGATCCGGGCGGCCTCCCATTTCCCGCACAGGCGCAGCGTCTCTTCGCCAGCCTGCCGGCCGACAACGTAGTGTTCTTCAACGAAGTGGTGCGGGATCACTATGCGGACTTCTTCGCACGCGATTACGGCCGGGCCATGGTCGTTCCGATCGGGATCGAATTGGCACCAGCCCCCGCGCGCGAAAGCGCGCCGGTGGAGCACCTGATCGTCTCGATCGGTAACTTGGTGGATTTCAAAACCTACAACCGACACGTCATCGAGATGCTGCCCGCGCTCGTCAGGACCGTCGGTCAGCTTCGCTACGACATCTATGGCGATGGTCCCGAAGAGCCTGCTCTGCGCAGCCTTGCAGAGCGCCTGGGTGTCGCACCGCAGGTCCGCTTCCTCGGGCGGCTGCCCTATGCGCGGTTCGGAGAGGTGGTCAGCCCCGCAACGGTGTTCGTCGGGAGCGGAACGGCGCTGATCGAAGCCGCGGCGCTGGGCGTGCCGGCGCTGATCGGCATCGAGTCGAACCCGAACCAGACCAGCTATGGCCTCATCTCGCACGTCCCCGGACTGACCTACAATGAGGACACACCCTCGCTCCCGAAGCGGCCGATGCTGCCGCTGTTGACTGACCTCCTCACGGATCCGGCGGTCTGGCTCCGCGAGTCCTCCGCTTGCGCAGAAAAGGCGAACGACTTTTCGGTCGCACGCACCGCCGCCGGCTTCGCCGCGCTGGAGAACCTCGCGCGGGAGTGGGAGGGCGGGTCAGGCAAAGCGGGAATGACCCGCACCTGGACGGGCTTGGTCGCGACCATCGCTTTCGAGACAGTCACGCGTCAGAAGTCGTTTTCAGGCAGACGGAACCAGTCTTTCAACGGACACAGCTCCGGCGGATCCGGCCGATGAAACGCTTCATCCCTGCTCTCCTGCTCGCATCGGCGCTCCTGCCCTACTTGCCGGGGAGCCTCCGCGTCGAACATCTGACCGTTCCGCTTGCGGCCGCCATCGCCGTCTTCGCTGCGCGACGCGCGCATTTCGAAAGCGCAGGCTCGACCGCGGCACTTCTGCTTGCACTCGTTGCGCTCGCGCTGACCAGCTCATCCTCGTGGGAGACCGGGCTGATGGCGGATCCGGCGTCGTACTTTGTCCGGCTTGCCATGCCGGCCTTGATGTTCCTCGCCTTTCCAACCTTGCTCAGCGGCGTCCCGGACGTGCTTCTCAGGACCACCAAGGCGACGATGATCGCCGCAATCGCGATCGTCACCTTCACGCTCATCAGCCCGTATTCCGAGTTCACCAGCAACCTTCTGATGCTCTGGGTTCAGGCCGACGAGGGGTCGGTGTTCAACCTGGCCCGCGACGTCGGCCGCAACACAGCAATCTTCAATCAGCCGCTCGAGGCCGGGATCTTTTTCTCGGTCGCCCTGATCTCTGTCGTGCACGTATGGCGGTTCGGAAACGCGCACCTGCTGTTTCGATTGGCCGGCCTTGCCGCGGCAATGATCGGCGGCGTCCTCTGCCTCTCGAAGAACTTCATCGTGCTCGGAACGGCCTGCGCCATTCTGTACAGCCTTACCTCCGGCCTGGTCTCCTGGAAGACCGCGGTGGCGCTCGCCCTTCCCGTGGTCGTGCTGGTGCCTCCGGCAGCCTATCAGTTCAACGAGAACTACTTCCGGGCATTGGAGGACCTGTATCTCGAAGGCGGCTTCTTTGCGGCGGTCACCGCGGGGCGCTTCGGTCTGGCTGAGAGCGAGGTCTCGCGTCTGTTCACCGATTTGTGGCTGAGCGGCGACTGGGTCCAGGGCCGTGGGCTTGGCGCCCATCTGCCACTCGACAGCGGCTACCTCGAATATCTGTATCAAGGCGGTATCGTCGCCATGATCGGGTATGTCGTTCCGCTGCTGCTCCTGTTTTTCTTCGGGTGGCGCAATCGACGCCGCTATGGGGGCGACCTGCTGATTATTCTTATCATCTACGTCGTCTTCGCCTCAATTGGTGGCCCGGTGATCTCGGCCAATCGCGCCAGCGTCGCCGTCATCCTCCTGATTTCGGCCTGCGTGGTGACGGTGCGGTCGGGACGGCAGGGGGCGACCACGCGGCCGGCCCTTCCGGATTTTTCGCCATCCGGCATGGCATCCCTGCCGGCACGCGCCGTCTCCTCGTAACGCACACGGCCGGATGCGCATTCTCCTCATCTCTCAGTTCTTCGACCCTGAGCCGCATCTGAAGGGCCTCGCCCTGGCGCAGGCACTGCGGGCACGGGGTCATGACGTCGAGGTCTTGACCGGCTTCCCGAACTATCCGGGCGGGAAGGTCTATGCCGGGCACCGAGTGCGGTTCCGTGAGGACAGCGTCATGGACGGCGTCCCCATTCGCCGCAGTTTTCTCTACCCCAGTCACGACCGATCGGCGGCGCGCCGAATCCTCAATTATGTTTCGTTTGCGGTCTCGGCTGCGGTCAACGCAGTTTCGTTGCGCCGGCCCGATGTGGTCTATCTTTACACACCGCCCATGACGGCCGCTCTTCCGGCGGTGGCGCTGCGCTATCTGAAGCGTGTGCCGTTCGTCGCGGACGTGCAGGATCTCTGGCCCGATACACTGGCTGCGACGGGCATGATCCGCGAAGGGTTTGTCACCAGGCTGATCGGCGCCTGGACGAACTTCGTGTTCCGCAAGGCGGCAGCGGTGATGGTGCTGTCGAAGGGCTTCGATGAACGTCTTCGGGCGCGGGGCATCCGGACGCCGATATGGGTGGTGCCGAACTGGGCACCGCGAGAGATCGTCGACTTGCGCTTCCCGCCTGACCCTCCTCGGTCCCACGACGGATTTCAAGTGCTCTTTGCCGGCACGATGGGCAAGGCGCAGGCGCTCGAAACCGTTCTCGACGCAGCAGCGATCCTCGCGCACGAGGCGCCGGAAGTCACCTTTCGGTTCGTGGGCGGCGGCGTAGAGGTGGACGCCTTAAAGGCTCAGGCAGCACGGCTCGGGCTCGCGAATGCGACGTTCGACCCGCCCCTGCCGGTCGGGGCGATGGGCCCCGTTTTCGCAGCGGCGGATTGCTTGCTCGTCCATCTGAAAGACGATCCGCTGTTCCAGATCACCATCCCGTCGAAGGTTCAGGCGTATCTGGCCGTCGGCAAACCCGTGCTGATCGGCGTCCGCGGAAATGCGGCCGACATGATCCGGGAAGCGGGTGCGGGACTGGCGTTTGACCCGGGGGACGCACGCGCCCTGGCGGACGGCGTGCTGGCGATGGTGAGAGCGACACCGGAAGCACGGCGGGCAATGGGAGAGTCCGGGCGCCGATACTATGATCGCGCTCTTGCCTTCGACGCCAGCGTCGCCAGGATCGCCGAAATTCTGGAGACGAGCGCGCTCCGCCGCGCTCAATAGGCCTTCCAGACGGTGCGGCGAACATAGTCGGTATAGCTGAGGATGATCCGCAGCACCTTGTCCGACACGTTCGGCACCGCATAGTCGTCGACCAGCCGCAGCAGCCGCTCCGCTCCTCGTGGCTGATCAATCACGACCGCGAGCGCCTGCATCACCCGGTCAGGGTCTAGACCGGCCATGATGACGGCGCCTTCTTCCATCGCCTCCGGTCGCTCGTGCGCCTCGCGGATGTTCAGCGCCGGGAAGTTCAAGATGGAACTCTCCTCGCTGATCGTCCCGCTGTCGGAGAGAACGCAGCGCGCACGCATCTGCAGGGCATTGTAGTCGGTAAAGCCGAAGGGCTTCAGCAGTTGAACCCGAGCATCGAACTCGAGCCCAAGCTGGTCGATCCGCTTGCGCGTGCGCGGGTGGGTGCTCACGAGGACGGGAAGATCGTGCTCTGCCGCAATCCTGTTCAGACAGGCATGCAGCCGCCGGACATTGACCCCCGAGTCGACATTCTCCTCCCGGTGCGCGCTCACCAGAAAATAGCGTCCGGGCGCAACATTCAGTCGTTCCAGAACCGGAGAGGCTTCGATTGCCGCTCGCTGGTGTTCCAGGACCTCGAACATTGGACTACCGGTTTTGATGATCCGGTCCGCTGGCACTCCTTCTGCAAGAAGATACTCGCGCGCGATCGACGAATAGGGCATGTTGATGTCGGCAGTATGATCGACGATCTTCCGGTTGATCTCCTCCGGTACGCGCTGATCGAAACAGCGGTTGCCCGCTTCCATGTGAAAGGTCGGGATCTTGCGGCGTTTGGCTGGCAGAACCGAGAGGCATGAGTTCGTATCGCCGAGGATCAGGACCGCATCCGGCGTCTCCCGCGCGAGCACGCGATCGACCTCAATGATGACCTTGCCAATCGTTTCCGCGGCCGATGCACCGGCGGCGCCCAGATAATCATCGGGAGACCGGAGGCCAAGATCATCGAAGAATATCTGGTTCAGCTCATAGTCGTAGTTCTGGCCAGTGTGAACCAGGACATGGTCAGTATGGGCATCCAGTTTCTGGATCACCCGCGACAGGCGGATGATCTCCGGACGCGTGCCAACCACGGTCATGACTTTGAGGCGCTTCACGGATCGAGCCTATGCGAAATGGTATCCGGACGGGACCGATCAAAGATCTCGTTTGCCCAAAGCAACGATACCATGATTTCGTCCCCTATGTTGGTCACGTCATGCGCCCAGCCCGGGATCGTCTCGACAATTTCCGGATGCTCCGCCGACGTTTCGATTTCATGCCGCTCACCGGTTGCCAGATTGCGGAAGCGAAAGCGCGCGCGGCCGTGAACGACCAAGAACTTCTCGGTCTTTGTGTGGTGATAGTGACCACCGCGCGTCACGCCCGGCAAAGCGTTGAAGTACGAAAACTGACCCGAAGTGCGGGTCTTCACCATCTCGGAGAAGGCGCCGCGCGCATCCTTGTGCGCGGGGATGGCATAGGAAAAGGACTCGGTTGGGAGGTAGGACACGTACGTGGCATAAAGCGCGCGCGTCAGACCGTGACCAACCTCGGCAATGAGGTTTTGGTCCCGATCGGCGCGGAATCCACGTATTTGATCGAGAACATACCCGACCGTCGTTCGATATGCCGGACCGACCTCATGATGTCCCGTCTCAAAGCCATCCGTGATCAACCGAATGAAAGTGTCGATCACGTCATCGATATAGACGAGGGTCAGCGCGGCTTCGGCGTCGTCAACCCTTACTGGCAGATCACGCGCTATGTTGTGACAGAAGGTGGCGACGGCGCTGTTGTAGTTGGGCCGGCACCATTTGCCGAAGACGTTCGGAAGCCTCACGACTGCGGCGACGAAGCCGTCCGATACTGCCGCCGCCAGCAGGCGCCGTTCCGCGGCAAGCTTGCTCGCGCCATAAGGCGAAGATTCCTCGGCCTTGGTCGAGGAGGCGAGCACCACCGGCAGACGGCGGCCGACCGCCCGCATCGTGTCGAGAAGCGCGGTGACGCTGGTCTCGTTTTCCGCGAACTCGGCCGGGTCGGCGGGCCGGTTGACCCCCGCGAGATGAACGACTGCGTCGCCATTCCGGAACGCGTCGATCCAGCCCTCTGAAGGCGTATCCCGCGTCAGGGGAAGGACCGACCAGCCGTTCAGTTCGGAGAGCCGCAGCCGGAGATTGCGGCCGATGAACCCGTCCGCCCCCGTTACGATGACGGACCGAGCGCTCATCGCACGCCCTCGCCGGCCAGGACCTGCTTCATATAGTCGAGGCGGCGCAGGATGGGCACCACCTCGTCCACGTCGAGACGGCGCGCGTTGTGCGAGTTGAAGTCCTCGAACCGCGCGACGTCAGCGTTCCCTTCCTCGACGAACTGAGCGTAATTGAGATCTCGATTGTCAGGCGGGACGCGGAAGTAGAGCCCCTGGTCTTCAGCGACCGCCATCTCCTCGCGGCTGAGCAGCGCTTCATAAAGCTTTTCGCCGTGCCGGGTCCCGATAATCCGCACCGGATGATCCGGGACGCCCATGACGGTCATGACTGCCTCGGCAAGAACCTTGATCGTTGCCGCGGGTGCCTTTTGCACGAACAGATCGCCATTGTCTCCGTTCTGGAAAGCATGGATCACCAGATCCATCGCTTCGGGCAAGGACATGATGAAGCGGGTCATGTTCGGATCGGTGATGGTGATCGGCTTGCCGCTCTTGATCTGCTCGACGAACAGGGGAACGACCGATCCTCGCGATGCCAGCACGTTGCCGTAGCGCGTGCCGCTGATCACCGTCTCGGTGCCGACCGCAAGTCGCGACTTCGCGATGAAGATCTTCTCCATCATCGCTTTGGAAATGCCCATCGCATTGATCGGATAGACAGCCTTGTCCGTCGACAGGCAGACGACCCGCTTCACGCCGTTCTCGAGCGCTGCCTCGAGAACGTTATCCGTGCCCACGACATTGGTCTTCACCGCTTCCATCGGGTGAAACTCGCAGGATGGAACCTGCTTGAGAGCGGCAGCGTGGAAGACGAAATCAACCCCCCTTAGGGCGTTCGACACCGATCTGAGATCACGTACGTCACCAATATAGTAACGCAGCCTTTTATCGCGGTAGAAGAGGCGTTGATCCTCCTGCTTCTTCTCGTCACGACTGAAGATGCGGATCTCACCAAACGCCTGACCAATTAGCTTTTCCAGGACAGTTGAGCCGAACGATCCTGTGCCGCCCGTAATCAGGAGGGTCTTATTGTCGAACATCTGACTGCGTGACTTCCGCAAAAAGGCCGGCGCTTAGACCGGATAGAGCGGCGCAGATAGCCGAGGTTGATCGGTGCGATCAAGGCAGAGCGGCGTTCGCGATGAACATGCGCGGCCGCGGAGGAGGCAGCTCAGCCCGCCAAGGGGTTGGAAGCGTGCGAAGAACCCTGTACGCGCAAAGACTGGAACATAGCCCGTCAGCGTTTTAGAAGGTTCTCGCTCCCTACATGCACTTTCGTTCGCGCGCTATGAGCGAGGCACCTTATGGAGAGCTTCGGATGCGAAACTTCGTCGACAGCACGGTGGTCCCGATCCTCGCGCTGCCGAGGTTGGCAAAACGCTGCGTCGCGGTCGGGATCGATTGCGCATTATGCGCTCTGACCGTCTGGTTCGCCTTCTACCTGAGGCTCGGCGAGTGGGTATGGCTGTCCGATCAGGGATGGCAGGCGGTTATCCTTTCGATCGTTCTCGCAATCCCGATCTTCTTCGCGTTCCGGCTGTATCACGCCATCTTCCGCCATTTCGGCTGGACCGGCTGGATCAGTCTGGTCCAGGCGCACATGATCTACGGGCTGATCTACGCGGGAGTGTTCACCGCTTGGGGGATCGATTCGATCCCGCGGACGATTGGCCTGCTCCAGCCCCCCTTGCTGTTGATCGCGATCGGCGCGAGCCGCGCCTTTGGACGCTACTGGCTCGGGGGCCTCTACCGCGATCGACTGAACCGCCGTCATCGCCGCCGCGTGTTGATCTACGGAGCGGGGTCTGCCGGACGCGAACTCGCGGATGCCCTGCGGACGACCAGCTTTGAAGTTATCGGCTTCATTGACGACGCGCAGAACCTCCATGGCGGTCTGATCGCCGGCAAACGCATCTGGTCACCCGACCGGCTTCAGGACGTGATCGAGCAATATGGCGTTGTCGAAGTCGTTCTGGCTGTTCCGTCGGCCACCCGCGCGCGTCGGACCGAGATCCTGCTCGCCCTCCGGAACCTCGGCGTAGAGGTCCGGACCCTTCCCGGCATTCGGGACCTCGCGGAGGGCAAGGTCTCGATATCGGACGTGCGTCCGGTTTCGGTCGAGGACCTGCTCGGCCGCGAGGCGGTGGCGCAGGACGTGGCACTGCTTCGCGAAGGGCATCTCGCCGACACCGTTCTCGTGACGGGCGCCGGAGGCTCGATCGGCAGTGAGCTGTGCCGGCAGATCCTGAAGCTGGCTCCAGTCAAGCTGCTTCTCCTGGAGTCGAGCGAGTATGCGCTCTACGAGATCCGCGAGGAGTTGCAGAACGCGGCGCGATCAATTGACACCGAGATCGTCGCATTACTCGGGTCAGTGACCGACGAAGCGCGGATGCGGGACGTGTTCGCGCGCTACCGTCCGGCCACCGTTCTCCATGCGGCCGCGTACAAACATGTGCCGCTCGTCGAAACCAACGTCATCGAAGGGCTGCGCAACAACGTCCTCGGCACCTGGACCTGCGCCAGACTTGCGGCGGCGCATGGAGTGCAGCGGTTCGTGCTCGTCAGCACGGACAAGGCCGTGCGTCCGACGAACGTAATGGGCGCGAGCAAGCGGCTGTCCGAGCTGGTCCTGCAGGCGCTGCATGAGGCCGGCTCCGAGACATGTTTCACCATGGTTCGGTTCGGGAACGTGCTTGGATCGAGCGGCTCGGTCGTGCCGCTTTTCCGCCGCCAGATCGCATCGGGCGGTCCGGTGACGGTCACCCACCGAGATGTTATTCGTTACTTCATGACGATCCCCGAAGCGGCGCAGCTGGTGCTCCACGCTGGTGCCCTCGCATCCGGGGGAGAGGTGTTCGTTCTCGACATGGGCGAGCCGGTCAAGATCTACAATCTGGCGGTGCGCATGATCGAGCTTGCCGGCTTGCGGGTGCGACAGCCCGAGACCGACGACGGCGACATCGACATTGCCTTCACCGGAATGCGGCCGGGGGAGAAGCTCTACGAAGAGCTGCTGATCGGTGCCGAGCCGATCCGGACGACACACCCGCGGATCATGATGGCGTCGGAGAATTTTCTGCCGCTCGCAGTGCTCGAGCCGCAGCTTGCCGATCTCAGTCGGGCGCTCCTGGCGCAGGACAGCGCGGAAGCGATTCGGATCCTCAAGCAGCTGGTGCCTGAGTATCAGCCTGCGGCCGACCGCTCCGCGGCAGTGTCCGCGCAGGCTCCGACCCCACTCGATGCCGATCCGAGCCGCGTGGTCGCGCTTTCGACGGCGCGGACGGGGCGAGTGCGCGCGTGAGACGCCCGTCGCTGGAGGCCTGACCGGCGGCGCGACGACCGATCGGTCGCGCGCTATTGGCGAAGCCGCTGCGCGAACGACTTTCTGAACTTGCGCAGCTTCGGTGCGATCACTGCCGCACAATAGGGGTTGGCGTCTCCGACACGAGCGAAATAGTCGCGATGATAGTCTTCGGCGGGATACCAGTCGCTCGCGGCCTCCACCGTGGTAACGATCGGTGCGTCATGTTCGGCCTGGGCGCGCGCGATGGCGTCCTGCGCGTCCTGCGCCTGCTCAGGGGAGAGCGGGAAGATTGCCGACCGGTACTGCGTGCCGACATCATTTCCCTGCCGATTGAGCTGAGTGGGGTCATGCGTCGCAAAGAAAATGTCGAGCAGATCGCGATACGCGATCTCAGTGGGATTGAAGACCAGCCGGACGGCTTCCGCGTGTCCAGTTCGGCCGGAACACACCTGTTCGTATGTCGGGCGCACAACGGTGCCGCCGATATAGCCGCTTTCCACCGATTGAACGCCAACCACATCCCGGAATATCGCTTCGGTGCACCAAAAACATCCGCCTGCAAAAATCGCGACTTGCTCCATGGTGCGGGTTCCTTCTGCTGGTTCGTGCTCCCGCTATGTGGGGGAGCGCCGGCCGCGATCAACGCGTGAGCAGGATGATCAGCGGTCCTGAAATCGCGGGAATGGCAGTCAGGAGGTCCCTGAAGTAGCGTCTGGAGCGGGACTCATCGACCAGGACGACATCCCCCGGGTTCAGATACGGGTCGCGGTACACGCCGGCGCGGATTGCACCCAGATCGTAGAGCGCGGCGTAGGAGCGGCCATTCACGGTCCGGAGAACGGTGACCTGCCGTTGCTTGGCGAACTCGGAAAGGCCCTTGGCCGCCGCGATCGCCTTGATCAGGGTGGTGTTGTTGTCGACCGGATAAAGACCGGGCTCGTTAACCGAGCCTTCAACCGTTACGTTGACGCTGTTGATCTCGCTGACGTTCAACGCAACACGGGGGTTGCGGACGTGGTTCTGGCGAAGAGCCTCGACGATCGCTGCCTCGGCCTCCAGCGGCGTCAGCCCACCGATCTTGACCGGACCGGCAATCGGGATCGAAATATAGCCGCTGGTGTCGACTACGACTTCAGCATCGGACTCGTCGCGCAGGAGCCCCAGAAGGGAATAGCGGACCTTGTCGCGAGCGCCGAAACGATATGGCACGCGGACATCGAACTCTTCCAATGCGACCTGCTGCGGAGGCCCCGGAAGCTCATCGACCAGCGGCACTTCGGGGCTTCCCACGAACTTGTTTTCCGCACAGCCCGCAAGAGCAACACAGATCGACGCGAGGAACAGCAAGCGCAATTTCATCTGAGTTCCGGGTTCGAGGATCATCTGCGGCTGCTATACCGTCGCGGCCAGTTGCTCAACACCGTAGTGGCGTGCGCCGCAGGTGCGCCAAAAAACAAGGGGCCGGCTCTCATCGCCGAGAGCCGACCCCCTGGTCTCATTGACGACGATCAGCTTACGGGCTGTTCGGCTCGTCGTCGCTGTCGGCGGCGATCACGATGCCGGCAACGACCGCGGCTGCGGCGAGGACGGCGATGATGAGACTGCCACCCTGGAGGTCATTGCCCTCCACGGTCGCGCCGGTGCGGGTCGCGCCGGCAACGGAGAGCTTCGACGCCGAAGCTGCCTGCGCCATCGCGGCAGTCGGCAGCGCCATCATCGAGGCGGCGGCGAGCATGGTCGTCGCTGCTTTACGGAAACCCATCTGGAAACTCCCTTTTTCGAACATTTCGGTCCGCCCTACGCCTGTGGCACTGGGCCACCGGCTTTTCAATCCTAATTTTGATCCGCTTTGAAACACAAGCGGGATCACCAGACGACATCGTGCGTTTTGAACCATTCGTCCCGTCGGCAGGATGGACGCTCGACGCGGTGGTCGTTTCGCCGAAATTGTTTAAGCTTTTGTGAACTCTGTCAACGCTCGGTCATCGCCTGGGACGCGGTCTTGAGAATCGGCTTCGTCAGGTATCGGAACACCGTCGTCTCGCCCGTCTTGATCTCCGCGGTCGCCGTCATGCCGGGCTGGATCACGATCCGGTCCCCGCCCGGCTTCGGCCGCATGGTGCCGGTGTCGGCGGCGAGCTGGACGCGATAGAAGCTCTGCTGGCCACCGCCCGGCGCCGGCACGGCCGTCGTGTCCGGGCTGACGAAGATCACCTCGGCATCGGCGCCGCCATAGACCGACGAGTCGAACGCATCGAACTTCACCGAGGCGCGCTGGCCGCGGCGGATGAAGGCGATGTCCGCCGGCGAGACCCGCGCCTCGACGATCAGGCGAGCTCCGGCCGGGACGATCTGCATCACTTCGTCGCCGGGGCGCACGACCTGACCCACCGTCGTCACCTGCATGTTGCTGACCAGCCCGGCAACGGGCGCCCGCAGCTCGGCATTGCCGAGATCGTCGCGCCGCTGGGTGAGCGCCTGCTCGGCACTGTTCAGCTCTTCCTGGGTGCGTGCATATTCGGTCTGGAGTTCCTCGAGATACCGGCTGCGGCGGCTGGCGATCTGGCCGGACAGGTCGGAGACGTTGCGCTGCAGCCGCAGCAATTCCGCGCGGGCAATGTCTCCCGTCGCGACAAGCGGACGGTTCAGCTCCAGCTCCTGGCGGGCCAGCGCGAGCTGCGAGGAGAGGGCGGCGAGATCAGCGCCCAGCGCCTGGCGCCGCCGCTGGAACAGCAGCCGCTGGTTGGCAGCAAGCTCGGGAAACCGCTCGACCTCGGGCGGGAAGACGAGCGCCCGGTCGAACAGCTCGGCCTCGATCCGCGCCATCGTCGCACGGAGCGCCGCCACCCGGGCCTCCCCTTCCTCGACCGCCGCCCCGGCCTTCACGCGGTCGAGCGCGACCAGCAGCTGGCCTTTCTGCACATTCTGGCCTTCGCGGACGAGAATCTCGGTGATCACGCCTTCGGAAGCGGGCTGAACGGTCTGCACGCGCCCGCTCGGGATGACCTCGCCCGGCGCCCGCGTGACCTGATCGAGCTCCGCCCAGGCGGCCCAGACGAAGAAGCCGATCACGGCCAGCGTCGCCAGGCCGATGACGATCAGGGATCCGCGCCGCATCATCAGCCGACGGCCTGCTGCGGAACGGCTTCCGCGCGGCGCGGGCCCTGCTGCAGCCGCTGGAGCACCTCGCCCGTCGGCCCGTCGAGCACGATCTGCCCGTCCAGCATCACGATCACCCGATTGACGAGCGACAGGAGACGCATCTTGTGGGTGACGACCACCAGCGTGCTCTGCGCGCCAAGCCGGCTGGCGATCGCGCTCAGCGCCGCGCTTTCGATCGCGTCGTCGAGATTGGCGGTCGGCTCGTCGAGCAGCAGGAAATCGGGCTTGGCGAGCAGCAGACGAGTGAGGCCGGTCAGGGTCCGCTGACCGCCGGACAGCCCCCGGCCGCCTTCCGCGATCGGCAGGTCCAGTCCGCGCGGATGACCGTTGATCAGCTGGACCAGCCCGGTCCGGCCGGCGGCCTCCATCAGCGCGTCATCGCCGGGGTCGGAAAGGCCGAGCAACAGATTGTCCCGCAGCGTGCCGTTCACCAGCCGATAGTCCTGCGCCAGATAGCCGAGGTGGCGGCGCAGCACTTCCGGCGCGATCTGGCCGGCATCGAGGCCGCCGATCATCACCCGGCCGGCCTGCGGCGCATAAAGGCCGGCCATCAGCCGCAACAGGGTGGTCTTGCCGGAGCCGATGCCGCCCACGATCGCCACCCGTTCCCCCGGGCCGATTTCGAGCTGGGGGATCTGAATCCCGGTCCGCGCCCCCGGATAGGCAAAGCGCACGCCCTCCATGCGCAGCGCGCCAGCCAAAGTGGACGGGCGCAGGCTCGCGGCCTCGGGCCCCTCGTCTGCCGGCAGGGAAAGGATCGAATCGAGCATCCGCAGCGAGGCGCGGGCATAGCCCCACTGGACGATGAAGTTCGGCAGCTGGGTGACGAGCGGCCCGTTCACGCGGCCGGCGATGATCGCGCAGGCGATCAGCGCGCCCGTGGTCATGCGGCCCTGAGCGACTTCGATCGCACCGACCGCGATCAGCGCCACATAGGTGATCTGCTGCAGCGTCGAGAAAACCGAGCCCGCGGTCGAGGTCCAGCGCTTGACCGGATCCTCGGCGGCGTGGACCTCCTCGACCAGCTTGTTCCAGCGCGCCAGCAGATGCCAGCCGCCGCGATTGGCCTTGACCGTCTCGGCCGCGTCGATCGATTCGACCAGCAGCCCGTTCTTACGATTGCCGCTGATCTGAGCGCGATCGGTGTCCTGGCGGATCGCCCGGGCCAGCGCCCAGGCGACGCCGAGGGCGATCGGCAGGCTGATCAGCGGCACCAGCGCGAGAACGCCGCCGATCGCGAAGATCACGACGACAAAGAACAGGGCGAACGGCAGATCGGCGAGCAGGAACAGCGATCCGGACGACATGAGCGCGCGGATCTGCTCGAGCCCGCGCAGCTGCGCCGCCATCGTGCCGACGCCGGGCGGACGGGCATCGAGCCGCACGGCCTGCGACCGGGCGAAGAAAAACTCCGACACCTCCTCGTCGATCCGCGCCGATTCCCGCTCGATCATCAGCGCGCGCGTGGTGCGGAGCGCGAAATCGAGAAGCAGCGCGACCAGCACGCCGATCGTCAGCACCCACAGCGTCGAATAGCCGGCCGTGGGGATCACCCGATCGTAGATCTGCATCGAATAGAGGGACGTGGCGAGCGTGATCACGTTCGCGACGACCGTCGCGATGGTGGCGGCGGCAAGCACGTCCTTGCGCGCCAGGATCGCATCCCAGAAGACCTGGAGCGCCCGCGGCGGCGCCTTGCGCGCCATGCCCTCGGGCAGCGCGAGATCGTAGAATTCGATGTCGCCGCCATGTTCGCGCAGCATCGGTCCCTCGGGCGTCCTCACGCGCAGGCGATCATGGCTTTCCCATTGCTCGGCGATCGCCCAGCCCTGCGTCGCGTCCCAGGCAAGCAGCGGAAAATCATGGGCGCGGGGCCGCCGCCGGACGAGACGCGGGGCCGGCCAGCCGGCCTCGGCCGCCACGGCGGCGAGGCCTTCCGGCATCTGCAGCAGCGCCGCATCGATGGGGGTGCCTGCCCAGTCGGGCGGCAGCTCGACGCGTTTGGCGCGCGCGAGCAGCGGAATCAGCTCGTAAAGACTGGCGCTCATCGCATCTTTCACTCGATCTCGGGCCGCCAGCGGCACGTCAGCAGGGACAGGCGGGCCGCGCTGGCCATTGCCGCCACCTCGGCATCGTCGGCGGCCAGTTCGGCCTGGGTGGTTTCAAGCGCTGCGTTCATCACCTCGAGCCAGGAGCGGCGGCCGACGACGAACAGGCGCTGATAGGAATCGGTGACCGCACGCGACGCGCTGGCCGCGGCGCCGCTGCTCAGGATGCGGGCGCGGGCCGCTTCGTTCTCCGCGACGTCGGCGGTGACCGCGTCGCGCAGGTCCCGCTCGACCGCGCCCACGCGCAGCTCCGCGGCTTCGCGGCGGATCCGGGCGGCGGACTCGGCTTCGAACTGGGACAGGCCGCCATTGGTGCCGGCGCGGAAAACCACGCCCACCCGCTCGCCGGTCACTTCGTTGCTGGAGAAGATGGCGCTGACGCGGGGCATGTACTGCGCCTTGGCGAGCTTCGCATCGGCGCGCGCGACCAGCGCTTCCGCCTGCAGCCGGGCGCGGGCCGGCGAGCAGAGCGTGGCGTCCTCGATCGCCCGGCCGACCGGCGGATGGTGGAGAGCGGCGTCGTAGAAGGGGATCGCCGGCAGGCTGTAATCGGGCTGGCCGAGCAGCTCGCGCAACCGCTGCAGGTTCGTGGTGCGCAGCGCGACGGCCGCGGTCAGCTGGTCCTCGAGCTGGGCCGTGCGCGCCCTGGCGAGATCGAGGTCGACCCGGGGGCTGACATCCTGCTGCACCCGGCGCGTGATCGACTCGACGAGGTTGCGGTGCTCGGCCAGGCCGCGCTCGAGGATCATGGCGCGGCGCGTGGCGCGCACCAGATCGAAATAGGCCGCGGTCGTGCGCAGCGCGATCTGCTGCGCGGCCTCGCTCGCCTGGGCGACGCTCAAGCGCTCGATCGCCTGGGCCCGATCGATGGTGCCGCCGATCCGCCCGCCCTGCCAGAGCGGCTGATCGAGCACCAGATTGGCCGCGAAATTGTCGCCGCGGACCACGGGCGCGCCCCCCTCGAAGCTCAACGCCTCGACGGACACGCTCGGCCCGCGCTGCCATTTCGCGGCGCGCACGTCCGTCGCCGCGGCGCGGAGCGTCGCCCGTGCCGCCTCGACGCTCGGATGGCTTTCGGCAGCGCGCGCAGCAAGCGTCGCAAGCTCCGGCACCACCGCCGGCGGCGGCTCGGCGGCCGCCGGCGCGACCGTTGGCTCCCCCGCTTCGGCCGAAGCGGGGCCATAGGCTTGCGCGCTCGCCAGCGCGGGCGCGGCGGCGATCAGCAGCCCCAGGCCGTGTTTCATTCCGATACAGATCATGGGCAAGACTCGCCTAGGCGAGTTCGGCGGCGGGCACCAGCCTCACTCGGGTCCGATCCGCCTTTCCCAGAGGCGGGCAGGATTTGCGAGGATCCCGGCAACCAGTTCATCCGCCACGGCATTCGCTTCATCGCCCCCGGACGCCTCGTCGCTCCGCCGCCACTGTCGAAGCACGGTCTTCCGCCTTGTTTACCGACTCGGCAGCGCGCTGGAAGCGTCCCCGAACCCGATCGGCCGACATTCATCACAAGAACTTCAAAAAGACGTAAACCATCGCGCCCGTGGGGCGCCGCGCCTGGCCCCCGCGCCGCCGGACATGCTACCAGCTCCAGGATGAAGGAAAGCAGCAACGGCAGGGACTTGCAGGCTGTGACAGGTGAAGCCGGCACCGCTGCGGCGGCAGCCGCGCTCGACCGCCGCGGCCTGATCGGCGGGCTGGCGGCGCTGGCTCTCGGCGCGGCGGCAGTGCCGGCAGCCGCTGCCGATGCGCTCGCGGCGCTCGAACGGGGCACGGGCGGCCGGTTCGGCTTCTGCGCGCTCGACCGCACCGGCGCGGTGCTGCTCGCGCACCGCGCGGACGAGCGGTTCCTGCTGTGCAGCACGTTCAAGACCTTTCTCGCCGGGGCGGTGCTGGACGAGGTCGAACGCGGCCGCCTTGCGCTGTCGGCCCCGGTGCCGGTGTCGGCCGCCGATCTGGTCGTCCACGCCCCCGCCGTCGAAGCGGCGCTCGGGCGCGGCACCATGACGATCGAGGAGCTCTGCGCGGCCGCGACGGTGCTGAGCGACAACGCCGCGGCCAATCTGCTGCTCGGACGGATCGGCGGCCCACCGGCGCTGACGCGCTTCTTCGCGCGGCTCGGCGGCCGACCCTCCCGCCTCGACCGCCGGGAGCCGGCGCTGAACGTCCCGTCCGGGCGCCTCGACACGACCACGCCGCGCGCGGCGGCACGGATGCTGCGGGCGCTGCTCGACGGACCGGTGCTCGATCCCGCGAATCGGGACCGGATCGAACGGTGGATGGTCGACACGAAGACCGGCCTTGGCCGATTGCGCGCCGGCCTGCCGCCGCAGCTCCGCGCGGGGGACAAGACCGGGACGGGGCCCAACGGCATCGCCAACGACATCGCCTTTGCCGACCTGCCGGGTGGCCGCCGGATCTATCTGGCCGCCTATCTTGACGGACCGGCGCTGCCCGCGCCAGCCCGCGACGCGCGCCTCGCTGCGGCGGCCCGCCATGCGCTTGCCGCCGTGGCGCCACCGCCCGCCCGCTGACGCAAAAAAGCCCGGACGAGCGATGCTCTCCGGGCCTTTGTGTAAATGGTGGGCGCGGCAAGGATTGAACTTGCGACCCCTGCGATGTCAACACAGTGCTCTACCACTGAGCTACGCGCCCATCGGGAGCGCCGCCCTTAACCGAGCCCTATCGGGAGCGCAAGCGCGGTTTTCGGGCCGCCGCGATCAGGTCAGGCCGGTCGCGCTGCCGATCTCGAACATCCGATCGACCTCCAGCACCAGATCGCGCAGGTGGAAAGGCTTGGACAGAACCTTCGCCTGCGGCACCGCTTTGCCGGCCTTGAGCGTCACTGCCGCAAAGCCGGTGATGAACATCACGCGCATGTCCGGCGCGATGCCGCCCGCCCGCTGGGCAAGCTCGATCCCGTCCATCTCCGGCATCACGATGTCGGTGAGCAGCAGATCGAAGCGCTCGCGCTCCAGAAAAGGCAGCGCCGCCGTCCCGCGGTCGACTGCCGTCACCGAATAGCCGGCCCGTTCGAGCGCGCGCTGCAGATATTGGCGCATCGCCTCATCGTCTTCGGCCAGCAGAATCCGGATCATCGAGTGCCTCATGATGCCGCCCCAACGCCTGAGCGACGGCCTTCGCGCCGGAGTATGCCGGAGACACTTAATTTTTTCCAGCCATGGTGGCGGAAGCCGGCACCGGGCGTTCAGGCAGCGAGCATCGCGGCCGGGCCCGCATTGCGGTGACGGACCGTCGCCATTACCAAGGCACGAGGCATGGCTTCGGACAGACTGGATCCCGCCTTCGAGGCAATAGCGGCGGACGCGGCGCATCCGGTGATCGTCTCCGTCCCGCATGCGGGGCGCGATTACGGGCCGGAGCTGATCGCACGGCTGCGGCCGCCGGTCGCGAGGCTGGCCAGCCTCGAAGATCGGCTGGTCGATGAGGTGGCGCGTGGGCTGGACGGCGTGCCCGTGCTGATCGCGCGGCAGCCGCGGGCGTGGATCGACCTCAACCGGGCCGAAACCGAGATCGATCCGGCGATGATCGAACGCGCCGCGCCGGGGATGCCGTTCACCCTCTCCGCCAAGGTGCGCAGCGGCCTCGGCCTGGTCCCGCGCCGACTGAGCGGCACCGGAGAGCTGTGGCGCGCGCGCTTCTCTGCGACCGAGATTGCCGATCGGATCGCCGCTCACCACCGCCCCTATCATGACAGACTGGCCGACTGGCTGGGCGCGGCGCGCCGCCGCCACGGCATCGCCGTGCTGCTCGATCTCCATTCGATGCCGCCGCTGGCCGACGGCTCGGCGACGCGTGTCGTGATCGGCACCCGCTATGGCCGCAGTGCCGATCCCGCGCTGGTCGCGCCGATCATCGAGGCGATCGCTGCCGCCGGGCTCGAGTGGCGCGAGAACAGCCCCTATGCGGGCGGCCATATCGTCGAACGGCACGGCGCGCCCCGGCACGCGATCCACGCCGTCCAGCTGGAACTCGATCGCACCCTTTATCTCGACCGATCGCTCGACCGCTGTGCGCCCGCGGGGCTGGCCTTCACCCAGGCGCTCCTGGCCGACATCGTCGATCGACTGCGCCGCGCCGCGATCGGGCAAATGCTGCCCATCGCCGCCGAATAAAAAAGCCGCCCCGTGCAAATGCACGGAGCGGCCAAGGTTCAGGGAGGAACACGCCCGAAGGCGTGACGACGCGGGGGAGAAAGGGGGGGAACTCCCCAAGCGTCATAAACCAGATGTGGATCGCGCGCGGGAGATTCAAGACCCGCCGCCGCACAGCCCCCGTCAGGCCGCCCTCAGGCCCGGCGCTGCCCCGGCATCATGCGGAACAGGAAGGTGCGGCCGTCCCGGAAATGGTGACTGAGCGCGCCCGCCAGGTGCAGGGCGAGCAGCAGCAGCATGCCGTAGAACAGATATTCGTGCGCATCGTGCGCGGCCACGCCGACCGCCTTGTTCCCTTCGACGGGCAGGAACGGCAGATCGAACACCCCGTACCAGGTGAATGGCCGCCGCGGGGTGGACGCGGAGATCATCGCCCAGCCGGTCAGCGGCAGGCCGATCATCAGCGCGTAGAAGCTCCAATGGACGAGCCGGGACAGCACGGCCGCGCCGCGGCCGATCGATGCCGGGAGCGGCGGCGGCGGATTGGCGATGCGCCAGCCGAGCCGGGCAAGGCTCAGCACCAGGATGGTGATGCCGGTCGCCTTGTGAAGGCCCATCGCCAGTCCGCGCACCGCCCCGTCCATATCCTCGGTGACGATCGCACCGAGGATGTTGGCGACGATCAGGATCGCGATCGTCCAGTGAAAGGCCATCGCGCCGCCGCTGTAGCGGCCGCCGCGACCGTCCAGGGGAGCGGTGGCCGCGCGCATCAGGCGGCGACGCCCGGCAGCTTGCCCTGCGCAGCCTGGCGGGCGAAGATATCGCGCATGATGTCGAGCGAGAACAGGTGCGCCATGATGAGCACCAGCATGCCATTCTGGTTCATCTTGCGCAACTGATCGCCCCGCAGCTCGCGCAGCTTCTCCTCATTGACCATCTTGAAGCCGCGATAGACGCTCGGCTGGCTCGCGCCCTCGGGCGTGATCGTGACTTCGCCGTCCATCAGCAGCTCCATTTCCTGGAGCTCCTGGACGAACGCGCCGGTGCGCTGCGCGGACTGCTCGAACTGTTCGCAGAACTGGAGAATGTTCTTCGTCGCCTCGCTCGGCTGTCCGTCCTCGAACAGCGCGGCGGCATCGCCATCCGGCTTGACCATCCCGGAGCTGGGATCGAAGCAGAGCGACAATTCCTGCGGATTGCCGCCGAGCTGCGCCAGCATGAACGGATAGCGGCGGATATAGGCGGGCACATAGACCGGCTGGCTGAACATTCCATCATCGCCGACGAAGACGTTGACGCCTTCGTTCAGGCCCATCAGCGCCAGCGGCACCGGGTTCGCCGCATCGGCGAAGATGATCGGATAGAAGCGCTGCACCGAGACGAACTCGTCGACCGTGACGGGGACGGCGTGGACAGTCTTCAGGAACGGCGCACCGTTCATGGTCTGCGTCTTCCAGCCGGCATGTTCCGTCGAGGACAGCGGCACGAGATCGTTGTAGAGAATGGGCAGGCCAGACTGTTGCGGCGCGGTCGCCATGAAGAACCTCTCCGAGATGCGGGATGCAGAATGCGGATGCGCCGCGGTCTATGGCGCGTTCCCGCCGGACGCAAGGCTCGCCGATTCGGGCGGAACCAGTTTGCCCGGGTTCATCAGCCCGTGCGGATCGAGCGCCTGCTTGACGGCGCGGAGCACCGCCAGCCGCGCCGGATCGCCCAGCCGCGCGAACGTCGCCAGCTTCATCTGGCCGATGCCGTGTTCGGCCGAAATGGAGCCGCCCGCCGCCACCACCTGATCGTAGACGAAGGCGCTAATCGGCGCCCCGCAATCTGCCAGCCAGCGCGCGGGATCGGCGCCGGCCGGCGCTCGCACATGGAAGTGGACATTGCCGTCGCCCAGATGGCCGAACGCGCTGGCACGGGTGCCGGGAAAGGCGCGCTCCACCGCGGCGGCGGCGTCCAGCATGAACTGCGGCATCGCGGCGACCGGGACGGAGATGTCGTGCTGCACCGCCGGGCCGCTCGCCCGCTCCGCCTCGGACACCGACTCCCGGATCCGCCAGAATCCGGCCGCCTGCGCAAGGCTGCCGGCCATGACGATGTCGGCGGCCAGGCCGTCGCCCAGCGCGGCGGCGAGCGCGTCCGCCAGCGCCGCGCCCACCTCCGCCCCTCCGCTCGCTTCGATCAGCGCGTGCCAGCGATGCGCCCCGGCGAGCGGCCGCCGCGTGCCCGGAATATGCTCCAGCACCAGCGCCAGCGAATCCTCCGGAACGAGCTCGAAGCTCTCGACTGCCAGCCCCTGCGCCTCCAGCCGGCGCAGCAGCGCGAGCGCGGCGGCCGGATCGGCAAGGCCGGCCCACGCGGTCGCGACGGCAGCCGGCTGCCGCTCGAGCCGCAGCGTCGCGGCGGTGACGATGCCGAGCGTTCCTTCGGCGCCGATCAGCAGCTGCTTCAGATCCGGGCCGCGATTGTCCTTGGGCAGCGGCGCCAGCGCATCGAACACCTGCCCGTCCGGCAGCACCGCTTCCAGCCCCAGCACCAGCGCGCGCATCGTGCCGAACCGCAGCACCTGCGTGCCCCCGGCATTGGTGGAGACGAGACCGCCGACCGTCGCCGAGCCCCTGGCGCCGAGCGACAGCGGAAAGCGCAGGCCGGCGGCCGCCGCCGCGTCATGAAGGCTGGCGAGAATCACGCCCGCTTCCGCAACGGCGATCCGCGCATCCGCGGCGAGCGTGCGGATGCGGTTCATCCGGCGCAGCGAGAGCAGCAGCGCGCGGCCATCCGGCGCCGGCGTCGCGCCGCCGACCATCGACGTGTTGCCGCCTTGCGCCACGATCGGCACGCCGTGGCGCGCGCACAGCCGCACCACCGCTGCCACATCATCGGTGGTGGCGGGGCTGGCGAGCGCGCGCGCCGCGCCGTGGTAGCGGCCGCGCCAGTCGGTCAGCCACGGCGCCAGCACCTCCGGATCGCGGGAGAAACCCTTGGGGCCGAGCAGGGCCGCCAGATCGTCGAGGAAGGCATCGTCGTCCATCATCGCCCCGCTATAGGAAGCGGCCGCGACGGTGTGAATTCATCAGGCGTTCAACATGGCGCGCCCATCGGCGGCGCGATGGGGTTGTTCGCGTGACGCTGGGGGCGCTCGTCGCGGTGCTGCTGGCCGGCGCCGGCGATGGCGGAGGCGCGGTGCACTGGGCGCAGCTGAGCGTCCAGCGCCGCGTGCTGATCCGTGTCCCGACCGAACCGCAGCGGCCGATCCCGCGCCGCCACTGGCGCGAGAAGAGCGGCCCCAAATGCATCGAGGCAAGCGCGCTGGCCGGCGCCCAGGTGGGGGCGGACGGCGTCGACCTGCTGCTGCGCGGCGGCACGCGGATCCGCGCGAAACTTGCCTCGCGCTGCCCGGCGCTCAATTACTATTCGGGCTTCTATGTCCGCCCGGGCGCCGACGGGCGGATCTGCCAGGACCGCGATTCGATCCGAACCCGCTCGGGCGGCGCCTGCGAGATCGACCGCTTCCGCCGGCTGGTGGCTGTGCGCGGCAAGGATTAGCTTTTCCTTGACTTTCGGAGAGGCATTCCGCAAGCGCCGGCGATAGGCCGTGGCCGCGCCGCCGCCTCCATTTTCTCGGATTCTCGATGAGCTTTGCCGATCTCGGCCTTTCCGACGAGCTTTTGAAGGCCGTAGCCGACTCCGGCTATTCGGATCCCACGCCGATTCAGCGCCAGGCGATCCCGTCCGTCCTGATGGGCCGGGACCTGATCGGGATCGCCCAGACAGGCACGGGCAAGACGGCGAGCTTCGTGCTGCCGATGATCGACGTGCTGGCGCAGGGGCGCAGCCGCGCCCGCATGCCGCGCTCGCTGATCCTCGAGCCGACACGTGAACTCGCCGCCCAGGTTGCCGAGAATTTTGACAAATACGGCCGCTACCACAAGCTCTCCATGGCGCTGCTGATCGGCGGCGTGTCGATGGGCGATCAGCAGAAGGCGCTCGCAAAGGGCGTGGACGTGCTGATCGCGACGCCGGGCCGGCTGATGGACCTGTTCCAGCGCGGCAACATCCTGCTGACCGGCTGCGAGCTGCTCGTCATCGACGAGGCCGACCGGATGCTGGACATGGGCTTCATCCCGGACATCGAAGAGATTTGCGCGAAGCTGCCGAAGAAGCGGCAGACGCTGCTGTTCTCCGCGACGATGCCGCCGCCGATCAAGAAGCTGGCTGACCGTTTCCTGTCCAATCCGAAATCAATCGAGGTCTCGCGGCCTGCCACGGCCAATGCGGCCATCGACCAGAAGCTGGTCGAGACGAGCGCGCGGGACAAGCGACAGACGCTGCAGCAGCTGCTCGCCGACCCCGAGGTCAAGACCGCGATCATCTTCGCCAATCGCAAGACCACCGTGCGCGATCTGGCCGGCAGCCTGAAGCGGCGCGGCTTTGCAGTCGGCCAGATTCACGGCGACATGGAGCAGTCGGAACGGCTGCGCGAGCTCGACCGGTTCAAGGCCGGCGAGATCAACATCCTGACCGCGTCCGACGTCGCGGCGCGGGGGCTCGACATCAAGGGCGTCAGCCACGTCTTCAACTATGACGTGCCCTGGCATCCGGACGATTATGTGCACCGGATCGGCCGCACCGGGCGCGCTGGCGCGACCGGCACTGCGTTCACCCTCGCCACCGCCGAGGACGCGGATGCCGTCGCCAACATCGAGAAGCTGACCGGGCAGAAGATCGAACGCATCCGGGCGCGCAGCGAGGCGCCGGTCGAAGAGGTGCTGGAGCGGCAGGAGAAGAAGGCGCCGCGGGCGGAGAAGGCAGTCAAGCGCGAGCGCGGCCGCCGGCGCGAACCCCGCAACGCCGTGCCGGCCGAGGAGCCGGACGAGGGCTGGAACGGGCCCATCCCGGCCTTTCTGGACGTGGGGTTCGCAGCCTGACGGTGGCGCTCGCGCTGCACTGGTCCAACCCCCCCTTGCCGCATGCCGGCCAAGGGGCGGACACTCCCCTGCCGCGGCAGCGCCGGTGGTGACGGCAGCCTCCCGGCCGGACCGGGAACGTCTGCTGGGCGCGCTCAAGACCGGCCTGCATTCGAGCTGGCGGGCAGGCTTTGCCCGCAAGCCACGGCTGACGCTGGCCGCGGTCTGCGCCGCGGCCGAGCGCCGCGTCGGCCATGGCGCGTTCGGGCCGGACCCGCACTGGCGCCCCCCGCTTGAGCTGCTGCTCGCCGATCTGCGCCACCACGCCCGCCTGAATGCGCTCGGCCGGACGATCGCTTATGGTCAGCTGGTCGGGATCCTCGCACAGCGCGCCCATGCCTATGCGCTCTGGGCGGAACGGCCGGAGATCCTGCGGCAGCCGCTCGCCCCGCCGATCATCGTGCTCGGGCAGATGCGGTCAGGCTCGACGCGGGTCCAGCGGCTGCTTGCGTGCGACGATCGCTTTGCCCACACCCGGTTTTTCGAAAGCTGGCAGCCGATCCCGCGGGGTCGTCCCGGCGTCGACGATCGCAAGCTCAGGGCAGGCGCCGCGCTCGCCGCCGCCCGGCTGATCAATCCGCGCTTCGATGCGATCCATCCGACCGCGCTCAGCGCGCCGGACGAAGAGATCGGCTTTCATGCCTTCTCGCTCTGCGGGGCGCCGTTCGAAGCGCAATGGCGCGTGCCGGCGTTCACGGCTTTCTGGGAATCCCAGCCGATGGACGCCGTCTATGCGGAATTCCGGCAATTGCTCCAGACGGTCGCCTGGGCGCGGGGGGAGACCGGTGCGCGGCCCTGGATCCTGAAAGTGCCCCAGTTCATGCAGGATCTGCCCGCCCTGCTCCGTGCCTTTCCCGGCGCGCGGCTGCTGTGCCTCGATCGGGATCCGGCGGAGATCGTCGCGTCGTCAGCGTCGCTGGCGCTGAACCAGATGCAGATCCAGTCGGACGTGGTCGATCCACACTGGATCGGCCGCGAATGGCTGCGCAAGGTGGCGCTGCGGGAACACATTGCCCGCACGACCCGGGCCGCCGCCCCGCAGGTCCCGCAGCTGGACATCGCCTTCACCGCGATGAACCAGGACTGGCAGGCCGAAATGCGCCGGGTCTACGCCTTTCTGGACATGGAGCTGCCGGCCGCGATCCTCCGCCGCATGGACAGCTATGTCGAGGGTGCCCGCGGCCATGCCGACCGGCGCCCTGCCTACAGCCTTGCGCAGTTCGGCCTTACGCGACTCGATGTGGCGCGGGCGCTGTCCGCTCAGCCGGCGCCGCTCGCTGCCGAGTAGCCTGCACGGAAGGCTTTGGCGAAGACGGCCAGTCGCCCCTCGGCGATCGCGGCGCGCAGGTCCGCCATCAGCGCCTGATAGAAGGACAGATTGTGCTCCGTCATCAGCATCGCGCCCAGGATCTCGCCGGCGCGAACGAGATGGTGGAGGTACGCCCGGCTGAACCGCGCGCAGACGGCGCAGGCGCATTCGGGATCGAGCGGTCCGGTATCCTCGGCAAAGCGGGCGTTGCGGATGTTGATCGGCCCGCCGCGCGTGAACGCCTGGCCGGTGCGGCCGCTGCGCGTCGGCAGCACGCAGTCGAACATGTCGACGCCCCGCTCCACGGCGCCGACGATATCGTCCGGCTTGCCGACGCCCATCAGATAGCGGGGGCGGTCCGCGGGCAGCTGGCCCGGCGCGTAATCGAGCACGCCGAACATCGCGTCCTGCCCTTCGCCGACCGCCAGTCCGCCGATCGCATAGCCGTCGAAGCCGATCTCGATCAGCGCCTCGGCGGATGCCTGCCTCAGCCCTTCGTCGAGCGCACCCTGCTGAATGCCGAACTGGGCCGCCGCCTCGGCATGGGCCCCGCCCCCCAGAAAGGCGGCGCGGGACCGCGCCGCCCACCGCATCGATCGCTCCATGGCGGCCGCCTGGACGTCGCGGGTCGCCGCGGCGGGCACGAGTTCGTCGAAGGCCATGACGATGTCGGCGCCCAGCAGCCGCTGGATTTCCGTCGACCGCTCGGGCGTGATCAGGTGCCGGGCGCCGTCGAGGTGTGACTTGAACGCCACGCCTTCTTCCGAGCGGCGGGTGAGATCGGCCAGGCTCATCACCTGATAGCCGCCGCTGTCGGTCAGGATCGGTCGCGGCCAGTCCATGAAGCGGTGAAGCCCGCCAAGCCGCGCGACGCGTTCGGCACCCGGGCGAAGCATCAGATGATAGGTGTTGCCGAGCAGAATGTCGGCGCCCGTCGCGCGCACGTCGTCTGGCTTCATCGCCTTGACGGTGGCGGCCGTGCCGACCGGCATGAAGGCGGGAGTGCGGATCTCGCCCCGCTCCATGCGGATCGTCCCGGTGCGCGCGCGTCCGTCGGTCGCGGCGATGGTGAAGGTGAAACGGGTCAAATCGGGCACCGCACGGCAGAGGCTGTGGAGGCGCTCGCCTAGCCGCTGAGGGCGTCCCGCCGCAACCGTTTGCCGTGGCGCGGCGGCCCGAGCTCTGCTAGCCCTTCCACAACTTGAAAGGGGATTCAACTTTGGCGACCCGAGACGACGCGCAGCCCGCCCAGCCAGGCGGCCCCTATGCCTGGTATGTCCTCTCGGTGCTCGTGCTCGTCTACGTCCTCAATTTCATCGATCGGCAGATCGTCTCGATCCTGGCGAACGACATCAAGCGGGATCTGGGGCTGACCGACGCGGATCTGGGCTTTCTCTACGGCACCGCCTTTGGCGTCTTCTATTCGCTGTTCGGGATCCCGCTCGGCCGCCTCGCGGACAATTGGAACCGGGTGCGGCTGCTCACGCTCGGCCTCGGCCTCTGGTCGGCGATGACGGCCGTGTCCGGCTTTGCGCGCAGCGGCGCGATGCTGGCGGGTGCGCGGATCGGCGTCGGGATTGGCGAGGCGACCGCCAGCCCATCCGCCTATTCGCTGCTGTCGGACTGGTTCCCGAAAAAGCGCCGCGCGACGGCGCTCGCCATCTATTCGTCCGGCCTCTATCTCGGCGGCGGCCTGTCGCTGCTGATCGGAGCCCAGATCGTCGAGCGGTGGAACGCCGCCTATCCGGGGGGCGGCCCGCTCGGGCTGGTCGGGTGGCAGGCGGCCTTCCTCGCCGTCGGTGTGCCGGGCCTGATCGCCGCGCTGTGGGTCGCGACGCTGCGGGAGCCGTTGCGCGGCCAGGCCGACGGCATTGTGACACCACCCAATCCGCGGCCGTTCCGCGATTTCGGCGAGGAGCTGGTGAGCGTCGTTCCGCCGCTGACCCTGATCGGCGCCTGGCGCCGCGGCGGCCGCGCGCTGGCGCTGAACCTTGCCGTCGCGGTGGCGATTGCGCTCGCGGCCTGGGGGGCGACACGCGCAACCGGCACGGCGCCGCAATGGATCGCCATCGGCATCGGCAGCTACGCGGTTTTTTCCTGGGCCAGCGGCCTGCGGCAGCGCGATCCGCCGACCTTTCGCCTTATCTGGGGAACGCCCGCTTTTGTGTGCACCACGCTCGGCTATGGCCTTGTGGCGTTCCAGAGCTATGCCGTCAGCTTCTGGGCGGCACCGTTTGCCGAACTGAGCTTCGGCATCTCGAAAAGTGAAGCCGGCTTCTGGGTCGGCGGTCCGGGCGCGCTGGCCGGCTTTCTGGGGGTGATCGCCGGCGGCCGCCTGGCCGACTGGGCGCGCACCCGGCATCCCGCCGGTCGGATCGCCGTGGTTGCGCTCGGCCCGCTTGCGGCGATCCCCTTCTTCGTCGCGGCCTACACGACCGCAGATGTCAGCCTGTTCTTCGCGCTCAACTTCGTCGTGATGCTGTTCAGCAGCGCAGCGCTGGGCGGCACGGCGGCGACGACCCAGGATCTGGTGCTGCCGCGAATGCGGGGAACGGCGACTGCGACCTTCTTCCTTGCAACGACGCTCGTCGGCCTGTCGCTCGGGCCATACATGGCCGGCTATATGTCGACGCTGACCGGAGACCGGGCGATCGGCATCCTCTCGGTGCTCGCTGTCGCGCCGCTGTCCCTCATCCTGCTCGCCATTGGCTTCCGGACGCTGCCGCGGGCGGAAGCGACACTCGTCGAACGGGCGCGCGCAGCCGGCGAGCCGATCTGATCGGTCAGCTCCGGCGGAAGACGCCGCACGCAATGCGGCCGCCGCTGTTGCCGCTCGGATCGGTCCGGTAATCGTCCGCCTGAGCGTGGATCACCATCGCGGCTCCGTCCGCGTCCAGCGGGTCCGAGGCGCCTCCGGCCAGATCGGCGCCGGGCACCACATAGTCGACGGCGCCGCGCCCGTCCGACCCGATCGCCAGATTGGGCAGGTCGCCATGATGGGGCCCGCGGGGGTCCTCGAAGCCGTGCGACTTGCCGGTCGGGTTCCAATGCCCGCCGGCCGAACTGAAATCAGGCGCGTCGCAGCGTCCGACCATGTGGATATGAAGCCCGTGCTGGCCCGGCGGGAGCCCGGTCGCATCGACGCGGACGGCGAGCCCGCCCGACGTCTGGGTGATCCGCGCCGTGCCGCGCGCGGCGCCGTTCGGATCCTGCAGCGTCGCCGTGGCGCTTCGCATCCCGGTCCCGCCCGTATCCGCGCCGCCACGCGCGGACATGCCGGCAGTGCAGGCAGCGAGCAGAGGGGTGACGCACAGGGTCGACAGCAGGGCGCGGCGGATCATGAATGGCTCCTCGGGATTTCCGGTTCGGGCAGCGGGTCGGATCGGGCGGTCAATCCGGCCGCTTCCCCGTGCAAACGAAAAAAAGGGGCCGGTCGTTCCCGACCGGCCCCGATCTTAGGCCAAATGGCCGGGCTTACATGCCCGAGCCGGGGCCGTAGGTGATTTCGACGCGACGATTCTGCAGTTCGCGCACGCCGTCGGCGGTCTGAACGCGCAGGTTGGTCTCGCCGAAGGCCTGAGTGGTGATCACCCCGTCGGGGATGCCGCGGCCGGCCATATAGGCCTTCACCGCATCGGCACGACGCTGCGACAGACCAAGGTTGTAGCGCGGCGTGCCCGACGTGTCGGTGTAGCCCGCCAGCATGACCTGGGCATTGCCGCAATCCCGGTACGACGCGACCGCATTGTCGAGGATCGACGCCGCTTCCGGCGTGATGTCCGACTTATCCCACTCGAAGAACACGATATACGGT
>ERZ1066122.477-NODE-477-length-42187-cov-31.410804_pt1 | contig 42187 bp, 40 predicted proteins | sample MGYA00382769_ERZ1066122 | MGnify/ENA primary metagenome ERZ1066122 (study PRJEB33369, sample SAMEA5778352) | biofilm metagenome | biome: Industrial cooling water; feature: Water cooling tower basin; material: Biofilm | place: United Arab Emirates | collected... | reverse complement strand
GACTGCGCGACGGGCGTATCGCCGTGCTGCGCGCGGTGGTTCGCGCCGGCAACAGTGGGGTGCCGGGTTCGGCCTACACCCCGCTGCGCTGGGAGCAGGGAGCGCTGCCAAGATGAGGTGGCCTGCCTGCTCGCGCCGTCGCGCGACCGTGATCCTCCGGCGGGCCGGGTCAAGCCCGACCGCCTGCAGGCCCGGTGCGGTCCATCGTCACGCAGATCAAGGCCGCATCCGTCGCGGCCCGGGTCAGCATGGCGCCGGCAGCCGTACTCTCGACATCTGTACTCTGGACAGCCGTACTCTGGACAGCTGCATCGCGGACGGTCATGCCCCGAACGGCCATGCCTCCGGCAGCCGCCCCTTCCACCGTCGCCCCAGCGCCGCAAGGCGCGTCACCGAGGATAGTGTCTGAGCGCCGTCAGCCCCGACAATGCGATCCCTGCCGAGGCCGGCGCCTCGCCGTCGTCCCGTTCGGCCGCGCCGCGCGCCGGGGCCGGCCTGCGCGGCTTCTGGACGTGGTGGACCCGCGCCCTGGCCAGCTGGGTGCCCCTGCGTCTGCGCAACCTGTTCGGCCTCAGCGAGCAGCGCCTGCTGCTGCGCCGCGAGGGCGACGAGCTGGTGCTGGCGATGGTGGCCGCACCGGGCGAGCCCCCGGCGCCGCAGGCCGGGGCCGGCGTGCCCTTGCGCGATTTCGGCAGCGTGCCCTGGGAGGCCGTGGCCGAACATGGCGACGAGACCACCGCCGCGGTCGACCCGCTCTCTGCCGTGCTCGCGCCGCGGGTGGAAAGCCTGCCGCGCTGGCTGCTGCTGCCTGCGCACTCCGCCCTCCGTCGCCAGGTGACCCTGCCCGGCGCAGCGGCGGACCGCCTGCGCGATGTGCTGCGTTTCGAGATCGACCGGCAGACGCCGTTCGCCGCCGACGAGGTGTATTTCGACGCCCGCCCGCTGGGCCGCCGCGGCGACGGGCTGATCGACGCCGAGCTGGTGGTCGTCCCGCGCGCCCGCCTGGACGCCGCCCTGGCCGCACTCGCGCCGCCGCTGCGCGGCACGCTGGCCGGCGTGGATCTGGCGCTGGACAGGCCGGCGCCCGCGCCGGGCACCGCCGACACGGCCGCTTCCGATCCTGCGGTCGAGTCTGCGGTCGAGCCCGCCGAAGACCTGTTCGCCGGCGCGGTGTCCGCGCTCGGCGTGAATCTCATGCCCAGCGCGCAGCGCCGCCACCGCCGCGACCCGTTGGCGCTGTGGAACCTCGGCCTGGGCGTGCTGGCGACCGTCGCGATCGCGCTGGGCCTGTGGCAGATCCTCTCCAACCGCACCGCCGCGGCCGACGCCTACGAGGCCGAAACCGAGCAGCGCAGCGCGCAGGCCAAGAAGGTGGCGGCCGAGCGCAAGCAGCTGGTCGACCTGGTCGAAGGCCTGCGCTTCCTGCAGCAGACCCGCAGCGGCCGGCCGACCTCGGTCGAGGTGCTGGCCGAACTCACCAGCCGCCTGCCCGACAACACCTTCATCGAACGCGTCACCATCGAGGATCAGCGGCTGATGGTGGTCGGCCTCAGCTCGGAGGCGTCGCGTCTGGTCGAGCGCCTGCAAGGCTCCAAACTGTGGCGGTCGATGACCCTCACCGGCGCGCTGCAGCCCGACCCGCGCACCGGCAAGGACCGCTTCACCCTGACCGCCGAACTGGTGGTCGACAAGCCGCCGGAACGCAAGCCGGCCAGAACGAATGGAGGGCGGACCAATGGCGAATCCTGAGACGGGCGCCGTCACTCCGCGCGACCGCTGGCTGGCGCTCGGCCTGCTCGGCGCGGTGCTCCTGCTGGCCTATCTGGTGCTGATCCACAGCTGGTGGACGGTGCCGATGATGGAGCTGCAGGCCCGCATCGACGATCTCCACGCCCGTGACGGCCGCGCCCGCGCCACGCTGGAGCAGGCGCCGCAGATCCGCAAGCGACTGGAGGCCGAGCGCGCCCAGGCCGCCACCGTGCCGGGTTTCATGCAGGAGCGTACCCCCGAGCTGGCCACCGCCGCGCTGGTGCAGCGCCTGGAGACCGCGGTCGAACAGGCCAGTCCCGGCAAGCGCAGCTGCGCGATCGTCAACCGCTCGCCGCTGACCGAGCCGCGCCCCGAGCGCTTCCCGCGCGCGGTGGTGCAGGCGCGTCTGACCTGCGGCACGCCCGAACTGGCGGCGGTGCTGCACTCGCTGGAAAGCGGCTCGCCGCGGCTGTTCGTGGACAACCTCAACATCACCGCCCAGCGGTTCTTCTTCTCGGCCGAACAGTCTTCGCAGAACAACGGCCTGGACGTGAGTTTCGACCTTTACGGCTATCTGCCGGCCTCGGGAGCGCCCGCCAATGCGCGTCGATGATCTGAGCCCGAAGACCTGGCTGCTCGGGGGCGTCGCCGCCTGGGGCGTGCTGCTCTGGGTGCTGGCCCTGGCCGGCATGGGCGGGCGCGTGGGCGAGGGTGAAATCGAGAGCGAGACGCAGCGCCTTCCGGGAGCGGTGCCGGCGGCCAAGGAGCGTCTCGGCCCGCTGGGCCAGTACATGGAAATCGGCCAGCGCCCGCTGTTCACCGAGAACCGCCAGCCCGCGCCCTTCATCATCACCGGCAACGGCGAGGCCCCGCCGGTCAACACCTTCGATTTCGCGCTGACCAGCGTGCTGATCACGCCGCAGGTGCAGGTGGCGATCCTGCGCCCGCCGGGCGACACCGCGCAGCCGGTGCGGGTGAAGATGGGCGAGGCGGTGCAGGGCGCGCAGCAGTGGAGCCTGGCGGTGCTGAACCCGCGGCAGGCGGTCTTCCGCGGCCCCGAGGGCGAGAAGACGCTGGAACTGCGCGTGTTCGACGGCATCGGTGGCGCGCCGCCGACCGCGATGAACTTCGCACCGCCGCCGCCGTCGCCTCCGCCTCCGCCTGGCAGCGTCGACGCCTCCGGCGGGACACCGCCGCCCGGACAGGTCTATGTCCAACCCGGCCAGATGCCGCCGCAGGCGCAGGTGCCGCCCGGCGGCGATCAGCCCGGGGTGCCGACGCCCGTGGAACAGCCGTCGACCGCCCAGGCCACCGCGGACAGCAGCGAACAGGCCGAGCTCTCGAGCCAGCAGCAGCTCGAGGCGATCCGCCGCCGTATCGAAGCCCGCCGCGCGCAGTTGCGCCGCGAACAGCAAATGAACCAGAACGCGCCGTCGCGCTGACGACGCGCAGGGAACCGAGCCAGATGATCCGCAGGTCCACCGTGATGCCCACCGCAACGCCTTCCTACCTTGTCGCCCTGGCGGCATTCGCCCTGACCCTGAGCCTAGGGGGCTGCGCCACGCCGACGCCGGTGATCAAGCGCAGCTCCGATCGGCCCGCCGGCACCGACACGGTGCAGACCCGGCCGCTGCCTGCCGAGGATCAGGACGATGCGCTGCCGCAGGCCCGCATCTATCGCGGCAGCGGGCGGGTGATCGACCAGGGCGTGGCCAGCTCGCCGGCGCCCAACCTCGGCGGCAGCAGCGGCGAGGCGCGCTTCAATTTCGAGGGCGAATCGCTGCATGCGGTGATCAAGGTCATCCTCGGCGACGTGCTCGGCCAGAACTACGTCATCGCGCCCAGCGTGCAGGGCACGGTCACCTACGCCACGCCCAAGCCGGTCAGCCCGGCCGAGGCGCTGTCGGTGCTGGAGATGATCCTCGGCTGGAACAACGCGCGCCTGCTGTGGAGCGACGGCCGCTACAACATCGTGCCCGCCGACCAGGCCCTGGCCGCCGGCGTGGTCGCGCCGAGCGCGGCGCCGGCCTCCAGCGCGCGTGGGTTCGAATCGCGCGTGGTGCCGCTGCGCTACATCTCGGCGGTGGAGATGGAAAAGCTGCTCAAGCCCTACGCCCGTCCGGGCGCGGTGGTCACCGTCGACCCCGGCCGCAACGTGCTGACCATCGCCGGCAGCCGCACCGAGCTGGAGAACTACCTGCGCACCATCCGCATCTTCGACGTGGACTGGATGTCGAGCATGTCGGTGGGCGTGTTCCCGCTGCAGTCCAGCAAGGCTGCCGATGTGGTGCAGGACCTGGAAAAGGTCTTCGGCGAGCAGAGCAAGTCGCCGGTGGCGGGCATGTTCCGTTTCATGCCGCTGGACGGCGCCAACGCGGTGCTGGCCATCACCTCGCAGGCCGATTATCTGGACGACATCCAGCAGTGGGTGGAGCGCATCGACGGCGCCGGCGAAGGCGTGCGCCTGTATTCCTACGAACTGAAATACATCACCGCGCGCGATCTCGCCGAGCGCCTCGGCGAAGTGTTCGCCGGCAGCGGCGGTGGCGGGGGCGCCAGCCGCGGTGACGGCGGCCTGTCGCTGATTCCGGGCGGGCAGGCCAACGTGATCGACAGCGGCGGCGGTTTCGACGGCGGTCGCGGCGGCGGTGGTGCCGGTGGCGGGCTCGGCGGCGGCCAGCTCTCGCTCGACCAGTCTCAGGGCGGTGCGTCCAGCGTCACGCTCGAAGTGGGCGCGGACAAGGTGTCGGTGGCGGCCATCGACGAAACCAATTCGCTGCTGGTGCGCGCCACCGCGGCCTCGTGGCGTTCGATCCGCGACGTGATCGAAAAGCTCGACACCCTGCCGCTGCAGGTGCACATCGAAGCGCAGGTGGTGCAGGTGGACCTCAGCGGCGACCTGGAATTCGGCGTGAGCTGGTTCTTCGAGCGCGCGGTCACCGACGCCGGCCTGCCCAGCGCCGAAGGCCGTACCACCTGGAGCCAGCTGGCCGGCAGCGTGGTGCCCAGCGCGCCCGGCAGTTCGGCGCCCAGCCTGTCGTGGACCTTCCTCGGCCGCAACGCTGCCGCGGTGATCTCGGCGCTGGACCGGGTCAGCGATGTGAGGCTGCTGCAGACGCCCTCGGTGATGGTGCGCAACAACCAGGAAGCCACGCTCAACGTCGGCGACCGCATCCCGGTCACCTCGGTCTCGGTCAATCCGGTGCTCGGCAACAACAACAGCATCAGCCAGGTGCAGTACATCGACACCGGTACCATCCTCAAGGTCCGCCCGCGCGTGACCAAGGACGGCACCGTGTTCCTCGACCTGGTGCAGGAAGTCAGCGCCCCGCGCGGCCAGGCCGACGCCAACGGCAACGTGCGCATCAGCACCAACCGCATGAAGACCAGCGCCATCGTCGACAGCGGCGACACCGTGCTGCTGGCCGGCCTGATCAGCGAGAACGACAGCCGCGGCTCCAGCGGTTTCCCGGGCCTGAGTCGCATTCCGGTGATCGGCGGGCTGTTCGGCCGCCAGAACAAGAATTCCTCGCGCAGCGAAATCATCATCCTGGTCACGCCCACCCTGGTGGAGACCACCAAGGCGGCCAGCGAGTGGACCGACGAATACGGCCGCCGCTTCCGCGCGCTGCAGCCGCTGCGCGACAAGCAGGCGAGCGAGCGTCGGGCGAACGAGAGCCCGGCGGAGTCGCCCTGATCGGGCGTCGCCTGGCATCGGCCACGTACTGCGTCGGGCACGCCGGGGGGCATGAGGCATGAGCACGGCCACGGCGCTGCCGGTCGTGCTGCTGCCGCTGGGCACCGACGACGACGCGCTCGACGCCTGCCTGGCCGCGCTCGAGGCCGGTACCCCGCCCGGCACCCGGGTCTGGCTGGCCGACAACGCCCAGGCCGGGCCGCGCGGCATCGCCATCGTCGAACGCTGGCTGGCGCGCACCGCGCTGCAGGCCCACTACACCCGGCGCAACCGGCCGATCGGCGAGGCCGCGCATCTGGCCGAGATGCTGGTCGCCTGCGAGGACGGCGATGCGCTGATCCTCGCCGCCGACGCCCGGCCGCTGCCGGGCTGGGCCAGCCAGCTGGCGGCCTGCGCCGCCCGCGACCCGGCCATCGCCACCGCCACGCCCTGGAGCAACGCCGGCGAGACCGTGGCCTGGCCGCGGATCGGCGAGATCGGCCCGCTGCCCGACGAGCCCGGCCGTCTGGCCCGGGCCGCGGCCACGCTGCCGCCGCACCACCCCGAGCTGCCCTCTGCCGTGGGCCATGCGCTGTTCCTGCGCGGCCGCGCCCGCGTGCGCGCGGGCGGGCTGGACGGCGCCAGTTTCGCCGGTGCCTACGCCGCCATCGCCGACCTGTCGCTGCGCATGGCCGGACTGGGCTGGCGCAACGTGCTGTGCGAGACCGCCTTCGTCGCGCGGCCCGGCGAGGGCATGGCGAACGGCGACGATCTGGACCTGCTGGCCGCGCGCTGGCCGGCCTGGCACGCGCGCCTGGCGCAGTTCCTCATGCAGGACCCGCTGCATGCACTGCGCGCGTCGTTGCAGCAGGCCGCCGATACCGCCCCGCCGGACGACGCCGCGGTGTGGCCGCAGCCGGACATGTTCCCGGCCGGTGATCCGTCTTGATGCCGGCACAGCGCACCGCAAATCCCCCCGCCGCCCGCACTGCGGCCTTCAGCCCCCTTTGTCAAAGGGGGCTGAAGGCGCACACGCCATCTGCAGCCGCAGGCCCGACCGAGCGCAGCGGCCGAGCCCAGGACATCTTCCGCACTTGGGGCAACGCCACAACCCAAGGCAACGGCGTATCCCGGGGCAACGCCCCACTCCAAGACAACGGCGGATCCCAAGGCGACGGCATATCCCGGAGCAAGGGTCGAACCCAAGGCAACGGCCTATCCCGCGTCACGGGCCGAACCCGAGGCGACGGCCTATCCCGCGTCACGGGCCGAACCCAAGGCAACGGATCAACCCAAGGCAACGGATCAACCCAGGGCAACGGATCAACCCAGGGCAACGGATCAACACAAGGCAATGGTGCATTCCGGGGCAAAGGCTCAATCCGATGCAACGGCCGATCTCTCCGCCGCGGCAGGACACCCCCCTTTGAAAAAGGGGGGCAGGGGGGATTGGCTCTGGTCCTCCGCCACCGTCGTCCCACGCCCGCCCTCGCGGCGGCCAGCTGCCGCTTGCGGTCCTGATCCATGCCCACCGCACCCCTCCCGCACGTTGCCGCCATCCCCACGGCCGTCGCCGCCGTGGTGGTGACCCATCGCAGCGTCGAGACCATCGACGCCTGCCTCTCGCGTCTGCGCCGCGCCGAAGGCGTGGCCGAGATCCGGGTGATCGACAACGCCTCCGACGACGACACCCTCGACGTGGTCCAGCGCCATGCGCTCGCCGATGCGCGCGTGCGCTTCATCGCCAACCCCGACAACCCCGGCTTCGGCATCGCCTGCAACCAGGGCGCGGCCGATAGCGCGGCGCCGTGGCTGGCCTTCGTCAATCCCGACTGCCTGATCGAGCCGGACACCTTCGCGCGCCTGCGCGCGCACGCGGACGCCATCGCGCGGGCAGAGCGCGCCGATGCGCTGCTCGGCGCCGATCTGGTGGACGAGGCCGGCGTGCGCGATGGCGCCGCACGCCGGCGCGACCCGGACTTCGCGGCGATGCTGCGCCGCCCTTCGGCACGCAAGCTCGACCTGCCGATGGATGCCCGGCAGAGCCTGCAACCGGTGGATGCCGTCTCCGGCGCGCTGATGGTGCTGCCGCGCCGTCTGTTCGATGCGCTCGACGGCTTCGACCCCGGCTACCGCCTGCATGCGGAGGATCTCGACCTCTGCCGGCGGGCGCGTGCGGCCGGCGCTCGGGTCGCGGTCGCCAACGACGTGCGTGTGGTCCATGTGCGCGGGGTGTCCAGCCGCAGCCGGCCGTGGTTCGTCGAGTGGCACAAGCACCGTGGTCTGGCGCGCTATTTCCTCAAATTCGAGGCCGCCGGGCGCAGCGTGCCCGTGCGTGCCGCGGTGCTGGGGATGATCTGGGCGCGCTTCCCGTTCGCCGCGACCGCCGCCGCGCTGCGCGCGCGCGGGGACTGAACCCTGCGCTCAGTCCCGGCGTCTGCGTGGCTGCGGCGGGCGATCGGATGCCGGATGTATCGGGTGCGCGGTGTCCTGGCGTGCGATGCGATCGTCCTGGCCGGAATCGGAACGGCAGCCGACGAGCGGCCAGAGCAATGCGCAGGCGATCAGCGCCGCGCACATGCATGATCGGCGGGGATGGTGGCAGGTTCGAGGCATGGGACAGTCCTTGTCCGGTGAGGTGGGGAGGGTGGCGTTGGAGCAGAGCGGTCGGTGGCGCGGCCGGCGGTGCGCTCGCGCGTCCGGTCAACGGTGCCGGTTGATCTCGTCGCGCAGCGCACGCGCGGCCGCGGCCGCGGCTTCGGCGTAATCCTCGCCGCCGGAAGCGTACAGGATCGCGCGCGAGGAGCTGATGATCAGCCCGTCGCCGCGGCGGTTCGCGCCATGTGCGACCACGGCCGCCGCATCGCCGCCCTGCGCGCCCACGCCGGGCACCAGGAAGGGCACGTCGTCGCCGACGATCGCGCGCACCTCGCGCAGCTGTTCCGGCCAGGTGGCGCCGACCACCAGCGCGCAGTTGCCGTGTTCGTTCCAGTCGCGCGCGATCTTCTCCGCCACGTGCTGGTACAGCGGCCGCCCCGCGATCTGCATGTCCTGCAGGTCGCCGGCGCCGGCATTGCTGGTGCGGCACAGGATCACCACGCCCTTCTCGCGGCGGTCGAGAAAGGGCTGCACCGAATCGCGGCCGAGGTAGGGGTTCACCGTCACCGCGTCCGCGCCGTAGCGCTCGAACGCCTCGTGCGCGTAGTGCTGCGCGGTGCTGCCGATGTCGCCGCGTTTGCTGTCGAGAATCACCGGGATGTCCGGCCAGCGGAAGCCGATGTGCAGGATCAGCATGCGCAGCGCTTCTTCGGCGTGGTTGGCGGCGAAGTGCGCGATCTGCGGCTTGAACGCGCAGGCATACGGCGCGGTGGCGTCGACGATGTCGCGGCAGAAGCGGAAGATCGCGTCCGGGTCGTGGGCGAAATTCGCCGGGAACTTCGCCGGCTCCGGGTCCAGGCCCACGCACACCAGGGTGTCGGCCTGCTGCCAGCGGTCGCGAAGGCGGTCGATGAAGCTGCGCATCGGTTCGGGAGTGGTCGGTGGCTTTGACTTGCTCATCTTTTCAGACTCTGGCTTTCGGCGGTAGCAGCTTGAGGGCGTGACCGTGACTCATTTCTGAAACTGTGTCCTGTGTCAATGTCCATCAATCGAGGTCGTCAAGAAATGCGTGTAGACGTTATGCAATGCGACGAACATGCAAAGAATAGTGCCAAGCGCATCCACGCACTCCTTCGCGAAATTTCGATCGACGCCCCACACGTTGCCGTCATGAAGAAAGCGGTTTCTGATCTCGGAGGCTCGCTTCATGAGATCTGATGCCGAGCGATAGTCTTGGCCGTCATGCTTTGATGCGGTGATGATAGCTTTGTCCCACTTATCTCCAACTACGGACGTGAAAAGCTGGCCAAATTTCTGATGCGCCAGCTTATTGTCATCTAGTAGCCTTTCAATTATTTCTGCGGGGATTGATTTCGCTCTCAGGTGAGTAATAAGGAAATTGTTGATGAGTGCTTCTCGAAGCGTACAGAAGTGCAAGACAGTGGCGATGTTGTGTGCCCTGTCATCTCGCGTGATGTCTACTGGAGATGTGGCGTGGAAGCTTTGTTGTGCCATGTCGGACAACATGTGTATGTTGATCGGGAATGCCAGCCTCGCGGCGTCTCCTTGCTTTCCGCAAGTCGAGCATTTGTGTCCCGCGCGACTCCTTTCTGTGTCGCGGTCGATGATGGCGCAATGTGCGCACATGAAATATACGCAGGCTAAAGTGCTGATTCTTTGACGATCAATTTCTGAGAGTTGTCTTTTCATAGATCATCGATAAAGTGCGAAGGGCGCAGAACTTACTCTGCGCCCTCCGTATCAGATTGCTTTATTTGAGCGCCTTGAACTTCAGGCGATGCGGCTTGGCGCCTTCCTCGCCTAGGCGGCGCTTCTTGTCCTCTTCGTACTCGCGGTAGTTGCCCTGGAAGAACTCCACGTGCGAGTCGCCTTCGAAGGCGAGGATGTGGGTCGCGATGCGGTCGAGGAACCAGCGGTCATGGCTGATGACGAAGGTGTTGCCCGGGAACTCCAGCAGCGCGTCTTCCAGCGCGCGCAGGGTCTCGATGTCGAGGTCGTTCGAGGGTTCGTCGAGCAGCAGCACGTTGCCGCCCTGCAGCAGAGTCTTGGCCATGTGCAGGCGGCCGCGTTCACCGCCGGAGAGGCTGCCGACCATCTTCTGCTGGTCCTGGCCCTTGAAGTTGAAGCGGCCGATGTAGGCGCGCGACTGGATCTCCACGCCGTTGATGTTGAGGATGTCCAGGCCGCCGGAGACTTCCTGGAACACGTTGTGGTTGCCTTCCAGCTTGTCGCGGCTCTGGTCGACATAGGCCAGCTTCACGGTCGGCCCGATGTCGATCTCGCCCGAGTCGGGCTTCTCCTGGCCGGTGATCATCCGGAACAGCGTCGACTTGCCGGCGCCGTTGGGGCCGATGATGCCGACGATGGCGCCCGGCGGCACCACGAAGCTCAGATTGTCGATCAGCAGGCGATCGCCGAACTTCTTCGAGACGTTCTTGAACTCCATGACCTTCTGGCCCAGGCGCTCGCCCGGCGGGATGAAGATCTCGTTGGTCTCGTTGCGCTTCTGGTATTCCTGCGACTGCAGCTCTTCCAGGCGGCCCAGACGCGCCTTGCCCTTGGAGCGGCCGCCCTTGGCGTTCTGCCGCGACCATTCCAGTTCCTTCTGGATGGCCTTCTGGCGCGCCTTTTCCTGGTTCTCTTCCTGCTTCAGGCGCTCGTCCTTCTGGACCAGCCACTCGGTGTAGTTGCCCTTCCACGGGATGCCGCGGCCGCGGTCGAGTTCGAGGATCCACTCGGCGGCGTTGTCGAGGAAGTAGCGGTCATGGGTGACGGCCACCACGGTGCCGGGGAAGCGCGCGAGGAACTGCTCCAGCCATTCCACCGACTCGGCGTCGAGATGGTTGGTGGGCTCGTCGAGCAGCAGCATGTCCGGCTTGCTCAGCAGCAGGCGGCACAGCGCCACGCGACGCTTCTCGCCGCCGGAGAGCTTGCCGATCACCGCGTCCCACGGCGGCAGGCGCAGCGCGTCGGCGGCCACTTCCAGCTGCTGTTCGAGCATGTGCGCATCGCCCGAGGCGAGGATGGCCTCCAGACGTTCCTGCTCCTTGGCCAGCGCGTCGAAGTCGGCGCCTTCCTCGGCGTAGGCGGCATAGATGGCATCCAGCGCGGCCTGCGCCTGCATGACCTCGCCCACGCCTTCTTCCACGGCTTCGCGCACGGTCTTCTCGGGGTCCAGTTCAGGCTCCTGCGCCAGGTAGCCGACCTTGATGCCGGGCTGGGGGCGCGCTTCGCCCTGAAAGTCCTTGTCGACGCCGGCCATGATCTTCAGCACCGTCGACTTGCCGGCGCCGTTCAGGCCCAGCAGGCCGATCTTGGCGCCGGGGAAAAACGACAGCGAGATGTCCTTGATGATCTGGCGCTTCGGCGGCACGGTCTTGCTGACGCCGTTCATGGTGTAGATGTACTGCATGGGAGCTCCATCGGAAGCGGCGCAGACGGGCGGCGCCGCGGGGCATGCGTGCGGGGAACACGTACTGGAATACGTGCGGGGAAATGCGTGCGGGGCGGGCGGGACGCGCGAGCGTGACAAGGGCGGCGTTCGCCTGGGCCGTGTCCGGCTTCGGGCCGGCTCCGGTCCCGTCAACCCGCCATTATACCGGCCCGGCAGATCGCAAGGCCCACGTTCGACGGCGGGGCAGGCTGCAGGCGCCTGAACGGGCAGGTGCCCGGTCTCTGAATGCCGATTCACGGCCGCGGCCCGGGGATGGAACCGGTTCAGTCGCATCGTTGCAGGGTGAGCCCGTGCTCCACCCCGCACGTCCCACACCCACACAGCAGGCAGACGATGAAGACCCGCGTCCCCACCTTGCAGTCCACGCCGGCACCCGCCCGCGCCCTGACCCGCGCCGCCGCGCTCGCGGCCACCGTGGCCCTCACCGCCGCCCTGGCATTGCCCGCCGCCGCCCACGGCCCGGGCAAGAAGAAGGGGCACCACAAGCATCACCACGGTCACGACCGGGTGGTGGTGGTGGATCGGGGCACGCCGGCCCATGCCCGTTACGCCCGCTGGTCGCGCGGCATGCATTACGACCGCAGCGGTTACGCGCCGACCTATGTCGTCCGCGAGTACCGCGACTACGACCTGTACGCGCCGCCGCGTGGCCACTACTGGCGCCGCGATGTCGACGGCAACTTCCTGCTGGTCGCGGCCGCCACCGGCATCATCGCCAGCGTGCTGCTGAACTGACCCACCGGGCCTGCCGCCCCGACGGACATCCGCCCGGGGCGGCCATCCGGCCCATCTCCCCACCCGCATCCGCCCGGCCTCGTGCCGGGCGGATGCGTTTTAGCGCCGGGAGGTCGCGTTCACGGGCACAGGGTCGAGGGCCGGTCCGACGCCCCCGCGGCCGGCCAGTTACACTAGTGCCCCCCTCTCAACGTCCCCGGAGCGCCGATGTTCCCGCGCGAGATGCGTATCGCAGGTTTCGACCCCGAACTGGCCCAGGCCATCGCCGACGAGAACCGCCGTCAGGAGGATCACGTCGAACTGATCGCCTCCGAGAACTACGCCAGCCCCCGGGTCATGGAAGCGCAGGGCAGCCAGCTCACCAACAAGTACGCCGAGGGCTATATCGGCAAGCGCTACTACGGTGGCTGCGAATACGTCGACATCGCCGAAAAGCTGGCGATCGAACGCCTGAAGCAGCTGTACGGCGCCGACTACGCGAACGTGCAGCCGCATTCCGGCTCGCAGGCCAACCAGGCCGTGTACTTCGCCCTGCTCAAGCCCGGCGACACCGTGCTCGGCATGTCGCTCGCGCACGGCGGGCATCTCACCCACGGCGCCAAGGCCAACATCTCCGGCAAGCTGTTCGACATCGCCTCCTACGGCGTGAACGACGAGGGCCTGATCGATTACGACGAGGTCGAGCGCATCGCCCTGGAGCGCAGGCCGAAGATGATCATCGGCGGTTTCAGCGCGTATTCGCGCGTGGTCGACTGGGCGCGTTTCCGCGCCATCGCCGACAAGGTGGGCGCGTATCTGTTCGTGGACATGGCGCACATCGCCGGGCTGGTGGCCGCCGGGGTCTATCCCAACCCGGTGCCGCATGCCCACGTGGTCACCTCCACCACGCACAAGACTCTGCGCGGCCCGCGCGGCGGTTTCATCCTGTGCAAGGCGGACGAGGCGCTGGAGAAGAAGTTCCAGTCGCTGGTGTTCCCCGGCCTGCAGGGCGGCCCGCTGATGCACGTCATCGCCGCCAAGGCGGTGGCCTTCAAGGAAGCGCTGGAGCCCGAGTTCAAGACCTACCAGCAGCAGGTGGTCAAGAACGCGCAGGCGATGGCGCGCACCATCATCGAGCGCGGCTACAAGATCGTGTCCGGCGGCACCGACAACCACCTGATGCTGGTCGACATGATCGGCAAGGGCATCACCGGAAAGGATGCCGAGGAAGCCCTCGGCCGCGCCCACATCACCGTCAACAAGAACGCGGTGCCCAACGACCCGCAGAAGCCGGTCTACACCTCCGGCCTGCGCATCGGCACGCCGGCGGTGACCACGCGCGGCTACCTGGAGCAGCACTGCATCGAGCTGGCCCACTGGATCTGCGACGTGCTGGACGCGCCGGAGGACGAGGCGGTGATCGCCCGCGTGCGCGAGGCGGTGACCGCGCAGTGCCGGAAATACCCGGTCTACGGTTGATCGCATCCGGTGCGCCGGAGGGGCTTCGGCCTGCCCGGCGCACCCTCCACACCCCAATCCCGGCCCGCGCATGCATTGCCCCTTCTGCCAGCACGAGAACACCCGCGTCATCGACTCGCGCGTGAGCGAGGACGGGGCGACGATCCGGCGCAGGCGCGAGTGCGAGGCCTGCGGCGAGCGGTTCAGCACGCTGGAGACCATCGAGCTGAAGCTGCCGGCGATCATCAAGGGCGACGGCCGCCGCGAGCATTTCGACGCGCGCAAGCTGCGCCAGGGCTTCGACCGCGCGCTGCACAAGCGGCCGGTGTCGGAGGAACAGATCGAGGCCGCGGTGCGCGCGGTGGTGCACCAGCTGCGGCGCACCACCGAGCGCGAGCTGCCGTCGCGCCGGGTCGGCGAATTCGTGATGGGCGAGCTGCGCAAGCTCGATCACGTGGCCTTCGTGCGCTTCGCGTCGGTGTACCGCGCGTTCGAGGACGTGGCCGATTTCCGCGAGGAGCTCGACCGGCTGGAGCGCGACCTGCCCACGGGTGAGGAGCAACTGCCGCTGCTCGGTGGCGAGGTGGTGCCCTTCGACCGGCGCCAGGACCGCGGGCAGGGCCGCGGCGTGGCGGGCGGCACCACCGGCGGCATCGGCAGCCGCGGCAAGGACGACAAGAAGAAGCCGTGAGCGCGATCACGCACGGCATGCCGCAGGGCGAGGGCGCGGCGTTCGACACCATCGACCGCCTGCACATGACCCGGGCGCTGCGCCTGGCCGAGCGCGGCCTCTACACCACCAGGCCCAATCCCATGGTCGGCTGCGTGATCGCACGCGGCGAGGCGGTGCTGGGCGAGGGCTGGCACATCCGCGCCGGTGGGCCGCACGCCGAAATCCATGCGCTGCAGACCGCCGGCGACGCCGCGCGCGGCGCGACCGCCTACGTCACGCTGGAACCCTGCGCCCACCACGGTCGCACCGGCCCGTGCGCGGAGGCGCTGATCGCCGCCGGCGTGGGCCGGGTGGTCGCGGCGATGCGCGACCCGTTCCCGCAGGTCGACGGCGCGGGGTTCGCGCGGCTGCAGGCCGCCGGCATCGCGGTCGAACACGGCCTGCTGGAAGCGCAGGCGCGGCAGCTCAACCGCGGCTTTCTCTCGCGCGTGGAGCGCGGCCGTCCCTGGCTGCGGGTCAAGCTGGCGATGAGCCTGGACGGGCGCACCGCGCTGGCCAACGGCGATTCCAAATGGATCAGCGGCGAGGCCGCGCGGCGCGACGTGATGCGCTGGCGTGCGCGCGCCGGGGCCATCCTCACCGGCGCCGGCACCGTGCTGGCCGACGACCCGCGGCTGACCGTGCGCTTCGAGGCCGACGAGGGCCCCGACGGCGTGCCGGAGTTCGTGCCGCCGCTGCGGGTGGTGCTCGATACCGGCCTGGCCACGGTCGCGCGCGGCCAGGTGCGCGAGGGCGATGCGCCCACGCTCTACCTGCACGCGCCCGACGCCAGACCGCCGCGCGGTTTCGACACGCCGCATGCCGCGGTGCCGCTGCGGGCCGCCGCGCCGGGCGGGTCGGGGCGGGCAGGGCTCGATCTGGACGCGGTGCTGCGCCATCTCGCCACCGCGCATCAGATCAACGAGGTCCAGGTCGAATCCGGTGCCTCGCTCGCGGGTGCGCTGCTGCGCGCGCGGCTGGTGGACGAGGTGCTGCTCTACGTGGCCCCGGTGCTGCTGGGCGCGGACGCACGGCCGCTGTTCGATGGTCTCGGCATCGACGACATGGCGCGCCGGCTGCATCTGCGCACGGTGGAGACGCGCCGGATCGGCGACGACCTGCGCCTGCTGCTGTCTCCGGAACATGGGCCGTGAGCGGGCCCGGCCCCGCGGATTTCCCGATCACTTCCCGGCCGTGGCGACGGACCATGCCGCCGCCCGGCCGGGTCCCCGGCTGCTTGCGTCTGTGTCCAGCTGTTCCGCGGTGAACCGCGACCGGGAAACGCACGGCGTGGACCCGGTCGGGCTCCACCGGCGGGCCATCGCCGAGGCCTGGGGCGACGCCCCGACCCGGCGCCTGCGTTGGCCATTGTTCGCGCTGGCGGCACGGCGCGTGCAGTGAGCGCACCGCCCGCGTCCGGGGCGGGCCGCGGATCTGCTGGTAGAATTCCCCCCATCTTCAGGGCGGGGTGGAAGTCCCCACCGGCGGTAGGCGCGGCGAGTCCGCGCGAGCCCGCGAGCGCTTCCGGCACCGCCGGAAGGTCAGCAGACCCGGTCCAAGTCCGGGGCCGACGGTCACAGTCCGGATGCAAGAAGACGACACGCAGCCGCGCTCGCGCGGCCATTGCGTCGTTTCGCCTTGGACCCACGCGACCCGAGGCGCTCATGTTCACAGGTTTGATCCAGGCGGTCGGCACGTTGTCGCACCGCGAATCCCGCGGCGGCGACGTCCGGCTGCGCATCGCCGTCGGCGACCTGCCCTTCGCCGATGCCGAGCTAGGCGAAAGCATCGCCTGCAACGGCGTGTGCCTGACCGTGGTCACCTTCGATCACGCGCATTTCGATGCCGACGTGTCCACCGAGACGCTTGCGCGCACCACGCTCGGCGCGCTCGCGCCCGGCGCCGCGATCAACCTGGAGCGCGCGCTGCGCGTGGGCGACCGCATGGGCGGGCACATCGTGTCCGGGCACGTCGACGGCGTGGGCGCGGTGCACGCGGTGACCGACGACGCCCGCGGCCAGCGCTGGCGCTTCTCCGCCCCGCGCGCCTTGCTGCGCTATGTCGCGGAGAAGGGCTCGATCGCGGTGGAAGGCGTGAGCCTCACCGTGAATGCCGTGGACGATGCCGGCTTCGAGGTGATGCTGGTGCCGCATACCCTGGCGCACACCGGTTTCGGCGCCATGGCGCCCGGCGCGCCGGTCAATCTCGAGATCGACACCGTGGCCCGCTACGTGGCGCGGCTGCAGGAGACGGAGGGTTGGACATGAGCTTCGCACCGGTTCCCGAATTGCTGGAAGAAATCCGCAACGGCCGGATGATCGTGGTCGTCGACGACGAGGACCGCGAGAACGAAGGCGACCTGATCATGGCCGCCGAACTGGTCCGGCCGCAGGACATCAACTTCATGGTCACCCACGCCCGCGGGCTGGTCTGCCTCTCGCTCACCCGCGAGCGCTGCCGCCAGCTGGGCCTGCCGCCGATGGTGCGCGACAACACCTCGCCGCATCACACCAATTTCACCGTCAGCATCGAGGCTGCCGAGGGCGTGACCACCGGCATCAGCGCCTACGACCGCGCGCATACCGTGCGCACCGCGGTGCGTCCCGACGCCGGCCCCGACGACCTGTCGCAGCCCGGCCACATCTTCCCGCTGATGGCGCAGCCCGGCGGCGTGCTCACCCGCGCCGGCCATACCGAGGCCGCCAGCGACTACGCGCTGCTCGCGGGCATGGAGCCCACCGGCGTGCTGGTGGAGATCCTCAACCCCGACGGCAGCATGGCGCGCCGCCCGGAGCTGGAGGTGTTCGCGCGCGAGCACGGGCTGAAGATGGGCTCGATCGAGGACCTCATCCGCTACCGGCTGGAAACCGAGCACACGGTCGAGCGCGTGGACGTGCGCGACATCGAGACCGAGCACGGCCCCTTCATCCTGCACACCTACCGCGACCGCATCGGCCACGGGCTGCACTTCGCCCTGCTGCGCGGCACGCCCGATCCGGCCGTGCCCACGCTGGTCCGCGTGCACATGCAGAACCCGCTGGCCGATGCGCTGCACTGGCGACGCGCCGATTTCGGCCCGGCGGTGGGCGAGGTGCTGGCGCGGATCGCCGCCGAAGACCGCGGCGCGCTGGTGCTGCTGGGCGAGCCCCAGAGTCCCGAGGCGCTGCTCGCGCGAATCCGCGAGCAGCCGGAGCCGTCCGCATGCGGCGGCGCCACCGCAGAATGGCGCCGCAACGGCGCCGGCAGCCAGATCCTCGCCGACCTCGGCCTCGGCCGCCTGCGGGTGCTGGGCACGCCGCGCAAGCAGGTTGGGCTGGCGGGCTTCGGCCTCGAGGTCGTCGAGTACGTGACCCCGTAGGGTGGCGGTGAGCGCAGCGAACCCCACCATGCTCGAGGCGTCATGCTCGAGGCGTCGCCATTCACGTTGACCGCCTTCCCACCGACGCACCCGACGGCGGATGGCGCAGAGCCCGGACCGGCCACGGCAGGATGTGCCGAATACGCGGCGCGGGCACGCTCGCCGGTTCAGTGAGAGCCGGGGCACGGTGACGGTGGGGTTCGCTGCGCTCACCGCCACCCTGCGGATACAATGTGCGGCCGTCCCGCGCCCCCGCCCGAGTTCACCATGTCCCAGATCGAAGGCGATCTGCGCGCCCCCGACGGCGCGCGCTTCGCGATCATCGTCAGCCGCTGGAACCCGCGCATCACCGAGCGACTCGCGCAGGGCGCGCGCCAGGCCTTCGTCGCCAACGGCGTCGAGGACGCGGCGGTGGACACCATCCGCGTGCCGGGCGCCTGGGAAATCCCGCTGGTCGCTGCGCGTCTGGCCGCGGCCGGCCGCTACGCCGGCATCGTCGCTCTGGGCTGCGTGATCCGCGGCGACACCCGCCACTACGAACAGGTCGCCGACGGCTGCTCGGATGCGCTGATGCGCGTGGCGCTGGATTACCGCCTGCCGGTCGCCAACGGCGTGCTGGCGGTCGACCGCTACGAGGACGCCGAGGCCCGCGCCGGCGGCAGCCACGGCAACAAGGGCGAAGAAGCCGCGCTCGTCGCGCTGGAAATGGCCCATCTGCTGGAGAAGCTCGCATGAGCAAGCCGCATCACCGACGCCCCGACGGCGTCGATGGCACCTTGTTGCCCGCGGTCGGACATCCTGTCCGACGCGGGCTCGCCGCGCCCGGCGCAGGTCCGGACGCGGCTCCGCCGCCGTGCCGCGCACGGCGGCGCTCGGGCCATCCCTGGCCCGCCACGGAGATCGACGCATGAACAAGCACCATCACCGACGCCCCGACGGCGTCGATCCCGTGCTCCGCACCCGCGCCCGCCGCCGTGCCCTGCAGGCGGTGTACGCCTGGCAGATGTCCGGCGCCGACGCGCGCGATGTCGTCACCCAGTTCGCCCACGAACAGGCGCGCGAACTCGCCGACCTGGCCTATTTCGAAGACCTGGTGCACGGCGTGGAAGCCCATTGCGAGGCCATCGACGCCGCGCTCACGCCGCATCTGGACCGCACCATCGAAGAGGTCGACGCGATCGAGCGCGCCGCGCTGCGCATCGCCGGCTACGAGCTGCTGCGTCGGGTCGATGTGCCGTATCGGGTGGTGATCAACGAGGCGCTGGAGTCGGTGAAGCGTTTCGGCTCGGAGCATGGGCACACGTATGTGAACGGTGTGCTGGACCATGCCGCGGTGGCGTTGCGGGGTGTCGAAGTGCAGGCGTTCAGGCCGCAGGGCAAAGCCTGACCGGCAGGACCGCCCATCCGGGCGGATGCGGTGTGGCGCCACGCCTGTCCCGCGCGCGGACACCGGATGTTCGGGCAGCGGGGGATGTTCGGGCAGCGCGGTGAGCGCCCGACATTCCACGGCATGTCGATGCGGGCGCATGCGTGTTCCCGGGTGACGTGTGCGTCCCCGGGCGGGACGGCAGCGTAGCTTCGCATGCCGGGCCGGGCCAGGCCTTCGGCCGCGGTCGTCATCGCGGTGAAGACCGCAGGCCCCGCGCATCGTCCACACCGTATCGGCCTTCGTTGCCCCGCATGCGCGAGAGCGGACGGCGATCACGCTTCATGTGTGCGCCCTGCCGCCATGCGGGCGCCGTGCATGCATGCGCCTGCGATCGCATCGGCCGCCACTCATGGGGTTCCCGCCCACGCACATGGCGAATCGACGCAGTGCAAGCGTTTTCCGGTGCTTGCCAACGAACCGCAGGCGCGGATAGCCTGCTCCACCGGAACGCAGTGGCAGCGGGGGGAGGAAACGCTGCTCTGCACCGGAACGCTTCCGACGACATCCAGCGCTTGCGCAGCGCCGGATGCCAGTGCGCATTCGTGTTAAGGACAACTTCCGATGTCGGATCACCCGTCAGTCCCCTCGACGTCGCCCCGCAAGGGCGCCGTCGTCGTTTCCATCGCGTTGGCGCTGGTCGCATGCGCGATTCTCTACGTGCGTTACGCGCCCGGGAGCGCACTTTCCGAAGGCGCATCCGCCGATCCCGTGGCGCAGGACACCGAACCGCATGCACATGCGGACCCGGCTGCGCCAGCGGTGTCGCTGGAGGCGGCATCCGTCGCGCCGGCCCAGCCGGCACCGCCGTATTACCGTCTGCGCGAGCACTGGTGGACGCCGCCGGCGTCGGACCGGCTCGACAGCAGGACGGAGCTGCGCCGCGATCCGTCCTGCGCGAACAACACGTTCCTGGGCAGCGCCGCCACGGTCGAAGACTTGATCGCCACGCACGCCAGCGTCCGCACCATCGACGATCTCGAGCGCATGTTCTACAACAAGGACAGGCGCTTCTTCCAACGCGCCGGGCGCTATCAGTCGATCACCGCCGACTGGGATTACCAGACGCCGGCGCGCTATCGCGTCAACTGGTTCAGCTCGTCGAGCCCGACCTTCGAAGGGGATGTGCGCGCCGAGTCGCTGCCTCTGGGGCCGACGGACACGCTGGATGCCATCGAGGCACGTGAATTGATCGACAGCATCGTGTCCGGAAACGAAAGCGGCACCACGACGGCCGGAGGGCGCTTCCTCGCGGTGTCCGTCGCCGAGTCTCCAACGACCCCGCGGATCGAGATCGGGTACATGAACAACCGCCCGACCGCCGTCGAATTCGAGGGAGGGGAATGCCGCACGCTGGAATCCGGCGAGGCGGCGCTATGTCACTGCAATTCATCACGAAAAGGAGAACACAAGCATGAGCACTGAAGCCCATCGCGCAGGCCGGATACGGACGTTCGCCATGGCGATCGCCGGTCTGGCGGCATCCACGTTCGCTGCCGGATACGCGCCGGTCGCGCAGGCGCACTGGAGCTATCCGCTGTTGAACGGCTCGCGCGGAAGCGCCTGGTGCGTCTGCCGCAGCATCGGCACCAGCCCGCACATCGGTCAGGACTGGACGGCGAGCGGCACCACGAAGTATCCGCTGGCGGTCGAGGGCGGCAAGGTGACGTCGACCGGCCTGGCCTCGTCGAGCTGCGGTTACTACACGTACTACACCGACCGGTTCGGCGGCCTGTGGCGGTATCTGCATCTGAACAACAGCGGACGCGTGGCGGCCGGTACCACCCTGGTGGGTGGCAACCGTCTCGGCTACATCTCCGCCTATCCGACCTCCGGTTGCGGCACCGGTCCGCACCTGCACCTGGAACGCCGGTCCGCCGGCTACTGGGGCGACCGCCCGGTGTACAAGTCGTGCGAAGCCGGCCCGGAAGCCTGCTATTACGACCCGAACAAGCCGTCCTTCAGCAAGCTGGCCACATTGAGCGACACCAGCGCGCGCAACTACGACGAGCCGGTGACGCTGACGGTGAACCGCACTGAGCAGGCCGGTTGCAAGCTGGCCGTGGCCGAGTATCCGATGCAGACGCTGACGGTCGGACAGCTCTCGCCGCAGCTGAAGGTCTCGCTGGCGTTCAACGCCGACAAGGTGAACCGCGTCAGCCACATCGCCGCCTCGGCGCAGCTGGCGAACAACGCGGGCAACGCCTGCACGGGCGGCGGCTGCCTGTCCGATTGGACGCTGTACGCCGATCTCGGCGAAGGCATCTATGCGCGCGTGTTCTACGACAACGCCGTCCGCGGCCGGAAGGTCGAGCGCCTGTCGGAAGAAGGCTTCTGCGCGATTCCGTCGGCGAAGCGCTACCTCGTGCGTGCCACCACGCTGGACGGCAAGACGCTGTGGCAGGAAGCCGCCACGTCCGCGAAGCCGCAGGTCGTCCGCGACACCGCGGCGAAGGGCAGGGAGCGCCGGCAGGAAGCGGCGCTCTGAGCTGAGCGCGTTCTGCAGCCACGCAGGACTGTCATGGATGCCGCGCAGTGCGACCCGACGTGGGGCGGCTGCGCGGCATTTTTTCATCCTGCGTCCGGACCACGCGCCGCAGGGAACAACAACGGTCGATGCAACGCGGTCGATCCAACGCGGTCGATGAAGCGCGGACGCCGTCGATGAAGCGCGTGCGATGACGCGTCCGCAGGCCTGCGCGGCCACCGGTACGGGCTTACCCGCAGGATCGGGTCGCGCCAGGGTCACTCGTCGCTGACCCCGGGAATCCGCCCGTCGTCAGGCAGCGGCTCCGCGTCCACGTCGGCACGCCAAGCCGCGCATTCGGGCGAGGCCTTGAACTCCGCGTAGGACAGCGGCGGGATGCGGTCGATGGCGTAGTCGTCGCGGGCGTCGGCCAGCAGCGCCGCCATCGCACGCAGCAGCGGAAGCTCCGGCGTCGCGTCCTCGACGAACAGGAACTGCCCGGCCTGGTTGATTTCCAGCAGATGCAACTGATCGTCTTCGTCGGCCACCAGGTCGATGCAGCCGAAGCTCAGGCCCAGATCGCGCATGAACCGGCGCAGGCCATCTTCCCATGCGGCCGGCAGCGACCACGGCCGGAACCGGCCGTTGCCGCCCAGCGAGGCCGAACGCCAGTCGATCACGCCGTCCTCGCGTTCGGGCGAGTCGATGCGCGCGGTGAACAGGCGCTCGCCGATGGCGGTGACGCGCAGGTCGCAGCGTTTGCGCACCTGCGCCTGGTAGATGCCGGGGCACAGGCGCAGGCTGGCGTCGTGGCGCAGCGCATCGGCATCGACCGTGCGCGCATAGCTGCTGTGGATGCGGCCCTCGCGGTCGCGCCAGCTGTGCGCGAGGAAGGGCTTGTAGACCACGCGCCCGTGGCGGCGGTGGAAGGCGCGGATCTCGTCGGGATCGGTGGACACCAGCGTGTCCGGGAAGCGCAGGCCGCAGCGGTGCGCCGCCTGCAGCTGGAGCAGCTTGTGTTCGGCGGCCAGGCCGCGGTCGGCGCGGTTTACCCAGAACGCACCGCCGGTGGCGCCGAACAGATGCACGTTCTCGATCATGCGCCGCCATTCGTCCAGCACGAACTCGCGGTCGGCTTCGCCGAGGCCGGGCAGTGCGCGCGGCGCGCGCGGGCGGCGGAACCACACGCTGGAGGCATGCGTCGCATCGATGCCGCCCGTCGCGCGGACGCCCGCGCGCGCATCGGCATGCAGGGACAAAGGCGCCAGCGCCGGGTCGGCCAGCGTGGTGGCCCACAGCGGCTGCAGGCCGCTGCGCTGCAGCGCCCAGCGCACGGCGGCGGCGTGGATGTCGTGCGACAACCCGGACAGGATCAGCGGCTGCGGTCGGCCGGTCATGGGCATGCGGGGTCTCGCGTGTCGAGGCGTGTCTGCGGTCCGGTCCGGACCGGCACGCGGTGGGGGATGCCAGTGCGGCAGCGGTTGCGTGGGCAGCGCAGCCGTCGCCTGCCGCCTTCATGAAAACGCCGCGCACGTGACCGGCGCGGCGTCTTGCCGGCCGCCCGCGTCGAGACGCGGACGCGGCGGTGTGGAATCAGATGAAGCTGCCCGGGTCGGACGGGTCGTCGCCGTTGGGGCCGGTGGCGTGCGTGGTGTCGCCGATGCGGCCACCCGCGATCAGTGCGGCTTCTTCGGAGGTCAGCTCGCGCGCGAGTTCGCGGGCCAGCGGACGGATGGTCTGTTCCTGAGTGTCGTGCTTGGACATCATGCAGCTCCTGTGTCGTTCTTCGGTGACGGCCACCGCGGTGGCCGATGTGTGGAAGACGGCTGCAGGGCGGTCGCCCGTCCCCTGGCCGATTCCGGTCCGCGGTGACGGCCATCGGCCTGGTCCGGGACGGGTCGAGTGTAGGACGCCGGCCCGCATTTTTCATTCGGGACGCCCGCGCAACCCGCCGGCCGCCCGTTTTCGTTCATGGCCATGCCAGCGACGGCGCCCGCGCTTCGCCTGCCGGTGGCGACGTGCGACCATCGCCCGCAGCGCGCCCATCCCCGAACCGCGCAGGCAGGAGAGCCATTCCGATGCCCGAATTCGACCTCATCGCCCGGATCCGCGAGCGCGTGTCCTCGCGTGCCGACGTGCGCCTGGGCATCGGCGACGATGCCGCCGTGCTGCAGGTGCCGGCCGATCGCCGGCTGGTGGTGGCGATGGACACGCTGAATGCCGGCGTGCATTTCCCGGAGGACACGGCCCCCGCCGACATCGGCTGGAAGGCGCTGGCGGTGAACCTGTCCGATCTCGCGGCGATGGGCGCGGAGCCGGCGTGGTGCACGCTGTCGCTGTCCCTTCCGCAGCCCGATCCGGTCTGGCTGGACGGCTTCCTCGACGGCTTTCTCGACCTCGCCACGCGTCACGACGTCGCGCTCGTCGGTGGCGACACCACGCGCGGTCCGCTGTCGGTGTGCGTGACCGCGCATGGGTTCATCGAGCCGCGCGCGGCATTGCGGCGCGCGGCCGCACGCGTGGACGACGATGTCTGGGTGACCGGCACGCTGGGCGATGCCGCGGGTGCCCTGCGGCAATGGCAGGCGGGTGGCGCCTGCGATGCGACGCTGCGCGCGCGTCTGGACCGCCCGACGCCGCGCATCGCCGCGGGCCGTGCGCTGCTCGGCATCGCGCATGCGAGCATCGATGTCTCCGACGGCCTGCTGGCCGATCTCGGGCACATCTGCGCGGCCAGCGGTGTGCGCGCGCGGATCGATATCGATGCACTGCCGGCCTCGGATGCCCTGCGCTCGGCGTTCTCAGGCGACGACCTGCGCACGCTGCTGGCCGCCGGCGGCGACGATTACGAACTGTGCTTCACCGCGCCGGCCGTCGCGCGCATGGCGGTGCAGGAGGCGCTGCAGGATGTCGACGTGCCGGTGGCGCGGGTCGGCACGGTGGTCGGCGGACGCGTCGGCAGGGGTGGCTGCAGGGGGGGCGGCACGCGCGCGGACGAGGATGCCGCGGGCAAGGGCGATGCGGAGAATGCCGGCTCACTCGTCGTGACGACCGCGGGCGGTACGCCCTGGACGCCACCGCGCCGTGGCTACCAGCATTTTTCCGGCTGAACGGTCGCACCGGTGAACAGGTCGCTGCGTTGCGTGGCCTAGGGCTGCAGCGCCGCGCGCACCCGCTCGCGCAGCGCCGGCACCACCTCCGCCTCGAACCATGGATTCGCGCGGAACCAGCCGATGTTGCGCGGGCTGGGGTGCGGCAGCGGCATGAAGTCCGGCGCGTACTCGCGCCAGGCACGCACGGTCTCGGTCAGGCTGGCCTTGCGTTTTCTGCCGAGAAAATAGGCCTGCGCGTATTGGCCGAACGCAGCGTCAGCCGCACCTTCGGCAGCAGCGGCAGCAGGCGCGGGTGCCAGGTGGCGCTGCATTCGGGCCGCGGCGGCGCGTCGCCGGAGCCGGCCTTGCCCGGGTAGCAGAAGCCCATCGGCACGATGGCGATGCGCCGGGTGTCGTAGAAGTCCTCGGGCGTCATCTGCAGCCAGGCGCGCAGGCGCTTGCCGCTGGCGTCGTTCCACGGGATGCCGGTCGCATGCACCTTTGTGCCCGGTGCCTGGCCGACGATGAGGATCCGCGCGTTCGCACCGGCGCGCAGCACCGGGTTCGGGCCCAGCGGCAGATGCGCCGCGCACAGGGTGCAGGCGCGGATCTCGCCGAGCAGTGCGCCGAGCCTGCGTGCGCTCATGCGCGGGTGCGTGTCCGGATCATGGCGGCAGCAGCTTGCCCGGGTTGAGGATGCCGTCCGGGTCGAAGGCGGCCTTGATCGCGCGCATCAGCGCCAGCGTCGGGGCATCGATGGCCTGCGGCATGAAATCGCGCTTGGCCAGGCCGATGCCATGCTCGCCGGACAGCGTGCCGCCCAGCGACAGCGCGAGCGCGAACACGCGCGCCATCGCCGCCTGCGCGCGGGCGGACTGATCCGCATCGGCGGGGTCGTACATCAGGTTGACGTGCAGGTTGCCGTTGCCGGCGTGGCCGAAACACACGATGGGCAGCGCGAATTCCTCGGCGAGCGCGCGCACGCCGCGCACCAGCTCGGGAATGCGCGAGACCGGCACCACCACGTCTTCGTTGATCTTGCCCGGCGCGAGCGTGCGCAGTGCGGGCGAGAGCGCCTTGCGCGCGGCCCACAGGCGCTCGCGCGCGGCCTCGTCGGCGGCGGGCTCCACGCCCAGGCAGCCGGGGCCGTCAGCCGCGACCTGCAGCGCGGCGACCGCCGCGGGCAGGGTCTGGGCATCGCCGTCGGCTTCGAGCATCAGCAGCGCACCGGCCTCTTCGGGCAGGTCGCTGCTGCCGGTCTGCGCGCGCATGTGCCCGCGTGCGAGCGCGAGCGCGTCGCCGTCCATGAACTCCAGCATCGACGGCGTGACCGGCTGCGCCATCAGCCGCGCCACCGCAGCGGCGGCGCTGTCGACATCGCGATACAGCGCACGCAATGCACGGCGCTGCGCCGGCAGCGGAGTGAGCCGCAGCGTGGCCTCGACGATCAGCGCCAGCGTGCCTTCGCTGCCGACCAGCAGCCGCTGCAGGTCGTAGCCGGTGGCGCCCTTGGTGGTGGCGGTGCCGCAGTGGATCAGCTCGCCGCGGCCGGTCACCGCGACCAGCGCGAGTACGTTGTCGCGGCTGGCGCCGTATTTCACCGCGCGCGGGCCGCCGGCATTGCAGGCCAGATTGCCGCCGATGCTCGAATAATCCGCGCTGGTGGGGTCGGGCGGCCAGAACAGGCCGTGCGGTTCGAGCGCGCGGCGCAGGTCGCCGTTGAGCACGCCGGGTTGCACCACTGCGCAGCGGTCGCCCGGGCGGATGTCGAGGATGCGGTTCATGCGCTCGAACGACACCACCACGCCACCCGCGCTCGGCACTGCCGCGCCTGTGGTATTGGTGCCGCGCCCGCGCGCGACCACCGGCACGCCGTGCGCGCGGCAGGCGCGGACGATGGCCTGCACCTGCGCGGCATCGGTCGGCAGCGCCACCGCATCGGGCATCGCGTGCCGGCGCGAGTTGTCGTAGGCGTAGGTCAGGCGCTCGTTGTCGTCCAGCCGCAGGCCGTCGCCGAGGGCCTCGGACAGCGTGCGCAGCAGATCGCCGGGAAGTGGGGTCGTGGTGCTCGTCATGCTCATCCGGCGATTGTAGGGCGGGCCCCGGCCCGCCGCTCTTCACCGTCCTTGGCCGGACTCCAGGCGTGCATCCTGCGGCGCTCCATCCGGCGCGCGCCGCATGCCGACGCCGGGCGTGCCCGACATCGCCCGCCTGCGTCGAAACATCCGCCCCGTCGCTGCCAGCGCCCCCAGCGGCGCCACCACCCACACCAGCTCCGACCCCAGCACCGCCACCCCGCGCAGGCTGAAGAACCCCGCGCCGATCGGCGACACCGCGATCGGCCGCCACGGCGCGAACAGCCGCGCTTCCGACCATGGCCAGAGCAGGGCCACGCCCAGGCCGCCGTTGGTCAGGGCATCGAGCAGCGGATGCGAGGCCGTGCAGAAGGCGAGCACCACGAAGGCCCGCCATCGCGTCGTCCCCAGCCATCGCGCGGCCAGCGCGCCGAGCACCCCGACCGCGAACGCGAACGCCAGCGAATGGCTGGCGCCGCGGTGGCCGAACGCGTCGGCATAGGCGATGCCGAGCGCGAAGCCGATGCTGTCGAAGTCCGGCGCGACGGCGGCGAGGGCACCTGCGGCAAGAAGCCGCGGCGGCACGGCCGCGCGTCCGAACGCGACGCGCAGCGCCAGCGGCACGAGGGCGTGGGCGAAGAGGGTGGGCATCCGCGTGAGCCGCCTTGAATAGCCGTTACGGGTAGAAGAAGTGCACGTCGGAGATCGTCTCGCCGGTCACGCGGTAGATCGCCGCTACTTCCATCGGCGTCTCGCCCAGGCCGTGCACCCACTCGTGGTCGATCACCAGCGTGCCCAGCGTGATGCGGCCGCGCAGTTCCGCGCGCAGCCCGGGGATGCGGAAGCGGTGTTCGTCGTAGTACGCACGCAGCGCATCGCGGCCGGTCAGGGCGGGCTGCAGGTCCGGCATGCGGTGGATGCGCACATCGGCCGCGAAACAGGCGACGAAGGCATCCAGATCGTGCGCGTTGTAGGCGTCGAGTTGACGCTGGACGAGGTCGGCAGGCGTCATCGCAGGGCTCCTTGGTCGGGGAACACGCGATCACCGTACACGACCGGCGGTGCGGATCAGGCATCGTGCATCACGGATCGCGCATCGGATGCCCCGCACTTCACGACGCCCGCCGATCCACCCCTCGCCGCACCTCCGGCTCAGCATTCGTCCGCGCGGAACGCATCGCGGATCCATTCCAGTGCGGGTGCGTCCGGGTCGCCGCTGGCCGCGACCACATCGAACCGGCAGGGCAGGGCGGCGAATTCGCGATGCGCCAGCAGGAACTGTTCGGCCGCGCGCACCAGCCTGCGGCGCTTGCCGGCATCGACCGAGGCGGCGCCGCCGCCGAACGCCGTGCTGCGGCGGTAACGCACTTCGACGAACACCAGCGTGCCGCCGTCGCGCATCACCAGGTCGAGTTCACCCACACGGTAGCCCGCGTTGGCGGCCACCGGGCGCAGGCCGTGCGCGGTCAGGAACGCGCGGGCCCGCGTTTCGACCGCATCGCCCCTGGCGCGTCGTGTCGTGACCATCTCGCGCTCCCTGCGCCTGGACGGGTGGATTGGTGCGCTGGAGTCGGTGAATGGGCCGGTGCGAGAGGACCGACGGCCCCGTCAGCGCGCGGTGTCGGGCAACGCGACGATGCGGCCGTCGGAGAAGGTGGACCAGACCGGCTCGCGCAGCACATTGCCGTAGCCGTCCACGCGCAGGGTGCCGGTGGCGCCGGGCAGGGTGGCGTCCGCACGCCGCGCAAGGCGCTCCAGATAGGCGCTGAGCATCCAGGCGTCGTGGCCGAAGGCGTAGAGCTTGGCCGCCGGGCCGCGCGCGGTGGGCAGCAACTCGCCGGTGCTCTGCGCCGGCGGCAGGCTGGACACGCTGCGCACGCCCCAGGCCTCGGTGGGGAAGGCGATGCCGTCCAGCGCCTTGTCGTCCTCGGGCTTGCCGGTGCCGGACAGCAGCTGCGGCGTGGCCACCTGCGGCTTGCCGGAGAAGCCGGTCAGCGCGAGCAGCGGGGTCAGCACGCGCGCCTGTGCGCCCTTGACCGCGAGAAAGACCGCGTCGACGCTCTCGGGCTGCTGCGCCAGGGCCTGCAGCGCCTGCTGCAGCGCGGCCACATCGGGCTTCTCGCCCACCGTGAGCGTGCGCGCCACGCTGCCGCCGCGCTGCTCCAGCTGGCGACCCAGCGCGGAGGCGCTGCGTCGCAGGCTGTCCTCGCCGCCCACCAGCACCAATACCCGACGCGCCTTGCGCGCCAGCAGATAATCGGCCGCGGCAATGCCCTCGTCCTCGGGCGCCAGCGCGAAACTCGCGCTGCCGTTGGGCGGGTTGGCGTCGGTGGTGCCGCGGTTGAGGGCCAGCACCGGCACCTGCAGCGGCTGCGCGAACAGCGCGGACACCTGATCCCGGCCCAGCGGGCCGACCACGAAATCCGCACCCTCGGCCACCGCCTTCTGGTACGCGGCCTGGGTGCCGGCGGGCGAGCTGCCGGTGTCGTAGAAATGCAGCTCCGGCTTGGCGCGGTGCTCGCTGTAGTACGCGGTCAGCAGGCCGTCGCGTACCGGCGAGGCGGCCACGGCCATCTCGCCGGTGAGCGGCAGCAGCACCGCCATGCGGCGCGGCGGCCGGTAGCCATCGCGGTCGGCGGCGGGGCGGTCGCCGGCGTCGAAGCGCCAGTCGCCCTCGCGATCGAGCGGGCGGGGCGGCTCCAGCCCGCGGCGCAGCAGTTCGCGGCCGGCGAAGTTGTACAGCGCGTCGCCCTCGGGAATGCGTGCGGCCTCCGTCGCCAGGGTGGCGTCGTCCAGGCCCGCCAGCAGGGCCTGGATCGCCTGCGCGTTGTCGCTGCGCGCCTGCCCGCTGAGCCCGGCGTGCTGCGCGGCCAGCGGATAGGCCTGGGCGATGGCCGGGTCGATGCGGACGGTCTGCGGTCTGTCCGGGCGGGTGCCCGTCGTGGTGCAGCCCGCGAGCGCGGTCGCCAGCGCCAGCGTGCACAGCAGCAGCGGGGTCCGGAGGGAGACGGTCATCGGCGGATCCTGAAGAAGAGGGACATAACCGCTAGGATTCTACCTGTCCCCACCCGATCCGGGCCAAGCGTCCGCTCCCCACGAGGCCCTCATGTCCAGTCCCAAGGCGGGCGCCGCCGGCACCCTGCACGTCGTCGCCACGCCCATCGGCCATCTCGACGACATCAGCGCCCGCGCTCTCGCCACTCTGCGCAGCGTCGACGCGATCTGCGCCGAGGACACCCGCCACACCCGCCAGCTGCTGGCGCATGTCGGCATCGAGTGCCCGCTGATCGCCCTGCACGAGCACAACGAGGACGCCCTGGCCGAGCGCATCGTCGCCCGCCTGCTGGCCGGCGAATCGCTGGCCCTGGTGTCCGACGCCGGCACCCCGCTGGTCAGCGACCCCGGCTACCGCCTGGTCGCCGCCGCGCGCGCGGCCGGCGTGCGCGTCAGCCCGGTGCCCGGCGCCTGCGCGCTGGTCGCCGCGCTCAGCGTGGCCGGGCTGCCCAGCGACCGCTTCGCCTTCGAGGGCTTCCTGCCCGCCAAGGCCGGCGCCCGCCGCGAGCGCCTGGCGCAGTTGGCCGGCGAAACCCGCACGCTCCTCTTTTACGAGTCCTCGCACCGCATCGAGGAATGCCTGGCCGACGCCGTCGCGGTGATCGGCCCCGAGCGCCCGGCCGCCATCGCGCGCGAACTGACCAAGCTGTTCGAGACCGTGCTCGACGGCACGCTCGCCGACCTGCACGCCCGCGTCGCCGCCGATCCCGACCAGCGCCGCGGCGAATTCGTGCTCATCGTGCAGGGCGTGGGCGACGCCGCCGAAGCCAAGGTCGCTGAAGGCCGCCGCGTCTACGCGCTGCTCAACCAGCACCTGCCGCCGTCCACCGCCGCGAAGCTGGCGGCGGAGATCAGCGGCGCGCCGCGCAAGGCGCTGTATGGCGGGCAGGGCTGAGCGACGGGGCGAGCAGTCCCGCGCCCTCAGGCGTGGCGCGCGCACCGACGCGATGCGCAGGCCTGCGTCGCTCGGCAGAGGCGCCGCACGGCCCGGCAACGGCCCTGGCCCCGCGAATCTGCGACAATCCCCCCGCGGAGTCGGCCGGACGGTCGCGTCATCGTGCCTTCGGGCACGGTGCCGAGGAAAGTCCGGGCTCCACAGGGCACGGTGCCAGGTAACGCCTGGGCGGCGCGAGCCGACGGAAAGTGCAACAGAAAGATACCGCCGATGGCCCTCGGGCACAGGCAAGGGTGAAATGGTGCGGTAAGAGCGCACCGCGAGTCCGGCAACGGACCGGCACGGCAAACCCCACCGGGAGCAAGACCAAATAGGGAGACAATGCCGCGGCCCGCGGTGTCTCCGGGTAGGTTGCTTGAGCGTATCGGCGACGATGCGCCTAGAGGAATGACCGTCCTCGACAGAACCCGGCTTACAGGCCGGCTCCGCGCCATTCTTCGAATGCACAGCATTCGAAGAATCCCAAAGTTTGCGAGCGCAAACTTTGGGCCCCAGGCCATTCGCTTCCAGACCCCTGCCCGCGCTGCGCGCGGGCCGCCCCCTGACTCAGGGGGCGAATCGCCGCACTTGCGAGCCACTGGCTCGCGCGGCGATGAGCGCCCGGCCACGGATGGCCGGGCCGGGCTCTTTGATGTAATCGGTGTTGCGTAACGAATCGTGTCAAGTGACTCGCTACTCGTGCCGCCTCAGAGTGTCAAGTTGTCTTCGTCGTCGTCCCGGCTTTGCCGGCCAACTGTTTGGTGAGTGTCCATATATTGGACTTGACTGAGCCAGTCCTTCAATGCACCTTTTCGACTATGTAGAGTATGGGCTTAATGTGCGCTGCATCTGAGTACGTGACGATTACATCTGCCTTAATTGACGGACGATATGTTGCTTTGCCCACATCAGATGGATTATTGAAGATCACGCGAACGCGCTTGTCACTGATCTCTTCAATGGTGCCAGCCCAGCCGCGCGATTCCGAATCTGCATCCGATGCGCGGAGTTTAATTTCAACATTCTTATAGCTGGCGTCCTCGGAGTTGTTGGTTTTCTCAATCGTTCTTGGGAGCTTAGCTATTGTTTGGGGGGTGATCATATCCACGGGCTCAGAATCCTTGGGCGCAAATTGAAGCCCTGCCCCCGTTTCGCCGCTGGCGGGCGCAAAGTATTGTGCGCCTGCCTTGGCGGTGTTGGCTGCGTTGCGTGATGTCACTGCGGCTTCAACTGCGCGAACGAAATTCTGCGGATCGGTCTTGTACGCTTCCGCGCCAATCGTAACTACGACATTGCCATCGCCTTGAATGAGTGGCGGTGTGCTTGGTGTGGAGGCTCCGCTGCTGTTGCCTATGTAGTAGCCAAGTCCAACCAGTGCAATCGCTGTTAATAGGGGAGCAATTGCTTGTGCTTTAATCACGGTGTTCCCCTCTGCATCTTTGGTGATGTACTTGCTCCTTACGCTCTGTAAATATTTATTGAGGTCTTCTTCGCTGCTGAAGCCCAATACAATTGCAACATTTTCAATCAATGATCCGTCTTCAATTCCGGAAACCAAAAGTTCTGCGCTTTTAACCTTTGCGCCAGTCAGCGTCCGAATCGCTTTCGGTAGATTACGCTTTACGAGGCTATCCATGCCTTGAAGCGACGCGATTACATCCTCCACGGGGACCGGATACGTCGTCGTATACCGAAGTCGATTTTCAAGAATTACAGCGAATGCGTCTCCCATGCTGCGACTTCCCCTGTCTGTGTATGAAGGTGGAGTATAGGATGAGAGCTACGAACCGAGAACCGAGAACCGGGAACCGGGAACCGGGAACCGGGAAGCCGAGAGCTGGGAGACCACACAACCGGGGCACCCACTTTCCTGGGACAAGCAAGCGAGAACTGAGAACCGGGCCGCCCATCTGTCTCGCGTATCCATGAGACAGCGTAAAGACCGGGACACCCGCTAATCTCGCGATTTCCCGAGACGAGTTCGTTCGGGATAAGAGGAACAAACCAGGACACCCACCCATCGCGCGCATCCGTGAGACGCCGCCCCGGCCACTCCGGCCCACCGCTCTCCATGGTTGAACCCTCCCGCGCATTCCTCTGGATCTGCTCGCCCGCGACAGGCACGTGTCTGTCTGTCGCGTGATGGCCGCTGCGTGCCGCCGGGCGTTTCGCATGGCCTTCGGCGCCCCGGGGAGTACCCGCCAGGGCGCGCCAGCGCCCCTTTCCCTGTTATTTCGTGTCCCCAGTCTCAAAAAATGAGACGAAACAGGGGGTTGTGCATAAACCTTGAACCAGTCTGTGAACATTCATGCAAGTCATTGACCGGCTTAGTGAATTTAGTCCCATAAAGTTGTTGACAACCCTGTGGGCGGCTCCTAATGTGGCGACTCGTGGGAAATCATGGTGATTCGTGGTTTTCCGGGATATCCAGCCCACAGGAGACGGGCGCAACCGGGCCGAGTGCAGTGTTCCAGGGTGAGACCGCCATCACGATCGACGACAAGGGGCGGCTGGCCATTCCGACCAGCTACCGCGATCTCGTCGCGCGCGAGTGCGTGAACCGCCTGGTGGTGACCTACAACCCGTTCGAGGCCGGTTCGCTTTATCTCTACCCGCATCCTGTCTGGGAGCGCGTGCGCGACCAGGTCAATGCCTTGCCCCGCGCCAAGAGCGTCAGCCGTGCGCTGCAGCTCAAGCTGGTCGGTGCGGCCACCTTCGTCGAGCCCGATGCCAATGCCCGGATCATGATCCCGGCCAGCCACCGCAGCGCGGTGGGGATCGAGAAGAAGGCGGTGCTGCTGGGCATGGGCGACAAGTTCGAGCTGTGGAGCGAGCAGGCCCACCACGCACAGATCCGCATGACGCTCGGCGATGCGGACATGGGCGAGGAGCTGCTCGGGCTGCAACTGTGACCGCCGGTGGCGCGGGCGCAGGTCCCGGCCACCTCCCGGCACCGCATGTCCCCGTGATGTACCGCGAGGTGCTGGAGGGGCTGCAGGTCCGGGAAGACGGGTCGCTTGTGGATCGTACGTTTTTGGATGGCACGTTCGGGCGTGGGGGGCATGCCCGCGGTGTCTTGAGTCGTTTGGGCGCCGGAGGTCGTTTGCTGCTGATGGACAAGGATCCCGAAGCGATCCATGTCGCCGAGCGCGAGTTCGGTGCGGACCCGCGCGTGTCGATCCGCCGCGGCAGCTTCGCTTCGCTCGCCGAGTGGGACGCGGTGGCCGATGGCGTCGACGGCATCCTGTTCGATCTGGGCGTGTCCTCGCCGCAGCTGGATGTGGCCGAGCGCGGGTTCAGCTTCGGCAAGGACGGCCCGCTGGACATGCGCATGGACCCCGACAGCGGCGAAAGCGCCGCGCAGTGGCTGGCGCACGCCGACGAGCGTGCGATCGCCGACGTGCTGTGGACCCTGGGCGAAGAGAAGCAGAGCCGCCGCATCGCCCGCGCCATCGTGCAGCGCCGGGCGCAGGCGCCGCTCACCCGCACCGCCGAACTGGCCGAGCTGATCGCCTCGGTGGTGCCGCGCAGCCACAAGGACCGCAGCCACCCGGCCACCCGCAGCTTCCAGGCCATCCGCATTTTCGTGAACCGCGAGCTGGACGATCTCGAGCGTGGCCTCGACGCCGCGCTGGCCGCGCTGCGTCCGGGCGGGCGGCTGGTAGTCATCAGCTTCCATTCGCTGGAGGACCGCATCGTCAAGCGCTTCATCGCCCGCCACGCCAAGCCGCCGCCGGCCAACCGCCGGATGCCGGTGGAAGTGGCGTTCGTGCCGACCTTGCGCATCGTGAGCGATGCGCTGAAGGCCGGCAGCGAGGAGCTGGCGGTCAACCCGCGCGCGCGCAGCGCGGTGCTGCGCGTGGCCGAGAAGCTGGAGGCCGCCGCATGAGCCTGCGTCCGGCCATCGCTCTGGTCGCGCTGCTGCTGATGATGGTCGTGATTTCAGCGATCGCGGTGGTGCATGCGCGCCATGCGCACCGACAGGCGTTCGTGGAGCTGTCGCGCCTGCAGAACGCGCGCGACGAGCTGAACATCGAATTCGGCCGGCTGCAGCTGGAGCAGGCGACCGTGGCCGAGAGCAACCGCGTCGAGCGCATCGCGCGCACCCGGCTGGCGATGCGCACGCCGGAACCGGCCGAAATCGTGGTGGTGCGGCCATGAGTGCGCGCAAGGGAACCAGTGCTGGGCTCGTCGGCCGTCTGGTTGCAGGCTTCGCGGACCTGCGCGAGGGCTTCAGCCGCCGTGGTGAAGAGCGCCGCGCCGCCGGCGCCGCGCGTCCGCGCGCGCGCTTCGACCTGCGCGGCCGGCTGATGCTGGTCTATGTCGGTCTGGGCCTGTGCGGGCTGGCGCTGGTCGGGCGCGCGGCGCAGCTGCAGCTGCTGGACAGCGATTTCTACCAGCGCCAGGGCGATGCGCGCTTTCTGCGCGAGATCGAGATCCCGGCCAGCCGCGGCATGATCACCGATCGCAACGGCGAGCCGCTGGCGGTGTCCACGCCGGTGGAGTCGGTGTGGGCCAATCCGCAGGAAGTGCTCAACGCCCAGGACCGTCTGCCGCAGCTCGCCCAGGCCCTGGGGATTTCCGCCGAGGCGCTGACCCGCAAGCTCACCCAGCGTGCGGACAAGGAATTCGTCTATCTCAAGCGCCGGATCAACCCGGCCGAAGCGCGCCGCATCCTCGCGCTCGGCGTGCCCGGCGTGGCCTCGCAGCGCGAATACCGCCGCTTCTACCCGCAGGGCGAGGCCAGCGCGCACGTGCTCGGCTTCACCAATGTCGACGATCAGGGCCAGGAAGGGCTGGAGCTGGCCTTCGACGAATGGCTGCGCGGCACGCCGGGCAGCAAGCGCGTGATCCGCGACCGTCACGGGCGGATCGTCGAGGAAGTGGACCTGCTGGCGCCGGCCGAGCCGGGCAAGGCGCTCACCCTGACCATCGACCGCCGCATCCAGTACCTCGCACACCGCGAGCTCAAGCGCGTGCTGGACGAGAGCGGCGCGAAGAGCGGCTCTGCGGTGGTGCTGGACGTGGCCACCGGCGAGATCCTGGCGATGGCGAACCTGCCTTCGTTCAATCCCAACCAGCCGGCGGAAGGCCCGCGTGACGCGCACCGCAACCGTGCGGTGACCGACGTGATCGAGCCGGGCTCCACCATCAAGCCGATCACCGTGGCCGCGGCGCTGGAAGCCGGCGTCATCACGCCGAAGACGGTGTTCGACACCAACCCCGGCTGGATCCAGAACGGCCGCTTCCGGACCACCGACACCCACAACTATGGCGTGCTCGACACCACCGGCGTGATCCGCAAGAGCTCGAACGTGGGTTCCTCGAAGATCGTGCACCGCATGAGCGATGCGCATTTCCACGGCTATCTGGCGCGCCTGGGCTACGGCCGCAGCACCGGCAGCGGCTTCCCCGGAGAAAGCCCGGGCCGTCTGCCCGCGCCGGCCGGCTGGTACGGCACCACCAAGCAGACGCTGTCCTACGGCTACGGCCTCAGCGCCACGCCGCTGCAGATCGCGCACGTCTACGCCACGCTGGGCAACGGCGGGCGTGCGATCGCGCCGACCTTCGTCAAGGGCCAGTCCGGCGAGCCGGTGCAGGCGATGGACCCGCAGGTCGCGGCGCAAGTGCTGCGCATGATGCAGACCGTGACCGAGCCGGGCGGCACCGCCACCCAGGCGGCCATCCTCGGTTACCACGTGGCCGGCAAGACCGGCACGGCGCGCAAGTTCTCCAACGGCGGCTATTCGCGGCGCTATCTGGCGTTCTTCGCCGGCCTGGTGCCGGCCCAGCGGCCGCGGTTCTCGATGGCGGTGGTGATCGACGACCCGGACCCGGCGCGCGGCTATTACGGCGGCCAGGTCTCGGCGCCGGTGTTCAAGAGCGTGATGGAAGGCGCCCTGCGCCTGATGGACGTGCCGCCGGACGACATCGACACGTGGATCGCCGTGCAGCAGCGCGGCGCGACGGCGCCCGGTGCCTCCGCGCGCGCCACGGCCGCCGCGCGGGTCGCGCCCGATGCCCGCCCCGTCGCGACGCGTCCGGCCCCGGCCGCGCGCCCGGCTGCGCCGGCACTGCCGCCGGCGCTCGATGCGGCCGGAGGTGCGCGATGACCGGCTCCGCGCGTCGCATGGCCTTGGCCGAACTGCTGCCGGATGTGGCCGGCATTCCGCAGGATCTGGCGATCGGCGGGCTGGTGCAGGACAGCCGCGAACTGCGGCCCGGCGATGCCTTCGTGGCCATCGCGGGCTTCGGTGCGCACGGTCTTGGCTTCGTCGCCGACGCACGCAAGGCCGGCGCCGTGGCGGTGCTGTTCGAGCCGCCCGCGCTGGACGGGTTCGATGTGGACGCGGACCACGGTCTGCCGGTGATCGCGGTGCCCGGGCTGCGCGTGCGCCTCGGTGCGATGGCCGACCTGTTCCATGGCCGCCCCTCGCGGGCGATGACCGTGGTGGGCGTCACCGGCACCAACGGCAAGACCTCCACCGTGCAGCTGCTGGCCCAGGCCTGGACCCTCGCCGGGCGTCGCGCCGGCACCATCGGCACGCTCGGCGCCGGGCTGTACGGCGAGACCGCACCCACCGGCTTCACCACGCCGCTGGTGCTGCGCACGCATGCGCTGCTGTCGGGTCTGCGCGATGCCGGTGCCGACGCCGTGGCGATGGAAGTCAGCTCGCACGCGCTCGACCAGGGCCGCGTGGACGGGGTGCACTTCGCGGTGGCGGCCTTCACCAACCTCACCCGCGATCATCTGGACTACCACGGCACCATGGACGCCTACGGCGCGGCCAAGGCCCGCCTGTTCGCCTGGCCGGAGCTGGGCGCGGCGGTGATCAATCTGGACGATGCCTTCGGCGGCGCCCTGCACGCGCAGATCGCGGCGGAAGGCCGCACCCGGGCGATCGGCGTGTCCTCGCGCGGGGCCGCCGGCGCAACCCTCGTCGCCGAGGACATCGTGCTGGACGGCAACGGCATCGGTTTCACCCTGCGCGCCGGCACGGCCGCGCATCCGGTGCGTTCGCCGCTGCTGGGTCGGTTCTATGTGGACAATCTGCTGACCGTCGCCGGCGTGCTGCATGCGCAGGGCAGGGCGGTCGACGCGATCGCGACGCTGCTGTCGCAGCTGCAGCCGGTGGTTGGGCGCATGAACCGGCTGGGCGGCCGCAATGGCCGTCCGCTGGCGGTCGTCGACTACGCCCACACGCCCGACGCGCTGGAGCAGGCGCTGCGCGGGCTGCGCGCGCACGTGCGCGGCCGGCTCATCTGCGTGTTCGGCTGCGGCGGCGAACGCGACCGCGGCAAGCGCCCGCAGATGGCCGCCATCGCCGAGACGCATGCGGATGCGGTGATCGTCACCGACGACAACCCGCGGCGCGAGGATGGCGACGCCATCGTCGCCGACATCATGGCCGGGTTCGCGCGTCCTGGCGCCGTGCGCGTGCTGCGCGACCGCCGCGCCGCGATCGCCGAAGCGCTGGCCGCGGCCGGCGCCGGCGACATCGTGCTGATCGCCGGCAAGGGCCACGAGCCCTATCAGGAGATCGACGGCGTGCAGCATCCCTTCGACGACACCGCGGTGGCGCTGGCCCTGCTGGAGGTGGCGGCATGAGGCGCATGACGCTCGCCGAGGTCGCCGAAGCCGTGAACGGCCGCCTGCTGGGTGACGCCGACGCGGCGCATGTCGGCATCGACGCGGTGCAGACCGACACCCGCGCGCTGGCCGCCGCGTCGGCAGCGCACGACGTGCTGTTCGTCGCCCTGCGCGGCGAGCGTTTCGACGCCCACGACTATCTGCCGCAGGCCGCCGCCGCAGGCGCCCGCGCGGCGCTGGTGTCGCGCGCGGTGGAGTCGCCTGAAGTCCTGCTGCCGCAGGTGCTGGTCGAGGACACCGAGCGCGCGCTGGCCGCACTGGCCGCGCATCTGCAGCGCGCACGCGCCACGCGCACGCTCGCGGTCACCGGCAGCAACGGCAAGACCAGCGTGAAGTCGCTGCTGCACGCCATCCTGGATGCCGCGGCCCACGCGCAGGGCGGGGTGGCCTACGTCAACCCGGGCAACCGCAACAACGAGATCGGCCTGCCGCTGGCGGTGATCGACGCACCCGAAGACGCGCTGTACGCCGTCTACGAGATGGGCGCGGGCAAGCCCGGCGACATCGCGTATCTGTGCGACATCGCGCCGCCGGTGTCGTCGCTGGTGAACAACGTCGGCGCCGCGCACCTGGAACGTCTGGGCAGCCTGTACGGCGTGGCCGACACCAAGGCCGCGATCTATGACGCGCTGCCGGCCGACGGCACCGCCGCGATCAACGTCGACGATGCGTTCGCGACCTATTTCGAGGCGCGCATCCGCGACGGCGGCGCGCAGCGCCGGCTGATCCGCTTCGGTCTGGACCACGATGCCGAGGTGACCGCGCAGGACATCGCGCTGGATGCCGACGGCGCGCGGTTCCTGCTGCGCACGCCTGAAGGCGAGGCCACGGTCCACACCGCGATGCCGGGCCGCCACAACGTGCTCAACGCGCTGGCGGCAGCGTCGCTGGCGATGGGCGTGGGCATCGGCCTGGCGCACATCGTCGCCGGCCTGCAGGCCGCGCGTCCGGTGGGCGGACGGCTGGTGTCGCATCGCCTCGCCGGCGGCGTGACGCTGATCGACGACAGCTACAACGCGAACCCGTCATCGCTGGACGCGGCCATCGACACGCTGGCGGCCACGCCGGGCGCGCGCTGGCTGGTGATCGGCGACATGCGCGAGCTCGGCGCCGACGGCGCCGCGCTGCACGCGGGCTGCGGCCGTCGCGCGAAGGCGTCGGGCATCGACCGGCTGTACGCACTGGGCGAGCTGAGCGCCGCGGCCGTGGACGCCTTTGGCGAAGGCGCGCGGCATTTCGCCGACCACGCGGCACTGGCCGACGCGCTCGCCGCGGATCTGCATGCGCATCGCGCCGCAGGCCGGGCGGCGCCGGCCGCGATGCACGACACGGGCCCCGGCCTGCGCGTGCTGGTGAAAGGCTCGCGCGGGAGCGCGATGGACAGAATCGTACAGGCGCTGCTCGCCCGGGAAGGCGATGCGGGCGACACCCAACGGGGAGACCACCATGCTGCTTGAACTGACCCGCTGGCTGAAGGAACTGGAGAGCCTGTTCGGGCTGTTCGGCTATCTCACTTTCCGCGGCATCCTCAGCGCACTCACCGCGCTGGCGCTGTCGCTGTGGTGGGGGCCGGCGATCATCGCCCGGCTCGCCAAGCTCAAGGGCGGCCAGCCGATCCGCAAGGACGGCCCGCAGTCGCATTTCTCCAAGGCCGGCACGCCGACCATGGGCGGTGCGCTGATCCTGCTCACGGTCACCGCCTCGGTGCTGCTGTGGGGCGACCTCCGCAACCGCTACGTGTGGGTGGTGCTGGTCACCATGCTGGCCTTCGGCGCGATCGGCTGGTGGGACGACTGGATCAAGATCGTCAAGCGCGACCCCAACGGCATGCGTTCGCGCACCAAGTACGCGCTGCAGTCGCTGTTCGGCCTGGCCGCCGGCCTGTTCCTGTACTTCACCGCCGACGTCGACGCCGCCACCACGCTGTACATCCCGTTCTTCAAGAACGTGGCGCTGCCGCTGGCCGGCGTGGCCGGCGCGGTGTTCTTCGTCGGCATCGCGTACTTCTGGATCGTGGGCTTCTCCAACGCGGTCAACCTCACCGACGGCCTCGACGGCCTGGCGATCATGCCCACGGTGCTGGTCGCCTGCGCGCTGGGCGTGTTCGCCTACGCCTCGGGCCACGCGGTGTTCTCCGAATACCTCGGGATTCCCAAGGTGCCGGGTGCGGGCGAGCTGGTGATCATCTGCGCGGCCATCGCCGGCGCGGGCCTCGGCTTCCTGTGGTTCAACACCTATCCGGCGATGGTGTTCATGGGCGACATCGGCGCGCTGGCGCTGGGCGCGGTGCTGGGCCTGATCGCGGTGATCGTGCGTCAGGAACTGGTGCTGGTGCTGATGGGCGGCATCTTCGTGATCGAGACCCTGTCGGTGATGATCCAGGTCGCGTCGTTCAAGCTCACCGGCAAGCGCGTGTTCCGGATGGCGCCCATCCACCACCACTTCGAACTGAAGGGCTGGCCCGAGCCGCGGGTGATCGTGCGCTTCTGGATCATCTCGGTGATCCTGGTCCTGGTCGGTCTGGCCACGTTGAAGGTGCGTTGATGGCAGCCGATCGCACCCTCCTGCAGCGGACACTGGCGCGCCTCGGCGGCGAAGGCCAGGCCACGCGCGTGGACGCGCTGCCGGGCCGCTACGACCCGTGGCTGCTGGGCGCGACCCTGGCGCTCGCCGCGCTGGGCGTGGTGATGGTGGCCTCCAGTTCGATCGCCGTCGGCGAGAATCTGGAGGTCGGCCCGTACTACTTCCTGCTCAAGCACCTGGGCTTCCTGGTGGTCGGCGGCGGCATCGCCTTTGCGCTGATGCGCACCGAACTGAAGACCCTGCAGCAGTACGACCGGCTGATGCTGCTGCTGTGCTTCGTGCTGCTCGCGCTGGTGTTCGTGCCCGGCATCGGCAAGACCGTCAACGGCGCTCGGCGCTGGTTGAACTTCGGCGTGATGGGCTTCCAGGCGGTGGAGGCGGTCAAGCTGCTCTATATCGTCTGGCTGGCCAGCTATCTGGTGCGCTTCCGCGACGAGGTCAACGCGACCTGGGGCGCGATGCTCAAGCCGCTGGGCGTGGCTGGCCTGTTGATGGCGCTGCTGATCCTGCAGCCGGATTTCGGTTCGATGTCGCTGATCCTCGCGATCACCGCCGGCATGCTGGTGCTGGGCGGTGTGCACATGCCGCGCATGTTCGGGCCGGTGCTGGTGGCGCTGCCGGTGCTGGCGATGATCGCCATCGCCGAACCCTACCGCGTGGAGCGCCTGACCTCGTTCCTCGACCCGTTCGCCGACCCCTTCGGCAGCGGCTACCAGCTCTCGCATGCGCTGATGGCGGTGGGCCGCGGCGAATGGTTCGGCGTGGGTCTGGGCGCCTCGGTGCAGAAGCTCTCGTATCTGCCGGAGGCGCACACCGATTTCATTCTGGCGGTGATCGCCGAGGAACTCGGCTTCGTCGGCGTGTGCGTGGTGGTCGGGCTGTATGGCCTGCTGATCGGCCGCGCGTTCGCCATCGGCCTGCGCTGCGTGGAGATGGGGCGGCATTTCGCCGGAAGCTGCGCGTTCGGCGTGGCGCTGTGGATCGCGACCCAGAGCTTCGTGTCGATCGGCGTGAACCTGGGCCTGCTGCCGACCAAGGGCCTGACCCTGCCGCTGATTTCCTCGGGCGGTTCCAGCGTGCTCGGCGTCTGCGCCGCGCTCGGCCTGCTGTTGCGCATTTCCTATGAGCTCGACCGCGCCGGGCGCCAGGTCGCCTGGCGTCGTGC
>ERZ1066122.475-NODE-475-length-42240-cov-13.047789_pt1 | contig 42240 bp, 39 predicted proteins | sample MGYA00382769_ERZ1066122 | MGnify/ENA primary metagenome ERZ1066122 (study PRJEB33369, sample SAMEA5778352) | biofilm metagenome | biome: Industrial cooling water; feature: Water cooling tower basin; material: Biofilm | place: United Arab Emirates | collected... | reverse complement strand
AGGTTGATCGCGCGCACGTCGGCCTGCGCGTTAAAGCCGAAGGTCACGACCCTGCGGTCGGTCACGCGCCCGACCAGCGCCTGCACCTCGGGGTGGTCGGTGCAGCAGACCGCAAGGCCGTAGAACGGCACGTTCGACACGAAATCGAGAAAGCCCTTCCGCAGCGCGTCGAAGGTGCCCCAGTGCTCCATGTGCTCGGGGTCGATGTTGGTGACGATCGCGATCGTCGCGGGCAGGCGGTTGAAGCTGCCGTCGGATTCGTCGGCCTCGACCACCATCCACTCGCCCGCGCCGGCCCGCGCGTTCGACCCGTAGGCGTGGATCACCCCGCCGTTGATCACCGTGGGGTCGAACCCGCCGCGGTCCAGCAGGGTCGCCACCATCGTCGTGGTCGTGGTCTTGCCGTGCGTGCCGGCGATGGCGATGTTCGAGCGCAGCCGCATCAGTTCGGCCAGCATCTCGGCCCGGCGCACGACGGGCAGCTTCCTTCGCCGCGCCTCCTCCAGTTCGGGGTTGCCGGGCTTGATCGCCGAGGAGACGACGACCACCGCCGCCTCGCCGATGTTCTCGGCGCGCTGGCCCTCGTGGACGGCGGCCCCCAGCGCCACCAGCCGGTCGGTGATCTTCGTGGCCTTCGCGTCCGACCCCTGGACGCGGTAGCCGAGCGTCATCAGCACCTCGGCGATGCCCGACATGCCGATGCCGCCGATGCCCACGAAATGGATCGGCCCGAGTTCGACCGGCAGCTTCGTCGCCGCGTTCATGCCGTCACCCTCTCCGCCAGCGTCTCGACCAGTCCCACCAGACGCGCGGTCGCGTCGGCACGCCCCTGCCCCGCCGCGTTGGCGGCCATCCGCGCGGCGCGGGCGGGGTCGCCCAGCACGGCGGCGAGGTGACGCGCCAGCGTCGCGATGTCAAGCGCGGCCTCGGGCACGAGGATCGCGGCCTCGGCCTCGACCAGCGCGCGGGCGTTCGCGGTCTGGTGGTCGTTCGTTGCGGCCGCGAAGGGGATCAGGATCGCGGGCCGCCCCACCACGCCGATCTCGGCCACCGACGACGCCCCCGCGCGCGACACGACGAGCTGCGCCTCGGACAGGCGGCGGGGGATGTCGGCGAAGAAGGGCGCGACCTCGGCCGCGATGCCGGCCGCCGCATAGGCCGCGCGCACCCGTTCCACGTCCTCGTCGCGCGCCTGGTGCGCCACGCGCAGCCGCGCGCCCAGATCGGCGGGCAGCGCCGCGACCGCGCCCGGCACCACGTCCGACAGGACGCGCGCGCCCTGGCTGCCGCCGATCACCAGAAGGCTCATCGCATGGTCGCCCGGCGGGCTGTAGGGGGTTCCCGCGCGCTCCAGGACGGCGGCGCGGACGGGGTTCCCGGTGTACCGACCCTCGATCCCCGGCGGCAGGCCGGTGGGCCAGGTGCCGCAGGCGACCGCATGGACGCGGGGCGCGAAGCGCGCGTTGACGCGCCCGAGGACGCCGTTCTGCTCGTGGATCATGCGCGGCAGCCGCAGCAGGGTCGCGGCGGCGAGCGCCGGGATCGTGGGGTAGCCCCCGAAGCCCACGACCACCGCCGGCCGGTCGCGCCGCATCCGCCGCACCGCGGCCAGCGCGCCCGCGCCGATGCGGAAGGGCACCGCGGCCCGCGCGAGCGCGCCGCCGCGCGCGGGGGTGGCCGACGAGACCTGCTCCACCCCCACCACGTGCGGGAAGCCGCCGGCGTAGCGCGCGCCGCGCGCGTCGGTGGACAGGCGCACCCGCCAGCCGCGCCGCACCATCGCCTCGGCAAGGGCCTGCGCGGGGAACATGTGGCCCCCCGTGCCGCCCGCCGCGATCAGCAGCAGCGGCGCGGGCCGGGCCCCCGCGTCCATCAGCGCCCCCGGCCCGACAGGATGTCGCCGATCTGCCCCTGCGGCCGGCTGCGCGTCAGCGCGAGCAGCATGCCCATCGTGATCCCCGCCGCGATCACCGAGGACCCGCCGTAGCTGACGAAGGGCAGCGTCATTCCCTTGGCGGGCAGCAGCCGCACCGCCACGCCCATGTTGATCATCGCCTGGACGCCGAAGATGCAGGCGAGCCCCGCGCCGGCGAGGCGGATGAAGGGATCGCGCTCGCGCGTCAGGCGGTAGAGCGAACGCACTACCACCGTGGCGTAGAGGAGGATGATCACGAGCACGAGGACCAGCCCGTATTCCTCGGCGGCGACGGCGATGATGAAGTCGGTGTGCGCGTCGGGCAGCGACCACTTGACCTGCCCCTCGCCCACGCCGACGCCGAAGAACCCGCCCTCCTGGATCGCGTTGGTGGCGTAGCCGAGCTGCGTCCGGGGGTCGAGGTCGGGGGTCAGGAAGCCGTCGATCCGCCGCGCGAAATGCTCGGAGTTCGCATAGGCGAACATCCCCGCCGCCACCACGAGCCCGACCACCGTGGCGATCAGCAGGAACGGCGCGCCCGCCGCGAAGTAGACCACCCCCCAGCCGAACATCACCAGCATGGCCTGGCCGAAATCGGGCTGGAGCGCGAGGAACGCGGTGCAGACGACCGCGATCGCGAACGAGATCATGCGCCCCGGCGGCCCCTGCGGATCGAGGCTCGCGGCCATGAGCCAGGCGGTGAGCACGACGAAGCCGGGCTTGAGGAACTCCGACGGCTGCAGGCTCGCGAAGCCGAGGCTGAACCAGCGCACCGCCCCCTTGCCGTAATCGGTGCCGGCGAAGGGCAGCGCCGCGAGCGCGAGGAAGGCCAGGGCGAAGCCGACGACGCCGATCCGGCGCACCATGGCCGGCGACAGGAGCGAGCAGCCGACCATCGTCGCCAGCGCGAGCGCACCGAACAGCACCTGCCGCTGGACGTAGAAGAACGGCTGGAGCCCGTTGCGCGTGGCCAGCGGAACCGAGGCGGCGAGGCCGAGCAGGATCCCGATCCCGAACAGCGCGACCACCGCCGTCATCGACCACTTGTCGATCGTGCGCCACCAGCGCGACAGCACCGGCTCGGTCGCCCGCATAGGCATGGAGCCATAGACCATCTCAGTCATGGGGATCGCCTGTCCGTCTGCTCTGCCGCTGGCCCGGTCTGCGCCGCGCCTTGGGCGGAAGGGTAGCAAGGATGCCGCGCGCTGGCCAGCGAAAATGCGCCGAGCGGGCGGCGGATCAGGCCGGCTCGATCCCCGGCAGCGCCTGCACCAGACGGGCGAAGTCGGCGCCGCGCGCCTCGAAGTCGGCGTACTGGTCGAAGCTGGCGGCGGCGGGGGCGAGCAGGACGACCTCGCCCGGTGCGGCCTCGGCCGCGGCGCGGGCCACCGCCTCGGCCATGGTGCCCGCGATCTCGTGCGGGGTCTCGCCCAGCTGCAGCGCGAACTCGCGCGCGGAATGGCCGATGAGATAGGCCTTGACGACCGGGCCGAGGTGGGGCGCGAGGCCTGCGATGCCTCCCTCCTTCCCCAGGCCCCCGGCGATCCAGCGGATGCGCGCGAAGGCCTGGAGCGCCTTCGCCGCCGCGTCGGCGTTGGTGGCCTTCGAGTCGTTCACGAAGCGCACCCCGCCCCGCGCGCCGACCAGCTGGCTGCGGTGCGGCAGGCCGCGGAAGCTGCGCAGCGCCGCCTCGATCGGGCGGGGGCCGAGCCCCAGCGCGCGCGTCGCGGCCCAGGCCGCGCAGGCGTTCTGGTGGTTGTGCGCGCCCGGAAGCCCGCCGATCCCGCGCAGGTCGACCGAGGCGACCTGCCGCCCCCTGCGCCATTCGGCAAGGAATCCCTTCCGCGCGGAGACCGACCAGCCGAACCCGTCGAGCCTCGAGCCCGACGCGATGCGGATCACGCGGTCGTCGGCGGCCCCCTCGGCGATCTGGCCGGCGAGATACCGCCCCTCGATCTCGTCCACGCCGATGACCGCCCGGTCGGGGCCGCCCTCGGCGAACAGCCGGCGCTTGGCGGCGAAGTAGCCCCCCATCCCGCCGTGCCGGTCGAGGTGGTCGGGCGACAGGTTCGTGAAGACCGCCACGTCGGGCGTGAGGGCGCGCGCGAGATCGGTCTGGTAGCTCGACAGCTCCAGCACCACGACCGAGCCGTCGGTGGCGGGATCGAGGTCGAGGACGCCGCGCCCGATGTTGCCCCCCATCTGGCTGGGGCGGCCGGCTTCGGTCAGGATGTGGTGGATCAAGGCCGTCGTCGTGGACTTGCCGTTGGACCCGGTCACGCAGACGACGCGCGGCGTCGTCGCGAAGTCGCCCCAGCCCGCCCCGGCGAAGCTGCGGAAGAAGAGCCCGATGTCGTTGTCGACCGGCACCCCGGCCGCCAGCGCCGCGGCGATGGCGCGGTGCGGCGCGGGATAGAGATGCGGGATGCCCGGGCTCACGATCATCGCGGCGACCCCCTCGAGCGCGCCGCGGCGCGTGGGGTCGTGCAGCGCGAATCCCTCGGCCTCGGCCGCGGCGCGCGCCTCGGCCCCGTCGTCCCAGCAGAGCGGCTCCGCCCCGCCCGCGGCCAGCGCGCGCGCGGCCGAGAGGCCCGACCGCCCCAGCCCCAGCACCGCCACGCGCCGCCCGTCGAACCCCCTCACCGGAATCATCGGTGCGTCCTCACAACCGGATGTCGTAGGTCACCCAGGCCGTCTCGGCCGCCATGCGGTCGTAGAGCGCGCGGGCCGCCGCGTTGTCGCGCGCCGTGATCCAGCGCACGACGCTCCAGCCCCGCCGCCGGCCCTCGTCGGCGACGCGCTCGATCAGTGCCGCGGCGACGCCTGCGCCCCGCGCCTCGGGTGCAACGAAGAGGTCGTCGAGGAAGCCCCCGACGCTTGCCGCGAGGGGCCGCGCGAACGGCCGGGCGTGGGCCAGGCCGACCAGCGCGCCGTCCTGTTCCGCCACCCATCCCGACACCTCGTGCGCGGGGTCCGTCAGCCAGTCCCAGACCCGGTCTCGCATCGCCTCGTCCTGCTCGGCCCCGTAGAACGCGGCGTAGCCGGCGTAGAGCCGTCCCCATCCCTCGCGGTCGCCCGCGTCGACCGGCCTGACCTGCATCAGCGCACCTTCAGCGTCGCGAGCCCGATCATCGCGAGGATCAGGCTGATGATCCAGAAGCGGATCACGATCTGCGGCTCGGCCCAGCCCTTCTTCTCGAAGTGGTGGTGGATCGGCGCCATCAGGAAGACGCGCCGCCCGGTGCGCTTGTAGTACATGACCTGGATGATGACCGACATCGCCTCGACCACGAAAAGGCCGCCGACGATCGCGAGCACGATCTCGTGCTTGGTGCTGACCGCGATCGCGCCCAGCGCCCCCCCGAGCGCGAGGCTGCCGGTGTCGCCCATGAACACCGCCGCCGGGGGGGCGTTGTACCACAGGAACCCGAGCCCCCCGCCGAACAGGGCCGCGGTGAAGACGAGCAGCTCGCCCGTCCCCGGCACGAAGTGGACGCCGAGGTACTCGGTGAAGTCGGCGCGGCCCACGGCGTAGGCGATGACCCCCAGCGTCCCGGCCGCGATCATCACCGGCATGATCGCGAGCCCGTCCAGCCCGTCGGTCAGGTTGACGGCGTTGGCCGCGCCCACGATCACGATCATCCCGAAGGGCACGAACAGGACGCCGAGGTTCAGCGTGAACTCGTTGACGAAGGGGAAGGCCAGCCGGTTCGACAGCGCCTCGGGGTGGAACTGCGCGGCGGCATAGGCGGCGAGCGCCGCGATCAGCAGGCCGAGCAGCATCCGCACCCGCCCGCTGACCCCGGCCGAGGTCTGCTTGGTGACCTTGGCGTAGTCGTCGGCGAAGCCGATCATCCCGAAGCCCGCGGTCACCAGCAGCACGATCCACACGTAAGGGTTGTCGAGCCGCGCCCAGATCAGCGTCGACACGAGCAGCGCCGAGAGGATCAGCAGGCCCCCCATCGTCGGCGTGCCCGCCTTGGAGAGGTGGCCCGCCGGCCCGTCGTCGCGGATCGGCTGGCCCTTGCCCTGACGGCGGCGCAGCAGGTCGATCAGCGGCCGCCCGAACAGGAACCCGAACAGCAGCGCGGTCACGAAGGCGCCGCCCGCCCGCACCGTGATGTAGCGGAACAGGTTGAAGAACCCGCCGTCGTCCGACAGCTCGGTCAGCCAGTACAGCATTCAGTCGGATCCCTCGTCCTGATCGGCGTGCCCGTGCCCGAGTTTGCGAAGCGCGTCAACGATCAGCCAGACCCGGCTGCCCTTCGACCCCTTGACGAGGACGATGTCGCCCGCGTCGAACAGCCGGTGCGCGCGCGGCGCCAGGGCCTCGGCCGTCTCGGACCACTCGCCGCGTCTGGCCGGCGGCAACGCGTCGTGCAGCGCCCGCATCCGCGGGCCGACGCAGTGCACGCGGGTGATCGCCGCCAGCGCCGGATGCGCCGCGATGCCGGCGTGAAGCGCGGCCTCGGTCGGGCCGAGCTCCAGCATGTCGCCGAGGATCGCCACGCGGCGGCCCGCGGCGACGCGCCCCACCCCGTCCTGCGGCTCGAGCAGCGCCAGCACCTCGAGGCTCGCGCCCATCGAGGCGGGATTCGCGTTGAAGGCATCGTCGATGAGATCGAACCAGGCGTCCTCCACCGGATCGAGCACGATCCGCTCGCGCGTGCCGCGGCCCGCCGGAGGCCGCCAGCGGCCCAGGTCCATCGCCGCCAGCGCCGGGTCGAGCCCCAGCGCATCCGCGCAGGCGAGGACGGCGATCCCGTTGGCTGCGAAATGCCGCCCCGGCGAGCCGATCTTGAAGAGCCGCCGCCCCCCCGCGTGGAGAAGCTGCGCCACCGTCGCCTCGGGCCCCGGCGTCACCTCGCCCGGCGCATAGGCGCCCCCGGGGCCGAAGGTCAGCGTCCGCAGGCCCAGCGCCGCGGCCTTGTCGAGCAGGATCGGCGTCACCGGAAGCCCCAGCGGAAGGATCGCGACCCCGCCCGGCGCCACGCCGTCGAGGATCGAGGCCTTCTCGCGCGCGATCCCCGCAAGGTCGTCGAAGGCCTGGAGATGCGCGGCCGCGACGGTCGTGATCAGCCCGACGTCGAGCCGCGCGAGCCGCGCGAGCGGCGCGATCTCGCCGGGCCGGTTCATCCCGATCTCCACCACCGCGAAATCGGCATCCGCGGGCATCCGCGCGAGCGTCAGCGGAACGCCCCAGTGGTTGTTGTAGCTCGCCTCGGCGGCATGGACGCGGCCCTGCCCGCCCAGCACGGTGCGCAGCATCTCCTTCGTGGAGGTCTTGCCGACCGACCCGGTGACGCCCACCACCCGCGCCCTCGTCCGCGCCCGCGCGGCCGAGCCCAGTGCCGTCAGCGCGGCGAGGACGTCGGGCACGACCAGCAGCGGCGCATCCGGCGCGAGGCCGTCCGGAACGCGGCCGACCATCGCGGCGGCGGCCCCCCGCTCCAGCGCCTGCGCCACGAAGTCGTGCCCGTCGCGCTGCGCCTGCAGCGCCACGAAGAGGTCGCCGGGGGCAAGCGTCCGCGTGTCGATCGACACGCCCGTGGCGCGCCACCCGGCCGTCGCGCGCCCGCCGGTCGCCGCCGCAGCCTCCTCGGCGGTCCAGAGCGTCATGCCCGAACCCCGTCCAGCGCGGCGACGGCGATGCTGGCCTGCTCCGCGTCATCGAAGGGGAAGACCTGCGCGCCGATCGTCTGCCCCGTCTCGTGGCCCTTGCCCGCGATCAGCAGCGCATCGCCCGGCCCGAGCGCGCCGACGCCGCGCAGGATCGCCTCGGCGCGGTCGCCGACCTCGATCGCCCCGGGGCAGCCGGCGAGGATGGCGGCGCGGATCGCGGCCGGGTCCTCGGTCCGCGGGTTGTCGTCGGTGACGTAGACCGCATCGGCGTTCGCCGCGGCAGCCCGCCCCATCAGCGGACGCTTGCCCCGGTCGCGGTCGCCCCCAGCCCCGAGGATGACGACGATCCGCCCCAACACATGCGGGCGAAGCGCGCGCAGCGCGGTGGCGACGGCGTCGGGCGTATGCGCGTAGTCGACGTAGACCGCCGCGCCGTTCGCCCGCGTCGCCGCGAGCTGCATCCGCCCCCGCACCCCCCGCAACCCGGGAAGCGCCGCCATGACCCGCGCCGGGTCCGACCCCGACGCGATGCAGAGCGCCGCCGCGAGCGCCACGTTCGCCCCCTGGAACCCGCCCACCAAGGCCAGCCGCGCCTGATGCACCCCGCCCCGCCAGTCGAGCCGCAGGTCCTGGCCCGTGGCGTCGAACCGCTGCCCCGCGATCCGCAGGTCGCAGCCCCGGGCCGTGCCGACGGCGACGACGCGCTGGCCGCGCCCTTCGGCGACGGCCGCCATTGCCGCGCCCCTGGGATCGTCCATGTTGACGACCGCCGCGCCCCCGGACGGCAGGACGCGGCCGAAGAGCGCGGCCTTGGCCTCGAAGTAGGCCTCGAACGTGCCGTGATAGTCGAGGTGGTCCTGGCTGAAGTTGGTGAAGCCCGCCGCCGCGAGCCGAACCCCGTCCAGCCGCCGCTGGTCGAGCCCGTGGGACGAGGCCTCCATCGCCGCATGGCTCACGCCCGCGCGCGCGGCCTCGGCCAGCATCGCGTGCAGCGCGACGGGATCGGGCGTGGTGTGCGACGTGGGCGCGGTCCAGTCGCCCTCGACCCCGGTGGTGCCGATGTTGATCGCGCGGTGCCCGAGGATCGCCCAGATCCGGCGCGCGAAGGTCGCGACGCTGGTCTTGCCGTTGGTGCCGGTGACGGCGACCACCGTCGCGGGCTGAAGGCCCGACCACAGCGCCGCCGCGCGGGCCAGCGCCTCGCGCGCATCCCCGGCCACCACCAGCGCGGCGCCGGCCTCCGCCAGCGCCCCGGCGGCGCGCGCCGCGCCTTCGGCGTCGGTCAGGACCGCTCCCGCACCCATCTCCAGCGCGGCGGGAACGAAGTCGGCGCCGTGCGCCCGGTGCCCCGGCAGCGCGGCGAAGAGGAACCCCGGCCGCACCGCGCGGCTGTCGACGGCCAGGCCCGCGACCAGCGGATCGCGCCCGCCCCGCGCGGCGAGGCCCAGATCCGAAAGACGCCGCCCGACCGTCATCGCGCGCCCGTCAGTCGCCGGCCGCGGCCAGCACCGGCTGCTGGGCCGGCTCGGCGATCGGCCGGAGGCCTAGCAGCGGCGCGACCCGACGGATCACCTCGGCCGCCACGGGCACGCTGGTCCAGCCCGCCGTGCGGCGCGGCTTCGGCCCCGAGGTCTCGACCGGCTCGTCGAGCGTCACGATCAGGACGTATTTCGGGTCGCTCGCGGGGAAGACGCTGGCGAAGGTGTTGACCACCCGGTCGGTGTAGTAGCCGCCCCCCGGCTTCGGCTTGTCGGCGGTGCCCGTCTTCCCCGCGACCTCGTAGCCCTGGACGTCGCCCAGCGACGCCGTTCCCTCCAGCACCACGCTGCGGAGCATCGAGACCGCCTCGGCCGCGTTGGCCTCGCTGATGACCCGGACGCCCGGCTCGCCGGTGCCCCCCTTGAGCAGCGTGGGCCTTACCGTCACCCCGCCGTTGGCGATCGCGGCGTAGCCCATGGCGAGGTTCATCGGGCTCGCGGCGATTCCCTGGCCGTAGGCCGCCGTGATGGTGACGATGTCGGACCAGCGCTTCGGCTGGATCGGCTTGCCCGCCCGCGCCTCGACGATCTCGACCGGGGTCGGGTCGAAGAGGCCGAGCAGCTTGTAGAAGGCCTGCTGGCGCTCGCCCCCGATCATCAGCGCGAGCCGCGCCGTCGCGACGTTCGACGACTTCGCGATCACCTCCCGCACCGACAGGAGCGGGCCGTAGTTCTTGCCCTCGAACTCGTTGATCTTGAAGCGGCCGAAGCGCATCGGCGCGTCGGCGTCGATCATCGTGTCGGGCGTGACGAGGCCCAGCTCCATCGCCTGCGCCACGGCGAAGATCTTGTAGGTCGACCCAAGCTCGTAGACCCCCTGGACCGCCCGGTTGAACAGCGGGCTGTCGCCCGGCTCGCCGGAGACCGGCGCGTCGGGGCGCGTGTTGGGGTCGAAGTCGGGCAGCGACGCAAGGCTCAGGATCTCGCCCGTCTTCACGTCCATCAGGATCGCGGCGGCGCCCTTCGCGTTCATCATCCGCATGCCGGCGTCCAGCACCTCCTCGATGGCGGCCTGCACGGTCAGGTCGATCGACAGCGCGAGCGGCTGGCCGCCCAGTGCCGGGTCGCGAAGCCGCGCGTCCATCGCCTTCTCGATGCCGGCCGTGCCGATCACCTCGGCCGAACTGACGCCCTCGGCGCCGAAGCTCGCCCCGCCCAGCACATGCGCCGCGAGCGCCCCGTTGGGGTAGAGCCGCATCTCGCGCGGGCCGAACAGCAGCCCCGGATCGCCGATCTCGTGCACCGCCTGCATCTGCTCGGGCGAGAGCTTGCGGCGCAGCCACAGGAAGGACCGGCCGTCGAGGAAGCGCGCCTCGAGCTTGGCCGCGTCCATGTCCGGAAAGATCGCGACCAGCTCGCGCGCGACGCGGGCCGGGTCGACCATGTCGCGGGGATGCGCGTAGAGCGCGTTCGTCAGCATGTTCGTCGCAAGCACCCGGCCGTTGCGGTCGGTGATGTCGGCGCGCTGGGCCACGATCTCCATCCCGGTGCCCGCGGCCTGCGGCTCCACCGGCTTGGACGAGGCGAGCACCGCCATCCGCGCACCCACCAGCCCGAAGCCGAGAAAGAAGGCCAGCCCGAGAAACAGCAGCCGCCCCTCCGACCGGTCGCGCGACCGGTCGCGCGCCGCCTCGCGCCGCCGGGCGAGGTTCTCGCGCTCGATCAGGTCGGGGTTCTCGCCCCGCTGGCGGGCCGAAAGGATCCGGGCGAGCGGACGAAGGGGGATTCGGGTCATGGGAACACTCCGTCGGCGTCGGGGGCGATCGCGTCCCGCAGGCCCATCACGTCGGTCGCGTTGGTGACGAGCGGGCGGTCGGGTCGCGCCAGCGCCACCTCGGCCGCGGAGCCGAACTGCGTCGGTTCCATCGGCAGCAGGCCGAGGCGGTCGAAGTTGATCGTGGCCAGCTCGCGCAGGCGGTCCGGCCGGTTCAGGTAGGCCCATTCCGCGTTCTGCAGCGCCAGGGCCTCGCGCAGGCCCGCGATCTCGGACTGGAGGCGGGCCACCTCCTTCAGCGCGGCCTGCGTCGCGTAGTTCTCGCGGTAGGCCCAGAAGGCGAGCGCCATGACCGCCGCGAAGGTCGTCAGGTAGAGGATCGCGCGCATCAGCGAAGTCCCTTTCGGCTGGAACGGTGGTCGGGCAGCCTCGGCAGGCCGAGCGCCCGGGGGTCGGCCCGGCCCGCCGGCGCGTCGGTCCGCCGGCCGACCCGCAGCCTTGCGGACCGCGACCGGGGGTTGGCGGCCCGCTCGGCCTCGTCGGGGACCGTCGCGCGCCGCGTGACCGGCGTGAAGCGCGGCGCATCCCCGGGCCGGTCGGGCGCATGGCGGCTGGACTGCGGCGACTGGCCCGACCGGAGCTGGAAGAACCGCTTCACGACGCGGTCCTCGAGCGAATGGAAGGTCACCACCGCGAGGACGCCGCCCGGCCGCAGCGCGCGCTCGGCCGCCGCAAGGCCCTCGGCCAGCTCGTCGAACTCGGCGTTCACGGCGATGCGCAGGGCCTGGAAGCTCCGCGTTGCGGGATGCGACTGACCGGGCCGTGCGCGCGGCAGGCAGCCCTCGACGATCCCGGCAAGCTCGAGGGTCCTGGCGATGGGCGCGCGGGCCCGCGCCCGCGCGATCGCCGCGGCGATCCGGCGCGAGGCGCGCTCCTCGCCGTAATGGAACAGGATGTCGGCCAGCGCCGCCTCGTCGAGTCCGTTCACCAGGTCGGCCGCCGTCGCCCCCTCCCCGCCCATCCGCATGTCGAGGGGGCCGTCCTTCTGGAACGAGAACCCGCGCTCGGCCCGGTCGATCTGCATCGAGGAGACACCGAGGTCAAGCACGACGCCGTCGAGCGGCTCCCCCGCGAGCGTGTCGAGGCGCGAGAAGGTCCCCTCCACCCGCCGGAGCCGGCCGCCCCAGCGATCCGCCCAGGCGTCGGCCAGCCGCAGCGCCGCAGGGTCGCGGTCGATGCCGGTGACCCGGTCGGCCCCCGCCTCGAGCAGGGCGCGCGCATAGCCGCCCGCGCCGAAGGTGCCGTCGGCCCAGACCCCGCGGACCGGGGCGACCGCCGCGAGAAGCGGGCCGAGCAGGACCGGGACGTGCGGGGCGGAGTCCGAGTCCCGGTCGGCCGACCCCCGCATCTCAGGCCTGCGGATGGTCGTGGGCGTCGGGCAGCAGCGACAGCATGTCCTGCCCCTCGGCGAGGAAGGCGGGATCGGGTTCCGCCAGATGCGCCAGATCCTCGTCGTAGGTGTCGCGGCGCCAGATGTGGAACTTGTCGAGCGCGCCGGCGAACACGCAGTCGACGCCGTCGCGCATCAGATCGGGCGTCAGCGCGATCTTCTCGCGCGCGCGGGGCGGCAGCACGATGCGGCCGTCCTCGTCGATCTCGGCGGTCAGCGACATGGTGATCAGGTTGTGTTCCATGTAGCGCCGCGCGGGCGACCCCGACTGCATCCGCGCGATCCGCGACTCGAGCTGCGCCATCCCGAGAACCGTGAAGCATTCGAGGAACTTGCGGCCCGAACCTCCGCCGTAGACGATGACGAACTTGGCACGGGCGCTGTCGGACGCGCCGGGGTCGCCGGCCTCGATCACGCGGCGGAAGGGAGCCGGGATGGAGACCCGCGCCTTGCCGTCAACCTTCTGGCTGAACTCGCCTCTGAACGCCTCCGACACGGCCTGACGCTTCCTTCATGTCCCGCCCCCCGGTGCCGGCCGCCCCGATGCCGGGGCCCCGGACGGAAAACGGCGGATTGAGCGGCTGCCACTGCTCAATCCGCCGTCCTGTCCCATCGCTGGGCGTCCAGCTGCGCGTGCCACCTGGGGGAGATGTCTGCTCGCCCGCGCGCCGGATCTCTGGTTCTGATGAAAGCGGGTGCCTGTATGAAACCTGACTATTCGCCGTGGGTCTTGGTGCCCGTGTCCTACTGCCCGCCTTCATTCCGTGGTCCGAGATAGCCATGGGATTTCATGGGAAGCAATGGAAAAGTTTGGCCATGCGCGGGACTTTGAGCATTGACATCGATGTTCGCGATTCCGTCCGCCGCCGATTTCCCAGCGAATTGGCCTATCTGTAGGAACGGCTCGCTTGGAGGCCACCAGATGTGGGCCGCGGGCCGCCGCACGCGACGAACGGACTGTATCCCGCCGGCCACAGCCCCTGCGCCTGGCGCACGGAACGAACGGGGGTCAGCCACAGCCGGAGCGCGAATCCCCGGAGCGCGGGCGCGGCCGCCTTCACGCATCGGTGATTCGCCGCCATGGAAAATCTTGGGGAACGCCGGATCGGCCATCTGGTTCCCCGGCGCGGGCCATGGCCATTCCCACGAAATCCCGGAGACCGGCGGCGGTCAGGCCATCCCGCCGTCGATCAGGCGGCGCGCGAGGCGCCGGTAGGCCTCGGCCGCGGGGCCGTCGCCTGCCGCGACCGGCGTGCCGGCGTCGCCGGCCAGCCGCACCGACAGGTCGAGCGGCAGTTCGGCCAGATAGGGCAGGTCCTGCGCGACCGCCTCGGCCGCGACGCCCCCATGCCCGAAGATCTGCGATTCGTGGCCGCACCGCGGGCAGACGAAGGTCGACATGTTCTCGATCAGGCCGAGCACCGGCGTCTTCAGCTTGCGGAACATGTCGAGCGCCTTCCTCGCGTCGAGCAGCGCCACGTCCTGCGGCGTCGACACGATGATCGCGCCGGTGAGCTCGGTCCGCTGGCACAGGGTGAGCTGGATGTCCCCCGTTCCCGGCGGAAGGTCGACGATCAGGATGTCGAGCTCGCCCCACTCGACCTGGGTGATCAGCTGCTGCAGCGCGCCCATGATCATCGGCCCGCGCCAGACCACCGCCTCATCCTCCTTCAGCATCAGGCCGATCGACATCATCGTGACGCCATGCGCGCGGAGGGGAAGGATCGTCTTGCCGTCGGGGCTGGCGGGCCGCTTCGACACCCCCATCATCCGGGGCTGCGACGGCCCGTAGATGTCGGCATCGAGCAGCCCCACCCGCCGCCCCTCGCGCGCGAGCGCGACCGCGAGGTTGGACGAGACGGTGGACTTGCCGACGCCCCCCTTCCCCGACCCGATCGCGATGATCCGGTCGATGCCGGCCACGCGCGCGGGGCCGCCCTGGTGCGGCGCCGGGTGCTGCCCGATCCTGACGCCGGGGATCGGCGCGCGCGGCGCGGGGCCATGCGCCGTGATCACCGCCTGCACCCCGGCCACGCCGGGCAGCGCGCGGAGCGCGGCCTCGGCGCGCTGCTGCGCGCCGGCCAGCGCGCGCGCCGCCTCGGGCGTGGGGGCCTCGATCACGAAGCGGACCATGCCCCCCTCGACCGTCAGCGCGCGAATCAGGTCACGCGAGACGAGGGTGCCGCCGCCGTCCAGCGCCACTCCGTCCAGCGCCCCCATGACCGCCTCGCGCGTCACCGCCATGTCACAGCCTTTTCATGGAACCGATCCCCTCCGGTCGTCACCCTGTCACCCTGCGCGAAAACCGCAAGGATGGTTTTACCATCTGCTCAGGAATCCGGCGAAGCCCATGGATTTCCGGCCTTTTTCGGCATCGAAGCCATGCGCTCGCCGCATGGCAGCATTGCAGGATCGGGGCGTTGTGCAGGTGCAGCATGTGCCCCATGTTTCCGTCACGACGCGCATGGACCGCGGCATCCGGCCCGGTTCCTCGCGCCAAGAACAGGACGATCGAGGCTTACATCATGGCACATTCCATTACGAGCCGCCTTGCCCGCACCGGTCTTGCCGACCGGCTGGCAGCCCTTGCGGCGGCGTTCAAGGAGGCCCGGCAGCGCCGCGCCGTGTACAACCAGACGGTCCGCGAGCTGAGCGGCCTGAACGAGCGCGAACTGGCCGATCTGGGCATCCATCGCGCGATGATCCCGACGCTGGCGCACGACGCCGCGTACGGCAAGTAGGGTTACGCCGGGTCCGACCTCCTCCCCGGACCCAGGCGTCTGCGGCGGCACCTGATCCTCCCTCCGGTGTCGCCGCCTTTTCTAGGGCCCCGGTGCGGGCCTTGCCCAGGCGACGACGGCCCCCTCCTCTTCGGGCCTGTCGCACCGGCAGGAAGGCGGTCCTCCCCCGCCGACCGCCGGACGACGCGGGGCCAGGCCCCGCGACGGCGGCCCTTCGCCCTAGCGGGGGTGGGTCGCGATGGCGGCGGCGCGGTCCTCCCCCGCGTCGCCGTTTTCGTGTCCGGCGGTCAGAACAGGAAATCGCGCGCGTCGAGGTCGGCGAGGCGGACGTCCACGAGCCGGATCACGTCGCCGTTGCCGAGGTCGATGACCGCATCGCCGCGCGAGGACGACAGGTAGTTCTCGCGCAGGTCGGCGAAGTTGCGGATCGCGTTCGACGCCCGCAGGTCGAGCACGTCGTGCACGCGGCCGGCCGCGTCGAAGTCCTCCACGCGGTCGCGGTCGCCGCCGGGCGCAAACCGGAACGTGTCCACGCCCGACCGTCCGACGAGCACGTCGTTGCCCGCGCCGCCGACGAGGAGGTCGCGGCCCTGCCCGCCGTCGAGCCGGTCGTTGCCCTCGCCGCCGCGCAGCCCGTCGTCGCCCGCCCCGCCCGCCAGCGCGTCGTCCCCGGTCCCGCCGTCGAGCCGGTCATTGCCCTCGCCGCCGCGCAGCCCGTCGTCGCCCGCCCCGCCCGCCAGCCCGTCGCGCCCGGTCCCGCCGTCGAGCCCGTCGTCGCCGTCGCCGCCGCGCAGCCCGTCGTCGCCCGCCCCGCCCGCCAGCGTGTCGTCCTGCGCGCGGCCGTCGAGCGTGTCCGCGCCGCCGTTCCCGGACAGCGCGTCGCGCGAGGCGTCGTTGCCGGTCTGGCGGTCGTTCGCCTCGGACCCGGACACCCGGATCGCGATCTGGCCGGCGACGGTCCAGCCGTCGATCGACACCGCCTGGCCCGCGCCCTGCAGGATGGTCAGCCGCGCGCCGGGGTCGCTGTCGAAGGTGGCGAGCCGGAGGCCCGGCCCCAGCGCGGCCGCCCCGGCGCTGTCGATGTAGACGTCGGGCGCCGTGTCGAACTGAAGAACCTCGATGCCCGAGAAGTCGATCCCGCGCAGGTCGACGATCTTCCTGTCGGGCGGCCAGAAGGTCGACACCAGCACCATGTCCGTCCCCTCGCCGCCGGCCAGGGTGGATGGCGCGCCGGGTTCCCCCAGGGCCGCGCTGCCCGCCCCGAACCGGAACCGGTCGTTGCCGGCCCCGAGGTCGATGACGTCGCCCGGCCCGACCTCGGCGCTGTCGTCGCCCGCGCCGCCGGTGATCGTGTCGGCCCCCCGCGCCCCCATGAAGCCCACGCCCGTGTCGATGAGGATGTCGCGGAAGCTGCCCGCCTCGGCGAAGGGTCGGCCCGAGGGCGTGTCGTTGACCAGCTCGACGAGGAACAGGTCCACGCCGTCCTTCAGCACCCGCCACCGCAGGACGGTGCCGCCCAGGGGCCGCCCGTCCGCGTCGATCGTGAGGTCCGGTCCGAAGAAGCGGACGCGGTAGCCCTCCGCGAGAAAGAAATCGACCCCCCGGTCGAGGAACTCCTCGAACGTCACGCCGGAGGCGAGGTCCCATTCGGGCAGGTTCTGCGGGAAGGCCATGGCGAAGTCCTGGCCCGCCGTGATGTTCGGGTTCAGTGCGATGAAGGCCATGTCCCTCTCCTCCGATCCTGCGCCGGCCCGCAGCCGGGCAGGGCCGGGCAAGCAGGGCAGAGGATCGGGGCGAAAGGATGGCCGGAATGCGCCCGAACGGACGCCGTCCCCGCAGCCGGGGCTACGGCGTTGCGCCGCCCGCCTCGGCCCCCGCCGCGACCACGTAGCCTGCGACCACGCGCTTCTCGCCCGCCTTGTCGAAGGCCACCTCCAGCTTGTCGCCCTCGGTGTCCAGGACCGTGCCGTAGCCGAACTTCTGGTGGAAGACGCGGTCCCCTTCGGCGAAGGGCGACACGGCGGTCAGGTCGATCGTGACGTTGCGCGCCTCGCGCGGCTGGGCGAGCGGCCGCGTCGCCGCCCGTTCCTGCATGCGCCGCCAGCCGGGGCTGTTGTAGACGTCGGCCTTCGTCGCCCGGTCCTCGAGCGTGGACGGAGCCGCCATCCCCGCCGCGCCGAAGCCCCCGCCGTAAAGCCCGGGCGGGGTCAGCACCTCCACATGATCCGCCGGCATCTCGTCGATGAACCGGCTGGGCAGCGCCGACTGCCACTGCCCGTAGACCCGGCGGTTCGCGGCGAAGCTGATCGTGCAGAGCCGTTCGGCCCGCGTGATGCCCACGTAGGCCAGGCGCCGCTCCTCCTCCAGACCCTTCAGCCCCTGCTCGTCCATGCTGCGCTGGCTCGGGAACAGCCCGTCCTCCCACCCCGGCAGGAAGACCACGGGAAACTCCAGCCCCTTGGCCGCATGGAGCGTCATGACCGAGACCTTCCCCCCCGCCTCGTCGGTCTCGTTGTCCATGATGAGGGCCACGTGCTCGAGGAAGCCCTGAAGGTTCTCGAACCCCTCCAGCGCCTTCACGAGCTCCTTCAGGTTCTCCAATCTTCCCGGCCCCTCGGGGGTCTTGTCGGCCTGCCACATCGCGGTGTAGCCCGACTCCTCGAGGACCGTCTCGGCCAGCCGCACATGCTCGTGCTCGGGCTGGAGCGTCACGCGGTGCCAGCGGTCCACGCCCTCCACGAAGGCGCGAAGCTGGCCCGCGCCCTTGCCGCCGATGGCGTCCCTGGCCAGCATCTCGCGCGCGCCGTCGAGAAGCGACACGCCCGAGGCGCGGGCGGTGCGCTGGATGTCCTGCTGCGCCTTCTCGCCCAGGCCGCGCTTGGGCGTGTTCACCACCCGCTCGAACGCAAGGTCGTCGTCGGGGCTGACCGCGAGGCGGAAGTATGCCATCGCGTCGCGGATCTCCAGCCGCTCGTAGAAGCGGGGGCCGCCGATCACGCGGTAGGGCAGCCCGATCGTCAGGAAGCGGTCCTCGAAGGCGCGCATCTGGTGGGACGCGCGCACGAGGATCGCCTGCCCGTCCAGCCCCACGGGGTCCATCCCGCGCGACCCGCGCTGCGCCGCCTCGATCTCGTCGCCGATCCAGCGCGCCTCCTCCTCGCCGTCCCAGTGGCCGATCAGGCGCACCTTCCGGCCGGGGTCGCCCGCGGTCCACAGCGTCTTGCCGAGCCGCCCCGCGTTGGCCGCGATCACGCCCGAGGCGGCGGCGAGGATATGCGCGGTGGACCGGTAGTTCTGCTCGAGGCGCACGACCTGCGCGCCGGGGAAGTCCTTCTCGAACCGCAGGATGTTGCCGACCTCGGCCCCGCGCCAGCCGTAGATCGACTGGTCGTCGTCGCCCACGCAGCAGATGTTGCGGTGCGCCTGCGCCAGAAGCCGCAGCCACAGGTACTGGGCCACGTTGGTGTCCTGGTACTCGTCCACGAGGATGTAGGGCAGCCAGCGCTGGTACTGCGCGAGCACGTCGTGATGCGTCTGGAAGATCGTGACCATGTGCATCAGCAGGTCGCCGAAGTCGCAGGCGTTGAGCGCGCGCAGCCGCTCCTGGTAGGCGGCGTAGAGCTCGGTCCCCTTGTGGTCGTAGGCCCCCGCCTCGCTCGAGGGGACGCGGTCGGGCGTCCAGGCGCGGTTCTTCCAGCCGTCGATCAGGCCCGCGAGCATCCGCGCGGGCCAGCGCTTCTCGTCGATGTTGGCGGCGAGCACCAGCTGCTTCAGAAGCCGGAGCTGGTCGTCGGTGTCGAGGATCGTGAAGTTCGCCTTCAGCCCGACGAGCTCCGCGTGGCGGCGCAGCATCCGCACGCTGACCGAATGGAAGGTGCCCATCCAGGGCATCCCCTCCGCCGCCTGGCCCAGCATCCGGCCGACGCGTTCCCTCATCTCGCGCGCGGCCTTGTTGGTGAAGGTCACGGCGAGGATCTCGTTCGGACGCGCCCGGCCCGTGGCCAGCAGGTGCACGATCCGCGCCGTCAGCGCCTTGGTCTTGCCCGTGCCCGCCCCCGCCAGCATCAGGACGGGGCCGTCGAGCGCCAGCACCGCGGCCTTCTGCGCCGGGTTCAGGTCGTCGAGATAGGGCGCGGGCCGCGCGGCCATCGCCTGCCGCGACAGCGGCACCGAACGTCCGAAGGCCTCGCCGTGATCGCTTTCGTTCATCCCGTCAGACTAGACCGGCTTCGCGTCCGGGAAAAGATCCTGTTCGACGATTGTTCCCATGCGACCGTCGGCCCGCGACCGCGGGATCACCGTTGCGTGACGCGGCGGCGCCCCGTCTCGCCCTGCCCCGCCCCCTGCTGCTACCGTCGGTCCCGTCGAGGGGTGTCCGATGATCGTCCGCAGCCTGTTTCTCGGTGTCGCGCTCTGCGGAGGGCTTGCGCAGCTGGCGGCGGCGCATGAGTTCGACCTGCTGCTGCTGGCCCCCGACGACGCCACCGGCGCCGACCTCGAGGCGATGCGTGCCGCGTTCCTGATCGCCGCGCGCGAGCGGGACGGCCACCCGGCGGAGACCTCGGAAGGGCACCTCGGCGGCATGGACGTGCAGCTGACCCTGGCGTCGCCGTCGGCGGGCGCCGGGGTCGCGGGCCGGGCCTACGACATCGTCGCCTCGCCCTTCGCGCCAGCGGACGATCCGCGCGTCGCGACCCTGGCGGCACCCGGGGATTCGGCCATCCTCGACAAGGGTTCGATCGCGGCCCTGACGGCCGGCGATCGGCCCGGCGGCGACGGAGCGGGGCCGGCGCCCTTCGCCGACCGGTTCCGGGCGGAGACGGGCGGCGATCCGGGGCCTGCGGCGGAAGCGGCCTACCTTGCCGCCCGGGCAATCGACCGGGCGCTGCGGCCGCTCGGCGCGGTCGACGACCGCGCGGCGCTGCGACGGTCGTTCTCGCCCTAGGGCGGCACCGCGCAGCCGGTCCCGCCGGTCCGGGCATCAGCCCGCAGGACGGTCGCACGCCCCGCGATCAGCCCCCTTGCGCCGCACCGCAGCACCCATAGAGTGACCCGGATCCGCGCGCGAGGTCCCCATGCCCGAGTTCAAGAAGATCCTGATCGCCAACCGGGGGGAGATCGCGATCCGCGTCATGCGCGCCGCCAACGAGATGGGCAAGACGACCGTCGCCGTCTTCGCCGAGGAGGACAAGCTTTCGCTCCACCGGTTCAAGGCCGACGAGGCCTACCGGATCGGCGAGGGCCTGTCGCCGGTCGGCGCCTACCTGTCGATCCCCGAGATCATCCGCGTCGCCCGGCAGTCGGGGGCGGACGCGGTCCATCCGGGCTACGGCCTCCTGTCCGAGAACCCCGACTTCGTGGATGCCTGCGAGGCCGCCGGGATCACCTTCATCGGCCCCACGGCCGCGACCATGCGCGCGCTCGGCGACAAGGCCAGCGCCCGGCGCGTGGCCATGGCGGCGGGCGTGCCCGTCATCCCCGCCACCGAGGTGCTCGGCGACGACATGGAGGCGGTGAGGCGGCAGGCCGCCGCGATCGGCTACCCCCTGATGCTGAAGGCGAGCTGGGGCGGGGGCGGCCGGGGCATGCGCCCCATCAACGGACCCGAGGAGCTCGAGTCCAAGGTCCGCGAGGGGCGGCGCGAGGCGGAGGCGGCCTTCGGCAACGGCGAGGGCTACCTCGAGAAGATGATCCTGCGCGCCCGCCACGTGGAGGTGCAGATCCTCGGCGACAAGCACGGGAACCTCTACCATCTCTACGAGCGGGACTGCACCGTCCAGCGGCGCAACCAGAAGGTCGTCGAGCGCGCGCCCGCCCCCTACCTCAGCCCCGCCCAGCGCGACGAGGTCTGCGAACTCGGCCGCCGCATCTGCGCGCATGTCGGCTACGAATGCGCCGGCACCGTCGAGTTCCTGATGGATATGGACACGTCGCGGTTCTACTTCATCGAGGTCAATCCCCGGATCCAGGTCGAGCACACCGTGACCGAGGCGGTCACCGGGATCGACATCGTGCAGGCCCAGATCCTGATCGAGGAGGGCAAGACCCTCGCCGAGGCGACGGGCATGGCCCGGCAGGAGGACATCCGCCTGAACGGCCACGCGCTGCAGTGCCGCGTGACGACCGAGGATCCGCAGAACAACTTCATCCCCGACTACGGCCGGCTCACGGCCTACCGCAGCGCGACGGGCAACGGCATCCGGCTCGACGGCGGCACGGCCTACGCGGGCGGCGTCATCACCCGTCACTACGACAGCCTGCTGGTGAAGGTCACGGCCTGGGCGCAGACACCGGACAAGGCCATCGCCCGGATGGACCGCGCGCTGCGCGAGTTCCGCATCCGCGGCGTGTCGACCAACATCGCCTTCGTCGAGAACCTGCTGAAGCACCCGACCTTCCTCGACAACGCCTACACGACCAAGTTCATCGACACGACGCCCGACCTCTTCGCGTTCCGGCGCAGGCGCGACCGGGCGACGAAGATCCTGACCTACATCGCCGACATCACCGTGAACGGCCACCCGGAGACGGCGGGCCGCCCGAAGCCCGCGGCCCAGGCCCGCCCTCCCCGCCCGCCCGCGGTCGACGCGATCGAGCCGCGCATGGGCACCCGCAACCTGCTGGAACAGAAGGGGCCGCAGGCGGTCGCCGACTGGATGCGCGCGCAGCGCCGCGTGCTCGTCACCGACACGACGATGCGCGACGGGCACCAGAGCCTGCTCGCGACCCGGATGCGCTCGATCGACATGGTGCGCGTGACGCCGGCCTACGCCGCCCTGCTGCCCGACCTCTTCAGCGTGGAATGCTGGGGCGGGGCCACCTTCGACGTGGCCTACCGCTTCCTGCAGGAATGCCCCTGGCAGCGCCTGCGCGACATCCGCGAGCGGCTGCCCAACGCGATGACGCAGATGCTGCTGCGGGGGGCGAACGGCGTCGGCTACACCAACTATCCCGACAACGTGGTGCGGGCCTTCGTCGCGCAGGCGGCGGTCTCGGGGGTGGATGTCTTCCGCGTCTTCGACAGCCTCAACTGGGTGCCCAACATGCGCGTCGCGATGGACGCGGTAGTCGAGGCCGGCAAGCTCTGCGAGGGGGCGATCTGCTACACCGGCGACATCCTCGACCCGGCCCGCGCGAAATACGACCTGAAGTACTACGCGGCCCTCGCCCGCGACCTTCGCGACGCGGGCGCGCATGTCCTCGGGCTGAAGGACATGGCGGGCCTCCTGAAGCCCGCCGCGGCGCGCGTCCTCGTCAAGGCCCTGAAGGAGGAGACGGGGCTTCCGATCCACTTCCACACCCACGACACGAGCGGGTTCGCCGGGGCCACGGTGCTTGCGGCCTGCGACGCGGGCGTGGACGCGGTGGACGCGGCGATGGACGCCTTCTCGGGCGGGACGTCGCAGCCCTGCCTCGGCTCGCTCGTGGAGGCGCTGCGCCACACCGACCGCGACACCGGCCTCGACATCGCCGCGGTCCGGCGGATCTCGGACTACTGGGCCGGGGTCCGCGCGCACTATGCGGCCTTCGAGAGTGGCCTTCCGTCGCCCGCCTCCGAGGTCTGGCTGCACGAGATGCCGGGGGGGCAGTTCACCAACCTGAGGGCGCAGGCGCGCTCGCTGGGGCTCGAGGACCGGTGGCCCGAGGTCGCGCAGGCCTATGCGGATGCCAACGCGATGTTCGGCGACATCGTGAAGGTCACGCCCTCGTCGAAGGTCGTGGGCGACATGGCGCTGATGATGGTGAGCCAGGGCCTCACGCGCGCGCAGGTCGAGGATCCGGCGGTGGACCTGTCGTTCCCCGACTCGGTCGTCGACATGCTGCGCGGGAACCTCGGACAGCCGCCGGGCGGCTGGCCCGCGGGGATCGTGGCGAAGGTCCTGAAGGGCGAGGCCCCCTCCACCGACCGGCCCGGCGCGCATCTGCCGCCCGTCGACCTCGAGGCCACGCGCGAGCGGCTGCGGCGCGACCTCCTGGCCGCCGCCGACGACCCCGAGGACGAGGACGTCGACGACGAGGACCTGAACGGCTACCTCATGTATCCGAAGGTCTTCACCGACTACCGCGCGCGCCACCGGATGTACGGCCCCGTCCGCGCCCTGCCGACCCGCGCCTTCTTCTACGGGATGGAGCCGGGCGAGGAGATCGCGGTGGAGATCGACCCCGGCAAGACGCTCGAGGTCCGCCTTCAGGCGCTGGGCGAGACCTCGGACGATGGCGAGGTGCGGGTGTTCTTCGAGCTGAACGGCCAGCCCCGCGTCATCCGCGTGCCGAACCGCGCCGTGCGCGCCAAGGCCGCCGTCCGTCCCAAGGCCGCCGAGGGCAACCCCGACCACGTGGGCGCGCCCATGCCGGGCTCGGTCGCGGGCATCGCCGTGGCGGCGGGCCAGAAGGTCCGGCCCGGCGATCTCCTGCTGACCATCGAGGCGATGAAGATGGAGACGGGCATCCACGCCGACCGCGCCGCCACCGTCCGCGCGCTGCACGTCCAGCCGGGCGCGCAGATCGACGCGAAGGACCTGCTGATCGAGCTCGACACCTCGGCCCCGCCCGACCCCGCCCTGCCGGCGATGGAGAAGGGGCTGTCGTGATGCGGCGGCCTCCGAACCCTCGGCGTCGAGCGGCGACCCATGTCGCCCCCTTCGCGGGCCGGCCGGGCATGACGTCGGCCGGGGACAGCGATCTGGGCGACGGCGGGCGCCGGGTGCGGGTCGTTCCCCTAGGCGGCGCCGGGTTCCTGCCGGCCCGCGCCGCGGGGGATGGGCGGGCCGATGCGATGGGGCGGCAGGGCGGCGGCCGGGTCTGGCCGTTCCCTCGGACCGATGCCTTCGCGCGCGACCACGCGGCGCTGCTGGAAGCGGGCGTGACGTTCGAGGAGGAGCCGCGCGCCGAGGCCCACGGCAGGGTCGCGGTCGTCCGCGACCCCTCGGGCAACCGCCGGGCCCTGATCGGCCCTGCCGCCTGAAACCGATGGCTTCCGGTGCGATTCCCCCTTGCGGTGCCCGGTCCGGTTTTATAGATCACGCCCACCGGACCGGTGCGGGTGTAGCTCAGGGGTAGAGCATAACCTTGCCAAGGTTAGGGTCGTGAGTTCGAATCTCATCACCCGCTCCAGTCCGTCACCGCCAGGGGCACCCTTCGGGGTGCCTTTCGCGTTCCGGGGTCAGGCGGCACCCTCGTCGGGGATGTTCAGCACCTGTCCGCAGGACTTGCAGTGCACCGCGTCGGGCTCGTGGCGCGTCAGCCCGCAGGACGGGCAGGGAAAGCGGACCTTGTAGGGGCGGAACAGCACCTGCGCCAGCCGCAGGAACAGCGTGACCCCGAAGATCATGATGGCCACCGTCAGGAGCCGGCCGCCCGTTCCCGGCAGGGTGATGTCGCCGAACCCCGTGGTCGACAGCGCCGTGACCGTGAAGTAGAGCGCGTCGGCGTAGTTCGCGATGTCGGGGTTGGTGCGGTACTGCGTCTCGTAGACGAGGCCGGTCATCACGAAGACGAAGATGCCGAGGTTCGCGATCGCCACCGCCGTGTCGACGTCCACGTGCAGGCGCCGGCCCAGGTCGACCGTCCAGTCCATCGTGCGGAGCGTGCGGATCAGGCGCAGCGTGCGCAGGACCCGCAGGAAGCCCCCCGCCCCGCCCGCGACCGGGGCAAGGAAGGTGACGACCGCCACCGCGTCGGCCAGCGTGGTCAGCGAAAGAACCTCGCGCCCCGGCCGGCGGCTCGAGGCGACGCGCGCGGCCATGTCCGCGAGGATCGCGAGTCCCAGCGCGATGTTCACGGGGCGGAACCACGGCCGCGGCTCGATGAAGGACGTCGCCACGATGAAGGCGACCGTCGCGAGGTCGAACGCCAGAAGCGCGACGTAGAACCGCCGCGCGCGGGGCGACCGCCCGGCATAAAGCTCGCGCAGCAGGATGAGGAGGGACTGGGTGGGGCCGGGCCGACGCATCGGCCTCTAGGGTGGCCCGCCCGGTTCCGCCGTCAATGCCCTGCGGGGTTCAGGCGCGACGCCCCTCCCAGGACCGCGTGACGAACGCCACGACGAAGACAGCCGTCATCAGCACGACGATGGTCGGCGCGGGCGCGCTGTCGAGGAAGAAGCTGGCGTAGACCCCGCCGAGGCTGCACGCCAGCGCGACCGCGACCGCCGTCCAGAGCATCGGCACGAACCGCCGCGTCAGCAGGAAGGCGATCGCCCCCGGCGCGATCAGCAGCCCGATCGAGAGGATGATCCCGACCGCCTTCAGCGAGGCCACGATCGTCAGCGACAGCGTGGCGAGCAACCCGTAGTGCAGCCAGCGCACCGCGAGGCCGACGCTCTCGGCATGGACGGGGTCGAACGCATGGAGGAGCAGGTCGCGCCACCGCAGCGCGATCGCCGCCGTCACCACCGCCGCGATCGCGCCCGTCAGCGCGATGTCGGCCGGCCGCACCCCCAGAATGTCGCCGAACAGGATCTTGTCGAGATGCAGGTCGGTCTCGATCTGGGTGTAGAGCACGATCCCCAGCCCGAACATGCCCGAGAAGACGATGCCCATCACCGTGTCCTGCTTCACGCGGCTGTTGTCCTTCAGCCAGCCGGTCGCCACCGCGCAGAACAGGCCCGCGGCGAAGGCGCCGGCCGCGAGCGGGAGGCCGGCGACGTAGGCGAGCACGATCCCGGGCAGCACCGCGTGGCTGACGGCGTCGCCCATCAGCGACCAGCCCCGGAGCACGAGAAGGCACGACAGCAGCGCCGTCGGCACCGCGACCAGCGCCGCGATCAGAAGCGCGCTGCGCATGAACCCGAACTGCAGCGGCTGGAGCAGGGTCTCGATCACCCGCGCCCCTCCTGCACGCGGGCGGCGCGGCGGCGCGCGGCCAGCAGCCCGTGCTTCGGCGCCAGCAGGAAGGCCAGAAGGAAGATCAGCGTCTGCAGGACGACGATCACCCCGCCCGTGGCGCCGTCGAGGAAGTAGCTTGCATAGGCCCCCACCGCCGAGGTGCCCGCGCCGATCGCGACCGCAAGCGCGATCAGGCGCGGGAAGCGGTCCGTCAGCAGGTAGGCCGTGGCCCCCGGCGTCACCACCATCGCGATCACGAGGAAGGCGCCGACGGTCTGCAGCGCGGCGACGGTCGACCCCGCCAGCAGGGTGAAGAACACGGCCTTCATCACCCCGGTGCGGATGCCGATGCTGCGCGCATGGCTTTCGTCGAAGAAGGTTACCATCAGGTCCCGCCACTTGACCAGCAGCACCGCCAGCGAAACGCCGCCGATGATGGCGAGCTGGATCGTGTCGGCCGGCGCGATGGCGAGGATGTTGCCCAGCGTGATCGTCCGGATGTCGACTGCGGTGGGCTCCAGCGAGATCATGAAGAGGCCGACGCCGAAGAAGCTCGTGAAGATGAGCCCGATGATCGCGTCCTCCTTGAGCTTGGTCCGCTGGTTCAGGAACAGCATCGCCGCGGCGGCGAGCCCCCCCGACAGGAACGCCCCGAGCGCGAAGGGCAATCCCAGCAGGTAGGCCCCGGCGACCCCCGGCACGATCGCGTGGCTGAGCGCGTCGCCGATCAGCGACCAGCCCTTGAGCATCAGGAAGCAGGACAGGAAGGCGCAGACCGCCCCGACCAGCGCCGAGACCCAAATCGCGTTGACCATGTAGGCGTAGCCGAACGGCTCCAGCAGGAGGGTCATTCCGGCGCGCCCCCGCCGTCGCGTCGGTCGTACAGCACGAACGCCCGCTCGTCGTCGGTCAGCACGGTGACGCGCCGCGTGTCGTCGTCGTCGTGCAGGTCGCGCCCGCCGAGGACGAAATGCCGGAGCACGCCGCCGAACGCGGCCTCGAGGTTCGCGCGCGTGAAGACCGCGGCGGTCGGGCCGTGGGCGAGCACCGTCTCCTTGACGAGGACGGCGCGGTCGCAGAACTCCGGCACCGAGCCGAGGTTGTGGGTCGACACCAGCATCACCCGACCCTCGTCCCGCAGGTCGCGCAGCAGGGCGATGATCGCCTCCTCCGTGGTCACGTCGACGCCGGTGAAGGGCTCGTCCAGAAGGATGACCGGCGCGTCCTGCGCCAGCGCGCGGGCGAGAAAGCAGCGCTTCCTCTGCCCGCCCGACAGCTCGCCGATCTGGCGGTGGCGGAAGGCGGCCATCCCCACGCGGTCGAGCGCCTGCGCCACGGCCGCGTGGTCCGCGGCGCGCGGGCGGCGCAGCGGCCCCATGCGGCCGTAGCGGCCCATCATCACTACGTCCTCGACCAGCACGGGGAAGGTCCAGTCGACCTCTTCCGCTTGGGGAACGTAGGCCACGCGGTTCGCGCGCGTCGCCTGCGCCACGCCCTGCCCCAGGATCTCGATCCGCCCGGTGGCGAGCCGCACGAAGCCCATGATCGCCTTGAACATCGTCGACTTGCCGCTGCCGTTCACGCCCACCAGCGCGGTGATGGTGCCGCGCGGCACCTCGAAGCTCGCGTGGCGCAGGGCGGCGTGGCCGTTCCGGTAGGTGACCGAGACGTCCTGGACCGACAGGCCGGGCGCGGCCCTCATGACCCGAGCCCCGCGGCGATCGTCTCGGAGGTGACGCGGAGAAGATCGAGATAGGTCGGCACCGGACCGTCCGGCTCCGACAGGCTGTCGACGTAGAGCACGCCGCCGTAGGCCGCCCCCGTCTCGCGCGCGACCTGCCGCGCGGGCTCGGGCGAGACCGTGCTCTCCGAGAAGACGGCCGGGATGCCCTGCGCGCGCACCGTGTCGATGACGGCCCGCACCTGCTGCGGGGTGCCCTGCGCGTCGGCGTTGATCGGCCAGAGATAGGCCTCGCGCAGCCCGAAGTCGCGGGCGAGGTAGCTGAAGGCCCCTTCCGAGGTCACGAGCCAGCGCCGGTCCTCGGGGATGGCGCGGATGCGCGCGCGCAGGGGCGCGATGGCCTCGGTGATCCGCGCCTTGTAGGCCTCGGCGTTGGCCCGGTAGACCGCCGCGTTGGCGGGGTCGGCCTCGGCCAGCGCGTCGCGGATGTTGTCAACGTAGATCAGCGCGGGCTCCAGCCCCATCCAGGCATGGGGGTTCGGCCGGCCCTCGTAGGCCCCCGAGCCGATGGCGATGGGGTCGACGCCGTCCGAGACGACGGCGCTCGGCACGCCTTCGAGGTTCTGGAAGAAGGGCTCGAACCAGATCTCGAGGTTGAGCCCGTTCCACAGGATCAGGTCGGCGTCCTGCGCGCGCAGGATGTCGCGCGGCGTGGGCTGGTAGCCGTGGATCTCGGCCCCGGGCTTCGTGATCGACTCCACGTCCGCCACCTCGCCGGCGACGTTGCGGGCCATGTCGGCGATGATCGTGAAGGTCGTGACGACCTTCAGCCGCTCCTGCGCCTCGGCACCCGCCGCGAGGGCGGCCCCCAGAAGCCCGGCCAGCACCGCCGTCGTCCAGCGCCGCATCGCATTCCCCCCCTTTTCCCGGTTCGCTTACGGGCTGCATTTGCGACTCGTTCGCAGAAAGTCAAGGCAGCCTTCCCCCGCGCGCCGCACCTGCTATAAGGCCGCGTCCCCGCCAGGAGCCCGCCATGCGCCGTGCCGAGATCGCCCGCACCACGACCGAGACCGAGGTCGCGGTGACGCTCGACCTCGACGGGACGGGCGCGGGGGCGATGCGGACGGGCGTGGGGTTCCTCGACCACATGCTCGACCAGCTGGCGCGCCACGCGATGATCGACCTGTCGGTGCAGGCCGCGGGCGATCGGCACGTCGACGACCACCACACCGTGGAGGACTGCGGGATCGCCATCGGGCAGGCGCTGGCCCGGGCGCTGGGCGACAAGCGCGGCATCCGCCGCTACGGCGAGTGCCGCCTGCCGATGGACGACGCGCAGGTGGCCTGCGCGCTCGACCTGTCGGGGCGGCCGCATCTGGTGTGGACCCTGGCCTTCCCGGCATCGAGGATCGGCACCTTCGACACGGAACTCGTGCGCGAGTTCTTCCAGGCGCTCGCGACCCACGGCGGGATCACGCTGCACGTCGACCTGATCCACGGCCACAACAGCCACCACATCGCCGAGGCCGCCTTCAAGGCGCTGGCGCGGTCGCTGCGGATGGCGGTCGAGGTGGACCCGCGCCGCGCGGACCAGGTTCCCTCGACCAAGGGAAGCCTCTGAGCCGATGCTGACCGTCCTCGTCGACATCGGCAGCGGCAACCTCCATTCCGCCGAGAAGGCGTTCCGCCGCATGGCGGCCGAGACGGGCCGGGGCGAGGTGATCGTCTCGGCCCGGCCCGAGGATGTGGACCGCGCCGACCGGATCGTGCTGCCCGGCGACGGCGCCTTCCCGGCCTGCCGCGCCGCGCTGGGCATGCGCGCGGGGCTGCACGAGGCGCTGGAGCAGGCGGTCCGCGTCCGCGCGCGGCCCTTCCTCGGCATCTGCGTCGGCATGCAGCTCCTGGCGACCGAGGGGACGGAGTTCGCGCCGACCCCCGGCCTTGGCTGGATCCCCGGGCGGGTGGAGCCGATCCGGCCCGCCGACCCCGCGATGAAGGTGCCGCACATGGGCTGGAACGACCTGGCGGTGGACCGGCCCCATCCGGTGCTGGCCGGCATCGCCACCGGCGACCACGCCTACTTCGTCCACTCCTTCCAGTTCCGCGCCGACGACCCCGCCGACCGGCTCGCGCATGTCGACTACGGCGCGCCGGTCGCGGCGGTCGTGGGGCGCGCAACGATGGTGGGCACGCAGTTCCACCCCGAGAAGTCGCAGGCGACGGGGCTGAGGCTGATCGCGAACTTCCTCGGCTGGCGGCCCTGAACGCGGCGGCCTGCCGCGATCACGCCGGGGTGTATGGCGCGCTGGCGGCAACCGGTGCATCATCGCCGGACCGATCCCACGGGACAACAGGAGCACCGCATGAAGAGATACCTTGCGATCATCGCCACGACGCTGTTCGTGGCCCAGCCCGCGCTCGCCGGGCAATGCCCGGCCGACATGGCCGCGATCGACGCCGCCATCGCCGCCGGACCCGCGCTCTCGGCCGAGGACCTGGCGAAGGTGACGGCGCTCCGTGCGGAGGGCGAGTCGCTCCATGCCGCGGGAAGCCACGCGGAATCCGTCGCCGCGCTGACCTCCGCCAAGGAGATGCTGGGCCTCATGTAGGCGGCGTCCGGGCACGCCGGTGCCCGGGCCGTCACGGCGTCCGGCCCCCTGCGGGGGCCGGACATCGGCCGCCGCCGGCGGCCCCCGGCACGGGCGCCCGTCTGGCGCCCCCCGGCCCGGAACAAGCGCGGCGGTCCGATGGTTGCATCTGCCTGTCATCGAAAGGATAGCCAGATGTTCATTCGCGTCGACCGGCTGCAGGTGGACCTACCCGCCCCGAAGCGCCAGGATCCGAACGCAGGCGCCGCCTTGCAGGAGCTGCTGGGCGGGAAGTACGGCGAGATGTCCACGCTCGGGAACTACATGTTCCAGAGCTTCAACTTCCGCTCCAAGTCGAAGCTGCGGCCCTTCTACAGCCTCGTCGCCGCGATCACGGCCGAGGAGCTGGGGCACGTGGAGCTGGTGTCGAACGGCGTCGCGATGCTGAACAACGGCCCCGACAGCGCGGCCGACGACACGGGCGATGGCGGCGACGTCTCGGGCGCGCCCTTCGAGGCGATGAAGGACATCCGGCTCGCCGCCTCGTTCTACTCCAACGGCGGCGGATCGGCCCCCGTCAACTCGAACGGCGCGTCCTGGAACAACGACTTCGTCACGACCACGGGGAACGTGCTCGTCGACCTCCTGCACAACTTCCACCTCGAATGCGGGGCAAGATTGCACAAGCTGCGGGTCTACGAGTCGCTCACCGATCCCACGGGGCGCGAGGTCTGCGGCTACCTCCTGGTGCGCGGCTCGGTCCACGCCCATGCCTATGCGCTCGCGATCAAGAAGATCACCGGGGTCGAGCTGGAGCAGTTCCTGCCCTGCCCGAACATCCCGCTGGGCAACATCCCCGAGTGCCAGAAATACCTCGAGGAAGGCTCGCACCGCCGGCTCTACACCTTCAGCCCCACCGATTACAACGAGATGGCGGGGATCTGGGGCGGGGGCGAGACGGCGCTGCCTGGCGATCCCCCGGGCGAGCTCGAGGTGGTGGACGGCATGCCCGAGGGCGGCAAGATCCACGACCTGACCGGCGTGCCCTCGGCCTTCGCGCCCGACTACGCGCCCGAGGAGATGTTCGAGATCGCGACGAAGCTCTACCGGAAGTCGCGCTGAACGCGCGGGGTGCCCGGCGTCACCGGGCACCCCCTTCCGGTCAGTTGACGATCAGGAAGTCGTCCGCCGTCAGCCGGATGTTGTTCTCGAAGACCGCGATCAGCACCGCCGACCGCGCGAAGCCGCTGCCGTCCGCGTCATAGAACAGCGCGCCCGAGGTCTGCGAGTAGAAGAACCGGTCGTTGGCGTCGAGCGTCCCGGTGTCGACGTTCTTGAACTTCGAGTTCGCGAGGTCCCCGGCCCGGCCGATGCCCCGGTAGGCGTCGTTGTCGAAGACGAGGACGTCGTCGCGGCGCGAGAAGTCGGCGATCGAATCCGACCCGTTCTGGAACACCGACACGTCGAAGATGAAGCGGTCCTTTCCGCCGTTGCCGGTCAGATCGTCGTTCCCCTGCCCGCCGGACAGCCGGTCGTTCCCCGCACCGCCGACGAGGTAGTCGAAGGTGCCCCCGCCGGCCAGGGTGTCGTTGCCGGTTCCCCCGTCGAGATCGTCGGTCCCGTTGCCGCCGACGAGCCGGTCGGAGCCGGCGTAGCCGTTGATCCTGTCAGCGGCGCCGGTCCCGGCGATGACGTCCCGCCCGCCCAGCAGGAACCGTTCCAGGATCTGTCCGTTCGTGAAGCCCGGAACGGCCAGGTCGTCGAACCGCTCGGCGGAGAGGTCGAGGCCCCGGATCCTCGCGTAGGTCGTCCCGCCGATCACGAGGTCGAGACCGGTGATCCGTCCCCCTGTCACGTCGTCGCCGTCGAACGAGAAGCCCTGCCCGATGAGGCTCAGCGTGTAGGTCGTGGCCGCGACCGGCCCCTGGTACCGGATCAGGGTGGAGGTGCTGCCCGTCATCGGCAGGACGTCCACGATGCTGGAGGCGATCGTATCCGCAAGGAACTCGGTGTCGGCAAAGCCCCGATCCGACGACGGCCTGAATGTCCATGTAGGCAAGGGTAGATCCTTTCGTGCTGACCTGCGGGGGCTGCTGGGGCCCGCCGTCGACGACCTGTTAGCGGCAGGGTTCGTCCCGCGCAACTGACTTTGCGTCACTCCGCCCGCGGCCCCGGCGTGGCGCGGCGCTTGGCAAGCCCGCGCCGCCATGCGACAGGGGGCCGTCCCGCGAAAGGCACGGCATGATCCTTTACCCCGCGATCGACCTGAAGGACGGCCGGTGCGTGCGCCTGCTGCGCGGCGCGATGGATCGGGCCACCGTCTTCGCCGACGACCCCGCGGCGCAGGCGCGGGCGTTCCAGGACGCGGGCGCGGAATGGCTGCACCTCGTCGACCTGAACGGCGCCTTCGCGGGCGCGCCGGTCAACGCGGCGGCGGTGGGCGCGATCCTCTCGGCGGTGACGATCCCCGTGCAGCTGGGCGGTGGCATCCGCGACCGCGCGACCATCGAGCGCTGGCTGTCGGCCGGGGTCACCCGCGTGATCCTCGGCACGGCGGCGGTGGAGGACCCCGCCCTCGTGCGCGAGGCCGCCCGCGCCTTCCCGGGCCGGATCGCGGTCGGCGTCGACGCGCGGGGCGGCCGGGTCGCAACGGAGGGCTGGGCGACCGAGACGGACGTGGACGCGACCGACCTCGCCCGGCGGTATGAGGACGCGGGCGTCGCCGCACTGATCCACACCGACATCGACCGCGACGGCGCGATGGGCGGCCCCAACCTCGACGCGACGGAGGGGCTCGCCCGCGCCGTGGCGATCCCCGTCATCGCCTCGGGCGGGGTCGCCTCGCTCGCCGACCTGCTCGCGCTGAAGGCCACCGGCGTCATCGCGGGGGCCGTCTCGGGCCGCGCGCTCTACGACGGCGCGCTCAACCTGCGCCAGGCGCTCGCCGCGCTGCGCTAGGCCCAGGGCGCCGGGCCGTCGAGGTCCATCTGGCCGAACACGGTCTCGCGGTGCCAGCGCAGGTTCTCGGGGTGCGGCCAGTCGCGCGCGTCGGCGGGAAGGCACAGACGGCGCTCGGGACGGATCAGCCGGTCCGACACCTCGGACGGCACCTTGTTCCGCGAAACGAGGATCGTATGGTCCTCCGCGACCGACAGAAGGCCCCGGTCGAACATCCAGTGCAGCGTGGCCGACAGCGCGAGGCCGTTGCGGACGGAATCGCTTCCCTGCCGCTCCACCGGGCGGATGTGCGCGGCCTGCACCTCGGGCCGGCCGCCGCCGTTGCGCAGCCTCAGGCCCGACATCGCGCACCGGTCGTCGTAGGCCGCGCGAACCTTCCGCCGGAAGGCCACGTCGCGGAACGGACGGCTCGTCAGCCGCTCGATCACCGGCCGCTCGAAGGCGGCGGCGCCCTCGTCGGCTTGCGGCGCGCGCGGGTCGTAGCGCCGCGCTTCCGCCGCCTCCAGATCGGCGGGCAGCCCGTGGCGGACGATCGCCGCGAACTCCGCCTCGGGCAGGCGGCGGACGGCGAGCTGCTGCGCGCCGCCGGCCTTCGGCGTGCCGTCCGGGGCGGCCAGGGCGGCCTCGAACGGGCGTCCCCGGATCAGGCGCGGCACCTCGCGGTCGAAGGGCAGGAAGGATCCGGTCGCGATGATCGCGAGGAAGCGCCCCGGCATGCCGGGCTTCGCCTCGATCCGCGCGATCCGCGCCACGGCGAAGTAGCCGCGCGCGCCGGCCCTGACCGGCTCGTAGTAGACGATCCAGTCGCCGACGCCCTCCTGCACGGCCCTCAGGTAGGTCCGGGGGAAGTCGTAGACCCGGTCGGGCTCGTCGTCGTAGATCGAGCCGGCCTTGTGGAGCAGGACGAGCTTGGTCATGCGCCCAGGAACGCGCAAAGCGCGCGTCTGGCAAGCGCCGACGGCGACCGCCGCTCGCCTTTTCATGGCGGGCGCTTCGGGCTATGCAGGCCCCATGCTCAAGACCCGGATCATCCCCTGCCTCGACGTGGCCGACGGCCGCGTGGTCAAGGGCGTGAACTTCACGGGCCTCGCCGACGCGGGCGACCCGGTCGAGGCGGCGGTCGCCTACGACGCGGCGGGCGCGGACGAGCTGTGCTTCCTCGACATCCACGCGACGCACGAGAACCGCGGCACGATGTTCGACCTCGTGACCCGCACGGCGGAGGCCTGCTTCATGCCGCTGACCGTGGGCGGCGGGGTGCGGACGGTGGAGGACGTGCGCGCGCTGCTGCTGGCGGGGGCGGACAAGGTCTCGTTCAACTCGGCCGCCGTGGCCGATCCCGACGTGGTGGCGCGCGCCGCCGACCGCTTCGGCGCGCAGTGCATCGTGGTCGCCATCGACGCGAAGGCGGTGGCGCCGGGGCGGTGGGCGATCTTCACCCACGGCGGCCTGCGGCCCACCGGAATCGACGCGGTGGACTTCGCCCGCGCGGTGGCCGCGCGCGGCGCGGGCGAGATCCTGCTGACCTCGATGGACCGCGACGGCACGCGGGCGGGCTTCGACATCCCGCTGACCCGGGCCGTGGCCGACGCCGTGCCGGTCCCGGTGATCGCGAGCGGCGGGGTCGGCACGCTCGATCACCTGGTCGAGGGAATCCGCGACGGGGGGGCGAGCGCGGTGCTCGCGGCCTCGATCTTCCACTTCGGCACCTTCACTATCCCCGAGGCAAAGGCCCGCATGGCCGCGGCCGGCATCCCCGTGAGGTTGACGTGACCGCGCTCGACCGTCTCGCCGCCACCATCGAGGCCCGGCGCGGGGCCGATCCCGCGACCTCATGGACCGCCGCCCTGCTCGCGCGCGGGCCCGAGGCCTGCGCCGCGAAGTTCGGCGAGGAGGCGGTGGAGGCGGTGATCGAGGCGGTTCGCGGCGACCGCGCCCGCCTCGCGGCCGAAGCGGCGGACGTGCTCTACCACCTGCTCGTGATGCTCGCCGCGCGCGGCGTCACCCTGGCCGAGGTCGAGGGGGTGCTCGCGCGGCGCGAAGGCGGATCCGGGATCGCCGAGAAGGCCGCGCGCGGCGGGGACGTCCCGCCCGGCTGATCGCGCGTCCCCGTCACCGGGCCGTTGCGCGGCGCGCGCAAAAGGCCCATCTGCAGCCGATGCGTGGCGCGACGGCGAGGAGGGATGATGCGGGCAAGGCAGGCGGCGCGCGCGAAGGCCCGGCTCGCGCGGCAGTTCGACGTGATCAAGCGCCGCGTGCCCGCGACCGCCCGGTTCGTGACCTGGCTGCAGGCCCGGAACGCCACGATCTTCCGCGTCCAGATCGCGATCCTGATGGTCCTGGGCGGGATATTCTCGTTCCTGCCGGTGCTCGGCTTGTGGATGCTGCCCTTCGGCCTCATGCTGCTCGCGGTCGACCTGCCCTTCCTTCAGGGGCCGGTCACGGGGGCGATCATCCGCCTCCGGCGCCGCGCCTCGATCTGGGCGCGCTGGCGCCGCATCCGGCGCAACAGCCGCTAGAGGCCCAGGCGCGGGATCTCGATCGCGGGGCAGCGGTCCTCGACCACCTCGAGGCCCGCGGCACGGGCCCGCGCGGCGGCGTCGGCATGGGCGATGCCCAGCTGCATCCAGACCACGCGCAGCCCCGGCAGATGCGCGAGCGCGTCCTCGACCACCGCCGGCACCTCGGCCGACCGGCGGAAGACGTCGACCATGTCCACGCGCTCGTCGATGTCGGCAAGGCTCGCCCGCACGGTCGTGCCCAGCGCCGCCTGCCCGGCCGCGCCGGGGTTCACCGGGATCACGCGGCAGCCCCGGCCGGCGAGGAAGGCCGCGACGCGGTGGCTCGGCCGGTCGGGATTGGGCGACCAGCCGACAACGGCGATGGTCCGGGTGCCGGTCAGGATGCGGCGCAGGCGGTCGTCCTCGGTCATCGCAGCCGGTCCTTGATGCGCGGCGAAAAGGACGCCCGTTCCACGGGGGAGACGGGCGCCAAGTCGCGGAACGAGGGACAGTGAAGGTTCGGACAGGCGTTCCGGGCCTGCCCGTGTCGCAGATGGGAATCCGGTGCCCCGGGGTTAAGGGACGGTCGCGCCCTTGTGACCCTGCGGATCGCCCCCGTCATCGCACCGCCGCCGCGTACAGCGCCACCGCCGCCGCGTTCGACACGTTGAGCGACCCGAAGGCCCCGCCCGAGGGGATGCGGACGAGGCGGTCGCAGGTCAGCCGCGTCTTCTCGCGCAGGCCCGGCCCCTCGGCCCCCAGCACCAGCGCCACGGGGCGCGCACCGGCGGCCGCCAGACCCTCGGCCAGCGACAGCGGCGCCTCGCCCTCCAGCCCGATCAGCACATAGCCCATGCCGCGCAGCGCCTCCATCGCGTCCGACAGGTTCGCGACGCGCAGGTAGGGCTGACGCTCCAGCGCGCCGCTCGCGGTCTTGGCAAGCGCGCCGGTCTCGGGCGCGGAATGGCGGTGGGGGGCGATCACGGCGCGCGCGCCGAAGACCTCGGCCGACCGCAGCACCGCGCCCACGTTGTGCGGATCGGTCACGCGGTCGAGCACCACGACCAGCGGCAGGCCCGCCCCGCCCGCGCAGACCTCCGCCAGCGTGCCCCACTGAAGCGGGCACGCCTCGAGCGCGGCGCCCTGGTGGACCGAGCCTTCGTCGAGCGGCACGTCGAAGCGGCGCGGGTCGACGATCTCGGGGGCCAGGCCCCCGGCCGCCACGGCCTCGCCCAGCCGGTCGGCCGCGTTCTTCGTCAGCACCAGCCGCAGCTTCCGCCGGGCGGGGTTCATCAGCGCATCGCGCACCGCGTGGAGGCCGAAGAGCCAGACGGTCTCGCGCGCGGCGTCCCGGCGGGCGCGCTCCTTCCCGATGACCCACGCCGGTTTCCCGGTGCCCCTGTCCATCCCGTCCCACCCCCTGCCGGCCGGCAGGATGGGGTGCGGCCCGGCCGGGCGCAAGGCCCGATCCGGCTGCTTCCGCCCCCCCCTTTCGCCTTGACGCCCCCACCCCCCTTCGGTATCCCGCGCGGCAGTGGGCGACGTGCTGCAAGGTGCGGCAGCGGACTGTAACTCCGCCGAGGCGACTCATGCCTGGTTCGATTCCAGGGTCGCCCACCATCCCTCCCCTTCCCGGCCCGCGCGCGGCCCGCTATCAGGGCGGCACCCGACCCGCGAGGTGCCCATGCCCGACCGTTCGTTCCGCTTCACGCACGCGGTCGTCCGCCGCCCCGCGCCCTCCGTCACCGAGGGCCTGCGCGCGGTCGACAGCGGCGCGCCCGACCTCGCCCTGATGCTCGCGCACCATGCGGACTACGTGGCGGCGCTGCGGTCGACGGGGGCCACGGTGATCGAGCTTCCCCCCCTTCCCGCCTATCCCGACAGCGTCTTCGTGGAGGACACCGCGCTCTGCCTGCCCGAGGGCGCGGTCGTCATGCGCCCCGGCGCGCCCACCCGGCTGGGCGAGGCGGCCGAGATGGCGCCGCATCTGGCCGCGCTCTACGCCGACCTGCGCCGGATCGCGGGGCCGGGCACGATCGAGGGGGGCGACATCCTCGTGACGGAGGCCGAGATCCTCGTGGGCCGGTCGGCGCGCACCGATGCGGCGGGGATCGCGGAACTGGCCCGTCTGGTCGCCGACTGGGGCCACGCGGTGCGCGAGGTGGCGACCCCGCCCGGCGTCCTGCACTTCAAGACCGACTGCTCGCTGATGGACGCGGAGACGATCCTGTCGACCCGCCGGCTGGCGGATACGGGATGCTTCGCCGGCTACCGCGTGATCCCCGTCCCCGAGGGCGAGGAGGCGGCGGCCAACGCGATCCGCTTCAACGACCTCGTGCTGATGCCCGCGGGCTTCCCCCGCACGGCCGAGGCGCTGGACCGGGCGGGCCACGACATCCGCCTCATCGGCAACAGCGAAGGCGCGAAGCTCGACGGGGGCATGTCCTGCCTCAGCCTGCGGTTCACGCCCCCGGGCTGAGGGAATGTTCAACATCCTCGCCTGCGTCCAGGCCGGGCGCCTTCAGTACGAGGCGGTGCTGCTCGCGGCCTCGTTGCGGGCGATGGCGCCGGGCTTCGCGGGGACGCTGTTCCTGGCCGAGCCGCAGCCGGGGCCGCTGTGGCCCGACGACCCGCGCGTGGCCGATCCCGACGCCCGCGCGCTTCTGCGGGACCTGGGCGCGGTCGTGCTGCCCTTCGAGTCGCGGGTGTTCGGGGCCGCCTATCCGAACGGCAACAAGATCGAGGCGCTGGCCGCGCTCCCCGAGGCGCCCTTCCTGTTCCTCGACACCGACACGCTGGTCCTCGGCGCCATCGACGCCGTGCCCTACGACTTCGCGCGCCCCGCCGCCTCGCTCCGGCGCGAGGGCACCTGGCCGGCCGAGACGCTCTACGGCCCCGGCCCCGACGCGGTCTGGCGGGCGCTGCACGACCGGTTCGGCACGGACTTCGAGGCCACGCTCGATCCCGCCTGGCCCGCGGACCACTGGCGGCGCTACCTCTACCTCAACGCGGGCTGGTTCTTCCACGAAAGCCCCGCCGCCTTCGGGGCACGCTATCTGGCGGTGGCGCGGGCGATCCGCGACGACCCCGGCCCGGCGCTGCTCGGGCAGGAACTGTTCCCCTGGCTCGACCAGATCGCGCTGCCGATGGTGCTGGCGCATTTCGGCGGCGGGCGGCCGGGACCCGCGCTCGCCGGCCTCGACGGCGCCGTGACCTGCCACTGGCGCGCGCTGCCCCTGCTCTATGCGCGCGAGAGCGACGCGGCGGTCGCCGTGCTGGAATCGGTCTGCGCCCCGAACCGCGTCAAGCGGGTGCTGAAGCGGCACCCGCCCCTCCACCGGCTCGTCTATCAGGGCGAGGGGGCGCGGGCGCGGGCGCTGTTCGACCGGGCGGCCCTCCCCCCGCGCGAGCAGACGATCCGCAACGTCCTGAAGCGCGAGGGCCTCTGGCTGCGCTGAGCGGCCGGATTGTGCGGCCCGCCCGCAGCCCCTATGGTCCGCCGAGGCCAAGGGGGAACCGCGATGACCGACCGACCGCTCGCCTTCGACACTCTGCAGATCCACGCGGGGGCGAGGCCCGACCCCGCGACGGGCGCGCGGCAGGTGCCGATCTACCAGACGACCGCCTACGTCTTCCGCGATGCGGACCACGCGGCGAAGCTCTTCAACCTCGAGGAGGTGGGCTACATCTACAGCCGGCTCACGAACCCCACGGTGCAGGCCCTCGCGGATCGGGTCGCGGCGCTGGAGGGGGGCGCGGGCGCGGTCTGCTGCTCGTCGGGCCACGCGGCGCAGATCATGGCGCTCTTCCCGCTGATGGCGCCGGGATGCAACGTCGTGGCCTCGACGCGGCTCTACGGCGGCACGATCCAGCAGTTCACCAACACGATCCGCAAGTTCGGCTGGCAGGCGAGGTTCGTCGACTTCGAGGACCTCGCGGCCCTCGAGGCGGCGGTGGACGAAGGCACCCGCGCGATCTTCTGCGAGTCGGTCACCAACCCCGGCGGCTACGTGACCGACCTGCCCGCCGCGGCGGCGGTCGCCGACCGGGTGGGGCTGCCCCTGGTCGTCGACAACACCAGCGCGACGCCGTACCTCTGCCGCCCGATCGAGCACGGGGCGACGCTCGTCGTGCACTCGGCGACGAAGTACCTGACCGGCAACGGCACCGTCACCGGCGGCATCGTGGTCGACAGCGGCCGTTTCGACTGGTCGGCCAGCGGCCGGTTCCCCTCGCTGTCCGAGCCGGAGCCCGCCTATCACGGCCTGAGGTTCCACCAGGCCCTCGGCCCCATGGCCTTCACCTTCCACTCGATCGCCGTGGGGCTGCGCGATCTCGGCATGACGATGAACCCGCAGGGCGCGCACTACACGCTGATGGGGATCGAGACGCTGTCCCTGCGGATGGAGCGGCACGTGGCGAACGCGAGGCGCGTCGCCGGATGGCTGGAGGCGGACCCGCGTGTCGCCCACGTGACCTACGCCGGCCTGCGCTCCTCGCCCTGGCACGACCGCGCGGCGCGGCTTTACCCGAAGGGCACCGGGGGGCTGTTCACCTTCGCCGTCAGGGGCGGCTATGAGGCCTGCGTGCGGATGGTGGACGCCGTGCGGCTCTTCAGCCACGTGGCGAACCTCGGCGACACGCGCAGCCTCATCATCCACTCGGCCTCGACCACGCACCGGCAGCTCTCGCCCGCGCAGCAGGAGGCGGCCGGGGCGGGGCCGGACGTCGTGCGCCTCTCGGTCGGGATCGAGGACGCGGACGACCTCATCGCCGATCTCGACCAGGCGCTGGCGAAGGCCACGGCCTGAGCGGCGCGCCCCGGCCCCGCGCGGGGCCGGGGCCGCGGGTCACGGCTGCAGTTCCCAGGTGACGGTCACGCTGGCGCCCATCGCGACCTCGCCCCCCGCGACCGGGACGGGGGCCGCGGCATCGCTGGCCAGCTCGCGGAACATCGGCACGGGCGGGGGGAAGCCCTGCATCTCGCTGATCGACAGGATGCGGCCCAGCGTGACGCCCGCCGCGCGCGTGAGGAGCGTGGCGCGCGCGCGCGCATCCTCCACCGCCGCCGCGCGGGCGTCGTCCAGCAGCGGGCGGTCGTCGGCCACGCCGAAGGTGATCCCGTTCAGCGTGTTGGCCCCGTCCGCGACCGCCGCGTCGAGAACCGCGCCCAGCCGGTCGATCTGGCGGACGCGCACGTTGAGCACGTTGCTCGCGATGTAGCCGTCGATCTGCTGGGGGCCGCCGTCGTAGCCGCGGCTTTTCCAGTTGGGGTTGAGCGACAGGCCGGTGGTCTGGATGTCGCGCGGCTCGATTCCCGCGCCGCGCAGGTTGTCGAGCACGGTCCGGAGCGCGGCCGAGTTCGCGTCCATCGCCTCGGCGGCCGTCGGGGCCTGCGTGGTCACGCCCAGCGAGACGGTGGCGATGTCGGGCGCGGCCTCGACGCTGCCTTCGCCGGTCACGGTGATCGTGGCGGGCATCGCGGGGTCCGCGGTCTGCGCCCCGGCGGCATGGGCCAGCGGCAGGGCAAGGCCCGCGGCAAGGGCGGCTGTGGTCAGGGCACGCATCGGATCCTCCTCGGTTGTGCGGCGGCGGTCTCGCGACGCATCCCGCGCGACGATCCTTGGCACATCTTCCGCCCGACGGCAAAATCCTGCTATAGACCGACGCAGCGTCCGGGGTCCGCCTCGCCGCCGCGTCTCAACCTGTGCTAGACCCGGTCGATGAAACCCGATTTCGCCCTCAACCTCTCCCACGACGCCATCGGGCTGCTGCACCGGACGTCCCGCGGCTGGCTGGAGATCGGGAGGGCGGCGATCGACGACCCCGACCTTCCCGAGGCGCTGGGCTACCTGCGGCGGTCGGCGCTGGGCCTGTCGCCCGCGGGCTTCGCGACGAAGCTCGTCATCCCGAACAGCCAGATCCTCTATCTCGCGGTCGACGCGCCGGGGCCCGACCGCGAAGGCCGGATCCGCGCCGCGCTGGAGGGGCGGACCCCCTACGCGGTCGAGGATCTGGTGTTCGACTGGCACCCCGGCCCGGGGACCGAGGCGCGGGTCGCCGTCGTCGCGCGCGAGACCCTGGACGAGGCCGAGTCCTTCGCCCAGCAGTACCGGTTCAACCCGGTGTCCTTCGTCGCGGTCCCCGACGACGAGGGGTTCGTCGGAGAGCCCACCGCGCACGCGGCGGGCCTTCTCGCGGCGGGCGAGGCGGTCGAACGCGACGACGCGCCCGTGGCGATCGTCGCGCGCGAGATGCCCCGACCGGATCCCGCGCCGGCCGCAGCCGAGACCGCGCCCGCCGCGATGCCCCCCGCCGGAGCGCCGGACGCGGTGATCCACTCGGAGGAGCCGCGGCCCGAGGCGGAGGCCCGGCCCGGGGCCGAGGCCGAGCCCGCGGCCGAGGCCGAGCCCGGGGCCGAGGCCGCGCCAAAGGCCGACGACACGGTCGCCGTCGCACCGGCCGACGCGGTCGTGTCGCCGCGACCCGGGGCCGAGGTGCCGACGACCGCCGACGCGGAGGAGGGGCCGGCCGCGCCGCCGGCCGCCGCCGAAGGGTCCCCGGCCCCGCCGCCGGCCGGCGAACGGGACGGGGGCGAGGCGCCCGCGTCCCCGCACGGGTCCGGCGCATCGGCGGCACCCTCTGCCATCCCCGTGCCGGCCGAGGAGCCCGAGCCCGCGCCGACCTTCGCCAGCCGCCGCGCGTC
>ERZ1066122.473-NODE-473-length-42368-cov-35.081937_pt1 | contig 42368 bp, 39 predicted proteins | sample MGYA00382769_ERZ1066122 | MGnify/ENA primary metagenome ERZ1066122 (study PRJEB33369, sample SAMEA5778352) | biofilm metagenome | biome: Industrial cooling water; feature: Water cooling tower basin; material: Biofilm | place: United Arab Emirates | collected... | reverse complement strand
GGCCTGCGGCTGGGCGGCGACCCGTCGCTCGCGGCGCTGCGGCAGGCGATCCGCGAGACGGACGACCCGGCGCTGCTGCGCGCCGTCTGGCGGGCGCTGCGGGAGTGCACCCTGCTGGACACGGCCTGCGGCACCGGCACGCGCCTGCTGGCCGCCGGCCGCGCGCTGGAGCAGCTCCACGACGCCTGCCTGGAGCGCGCCGCCAGCCTGCTGGGCGACCTGGAGCGCGCGCGCCGGCCGCTGCCCGCGCCGCGCCTGGCGGAGCTGCGCGCGTGGCTCGCCCGCGCCGCCGAGGCCGAGCGGGCGGAGGGCCCGTTCGGTCGCGAGCGCTTCGTTCGGCGCGAGATCGTGCGGCACAGCCTCTTCGGCGCGGAGCCGGACGGGCGCCGCCTTGCCGCCTGCCGCCGGCGGCTGGCGCGCTGGGCCGGGGTGCAGCCGTCGGCGTGCGCGGCGCTGCGCCTGAACCTGCGGCCCGGGCGGGTGGACGGCGGCTTCGCCACGCAGGCCGAGGTGGCACGGGCGGCGCGGCAGGCGGGCTGGGCGGCAGGGACGCTGGAGGGGCTGACGGAGGAGCGCGCGGTGCTCGCCTGTGCGCTGTGCACCCTGCGCGACGCGCCGCCCGCGCCGGCTGCGCCCGTGCCCGCCGCGCTGTGGTGGCGGATGGGCACGCTCGCCGCCACGCTCGACTACCTGCGCGCCACCTGCTCGCCTCCGGCCTCACCCGTCCCGCCTCTGCATCCCTGGCTGGTGTTCGCGCCGGCACCCGCCGGCTTCGACGCCGTGCTGGCGCCGCCGGAGCCGGACGCCCGGCCGCCGGCGCAGCTCCGCGAGACCGGCGCCGACTACCCCGAGCCCGCGCCGCCCGCCATGAGCCGCGCCACCCCGCCGCCCCCGCCCCCGCCGCTGCTGCGTCTGAGTCGCGACGCCGCCGACTACCCGCCGCGCCTGCTGCGCCGCCTGCGCGAGCGCGCGCCGGCGGAGCTGACGCTCTGGGGCGCGCCCGAGCCGCTGCGGCTGCCGCTGCTCGGCGTCTTCTGTTCCACGCGCCTGCCAGGCAGCCTGCTGCTCGCGGCGCTGGACGTGGTGCGCGGCCTGCGCGACGCTGGCGTGCCCACGGTCGGCGGTTTCCACGCGCCGCTGGAGAAGGAGGGGCTGAGCCTGCTGCTGCGCGGGTACCAGCCGGTGCTCGTCTGCCCGGCGCGCGGGCTGGAGCGGATGCGGCTGCCCGCGGCGTGGCGGGCGCCGCTCGCGCAACGCCGCCTGCTGCTGCTCTCCGGCTTCGCCGGCCGGCAGCGCCGCGCCAGCGTGCAGCTCGCCGAACAGCGTAACCTGCTGGCGGCCGCGCTGGCCGAGCGCCTCTTCGTCGCGCACGCCGCGCCCGGCAGCCGTACCTTCGCGCTGGCGCGGCAGGCGCTGGAGTGGGGCGTTCCCGTGCTGACCTTCGACGCGCCCGAGAACGCCGACCTGCTGCTGCTCGGCGCCCAGCCGCTCGCCCACGCGCGCGAGGCCGTCTCGGTGCTCACCGACGCCTGAACGGCACGGCGGTTAGACAGGATGAACAGGATGAACAGGATAACTACAGGAAGGCAGGGAAAGACCCGATGAGGGTACCGCAGATCCTCCGTTCGCCAGCGCGTCAGCCCGACAGAGTCGTTGAGTGGTTCATCCTGTTCATCCTGTGCATCCTGTCGAAGGCCGTTTCAGCACACACACCTTGACGCACGGCAAAGCGGGCGCGACACTGCGCCCGCCGAGAGGACGAACCCGCACGACGAGGGAGAGCGATGGCCGAACCCGGGGAAGTGGCGGCGATCTGGCTGAAGCGCGCGCACCGCGGCGCGATGGACGCGGTGCCGGCGGCGGCGCTGGTGGCCGGCCGCGGCCTGGTGGGCAACGCGGACCAGGGCCGCCGCCGCCAGGTGACGCTGCTGGAAGAGGAGGTGTGGCAGGAGCTGATGCGCGGCCTGGGCGCTGCGCTGTCGCCGGCGGCACGGCGCGCGAACCTGCTGCTGCGCGGCGTTCGCCTGGCCGAGAGCCGGGGCCGCACGCTGTGCGTGGGCACCGTGCGGCTGCGCATCGCTGGCGAGACCAAGCCCTGCGAGCGCATGGACGAGGCGCTGCCCGGCCTGCGCGCGGCGATGTACCCCGCCTGGCGCGGCGGCGCCTTCGCCGAAGTCCTCGACGACGGCGAGGTCCGCGTGGGCGACGTGGTGCGCTGGGAGGAGACGGCCGGGCCGGCGGGCGGAGCGCCGCCCCGCTGAGCCCGGGCCCGGCACACCGCTTGCCCTCGGCGGCAGCCACTCGGCTCCTATCCTTCGTCACCGGGCTCTCTTGCATGACGCCGCACCCGCCGCACCTCGTACACGAACACCCGTCCGGGCTGGCGCCCGTGGTGGAGCGCAACATCCAGGCGCTGCTGGAGCGCCGCCGCCGCGCGGAGCGCGCGCGCAGCCTGCAGCAGCGCGTCGCCAGCCGCATCAGCCGCTTCGCCGGCAGCATGACGTTCGTCTACATCCACCTCGTCATCTTCGGGCTTTGGATCCTGATCAACGTCGGCTGGCTGCCGCTGCTGCCGCGCTTCGACCCCTCGCTGGTGGCGCTGGCGATGGTCGCCTCGGTGGAGGCGATCTTCATCTCCACCTTCGTGCTCATCACCCAGAACCGCATGGCCGAGCTCGCCGACGAGCGCGCCGACCTCGACCTGCAGATCAGCCTGCTCTCCGAGCACGAGATCACCCGCGTGCTGGCGCTCGTCGCCGAGATCGCGCACACGCTGGGGATCGACTCCGCCCGGGACCCCGAGCTGCCGGAGCTGAAGCAGGACATCGCGCCGGAGAAGGTGCTCGACAAGATCGAGCAGCACCAGGAGAAGCTGGAGAGCGAGCTGGCGGGCTGAACGACGGCGGGGCACGGAAACCAGCCCGTGCCCCGCCGATGCACCTAACTTCCGGAGCCCAGCCGCCGCCGGCGGATGTCGCGCGCGCCGGCGGCGACGCCCGCACCGACCCCCGCCCCGAAGAGCACCGCCGTTCCCGCGCCCACCAGCGGCAGGATCCACGTCACCGGCGCCGCCACCACCGCGGCGGTCACGCCCGCCAGCATCGGCACGTGCATGCCCTGCACTTTCTCCACGAACTGCAACCTTCCGCGCACGAAGCGGCGGCTCTGGATGAACCCGGCCACGGTAGCGGCACCCGTCGCGGCCAGCGCGATGATCTCGAACACGGCCCTTCCTCCAGGTCAGCAGGGAAACGACACCCGCGCAGGCGGGCGCCTGCAGGTGCGTACGCCGCGCGCGCGCCCCGGGTTTCGGCCCGCGCGCGCGGCCCGGCACACCCCAACCTACGCTACTAACGAAATAGTTGACAGGCGCGCCTTCGCGCGCTACTCTGTACTACGACCTTAGTAGAGGAGGGCGGACGGATGGAGATCAGCTTCACGGAGCGCGAGCTGGACGTGATGGCGGTGCTGTGGGAGCGCGGGCCCTCGACGGTCGCCGAGGTGCGCGAGGCGCTGGCGGACCCGCTGGCCTACACGACGGTGCTCACGATGCTGCGCATCCTGGAGGAGAAGGGCTACGTGCGGCACGAGGAGGAGGGCCGCGCGCACCGCTACTTCCCGCTGGTGGAGCGGCAGGCGGCGGGCACGAGCGCGCTGCGGCGGCTGACGCGCAAGCTCTTCCAGGGCTCGCCGACGCTGCTGCTGACGCAACTGGTTTCGGAGCGCGGGCTGAGCGACGACGAGCTTCGCCGCCTGCGCGACCTGCTGGACCGCCAGCTCGAGGAGCGCCGGCCATGAACGAGCTGCTCTGGCTGGTCTACAGCGCCGGCATTGGGGCGCTGCTGTGCGGCGCGGGCTGGGCGGCGGAGCGGGCGCTGGCCGCACGGCAGGCGCCGCAGCGCTGGGCGTGGGCCGGCGCGATGCTGGGCGCGCTGCTGCTGCCGCTCGGCGCCTGGCTGTTGGCGCGGCTGGGCTGGGCGGCGGCTCCCACGCCGCCGCTGCGCGTGACGGCGGCGGAGCTGCCCGCGCTGGCCGAGCCGATGGGCGCGCTGCTGCAGCCCGCCGCGGACGCGGGCCCGGCGCTGGGGCCGTGGCTGCTCGGCGGCTGGCTGCTGGGCTCGGGCGGGCTGCTGCTCTTCCTGGCGCTGAGCTATGCGCGGCTGGCGCGGCGCTCTCGCGGCTGGGCGGCCGCGCGGCTGGACGGGCAGCACGTGCTCGTCTCGCGCGAGACGGGGCCCGCGGTGGTCGGCTGGCTGCAGCCGCGCATCGTGCTGCCCGCCTGGGCGCTGGAGCTGGACGCCGCCGCGCGCGCCCTGGTGCTGCGCCACGAGGCGGAGCACCTGCGCGCCCGCGACCCCTGGCTGCTGCTCGGCGGCTGGGCGGCGCTGCTGGCGATGCCCTGGAACCCCGCGCTGTGGTGGCACTTCGCCCGCCTGCGCGCCGCCATCGAGCTGGACTGCGACGCCCGCGTGCTGCGCGCCGGCGCGGACGTGCGCAGCTACGGATCGCTGCTGCTGGACGTGGGCCGCCGCGGCGCGGCCTCGCCGCTCTCGCTCGCCGCCCTCTCCCACCCCGCCCCACTCCTCGAAAGGAGGATCCGCCAGATGACCACCCCCCGCCGGCACCCGCTGCTCGCCGCCACCGCCTACGCCGCGCTCGCCGCCGCCCTCGTCCTCGCCGCCTGCGAGGCGCCGCAGCCGCAGGCGCCCTCGGCTGACGGGGCACCGACCGCGGCCCTGGATGCACGCCCGATCGCCGAGGTCCACGGCTACGAGGCGACGGCCACGAACGGGGAAGAGCTGATGGTAATGCTGCGCAACGACGTCCCGCCCGAGTACCGAGACCGGCGGGCCAAGACCGAGATCGGCCTGGTGATCGATGCGCAGGGGCAGCCCCGAGACGTAAGGATCGTGAAGGGCTCCGGGGTGGACGCGCTGGACCGGCTCGCGCTGCGGCTCGTGAACGCGGCGCGCTTCCCGCAGCCACCGGAGCCCATACTGCTGACGCTGCCGGTGGACTTCTGGCCGCGCACCCCGGACGGCAGCATCGCACCTGGCGTCCGCACCGGCGCGGAGGAACTGGTCGTCTACGAAGCGCCGCGGGATCAGCCGGCTCCGCGGACTGCGCAGGCCCGACAGCCCACCCAGGAGCTGACCGTCGAGCAGACGGGAGTGCGCCCCGAGATCCGCAACCTACGCGAGGTGCAGCAGGCACTGGAGCAGCTCTACCCACGTCAGTACGCGGATGCAGGCATCGCTGGCCAGGCCACGGTGAAGTTCCTGATCGACACCACAGGCGCGGTGCCGCCTGGCAGCGTGACGGTGCTCGACGCGACCAACGATGCCTTCGGCCAGGCCGCCGCGGCGGCCGTGCGCACGTTCCAGTTCAAGCCGATCGAGTATCGCGGCAAAGTCGTTCGCGCCTGGGCCACGATGCCGATCACCTTCCAGCCTCCGCGGCCGCGGTGAGATGGGCGCGCGTCAACGCACGTCGCAGGCGCCATCTCGTCGCCGGCGCCTGCGGCGTACTGGCGCTCGCGGCCTGCGACGTACCGACGGTGAAGCCGCATGTGAACCGCGCTCCGCCGACCGCCACGCGTGGGAGTCGGCGGAGGCGCTAAGGCGTCAGGACTCGCCGGCCGTCTTCACGGCGTCCTCTCGCGAGGAACGCTTCCGACCTCGGCGAGCGACCGGGACCTCCTGGATCAGCACGTCCGCCCGCAGGTCGAGACCCCGGGCAAGCCGCCGAATCATCGGGAGCGTCAATGCCCGTTTCCGCGAGAGAACCTCGGAGAGCCGTCCTCGCGACCCGATCATCGGCTCCAGATCCCGCTGACGCAGGTTCTTCTGCTCCATGCGGATGCGGATCGCCTCGATCGGGTCGGGAGCGTCGATCGCCCAGTGCTGGGCCTCCCTCGACGAGCGTGACGAGGACGTCCAGGCGGTTTCCTTCCGGCGTACCGGGCATCGCATCCAGGAGCGAGTCCACTTCGGCCAGAACCGCCTCGTAATCCTGCTCGTCGTGGATCGGCCGAACCTTGATCTCCCTCATCAGACCGTCTCGGCGTCGATGGCGTCGTACTCTTCGTGAGGTCCTACCAACGCCAGGTCCTCCCGCACGACGCCCTCGAACTCCAGGATGAAGTCCGCGCCGTAGGCGAGCGAGGGCGTCTGGAAGCCGGGCGGCGCGGCGCCGGCGAGCACGCGCTCGACGACCGCCACCGCCGTGCGGGCGGTGAGCGTGTAGCCCTCCGGCGTGCGCAGGCGGCTGACGGCGCGGCGGCCCTCGGCGTCGGTGGCCTCGCCCCAGAGGCGGCTCTCGCCGCGGGCGCGCTGCTCGGCGCCGGGGCCGGCGGGGCCGCGGCGGATGCGTGACTTGAGGAAGCGTTGCACCGGCGCCGTGCCCAGCAGCGGCGCAATCGGCCGCGCCAGCCGCATCAGCCGGCGCAGCCCGTCGGGCAGGCGGGTGTAGACCTCCACGTCCGGGATACCCGTGCTGTGGTAGGCGGTGGAGACGTCGCCCCAGGGGATGGTGGTGACGGTGCGCGGCCCGCGGCCGAAGTCCACCGCGCGCGTCTTCCAGGCGGCGGGCACGGGCGTGATGTGGCCCGCACGGCGCACGGCGCCGCCACGGTGCAGGTTCTCGACGGCGGTCAGCGCGGTGCCGCGCGAGACGCCGCCGCCCAGCCCCACGAACGCGAGCGCCAGGCGCGTGGCCGTGGGCAGCCGGCGCTTCAGGTGCGCGGCCAGGCAGTCGGAGGGCACCACGTCGAAGCCGACGCCGGGCAGCAGCATCACGCCGCGCGCACCGGCCTCGGCGCCGCGCGCGGCGAGCGCCTCGAAGACGGCGATCTCGCCGGTGACGTCCAGGTAGTGCGTGCCGGTGCGCAGGCAGGCCGCGGCCATGGGCGCGGACGTGTGCGCGAACGGGCCGGCGGCGTGCAGCACCACCGGCACCGCGGCGAGCGCGGCGTCCAGCGCCGCGGCATCGTCCAGCCGAACCACGCGGTGCGGCAGGCCCAGCTCGGCGGCGAGCGCCGGCACTGCCCGCGCGTCACGGCCGGCGAGCACGGGCCGCAGCCCGCGCTCCCGCGCGTGCGCGGCGAGCAGCCGGCCGGTGTAGCCGGTGGCGCCGTAGAGCAGGAACGAGCAATCGGGCATCGCCGCCTCCGGTGGGTGTGCTGGGTGGGATGAAGTTTCGAGGACGTGTCCAGCGGGCACGTTCGCCCGCGGGGGCGCCATGCACGAACGGCGCCCGCAACCCACTCGCGGGACCGCATCGCTCCAGCCCGTGCCAGGCGAGATTGACAGCCGACGAACGCCCGCCGATCTTGCGACAGACAAGTGCCTGTGGGGAGGAGACATGAACCTGTCGCTGCCACCCGAGTTGGAACGCTGGATCGCCGAGAAGGTCGCCGGCGGCCAGTACAGGAACGCGAGCGAGGTGGTGCGCGAAGACCTGCGCCTGCTGCAGGAGCGCGCGGAGGGCTCGCGAGGATTTAAGTGCGGCTCTGCCACCTGGTACAGGTCGCTATGGCGCCACGTTGCCGTTGGCATACCAGTCACTTATTCACTCGTGAGCACGGAGGTGCGTCAGGCCCAGCTCGTGGCGCTTCGGCGTGACCTCCAGGTTGGCCTGGACGAGCGGGAGCGTGGGGACGGTGTGGACGGCGAGGAAGCCTTCGATCGGATTCTCGACCGGATCGCCCGAGCGGAAGCGAGCGCCGCCTGAATGCCTACCAGCTCGCACCCCGAGCCGCGCGCGACCTGGCGGAGATCGCCGACTTCTACGCGGTCGAACGCCGGAACCCCGCCGCCGCGCGGACGGTGATCGGCGCGCTCCGTCGAACCTGCCGCCGGGCGGGCTAGTACTCCGTCACGCGAGCATTGTGGGGTAGAGGCGCTTGAGCTGGATGCGGGCGTCGGCGGTGGTGAAGCGCCAATCCACGCGCACCTCCTGTCGGTTGCGCTCCTCTTCCCAGGCGGCGACCTGCTGCTGCAGGTACTCCCGGCTCTGCATGCGCTCGGCGAGGCACTGCCGCTCCAGCACCGAGAGCTCGATCTCGGCCATGGTGAGCCAACTGCCGTGCTTGGGCGTGTGGTGGATCTCCAGGCGCTCCACCAGAGCGCAGGCCTCCTCGGGCGGGAACGCCTCGTAGAGGCTGGCCGCTCCATGCGTGTTGAGCTGATCCATCACCAGCACCACCGTCTCGGCGTCGGGGTGGCGCACCTCCAGAAGGTCGCGCACCACGTGCGCGAAGTCGACCCTGCACCGCTGGGCGGTGACCTCCACGTGCCGCTGCCCCCCGAGCGGCTCGAAGAGCATGAAGAGGTTGGCGGTACCATGGCGCACGTACTCGCTGTCGTAGCGCTCCACCGCGCCGGGCTTGGTCGGCATCGGGGCTCGGGCATCCGAGAGCAGTTGCAGGCTCGCCTCGTCCAGGCAGACCAGCGGCCGGGCCGGATCGTAGGGGCGCTGATAGACCTCCAGCACGTCCTCCATGTGGCAGCCGAACTCGGCGTCGGCCTGCGGCGGGATGCACCAGCAGCGCCTCAGCCACGGCTTGAGCGTGTTTGCTTCAGCGTGCGCCGCACCGTCTCATGGGAGAGGACATCGACGTAGTGCTCTTCCAGGAGCCGATCCTTCAGCAGCCGCAGGCTCCAGCGCTTGTGTCCCTCGGGTGCGGCGCCGCAGACCAGCGCCACCAGATGCGCTTCGCCAGCCCCATCGAGCTTGCGGGCGGGGCGGTTCGCCTGCGGTGCGTGGAAGAGCGCGCGTTCCAGCCCACCTTCCCCATAGCGACGGCGTACCCGCTCGACCGTGGGGCGGCTCAGGCCCAGGGCGGCGGCAATGGCCGTGTCGGACGCGGCTCCCTCGGGCTGCGCGGCGTCGGCCTGCAGCAGGATGCGAGCACGGCTGCGCTCGCGGGCCGAGTGCCGATAGCTGCGGGCGAACTGCTCCAGGCGAAGCCGCTCCTCGGTCGAGAGACGAACCTCATGGCGCTTCCTCGGCATGGCGAACCTCCCGGGCAAATACCGCCAGCATACTCGCCATACCCGCCCGCATCAATGCTCGCGTGACGGAGTACTAGGGGGTCCGTTGGCTTGGCGGTGGCCGAACTGCACCGGGGGTATGAAACCCCCGGCAAACACCCCTCGCCCTGCCGGGCGAACCCCCGGTCTTCCGCCCGGCAGGGCGGGCCGTGGCCTGCCGGGGGCTTCATGCCCCCGGTGGCGCGGCACTGTGCGAGCCAACTGACCCACTAGGATCCCGAGCTCGGACGCGCTCGACCGGAGCTGGGTCCCGACGTTCGGAGCAAAGTGACCTTCGCGTATCCCCACCTGATCTACTATCGCTCTGCCCCACCGGGCGTGTCGGCCCGGATCCAGATCATCCGTATCCTCCACCAGGCGCGCGACGTTGAAGCGGCGTTCTCCGAGGGTGAAGCGGGCTGACCCTCCGGCCCGTATGGCGGAAAACGCACACAGCCCCGGAGCGAGTTCGTCGCTCCGGAGCTGTGTGCGTTTGCGGGGAGCCCGCCGCGTGGCGGCTACCGCTCCGTCGCGTGCGTGCGCGGAGCGCGGCCGGGCGAGACGTTCTGCGGCGCGGGCGTGTACTTCGGCGTGCGCAGGGGCGTGCCGCCGGCGAGCACGATCTGGCCCTGGCGCGCGTAGTCGATGGCGCGGGCGAGGATGCGGGCCGCCTCCTGGTCCGCGTGGAAGCCCATCGAGTTCTCGGCCTCGATGAAGTCGGTCAGGAACTGGGCCTTGCGCTGGAAGTCGCGCGCCTGGCGGATGCGCGGCGCAGCGCCGACGCTGTCGCGCTGCACCTGCGCGGCGATGTCGCGCGTGAGCTGCAGCGTGGCGTCGATGGCGAGGTTGCGCATCTCGTAGGTGCGGTCCTGGATGGTGTGCACCCGCTGCCGCAGCTCCTCCTCGCTCCAGCGGTGGCAGGTCTGGCAGGCGTTGTTGATCTTCAGCAGCGGGCTGTTGACGTGGTGGTCGCTGACCTTCATCGCGCCCTCACGCTCGTAGGGCATGTGGCAGTCCGCGCAGGCCACGCCGCTGCGGGCATGGATGCCCTGGTTGTACAGCTCGAATTCCGGGTGCTGCGCCTTCAGCACCGGCGCGCCCGAAACTTTGTGCACCCAGTCCTTGTGACCGACCTCGTCGTAGTAGGCGAGCATGCTGTCGGCCTGTAGCCCCTTCGCCCAGGGGTAGGTCAGCCGCTTCTCCGGGCCGGCGAAGTAGTACTCCACGTGGCACTGGCCGCAGACGTAGGTGCGCATCTCCTGGCGCGTGGCGTCGCGGTTGACGTCGTAGTTCTCCACGCCCTGCGTCTTCTTGTACGCCGCCAGCCCGATCATGAACGCCGGGCGGGTGACGCGCAGCGCCATCGTCTGCGGGTCGTGGCAGTCGATGCAGGCCACCGGGTGGGTGACGTGCTTGACCGCCTCCTGGTAGGGTAGCGGGTTCAGCTTGTCGAAGCCCGCCATGATGTCGCCGTTGCCGGCCTTCAGGTACGCCGTGTACATGGAGGCGTGGCAGTTCAGGCAGGTGCCCGGCTGCTGCACCGCCTGCTGCCGGCCGGTGAAGATCTGGTCCTCCAGCATGTAGGCGTGGCCGCGCTCCTCGCGGAAGTCCTTGGCGAAGGCGTAGCCGGACCAGAACTCGACGAGCCGCGGGTCCTCCGCCAGGCGGCTCTGCGCCACCTGCGCGCGCGGGTCGGCCTCGGTGGGGTCGCGCAGCATCGCGTCGCTGCCGCCGTAGCGCGTGCGCACCTGGTCCACCGTGCGGCGGTAGCTGTCGTACTGCAGCGGGAAGTTCTTGCCCCAGACGGCCGGGTCGGTGGTGGTGTCGGTCAGCTCGACCACGCGGTAGAACGGGTTGCGGGCCTCGGCGCGGCGCTCGAAGATGTTGGTCAGCAGCGCGGCCAGCCCCAGCGTCACCACGGCGGCGCCGAGGGCGGCGAGCGCGAGCCAGCGCCCGGTGAAGCGGCGGCGAGGTTTGGGATCGATGTTGATCTCAGCCATGATAACGTCTCGAGCGCGGGGTGAAGAGCGCGGCCACTAGCGCACGCGGTGGCCGACGTTGGCGTGGCAGCGGATACAGGAGAGCGGCTCGTCGTCGCCGCCCACGTGTGCAGCGACGGTGCCGGCCGGCGCGCCGGCGTGGTCGATCGTCTCCGTGATCGGCTCGTGGCAGTAGCGGCACGCGCCCTCGGTGACCTCCCGGTTGCGCGCGGTGATGCGCAGCGGGTACGGGTAGGTGCCCGTGGTGAAGTAGAACGAGTGCCAGAAGCCGTTGAGCGCCTTCGTGTAGTACTTGTTGACGAAGTTGTGCGGCGTGTGGCAGTCGTTGCAGCCGGCCACCGCGCGATGGCTGGACTTCAGCCAGGCGCTGTAGTGGTCGTCCATGACGTGGCAGTTGGCGCACGCCGCGGGGTCGTTCGTCAGGTACGACGCGCCCTTGGCGTAGCCGAAGGTGAAGACGCCGATCCCCACCGCCGCGCCGATCAGGATTGCCGTCAGCGGCAGCATCCACCGAGCCATTGCACCTCGCTCCGTTCTCGTCCGCCGGGAATGTCGCCCGTTCGCCGCTGCACGGCCGACGCGCGCGGCGGGCACGCCGCAAGCCGCGAGCCGTTCCGTGTTCCACTGCGCCAGATGGCGCGGCGGCGCCGGCCCTCCCGCGCCGCCAACCGCTTGCCTGGCAACACCTGCCCGGCCCGAGCCAGCGCGCCGCGCCGCCCGGGGGCGGGGGGACGCCGATTCTACACGCGCCTCGCGGGCGCCGCAATAGATCACCTGCAGGTCGCCAATGGTGCCTGACGCGTGGTGCGGGATTTCCTTACAGGCGCGTAAGGCTCGCGCGGGGCCCCGGCCGGGGCCCCGCGCGAGCGATGGGGGCGGACCTCGAGGTTCGTTCGGCGGCCGCGCCGAACGCGACGCGTCAGTGGGCGCGCTCGCCGCCGTGCTCGGCGGCCGGCGGCACGGCCGGCGCGGCCACGCTGCTGCGCGCGAGTGCCAGGAAGCCGCCCAGGCCGGCGAGCAGCAGCGCCAGGAAGGCCACGCCGTAGGCCAGGTCCGCGCGCTTGCGCAGGCGCGGCGGCCGGCGCTCCGCCCCGGCGACGCGGCGCGTGGTGGCGCAGACCCAGGCCCAGTGCAGCGCCACGTGCAGCACGAGGACCGCCACCAGCGCGGCGGCGATCCAGAAGTGCACGTCGCCCCAGCCGTGGCGACCGAGCCCCGAGAGCGTCTTGCCGCCGCTGCCCGGTGGCAGCACGAACTTCATGACCGTGCCCGTGCCCAGCAGAGCCAGCATGCCCAGCAGCGAGAGCGAATCCAGCGCGTAGTTGACGGCGTTCTTGCGCATCACGGCCTCCGTCGCTCCGCGCGGCGAGGCCACGCGCCGGCGCGGGCAGGGTGAGTTCGGCGGGGTGCCCAGCCCCGGTGGCGGTGCCCTGAGGGCCTCCCGGCGACAGAATGCGCCCGCCGTCCGGCCGCCGCAACCGCCGCGTCCCCTGCGCTCGACACCCGCCTGCCGCCCCCGGAGGACAGCGCTCGCCCCGCGCCTGGGGGGGCGTGGCTGGCACCGTCTTTGCCTTCTTCCGGGCGCCAGTCGGGGAAACACCGAGCAAACATGGAACCGAGGGTACAGCAATGAGATACGCGATTCGTTCTGCGGCGGCCGTGGCGGCGCTGGCGGCGGTGGGGCTGACGGGCTGTGCCGGCCTGAGCGGTACGGAGCGGGGCGCCATCGTCGGCGCCGGCGTCGGCGCGGCGGCCGGCGGCGTGATCGGCAACCAGACGGGCTCCACGGCGCGCGGCGCCATCCTGGGCGCGGCGGTCGGCGGCGCGGTCGGCGCCATCATTGGCCGGCAGATGGACAAGCAGGCGGGCGAGCTGCAGGCCTCCATCCCCGGCGCCACCGTCACGCGCGTGGGCGAGGGCATCGCCGTCAGCTTCGCCTCGGGCCTGCTCTACCCGTTCGACTCGGCGGACCTCTACCCCGAGGGCCGGCAGAACCTGCAGAACCTGGCCAACAGCCTGAAGCAGTATCCGGAGACGAACGTGGTCATCGTCGGGCACACCGACAGCCAGGGCGCGGACAGCTACAACCAGCAGCTCTCGGAGCGGCGCGCGCTCAACGCCGCCAGCTACCTGGCCTCCATCGGCGTGGACCGCGCGCGCATCACCACCTACGGCCGCGGCGAGAGCGAGCCGATCGCCGACAACGCCAGCGAGGCCGGCCGCCAGCAGAACCGCCGCGTCGAGGTGGCTATCTTCGCCAGCAAGGAGTACCGGGATCGGCTGCTGCGGGGGAATCAGTAAGAAGCCAGGGGCCAGGGGTCAGGGGTCAGGGGTCAGGGAACGGCAACACAGCCCCGTCGCCAGCATCCTGCCGGCGGCGGGGCTGTATCGTTGTTGACGTTCCCCCGACCCCCGACCCCCGACCCCCGACCCCTGACCCCTGCTAAACCAGCTCCAGCAGCAATCTCGCCGCCAGCCTGGCCGTGCGGGCGTCGGGGTCGTGGGGCGGGGAGAGCTCCATGAGGTCGGCGCCGACGAGGCGGGGGTCGGCGGCGGCGGTGCGCACGATCGTGAGCAGCTCGCGGCTGGTGAGCCCGCCGACGCCTGCGGCGCTGACGCCGGGCGCGAACGCGGCGTCGGCGGCGTCGAGGTCGACGCTGAGGTAGAGCGCGTCGGCGGCGTTCATGATGCGCTCGACGGCCTCGCGCGCGGCGGTCGCGGCGCCGAGGTGCGCGACGTCCTCCACCTCGTAGAGCCAGAGGCCCTGCGCCTGCGCCCACTGCCAGTGGTGGCGCGAGTTGGCGAAGCGGCGCAGGCCGAGCATCGCCACGCGCGCGGGCGCGAGCACGGCGGTCTCCAGCGCGCGGCGGAACGGCGTGCCGCTGGAGAGCCGCGCGTCGTCGTCGTACTCGCGCACGTCCAGGTGCGCGTCCACCGAGAGCAGGCCCAGGCGCAGCGCCGGGCGTGCGGCGGCCAGACCGCGCAGGATGCTGCCGGTGCAGCCGTGGTCGCCGCCGACGAAGACGGGCCGCGCGCCGGCGGCGAAGACGCGGCGCGCAGCCTCCTCGATGCGCGCGTGCGCCGCGGCACCGTCCATGCCCGGCAGCTCCAGGTCGCCGAGGTCGAGCAGGCCGGGGCCGTCGCTCCGCTCGCGGTGGTGGTCGAAGGTGGTGAAGCCGGCGAGCGCCTCGCGCAGCGCCGCCGGCCCGAAGCGTGCGCCCGGCCGCGTGGGGATGCCGCCGTCGTAGGGCAGGCCGAGCAGCACGCCGCGCCCCGCGAGCGACGCAGCGCCGTCCCACGGCCGCAGCAGCGCGGAGGCGCGGGGGTCGCGCGGGTCGGGTTCGGCGCGCAGGTCGTCGAGCGAGAACGGGGGCACGGGCCTCGGGAGTGGCGGTTGCTTGCAGCGTTCCGACGGGTGGCGCTAAACTTAGCGCTTTCGCAGAGAAGCGCGAGGCGGGGCCGGGCTTCCGCGTCCCCGCCGCCTCCGTTTGCCTGACCATCGTCTGATGACCCGCATCCTCACCGGCATCCAGCCCTCGGGCCCGCTGCACATCGGCAACTACTTCGGCGCGATGCGCCCGATCCTGAACCTGCAGGAGCGCGGCGAGGTGATCGTCTTTCTCGCCGATCTGCACGCGCTGACCACGGTGCGCGACGCGCCGACGCTGCGCGAGTACAGCCGCAACGCCGCCCTCGACCTGCTGGCCTGCGGGCTCGATCCCGAGCGCAGCCTCTTCTTCCGCCAGTCCGACGTGCCGGAGCACGCCGAGCTGATGTGGATCCTCGCCACGCTCACGCCCGTCGGGCTGCTGGAGCGCGCACACGCCTACAAGGACAAGGTCGCGCGCGGGCTCCCGGCCAGCGCCGGGCTCTTCACCTACCCGGTGCTGCAGGCCGCGGACATCCTGCTCTACGACGCGGATGTGGTGCCCGTCGGCAAGGACCAGAAGCAGCACCTGGAGATGTCGCGCGACATCGCGGTGAAGTTCAACGAGGCGTACGGCCCCACGCTGAAGGTGCCGGAGCCGGAGATCAGCGAGGAGGTCGCGACGGTGCCCGGGCTCGACGGGCAGAAGATGAGCAAGAGCTACGGCAACACCGTGGAGCTGTTCCTGGAGGAGAAGCCGCTGCGCAAGCGGATCATGTCCATCGTCACCGACAGCACGCCGCTGGAGGCGCCCAAGCCGACGGAGAGCTCCACGATCCTGGCGCTCTACCGCCTGGTCGCCAGCCCCGAGCAGGTCGCGCAGATGGCGGTGGACCACGCCGCCGGCGGCGTCGGCTATGGCGACTTCAAGAAGCGCCTTTTCGAGGCGACCTGGGAGCACTTCGCCCCCATGCGCGCGCGCCGCGCTGCGCTGCTCGCCGAGCCCGGCCACGTGGACGAGGTGCTGCGCCACGGCGCCCACCGCGCCCGCACCATCGCGCAGGAGGTGATGGAGCGCGTGAGAGCGGCGGTGGGGTTGAGGTAGTAGCCGCCCTCTTCCACCCCGCCCCGGCTACCGGCTACCGGCTACCGGCTGCCGGTAGCCGGCAGCCGGCAGCCGGTAGCCCTACCTCTCCGTCAGCACCAGGCAGCGCAGCAGCTCGGCGACGCTCCAGGCCTGCGCAATGCAGCCGCGCGGGGTGAAGGGCGGCTCGGCGTCGAAAACCTCGGCGACGCTGCCGACACCGAAGTCGTCGAGGTGGGCGACGAGGCCGTCGAGCAGCGCGCGCGCGCCGGCGCGGTCGCCGGGGTGCACCTTGAGCCAGGCATCGACGAAGGGGCCGATCAACCAGGCCCAGACGGTGCCCTGGTGGTAGGCGGCGTCGCGCGTGCGCAGGTCGCCGCGGTAGGTCGGCTTGTAGTCCGGGTGCTCGGTGGAGAGCGAGCGCAGGCCGACGGGCGTCAGCAGCCGGGCGCGTACCACCGCCAGCACCTGCACCCAGTGCTCGCGCGCGAGCACCGGATTGCGCAACGAGAGGGCGAAGAGCTGGTTCGGCCGGCAGGCCGCGTCGTCGCCGGCCTCGCCGTCCACCACGTCGTAGAGGTAGCCGCCCTCGGCATACCAGAAGCGGCGGTTGAACGAAGCGTACACCTGCTGCGCGCGCTCGGCGATGCGCGCCGCCGCATCGTACTCGCCGCGGACGCGCAGCCAGCCGTCCAGCAGGCAGAGCGCGTTGTACCACAGCGCGTTGATCTCCACCGCCTTGCCGCGCCGCGGCGTGACCACCCAGTCGCCGCACTTCGCGTCCATCCAGGTGAGCTGGTAGCCCTCCTCGCCCTGGCGCAGCAGCCCGTCGGCCGGGTCGACGCCGATGCCGAAGCGCGTGCCCTCCAGGTGCCGGTCGAGGATCTCGCGCAGCGTGGGCAGCAGCCGGTCGAGCGTGCCCTGGTCGCCCGTCGCCTGCACGTAGCGGTCGAGGGCGTGGAAGAACCAGAGCGTCGCGTCGGCGGTGTGGTAGACGCCCTCGCTGCTGCCGTCGGGGAACATGTTGGGCAGCAGGCCGTCGCGCACGTAGTGGCCGAAGGTGCGCAGGATGTACGCGGCCTCGCGATGCCGCCCGGTGGTGAGCGTGAGGCCCTCCAGCGCGATCATGGTGTCGCGGCCCCAGTCGGTGAACCAGTGGTAGCCGGCGATCACGGTGCGCACCTCGTCGCCGGCGGCGCGCGCTCTCGCCGCGTCCGGCGTGCGGTAGCCGGGGGTGACGATGAACTGGTCGGCCGCCAGCACCAGCTCGGCGGCCGGGCCGCTGCGCGCGGCGGGCACGGCGAGCGCGAGCAGGCGCTCGCGGCGCTCGCCCTCCAGGCGCGGCGCGTCCTCGGGCGCGAGCGCGAGCAGCGTGTCCCACTCCTCGGTGGAGGCGACGAGCGTGACGTCGGCGCCGGGCGCCAGGTCCGCGCGGAAGTAGCCGGGACTCCAGAGGTCGCCGCTGTGCTCGTAGCCGCGGCTCTCCTCCACGCGGTAGAGCAGTTCGGGCAGGCGACGGCCGTCGAGCGTGAAGGCACCGCCGGCGGCGTCGAGCCGCAGGCGCAGCGGCGGCAGGGCGCCGCCGGCGGCGCTCAGCTCCAGGCGCTCGCCGACGGCGCGCAGCACGTACGGCTCGGCCAGCGGCTGCGAGACGGGCGCCTCGTGAGGGCGGAAGTGCACGGCGGGCCGCAGGTTCAGCCGCACCGGCCCCTCCGCCTCAAGCAGCCGATAGCGCACGAAGACGGTGTTCTGCCGGTACGGCATCAGCACGCGCTTCTCGATGCGTGCGCCGCCGACGCGGTACTCCCAGACCGGCAGCCCCGTCTCCAGCCGGAAGCCGGTGAGCGTCTGCGCGGCGCCCAGCTCCAGCGCGCCGTCGGCGCGCTCCTCGCCGGCCAGCCAGCCGACGCTGCCATCGGCCAGGCGCACACGCTCGCTGAGGTGGTTGAGCATCACCGTGCGGCCGAGCGGGTTGGGCAGCGCGGCCACCAGCAGGCCGTGGTAGCGGCGCGTCGCCACGCCGGCCAGCGTGCCGGTGGCGTAGCCGCCCAGGCCGTTGGTGACCAGCCACTCGCGCGTGAGCAGCGCGTCGGCGGCGTCGGCGGCCTCCCAGTGGATGCGTCGGGTGAGGGTGTCCATGGTCAGGGCTCGCCGGGGCTCGGGGTGCGCGGCTCGGGCGCCGGGCGCAGCGCCACGGCGGCATGGCCGGGGAGCTGCCAGCCGCTCTCGCTCTCCAGCGCGACGGTGCCACCCCCGCCGTAGCGCGGGTGCTCGCTGGACCAGAGCGTCTCCCAGCGGCAGCCCGCCGGCGGCGCCAGCAGCGGCTCGGGCGCGGGCGCCAGCCGCAGGTCGCGCCCCAGGTTGACGACGAGCAGCCGGTCGTCGCCGTCGGCGGCGAAGAAGCGCAGCACGAACGCCTCGGGACCGAGCACGGCGCCGTCCACGCCGCCGGCGCGCGGCGCGCGGAAGACGGCGTCTTCGCGGCGCAGGCGCAGCAGGTCGCGGTGCAGCGCGTAGGCCCGGGCGTGCGTCTCGCGCTCGCCGAGGTCCAGCTTCGAGACCCGGAAGGTGGCGGGATCGCCGGGGTCGGCGAGCTGCGCGCGCGTCTCCGGCGCGGCGATGCTCGGGAACTGGGAGAGGAACTCCGCGCGCCCCGCACGCACCTTCGCGGCCAGCTCCGGCTCGTGGTCGGCGAAGTAGAAGAACGGCGAAGAGGCGGCGAACTCCTGCCCCTGGAAGAGCATCGGCGTGGCGGGCGAGAGCAGCAGCAGCGCGGTCATGGCGCGGTAGCGGCCGGGGCTGGTCAGCTCGTGCAGGCGCCTGCCGTAGCCGGAGTTCGCCACCTGGTCGTGGTTCTGCAGGTAGTGGACGAACGCCGCCGGCGGCAGCCCCAACGCCGGCGTGCCGCGCCGCTGCTGCTGCCAGAGGTAGTGCTGGCCCTGGTAGAGGTAGCCGTACTTGGCGGCGGAGACGAACTCTTGTGGCGCGCCCCGGTAGTCGCTGTAGTACGCCTCGGCGCGGCCGGTCAGCGCGACGAGGGCGCTGTGGTGGAAGTCGTCGTTCCAGAGCGCGTCCAGCCCGTAGCCGCCCTCTTCGCGCGGCTTCACCAGGCGCGTGTGCTGCGGCTCGTTCTCGCTGACGATGTAGGTCTGCCGGCCGCGCGCGGCCCGCCGTACCGCCTCGCCGATCTCCGTCAGGATGTGCGTGGGCGAGGCGTCGAAGATCTGCTGCGTCGCGTCCAGCCGCAGGCCGTCGAGGTGGAACTCCTCGATCCAGTAGCGCGCGTTGCCGACGAAGAACTCGCGCACCGGGCCGGAGTTCGGCCCGTCGAAGTTGAGCGCGTCGCCCCACTCGTTGGGGTAGCGGTCGGAGAAGTAGTCGTCGCTGAAGGCGGTGAGATAGTTGCCGTCCGGCCCCAGGTGGTTGTAGACGACGTCGAGGATGACGCCGACGCCGGCGGCGTGGGCGCGGTCCACGAAGCGGCGCATCTCGTCCGGCGTGCCGTAGAGGTGCGTGGGCGCGAAGAGGCTGACGCCGTCGTAGCCCCAGCCGAAGCGGCCGGGGAACTCGGCGACCGGCATCAGCTCGACGACGCTGACGCCCAGCCCGGCGAGCGCCGGCAGCTCGCGCGCCGCCGCCGCCCAGGTGCCCTCGGGCGTGAAGGTGCCGACGTGCAGCTCGTAGACGACCTGCCCCTCGCGGCCCACGCCGCGCCAGCCGTCGTCGCTCCAGCGGAAGGCGCCGGGCTCCACCACCTGCGACGGCCCGTGCGGGCCTGCGGGCTGCGCGCGGCTGGCGGGGTCCGGGTAGAGCGTGGGCTCGTCATCCAGCCGGAAGCCGTAGAGCGCGCCGGCACCCAGCCCCGGCACCACCCCGCCGAACCAGCCCTCGCCCTCCGCCCGCAGCGGGTGCGCCGCCACCTCGCGGAACGCCGCCTTCACCTCCGCCGCCGTCATCTCCCCTGAATCCCGAATCCCGGACCCTGAATCCCGATACTCCACCACGTCCACGCGCTGGCGGCGCGGCGCCCAGACGCGAAAACTCACCCCGCCGGCGCTGGTCTCGGCGCCCAGCGGGAACCTGCGTTGCGGCATCGTCGCCTCCCGCTCGCCTCTCTCCGTCCGAACCCCCAACGTGCGAGCCCCGGCCCGCATCGAGCCGGTGGCGTCTGCAGAAACGATACCGGGCAGGGCCCAGCGCCGGCGGCCGCGTGCGGCCCCGCGGCGCGTGTGCGCGCGCCGCGCAGCCGGGCGGAGGGCAGGGTTTTCCCGACAGCGGGGGAGGGGAACGGCCCGTATCATTGCGGCTGCCGTGGCCAAACTCCTGTTGCGGCCGCCGGGCGGACGTTAGAATAGCGCGCCATGACACGCCGAATCGGGTACCTCGAAGGCCCCGAGCTGCGCGGCGCTCTGCTCGCCGCGTGCGAGCACGTGCAGCGCTCGCGGGCCGAACTGAACCGGATCAACGTCTTCCCCGTGCCCGACGGCGACACGGGGACGAACTTCGCGCTGACGGTGCGCTCCATCGCCGACCGGCTGCGCCACAACACCGACACCTCGGTGGCGCGCGTGGCGAGCGTGGCGGCGGAGGCCGGGATCCTGGGCGCGCGCGGCAACTGCGGGATGATCCTCTCGCACTACCTGCTCGGCTTCTCCGAGGCGGTCACGGGCCGCCGGCGCCTCTCGGTGGCGGAGTTCGCGAGCGCGCTGCGCGCCGCGGTCGAGCACGTCTACCGCTCGCTGGAGCGCCCGGTCGAGGGCACGATCCTCACCGTGATGCGCGAGATCGCGGAGGAGGCGGAGCAGCACCTGCGGCTGAAGGACTTCCGCGCGCTCTTCAAGCGGCTGCTCGTGCGTGCCTACGAGGCGCTGGCCCGCACGCCGGAGCTGCTGCCGGCGCTGAAGCTGGCCGGCGTGGTGGACGCGGGCGCCAAGGGCTTCGTGCACTGGCTGGAGGGCATCGTCGCCTACATCTCCGGCAACCCGGTCGTCGCGCTGGAGGAGGCGCCGGACTACGGCGAGTCTCCGCTCGCCGCCGCGCAGGCCGCCTACCCGACGGCCGCGGAGACCTACCGCTTCTGCACCGAGGCGATGGTGCGCGGCGCCGGCCTACCCGCCGAGGCCGAGGTGCGCGCCGCGCTCGGCACGCGCGGCGACTCGCTGGTCGTCATCCGCAGCGGCGAGCTGCTCAAGCTGCACATCCACACCGACGAGCCGGACGAGGTCTTCGCCTACCTGCGCGGGCTGGGCCAGTTGGTGACGCACAAGGCGGAGGACATGCACGTGCAGCACGCGGCGCTGGGCCGCGAGGGCGGGCACCTGCAGCTCGCCCGCCGCCCGGTGGCGCTGGTGGCCGACAGCGGCTGCGACCTGCCGGACGAGGTGATCCGCGCGCACGGCATCCAGCTCGTGCCGCTGAACCTGATCTTCGGCGACCACGTGCTGCGCGACGGCGTGGACATCAGTACGGAGCAGTTCACGCAGCGGCTCGTCGAGGGCGCACACCCCACCACCTCGCAGCCGACGCCGGGCGCGTTCGCCGAGGCGTTCACCGAGGCGGCCGAGCTGGGCGAGGAGGTCGTGGCCGTGCTGCTCTCCTCCGCGCTCTCCGGCACCTACGCCTCGGGCCAGGCCGCCGCCAAGCACTTCGAGCGCGGGCCGCTGCACCTCTTCGACTCGCGCGCCGTCACCCTCGCGCAGGGCCTGCTGCTGCTGAAGGCAGCCGAGCTGGCCGAGCTCGGTACGCCGCCCGCCGAGATCCTGCGCGAGCTGGACCGCATCCGCAACCAGTCCGGCCTCTTCTTCACCGTCGACAGCTTCGAGCGCCTGCTCGCCTCCGGCCGCGTGGGCCGCGGCCGCGCCTGGATTGGCACGCTGCTGGACATCAAGCCGATCCTGGAGCTGGACGGCGCGGGCAAGATCGTGCCGCTCGCGCGCGTGCGCAGCCGCAAGAACGTGCTGCCGAAGGTGCTGGAGAGCCTGGCCGAGCGCGTGCCCGCCGGCGCGCGGAAGCTGCGCTTCGGCGTGGTGCACGTCGCCGCGCCGGAGGTCGCCGCCGAGGTCGCCGCCGCGCTGCGCCAGCGCTACCCGCAGGCCGAGATCCTCACCGCGCCCGTCAGCCCCGTGCTCGCCACGCATACCGGCCCCGGCGCCTGGGGCCTGGCGTATCAGGTGGAGGATTAGGATTCGGGATTCAGGATTCGGGATTCAGGGGAACGTCAACAACACCACGCCCCGCCGCCGGCTACAGCGCTGGCGACGGGGCGTGGTTGCAGTTCCCCGAATCCCGAATCCTGAATCCCGAATCCTCTCACCGTCCCAGGAACTCCACGATCGCGCGGTTCACCGCGTCCGCCTTCTCGATGATCACCAGGTGCCCGGCTTCGTCGATCTCCGCGAGCTTCGCGTTCGGGATCGCCGCGGCGCCCTCGCGCATCACGTTGCGCGTGCGGCCGGGGTGCAGGTACGGGTTGGGGATCAGTCCGTCGTACCTGCCGTAGACGACCAGCGTCGGCTGGCGGATCTTCCCGAGCAGCGGGGTGGTGGGCGCGTCGAGCATCGCGCCGACGCTCTTCACCACCGCGTAGGCGAACTGGTCGAACTCCGGCGCCTTCGCCATGCGCGCGCGCTCCTCGACCATCCACTCCCAGCGGTCGCTCCAAGTGTAGAAGTTCATCGCCAGGTTGCGGCGGATGCTCTCCTCGCTGGCCTCGCGGATCGACCGGATGGTGAGCGCGTTCCTCAGCCACTCGCCCTCGCCGCGGTCGAAACTCTCGAAGCCCGCCGGCGAAATCAGCACCAGCCGCTGCACCTGCTCCGGGTGGCGCAGCGCCAGCCACATGGCGATCTGCCCGCCCATCGAGTGGCCGATCGGCACCACGTTGGTCAGGCCCAGCTCGCGGATCAACCGCGAGAGCGTCTCGGCGTAGAAGTCCATCGTGTACGGGTAGCCGGCGTCCTTCTGCGAGCGGCCGTAGCCGGGCAGGTCCACGGCGACGACGCGGTAGTGCTTCGCCAGCTCCGGGATGTTGTACCTCCAGAAGCCGGCGTTGGCCGCCAGCCCGGAGACGAGCAGCAGCGTCTGCGGGCCGCTGCCCTGGTCGATGTAGGCGACGCGCGGGTTCGTCAGCGCCGTCTTCACCGGGAAGCCGTAGTCGAGCTGCTCCAGCGGCAGCGGCGGCGCGTTCGTGTAGCGGAAGCCGGGCGCGCAGGCGCCCAGCAGCGAGAGCCCGAGCATGGCGAGCGCGGCGCGCGGATGGGTTCTCTTGCGCATGGTCAGAACATCGTCCAGGCCAGGGTCGCGAAGACGACCCACGGGTCGTCGGGGCGCGTGCCGGAAAGCGTGACGTTGGGCGAGTCGTAGTAGTCGCCCAGCTTCAGGTAGCCGGCGTTCAGCCCGGCGGTCAGAAAGACGGCGAGGTGGTACTTGACCTCCGCGTTCAGCTCGGTGCCGATGTAGCTGCCGCCGCCGCTGGGCGTGGTGTTGGAGAACGCCGCCGCCGCGCCGAGCTTGCCCATGAACTTGTTGGGGATGAAGTCCCGCGAGGCGTTCAGGGTGAAACCGGTCACGCCGCGGCCGTCGTTGCTGATGTCGTGCACCGCGGAGTAGTAGCGGTTCACCACCTGCGGGTCCGGGAAGAGCAGCAGCGCGCGGTGGCTGCTGTAGATGCCCACCGGCGAGCCCCAGATGTTGCCCGTCAGCACCGAGTTGCTGGTGCCGTCGCGGATGCTGCCGTCGCCCGTGGTGAAGAGCGCCTCGGCCCAGACCTTGTCGTTCGCCGTCATGCCGTACTTGTAGGAGAGCGCCGCGTTGGCTGCGACACCCACGATGTCCACCGCGTGGCCGGAGCCGGCTAGGCTGGTAGTGTCGGCGCTGCCGAAGTTGCCGATGACGTAGGCGTCGGCCCAGAAGCGGCCGGACAGGAAGTCACGGTTGTAGGCGGTGCGCCCGCCGAGCCAGGCCACATCGGCGGTGTAGGAGGTGACGCTCTCCGGGAAGCGGAAGCGCGTGGCGCCGTTGTAGCCGGCGAGCTGGCTGTTGAGCCCCTGACCGAGAATGGAGATGCCACCGTTGCCCCGGGCGCGATCCCGCAGATACCAGGCGTCGGCACCGACCTCCAGCCGCGGGGTCAGCCGCGTGTCGGCGTCGGCCATCCAGAGCACCACGTCGTCGTCGCCCGAGACCAGGTTCTCCCAGAACTGGAAGACCCCGATCCGCGCCTTCATTCCCGGTTTGGGAGTGGAGTACAGATTGACGCCGACAGCGTTGGTGCCCCAGAACGAGAGCTTATAACCGCTGGTCTGCGCCTGCTGCAGCGTAGTGTAGTGTGGGTCGTAGGCGTTGTCGAAGACGCGCTGCAGCCCGACGACCACGTTCCAGGGCCGGCCCTTCGGGCGGATGTCGACGTTCGCCAGCAGCGTCTGCAGGTTGATCTGCCCCCCGTTGAGGCCGCCCCCACGGTTACCGCCGACGCCATACGCCTGGTCACCCCAGGTGTAGTCGATCTTCCCCATGAAGCGGAAAACCGCACGGCCATCCAGCACGCGCGGCGTGTAGACGACGTAGGGTACGAAGCGCTGCTCCGTGTAGAACGCAGTCGTGTCGCGCGTCTCGGTGGTGTTCGGCCCGAACAAGCGGCCGATCACCTGCCCCTGCAACAGGTCGTTGGTCGGTGCGATGTTGGAGGTAGTGCTGCGGGTGAAGGAGTAGCCGATGAACTGCCACTCCTTTGCCAGCGGGTCCTTCGGCTGTGCTGGCTGCAGGGTGTCTGGCTGCGCCGGTGTTCCCGGGGGCGGGGATACGTTGGGTTGCTGGGCGCCGGTCACTCGGCCGCCGAGCGTCAGCGCAAGCGGCAGCAGGACGATCACACGTCTCATAGAAGCCTCATACCCGAAGACTCATGCGGCGCCGCGCTGGCGCCATCAGGGATTGCGAACTCGGCGGGCGGTCGCGACCGCCCGCCGAGTTCGCCTCACGTCTCAGCGACGAACGTAGTTCTGAATCCAGATGTTAGTCCGCTGCCCCTGCTGCACCGAGCTGCCGAAGCCGCCCGTGATGGTGGGGGCTTGGGCACCGACGAACGGCGTTGTCTGGATGACTTCGTAGCGCATGGTGTTGCCTGCAACCTGGAAGATACCCTCGGCCGTCAGGCCGGTGGGCGCCGTCTGCGTCAACGTGATCGAGCGGATCGAACCCCGCGCCCCCGTGCTGGCCGCCCAGGTGCCCGAGAGGTTGGGGAGCGAACCGAGCGTGCTGCTGTACTGCCGGACGGTGTAGGTCTGATTCACGTTGAAGACGGCAATCACCGAGTCGATCCCGGCCAGTGCCTTCAAGCCGGGCGCGACGTTCGCCCCCGCCGAAACCCATGTCCCGACGATCTCGTCCTGCTGCGGCCCGGTGCCGTCGTCGTCGTCGCTGCCGCAGGCGGCCAGGCCCACCGTCGCGCTCAGCGCCAGCGCCAACATCCATTTCTTGCTCATGGTGCTCTCCTTGTGGTTGGGTTGGGGGTCTCACTTCGTGCCTCGTCCTGCCACCTGCATCCGTCCGTGTCTCGCTGCCCGCTCGGGTGGCTGAAGCCGCAGCAACGACTTCGCAAAGCCCGCCTGCGCGGGCTGAACCCCTCGGCTAGCACAGAGCCGCCGCCGCAGGGCGGCTTCGCGCCTTTGTTGCTGCGGCTTCAGCCGCCCGTCCCGCAGCCTGACCGCGCCCGCCCTACGCCTTGCGCGGCAGCAGCAGGCTCTCGCCCTCGGCCACCACCTCGCCACGCTGGTTCAGGCAGCGCGTGGCCAGCCGCACGCGGTTCTTCTCCACGTTCACCTCCGCCACCTCCACCTCCGCCGTCACCGTGTCGCCGATCCTCACGGGCCGCAGGAAGCGCAGGCTCTGCGAGGCGTAGATCGCGCCCGGCCCGGGGAGCTGCAGCCCCAGCACGGTGCTGATCAGCGAGGCGGTGAGCATCCCGTGCGCGATGCGCCCCTGGAACGTCGTCCCCTCGGCGTACGTCTGGTCGATGTGCACGGGGTTGAAGTCGCCGGTGATCCCGGCGAAGAGGTAGACGTCGCTCTCGCCGATCGTCTTGCTGAAGCGCGCGGTCTGCCCGGGTTGCAGCTCGTGGATCGTCTTGCCGGTCATGGGAGGATTCAGGATTCGGGATTCGGGATTCAGGGAGCGGCAACGGCAACGACGGCCCTCACCCCCGGCTCGCTCGTGCCTCGCTCGCCACCCCCTCTCCCGCAGGCGGAAGAGGGGGAACCGCACCCAGCTCCTGCCGTTCTCCCCCTCTCCCGCAAGCGGGAGAGGGGGCCGGGGGGTGAGGGCGCTGTTCCCCCGAATCCCGAATCCTGAATCCCGCATCCCGGGGTTCCGGGTGGAACGGCGGCTCCCGCAGCGAGCGCTTCAGCACCTTGCCGCTGTCGCCCCTGGGCAGTTCGGCGAGGAAGGCGACGTGGCGCGGCGTCTTGTACTTCGCCAGCCCGGTCTGGCAGAAGGCGATCACCTCCTGGGCGCTCAGGCGGGCGTCGGGCTGCAGCACCACGTACGCCTTGCCGACCTCGCCCCACTTCGCGTCCGGCACCCCGACGACCGCCACCTCGCGCACCGCCGGGTGCATGCGCAGGAAGTGCTCGACCTCCGCCGGGTAGACGTTCTCGCCGCCCGACTTGTACATGTCCTTCTTGCGGTCCACCACGTAGAAGAAGCCCTCGGCGTCCTGCCGCACCAGGTCGCCGGTGTGGAACCAGCCGCCGCGCAGCGCGGCGGCCGTCGCCTCGGGGTTGTTCCAGTAGCCGGGCGTGCAGACGGGCCCGCGCAGCACCAGCTCGCCGATCTCGCCCGGCGGCAGCGCGCGGTCCTCGTCGTCCACCACGCGCGCCTCGATGTAGAAGTTCGGGAAGCCGATGGAGCCGATCTTCGCCTCGGCGTGCTCCTCCTGCAGGCTGAAGACGTTGGGGCCGAACTCGGTCAGCCCGTAGCCCTGGCGGATGGGAATGCCGCGCGCCTGCCAGAAGCGGATCAGCTCCAGCGGCATCAGCTCGCCGCCGACGATAGCGTAGCGCGCCGCCGAGAGGTCGGTGCGCTCGAAGCGCGGGCTGCGGCGCAGCATCTCCATGATCGTCGGCAGCCCGAAGAGCACGGTCACGCGCTCGCGCTCAGCCAGCTCCAGGAAGCGGTCGGGGTCGAACTTCTTCAGGAAGACCAGCCGCGCGCCGCGGTGCAGGAACGGCGTGGTCAACACGTTCCAGCCGCCGGTGTGGAAGAGCGGGGTGTAGGTCAGCGTCACGTCGCTCTGCGTCAGGTTCAGGCGCAGGGTGGTGTTGACGCTGTTCCAGAAGATCATCCCCGGCGTGATCATCGCCCCCTTCGGCGCGCCGCTGGTACCGGAGGTGTAGAGGATCATGCAGGGTGTGTCCGGCCCGGCGAGCACCGGCAGGGGCTCGGCGGAGCGAGCGGGGTCGGCCAGCCGCGAGAGGTAGCTGTCGTCGCCGTCGAAGTGCAGCACGCGCTCGGGGCGTACGCCGGGCTCCAGCCGCTCCACCAGCGCGTCGAACTGCCGCTGGTGGATGAGCAGCTTCGGGCGGCTGTCGCCCAGCAGGTAGCCGACCTCGCGCGGCGTGAGCCGGAAGTTGAGCGGCACCAGGATGGCGCCCAGCTTCTGCACGGCGAAGAGCAGGAAGACGTACTCGATCTCGGTGAGCGCCAGCACCGCCACGCGGTCGCCCTCGCCGACGCCGAACTCGTCGCGCAGCAGGCGCGCGGCGCGGTCCACCGCGGTGCGGCACTCGGCGTAGGTGCAGGCGCGGCCGCTGTCGGCGTCCTGCATCGCCACCTTGTCGGGCGAGTAGAGCGCCCAGCGGGCGAACCAGTCGCTGTTCGCCGGCTCGCCGCCGGCACGCCCGCCGCGCAGGTCGCTGAGCGGCGGCTGCGTAGCGGCCGGTCTCATTGCGTCCCTCGCGGTGGATGTGGTGCTCATCGCGTCGTCTGGCTGCGTCTGCCGGGGGATCCGCCGGGGGCATGAAGCCCCCGGCAGGGCACCGCCCGTCCTGCCGGACGGGGTTGCGTCCGCGAGGACGCGGGGTCTGCTGCCGGGGGCTTCATGCCCCCGGCGCCCCCGCCCCCACCCCCGCCCCCACCCGCTGCGGCGCGCGCGCCGCGGCCACCGCCGGCTCGACCCCGCGCCCGCCCGCCAGCAGCCCCACGCCCAGCACGGCCAGGCTGGCGAGGATGGCGAAGGTGGCGGGGACGGCGGGGTTGTTGTGGTACCGCGTCAGCTCCAGGTAGTACATGCCGAAGTGCACCGCGAGCGCGGTCAGCGACGCCGCGAAGACCCAGCCCTTGTGCACGCGCCGCAGGAAGATGCCCGCCAGGATGGGGACGAACGTCGCGGCGAAGAGCCCGTAGACGCCGTTCTGCGCGAAGATCGCCACCGAGAGTGAGGGACTGCGGATCTGCCGCAGCGACAGCCAGACGGTGACCGGCGCCAGTACGATCAGGAAGCCGCGCGCGTACTTCAGCGAGCGCGTCTTCCACGCCTCGGCGTCGCGCCCGGCGGGCAGCACGTGCTTCAGAAAGTCGTTGGCGAAGATCGAGGAGAGCGCGAGCAGGATGCCCTCCAGCGTGGAGAAGCCGGCCGAGAGCACGCCCAGCATGACGACCGCGCGCACGAACGGCGAGAAGTGCTCGACCATGTAGGTGGGGATCACCACGTCCGGCGGCAGCACCTCGCCGCTCATCGCCAGCCGCGCGAAGAGCCCCGTCGCCAGCACGGCGAAGAAGAGCGTCGCCACCAGCACCGAGGTCGCCAGGTACCGGTTGACCTGCGCCTCGCTCTTCAGGTACAGCGACTTGGAGATGATGTGCGGCTGCAGGATGATGGCGACGCCGACCACGAAGTTGGCGACCAGCACCTCGAAGAGGTCGCGGAAGAGCAGGCTGTCGGGGTTGGTGACGCTGGCGTAGTGCGGCCCCACCGCCGCCAGCCGCTCGAAGAACGCGCCGACTCCGCCCTGGAAGTACGGCAGCCCGGAGGCGAGGAAGACCCCCGCCACCACGATCATGATGATCGCCTGCATGGTGTTGGTGCGCACGTGCGTGCCCGCGCCGCCCAGCAGGATGTAGCTGAAGGTGAAGCCGACGACGCCCAGCAGCGCCGCCCACGCCGGGATGCCCAGCGCCTTCTGCAGCGTCAGCGTCACGCCCACGGTGATGAGCACCAGGAAGCTGACCTGCAGCAGGCTGAGCACGGCGAAGAAGACGGTCAGCCGCTGGTCGCCGAAGCGGTCGCCGATCCACTGCGGCACGGTCAGCACCTGAAAGCGGTCGCCGACGCGGCGGAACGCCTTGGAGAAGACGGCCAGGCCCAGGAAGATGCCCAGCGGCGCGGCGACCGCGTAGCCGAGCACCCCACTCCAGCCATACAGATAGATTAGCCCGGGGTTGATGACGAACGTCGCCGCGCTGGTCATGCTCGCCGCCAACGACAGCCCCACCATCACCGGGCTGAGGTTGCGCGCTCCGACGGAGAAGCTCTCCAGCGACTTCGCCTGCCGCGCGCTGCGCCCGGCGATCGCCACGATCGCCACCGCGTACAGCGCTACCAGCACCCAGGAGAAGAAGGACTCGTTCATGGAAGATCGCTGTCGGCTGTTGGCTACCAGCTACCAGCTACCAGCTACCAGCTACCAGCTACGGCGGTGGAGTGCCGGCAGCTGGCAGCTGGTAGCCGGCAGCTCCTCAGCTGTCGTACCCCCACTCCAGTGCCAGCGCGGCCATCGCCAGGCCACCGCCGGAGCCCATCAGCACCACCAGGTCGCCGCGCCGCAGCCTGTGCTGGTCGGCGGCGTCGGCGAGCGCCATGGGGATGCAGGCGCTGCCGGTGTAGGCGAAGCGGTCCATGACGTTGTGGCTCTTCTCCCGGGGCACGCCCAGGATCTCCAGCGTCTCGTGGATGCTGAAGACGTTGATCTGCGTGAAGAAGAAGTGGTCCACGTCCGTCGGCTGTTTGCCGATCTTCGCCAGCACCGCGCGGATCAGGCGCGGCCAGTGGCTGGGGTTGGTCTCCGGCGGGAACTTCTTGACGAAGCGCAGCCGGTGGTCGCCCTTCGCCAGCGTCTCGGCGCTGGTCGGCTTCCAGGTGCCGCCGGCGTAGAGGCCCATGTAGTCGTGGAAGCTGCCGTCGGCGTAGAGCTTCGACGCCAGCAGCCCCGGGCCGCCCTCCTCGCCCGCCTTCACCACCACGGCGCCGGCGCCGTCGGCGAAGAGCGTGGCGAGCTTGTAGTCGTCCCAGTCCAGGAACTTGCTCATCCCGTAGGCACCGACGACCAGGATGTGGCGGTAGCTCTCGTCCGCGGCGATGTACTTGCCCGCCATGTCCAGCGCGGTGACGAAGCCGGCGCAGGCGGTGTTGACGTCGAAGGTGCCGGCGTTCCGCGCGCCCAGCTTGTACTGCACCACGCTGGCGGTGGAGGGCGAGAGGTAGTCCGGCGTGTCGGTGCTGACGATGATCAGGTCGAGCGCCTCCGCGCCGATCCCCGCCTCCGCCAGCGCCTGCCGTGCGGCGGGCACCACCAGGTCGCTCGTCGCCTGCTCCGGCGCCATGAAGTGCCGGAAGCGGATGTTGCGGTTCTGGACGAGGAACGCGTCCACGTCCATCCCGTAGCGCTCGTTGAACTCCGCGTTGGGGATCGCTCTCCCCGGCGCGTACAGGCCCGTACCCGCGATGACGGCTCGGCGCATGGTGGCTGTCGGCTGTCGGCTGTCGGCTGTCGGTCGCTGGCTGCCAGCTACCGGCTGCCCGCTCCGACCGTGTCTCTCAACTCCCAACTCTCAACTCTCAACTCGCCGGTCTCAGCACGGCGCGGACGAACTGCACCAGCGCCTGCATCGCCTCCGGCGGCGGCTCGCGGCCCTCCCACACCACCCAGCGCATGCCCAGGAAGTGCGAGGCGCCCATCAGGCAGTAGGCGAGCGTCTCGGCGTGCGTGCGCGGGATCTCGCCGCGCGCCATCGCCTGCTCCAGCCCGCGCGCGTAGCCCTGCGCCATGCGCTCGTAGTACCAGCGGAAGAGCGCCGGGTCGATCGACTGCGCCTCGAAGACGATGCGGTACAGGTCGTGGTGCGCGGCGGCGAACTCCAGGAACGCGCGCACGCCCGCCTCCTCCTGCGCCACCCGCTCGCCTAACCCGTCGGTCGCCTCCGCCAGCCGCCGGCGCAGCTCGTGGCTGAGGTGGCGCACCAGCTCGCGGAAGATCTCTTCCTTGCCCGGGAAGTAGAGGTAGAACGTGCCCTGCGCGACGCCCGCCGCGCGCGTGATGTCGGTGACGCCGGTGGCGTGGTAGCCCCGCTGCCCGAAGAGCGCCTCCGCGGCCTCCAGCAGCCGCTGGCGCGTCGCCTCGCCGCGCGCCGTGCGGGCGCCGCGGGAGGTCTCGCCCCGCCGCACGGGTGCGGCGGCGCGGGGTCGGGCGGGGCGGACCGGCTGCGCGGGCGCGGCGTCCGCGGGAGTAGGGCGTCGGGACATGGGTCGAGCCGGCCGAAGAACGTGAAACCTGACTCAGTTGTCATATCTACGGCGCGGCCGGGGGCTCGTCAAGAGGGCGCACCCAGGCAGTGAACTCCACGAGGCTCCGGGCGGCTGAAGCCGCGGCTGGAACCACACGAAGCCCGCCTGCGCGGGCTGAACCCCAACGGTGAGAGGAGGGGAGCCGCCGCAGGGCGGCTTCGTGTCGTCGTAGCCGCGGCTTCAGCCGCCAGCACTCGCCGCGGCCCGCAGCCTCACCGAACGCCCCTGAATCCCGAATCCTGAACCCCGAATCCTCGCTCGATTCAGCGCGGCCCCATCAGTCGCCGCACCTTGGCGGGATCCTCCAGCAGGACGGCCTCCAGCAGCTCGCGGTCCTGCCGGCGCTCGTGCTCCAGGCGCTCCAGGCGGTTCTGCAGCGACTGGATGCGCGCGAAGCCGGCGCTGACGACGCCGACCAGCACCAGGCCGACGAGCAGGAGCAGCAGGGCCGTGGGCATCATCGCGAGCCGGGAGCGCGCCAGGTGTCCATGACGGAGCCGCCGATGACGCAGGTCTGCACGCCGCGGCAGGCCTGGGCCAGCCCGTTGGCCATCGCCTTGGCGGACTCCAGCTCCAGCAGGCGGGGGTTGCTGGCGTAGGCCTCGGCCTCCAACCGCTTGGCGCGCGCCTCGGCCTCGGCCTTCATCACCTGCGCGCGCGCGTTGACGCTGTCGATGGTGAACTGCTTCTGCGCCTGGTCCAGCACCTGGGCCTGGCGCGCGGCGGCGATGCGCGCCTCCTCGATCTGCGGCGGGATCTGGATGTCGCGCACGAAGACCTGGTGCACGGTGGCGCGGTTGTTCAGCTTCGCCTGGATGTGCCGCTTCACGTCCTCGGCGAGCTTGGGCCGCTCCGCGGAGAAGATGCGGTTGACCGTCCAGGCGTTGAGCGCGTTGCGGTAGCCCTCGCGGATGGCGTTGCGGACCTCGACCTCCACGGCCTCGGGCGCGCGTTTCTCCAGGAAGACCTCGTAGATGGTGCCGGGGTCGTAGCTCCAGGTGATGGCGACGTCGCCCTGCACGGTGATCGGGTCCGCCGTCTGTGCGGCGATCAGCTCCTTGCCCTCGGCGTTGTCGGGGAAGTTCTGCTCCGTCATGCGGAAGCAGGTGGCCTCGGCGAACGGGGTGAAGTTCAGCCCCGTCTCCATCTTGCGCTCGACGACGCGGCCGTAGCGGGTGAGCACGCAGTGCTCGGTGGAGTCGACGCGCGTCCAGCCGCCGAGCGCGAAGACGGCCAGCGCCAGCACGGCGACCAGCGCGCCGGCGAGGGGGAGAACGTAGCGAACCGGGCTCTTGCTCATGGCCGGGTGACGGAAGGAGGAAGGACGAGCCGGGCCGCTCGCGGGCGGAGCGGCTCCGGCAGTATCCTCGTGTCCGGCGACGGAATGCGCAAGCCGGTGGGAAGTTCCCGACTTGACAGCGGGCGGGCGGCGCCGCATTCTGCCGCGCTCGCACCTTCGAGTGTTTCCCTCCCCGCGTGGAGCGACGTGTCATGCCGTTCACCATCGGAGTTCCCCGAGAGAGCGCCCCGCGGGAGCAGCGCGTCGCGCTGGTGCCCGAGGTGGTGCAGCGCCTGGTGAAGCAGGGCTTCGCGGTCGTCGTCGAGGCGGGCGCCGGCCAGAGCGCCTTCTATCCGGACGAAGCCTACGCCGCCGCCGGCGCCCGCCTGGCCGACCGCGCCGCCGCGTTCGCCGCCGACCTGGTGACCACCGTGCAGGCGCCGTCGGCCGCGGACGCGCCGCTGCTGCGCGCCGGCTCCACGCTCGTCGGGCTGCTGCGCCCGCTGGACGACGCCGAGGGCGTGGAGCGGCTGGCCACGGCCGGCGTCACCGCGCTGGCGATGGAGCTGGTGCCGCGCACCACGCGCGCGCAGAAGATGGACGCGCTCTCGGCGATGGCCACCGTCGCTGGCTACCGCGCCGTGCTGCTCGCCGCCGAGCGGCTGCCCAAGTTCTTCCCGCTGCTCACCACCGCCGCCGGCACGGTGCGGCCGGCGAAGCTGCTGGTGCTGGGCGTGGGCGTGGCCGGGCTGCAGGCGATCGCCACCGCGCGCCGGCTGGGCGCGGTCGTCTCCGCCTACGACGTGCGCGCCGCCGCGCGCGAGGAGGCCGCCAGCCTGGGCGCGAAGGTCGTCGAGCTGGGGCTGGGCAGCGCCGAGGGCACGGGCGGCTACGCGCGCGCGCTCACGCCCGAGGAGGAGCGGCAGCAGTTGCAGCAACTGGTGCCGCACGTCGCGGCCGCGGACGTGGTCATCACCACCGCGCTGGTGCCGGGCCGCGCCGCCCCGCGGCTGGTCATCGCCGAGGCGGTCGCCGGCATGGCGCCCGGCTCGGTGATCGTGGACCTGGCCGCGCCCAACGGCGGCAACTGCGCGCTGACGCAGCCGGGCGAGGAGGTGCTGCACCGGGGCGTGCGCATCGCCGGGCCGCTGAACCTGGCCGCCGAGCTGCCGCTGCACGCCAGCCAGATGTACGCGCGCACCGTGGCCGCGCTGCTCGGCGAGTTCAGCAAGGAGGGCGCGTTCACGCCCGACCCCGCCGACGAGATCGTGCGCGAGATGACGGTCACGCGCGGCGGCGAGATCGTCCACCCCCGCCTGCAGAGGAAGGCCGTCGTATGATCGTCACGCTCATCGTCGTCTTCGTGCTGGCGTCGTTCGTCGGCTTCGAGGTCATCGCCCGCGTGCCCGCGACGCTGCACACCCCGCTGATGTCCGGCTCCAACGCCATCAGCGGCATCACCATCGTCGGCTCGCTGGTCGTCGCCGGCATGGTCGACCACCCCTGGTCGCAGTGGCTGGGCTTCGTGGCGGTCGTCTTCGCCATGATCAACGTGGTCGGCGGCTTCTTAGTTACTGATCGGATGTTGCAGATGTTCAAGAAGCGGTAGCGGCCGGCTGCCCGCTACCGGCTGCCAGCGCTCGGCTGCCAGCGCCCCGCTCCCGACTGCTTGCGTCCTATGTCCGCACTGATCAACCTGGCCTACCTGGTCGCGGCCTCGCTCTTCATCGTCGGCCTGAAACGGCTCTCCTCGCCGGCGACGGCGCGGCGCGGCAACCAGTTGGCGGCGGTCGGCATGCTGATCGCCGTGGTCGCCACGCTGCTGACCGGGCGCATCATCAGCCCGGGGCTGCTCGTCGCCGGGCTGGCGCTCGGCGCCGCGCTCGGCGCGCTGCTGGCGCTGAAGGTCAAGATGACGGCGATGCCGGAGATGGTCGCCGCGCTCAACGGCTTCGGCGGCGGCGCCTCCGTGCTGGTCGCCTCGGCCGAGGTGGCGCGCTACACCATGGGCGAGGGCGGCATCGGCGCCGCCTCACTGCACGACCTCAGCCCGACGTTCATCGTCACCGCGCTGCTGACCGTGCTCATCGGCGCCGTCACCTTCTCCGGCAGCTTCGTCGCCTTCGCCAAGCTCGGCGAGTACGTCTCCGGCAAGCCGGTCAACTTCCCCGGCATGCGCGCGCTGACCGTGCTGCTCGCGCTGGCGATCCTGGCGCTGGCCGCCTGGCCGCTGCTGGACTGGGCGAACCCCGCCACGCTGCAGGCGACGCCGCTGGTCTGGGCGATCGTCGGCATCACCGTGCTGGCGCTGATCCTGGGCGTGCTGCTGGTCATCCCCATCGGCGGCGCGGACATGCCGGTGGTCGTCGCGCTGCTGAACAGCTACTCCGGGCTGGCGGCGGCCGCCTCGGGCTTCGTGCTCGCCAACTACGCGCTCATCGTCAGCGGCGCGCTGGTCGGCGCCTCGGGCCTCATCCTGACCAGGATCATGTGCGAGGCGATGAACCGCTCCATGGCCAACGTGCTGCTGGGCGGCTTCGGCGGCGACGGCGGCGAGGTGGTGGCCGCCGGCGGCGACGGCCAGGCGGTGGCGCGCCCCTACCGCCAGACCTCGGCCGAGGACGCCGCCGTGCTGCTCGGCTACGCGCAGAAGGTGGCGATCGTGCCCGGCTACGGCCTGGCCGTCGCGCAGGCGCAGCACCAGGCGCGCGAGCTGGCCGACGTGCTGCAGGCGCGCGGCGTCGAGGTCAAGTACGCCATCCACCCGGTCGCCGGGCGCATGCCGGGCCACATGAACGTGTTGCTCGCGGAAGCGAACGTGCCCTACGACCAGCTCGTGGAGATGGACGAGATCAACTCCGACCTGGAGAGCACCGACGTGGCGCTGATCATCGGCGCCAACGACGTGGTCAACCCGGCGGCGCGCACCGACAAGAGCAGCCCGATCTACGGCATGCCGATCATCGACGTCGACCACGCCAAGAACGTGATCGTCATCAAGCGCAGCATGCGTGCGGGCTACGCGGGCGTGGACAACGACCTCTTCTACTTGCCGAACACCATGATGCTCTTCGGCGATGCGAAGCAGGCGCTGCAGTCGCTGATCCACGAGGCGAAGACGGTGTAGCCGGGGCGCGGCGCCACGAACCTGTTGAAGTGCGGCGCGCGCACGACTAACTTGGGGCAGATCCTGTCCGCTCGCACGCGAGGTGAGGCGGACGCAGTGGGAGAAAGGGGGCCGTCAGCCCGGGGAGACGACATGGATACACGGAAGCAGCAGGACGCGGTGGCTCCACGGCGGCCCACACTGCGGCGACGCTCGCACCAGGCGCCGCCGCCGCTGACGCTGGGGGCCGAGCCGCTGGAGGGCTGGCAACTGCTGGAGGAGCTGGCGCAGCCGTGGGCCGGGCTGCTGTGGAACTGCCTGCGCTCGGTGACGCTCTGGGCGGGTACCGCTCGCGAGAAGCGGGCGGGGCTCTTCTCGACCGAGGGCGTGGCCGCGCTGCGGGCGGAGCTGCCGGCGCTGGGGCTGCCGGCCGTGCTGGCGGAGCCCGTCGCCGGCATGCTGCACTGCCTGCAGGACCCCACGGCCTGCACGGACGAGGCGGTGGCGCAGGCCTGCGCGGAGGTCGCAGGCTGGGCCGAACGCGAGGCTCTGCCCGCCACGGCGGCAGCGTTCGCGCAGGCGGCGGCGCTCGCCGACCCCGCGAGCGCGGCGCGCGCGAACGCCGCCGGCCGCGTCTTCCGCGAGCAGCACGAGCTGGTGCGCGCGGAAAGCTGGTTCCGCGTGGCCGTGGTGCGCGGCCGTCACAGCGCCGACTGGGAGTCGTATGGCCGCGCCTACATCGGGCTGGCCAACGTCTACATGCGGCGCGGCCGCCTGCCGGTGGCGCGGCGGGCACACCTGCGCGCCTATCGCGCGGCGCACCGCCACGGCCTGCGCAGGGTGGAGGCGATGGCGTTGCACGGCCTCTTCGTCACCGCGGCGGAGAGCAGCAACCCGCGCTCGGCCGAGCGCTACGCCGCCGGCGCCCTGCGCGCCTACGGCCCCGGCCACCCCAGCCTGCCGGCGCTCGCGCACGACGTGGCCTACCACTGGATGCAGCGCGGGGAGTTCGCGCGCGCGCTGCCGGTCTTCCTCGCGCTGCGGCCACACCTGAGCGGCACCGCGCAGCGCCTCAGCCTCGAGTCCAGCATTGCGCGCGCGGCGGGCGTCCTGGGCCAGGCGGACGAGTACCGTGCGGCCCTGCAGCGCTGCCGCGAGCTCCTGCGCCTGCCCGACACCGGCGACCAGGTTGCGGGCGCCCTGCTCGACCTCGCGCTCGGCGCCATCGGGCTCGGCCAGTGGCGCCGCGCGGAACTGCTCGCGCAGCGGGCTCTGCGCCAGGCACGTCGCTCCGGCGAAGCCCAGGTCCAGCTCGCCGCCGAGGCCGCCCTGGCCTCCATCCCCGCTCAGCGCGCCGAAGCGGCGAACAGGACCGTTCGCGCTCCGGTCACCGGCTCCGGAGAGCCCGGCCCCGAGGGGCTCGCCCTGCGCTTCGTACGCGCGCTGGCCCCGCGGCCCGCGCCCGCCTGAGGCGGCGCTCAGCCCGTCGGCCCGATGTACTTGTGGCGGGTGCTGTCTTCGGGCATGTTGTCTGGCGACGGCGCCGCCGGACTCGCCACGGAGTCCGCGCTCACGCTGCGGCGCGCCGGCGTCGTCGCGTCCGGACCGGCCACGCTCTCCGCGCCGCTGCGGCCGCAGGCGGCGAGGCCCAGCAGGAGGAGGATGGGCAGAGTGAGCCGGCGGGTCGGTTTCATGGCGTCTCCGGGAGGTCCGGGGAAGGGGTGGGGGGAACGCTCTGAATCTATGCTTTCGGCTCCAGACCTGCTACTACCGTTTCGACGCCAGTACTCCGTCATGCCCGGATTGAGGTGTCATCCCGAGCGCGGTGAGGGCTCTGCAGCTCGCGGGCTATCCGACTGCAGAGCCTTGGCTACGCTCAGGATGACAGACCTCATCAATCCTCGCACGACGGAGTACCGGACCGCACGAACTCCGCCGATGATGAAGGAGGCCGCCTTATGAAATCCATCGTTCGCGCGCTGCTCGTGCTGCACCCGGAGGAGCGCGTCCGGGAGTGTCTGCTGCGCGCCGCCGAGGCGCGCTACCACGTGCGGGCCGTGCCGACGTGGGAGGAGCTGCGCTCGGCGCTGCGGGAGGCGCCGCCGAGCGCGCTGGTGGTGGTCGACCCGTACAGCGGGAACGGGGCGGGGGCGCCGGCGCCGGCGCTGCGCGGGCTGCTGGGCGAGTTCCCCTCGAGCACGGTCATCGCCGCGATGGAGACGGCGGGCCCGCGCTACCGCGACGTGCACACGCTGGGGCACTGGGGCGTGGTGGACGTGCTCTCGCTGAACCTGGAGCTGACGCCCGAGGCGGTGCGGCGACGGCTGCAGACGATGCACGGCCGCGCGCTGCAGCGGCTGCTGCAGCGCGCGCTGCCGCCGACGCTGCCGAGCCGGGCGGTGTCCATCGTGATGACCGCGGCCGAGACGGTCTCCTCCGGCGGCCATGCGGCGGACGTGGCGCGCACGCTCTTGGTCTCGGGCCGTACGCTGAACCGCTGGGCGGTGAGCGCCGCGCTGCCGCCGCCGCGCCGCCTGCTCGCCTGGATGCGGGTGCTGCTCGCCGGCGCCTTGCTCGACGACCCGGGCCGCAGCGTGGCCAGCGTGAGCCAGGCATGCGGCTACTCGTCGGACAGCGCGCTGCGCACCGCGCTCAACGCGTTCCTGGGGCGCTCGCCCAAGCGGCTGCGCCAGACGGGCGCCTTCACCTTCGCCTCCGAGCAGTTCCTGGCCGACCTGGCGAGCCGCCGGCGTGCCCGGGCCCCCCGCCCGCGGCTGCCCGCGCGCTACGGCGAGCTCTGAGCCTGGCGGGCCGGGCGTGCCCACCCGCCCCGCCCCCACCTCCAGCCTGCGCCCCGGCGCGACCCACGTGGTCGCGCCGGGGCGCGACATCATCGGCCGCGGCAGGCAAACCGTTGGGGATCGCCGAGTTGCCCCGCCGCGCGTGGACCGGAACCTGCGTCCAGCCGGCGCCCGTGTGTTCCCCCTCGATCCCCAGCGCAGAGCGAGCCATGGACCAGCAGCAGACGCAGCAGACCAAGACGCGCGGCGTCGCGGACATCGTCTTCCTCCTCGACGTCTCGGGCAGCATGGCGCCCGTGATCGACGCGCTGAAGCAGAACATCGGGACGTTCGTCGACTCGCTGAACCAGGGCGAGGGCAACAACGTCTCGCCGGTGCGCGACTGGCGCGCCAAGGCCGTCGGCTACCGCGACTTCGAGGCGGACCCCGAGCCGTTCGTCGACCACCCGTTCGTCAGCGACGTGGAGGCGCTGCGCGCGCAGCTCGCCAGCCTGCGCGCCGAGGGCGGCGGCGACGAGCCGGAGTCGCTGCTGGACGCGCTGTATCGGATCGCCAACCTGGGGCAGACGGAGAAGGGCGCGACCACCCACGACCCCGGCAAGTGGCGCTACCGCAGCGATGCCGCGCGCGTGGTCGTCGTCTTCACCGACGCCTCCTACAAGCCGACGCTGTCGATCCCCGAGGCGCGGGGCGGCGGGCTGGCCGACGTGGTCAACGCGATCATCAACAACCGCGTCATCCTCAGCCTCTTCGCGCCGGACCTGCCGGGCTACGACGAGCTGAGCATGGTCGACAAGAGCGAGTGGGAGGTGATCTCCTACCCGGGGCTGAGCCCGCAGCAGGCGCTGGAGCGCTACACCGCGGACCCGGCGAACTTCAAGAACACGCTGCGCCAGTTGGCGGCGAGCGTCTCGAAGTCGGCCGAGACCGTCGCGCTCTGAGGGCGCCATGGCCAAGAAGCTCAAGGTCGGCGACGAGATCCGGGGCTACCGCATCACGCGCGTCTTCGGCCCCGGCGCGATGGCGATCGCCTACGCGGCGCAGAGCCCGGCGGGGCAGCCGGTCTTCTTCAAGCAGTACAAGTCGCCCTCGGTGACGCTGGACTGGTACCGGCCCTACGTACGCTACCAGGAGGAGCTGCACCGGCGCATCGAGGAGAGCCCGGCGCGCAACTACTGCGTGCGCACGCTCGACGCCTTCGAGGCGGTGTGGGGCGGGCGCACCTACTTCCAGGTCTTCGAGCTGGTGCAGAACGGCGACGACCTGGGCGGCATCCTGGAGGAGGAGCACCGCGAGGTGGGCGGGCGCGGGCGCGCCGTCTCGCTCGCGAACCCGCGCCTCTGGGAGCGGCACGTGATCTGGGCGAAGGTGCTGATGGCGGGCGTCCACGCGCTGCACCAGGCGCGGGTCGCGCACGCGGACCTGAAGCCGGACAACGCGTTCCTCATCGAGGACCCCTCCATCGCCGCCGGCTACCAGCTCAAGCTGATCGACCTGGACTTCTCGGTGCTGACCGACGAGCCCGCGCCCTGGCACGGTAAGCAGGGCTACGTGGGCACCGACAACTACCGCTCGCCGGAGCACCTGACGCCGGGCGCGACGCCGGGCGCCGCCTCGGACGTCTTCACCTGCGGGCTGATCCTCTACGAGCTGCTCACGGGGCGGCACCCGTACTGGTCGGAAGACCAGGCGGAGTACGCGCGCAAGGTGCTGGCGCACGAGGCCCCGCGGCCGGAGCTGGGCGGCGCGATGCCGGCGCCGGCGAGCAACGAGGCGGTGGCGGAGATCGTCCACCGCTGCCTCTCGCCGCGCGCGGAGGAGCGGCCCAGCGCGGGCGAAGTGCGCGACGTGCTGACCGGCCGGGCCGGCGCGGCAGCGGTAGGCGCCACACCGACCGCGGGCGCGGCGGCAGAGCCGGCACCCGCGCCGGTGCCGGGCGCGGCGCCGTCGGCGGCGGAGCCCACGCCGGCCGCGGAGCCCACGGCCGCGCCCACGGCCGGCGGCGAGCCGGCGCTGCTGCGCGCGGAGCGCATCCAGCTCGTCGGCGAGGCCGGCCGCTCGATGTCGCTGGGCGTGCGCACGCCGCTGGGCAAGCACGCCGTCCGCCAGTTCGGCGACGACTTCACCTACTGGGACACGGAGCAGTGCACGCTGGAGCGGCGCGGCGACGGCGTCTGGCAGCTGGTGCCGCGCGCGGGCACCACCAATGAGACGCTGCTCAACGGCCGGGCGCTGACGGCCGCCGAGCCGCTGCACGCGGGCGACGTGCTCGCCGTGGGGCGCGAGGCGAAGGGCATCGCCAAGCTGCCGCTCACCGTGCGGCCGGGCTGAGGCGGCGATGGCCTGGAAGTGCCCGGCGTGCGGCTTCCTCAACGCGCAGACGGAGGCGCGCCGCTGCGAGTCCTGCGGGCACGTGCGCGCCAGCCGGCTGGCGCTGGTCGCGGAGCAGACGACGCAGCGGCTGACGGTCTCGGTGGACACGCCGGTCGGCAAGGCGCTGCTGCGCAGCTTCGCCGGCGCCGACCACGTCTACGCCTCGGAGCCGCAGTTCCTGCTCACGCGCGACCTGGTGGAGGGCGGCTGGCGGATCGTGCCCGCGCCGGGCGCGCTGAACCCGACGTTCCTGAACGGCGCGGCGCTGGCCGGCGAGGGCGCGCTGCTGGAGCCCGGCGCCAGTCTGTCCATCGGCCCGGAGCGGCTGCGCCTGCGCGTGGAGAGCGAGCCGTGAGCGACGAGCAGAGCCGGGCAGCGGAGACGGAGCCCGCCGGCGAGCACGTGCGGCCCGCCGAGCCGGGCCCGCCCGCTCCGCCCGCCGGGCCGGCGACGGCGCCGCACACCGGCCCGTGCGTCGTCGAGGTGCGCGACCTGGACTGGGACGCGCTGCGCCGCGCCGTGACGGCGCCGTTCTCCGACGCGCGCGCGGAGGCGATCCTCGCGCGCATGGAGGACCGGCTCGCCGGCGGCGCGCCGCTGGGGCTGGCGTTCGAGGAGCACGCCGCCAGCCCTGCCGACCGCGCCCTCCAGGTGAGCGCGGACCCGGGGGAGCCGGTCTGGTTCATCGGCGACGTGCATGGCGACCTGCTCGCGCTGGAGGCGGGGCTGCAGCAGATCGCGCGCGCGGAGGGCGGCGCGCGCGCGCGCATCGTCTTCCTGGGCGACCTCTTCGACGACGGGCCGCACGCGCCGCAGGTGGTGCTGCGCGTCTTCGAGCTGATCCTGGAGCGCGCGCCCGGGCAGGTGACGGTGGTGGCCGGCAACCACGACGAGGCGCTGCACTACGCGGACGGCCGCTTCCACTCCTCGGTGCTGCCCTCCGACTTCACCGACTGGCTGAACGCCCAGCCCGAGCATCCCTGGGCCACACGGCTGGGCCGGCTGATCGTCGATTTCTTCCAGCGCGCGCCGCGCGCGCTCTTCCTCCCCGACGGCCTGCTGGTGGCGCACGGCGGCGTGCCGCACACCGACCTGCACCCGGAGCTGGAGGCGACGGGCGACTGGAACGACCCGCGCGTGCTGCAGGACTTCGTCTGGCTGCGGGCGCACCCGCGCGCGCGCAAACGCCTGCCCAACCGCACCACGCGCGGCAGCGAGTTCGGCCGGCAGGACTTCGAGGCGTTCTGCGAACTCGCCACCCGCCTGGGCCGGCCGGTCGCGCGCATGGTGCGCGGGCACGACCACGTGGAGGAGCGCTTCGCCGCGTTCCCCGCCTATGAGACGAACCCGGTGCTGACCATCAACGCCATGTCGCACCGGCTGCCGCGCGAGGTCTTCGGCCCTTACGAGCGGGTGCCGGTGGTGGCGCGCTGGGTGCGCGGCGAGCTGCCCGAGGTACACCGCCTCTTCATCCCGCCGGCGCTGGTCCGCGAGGTCTATCCCGAGGGGGCGGACGAGAGTGGCGGGGGCGCCGCAGAGTGAGCCCCGTCGTCCAGCGCTGCCCCAACTGCGGCGTCGAGCACGGGCGCGGCCACACCGGCCCCTGCGAGGTCTGCGGCCACGAGCTGCGCCACTGGTGCACCCGGCACAGCCGCGAGATCGGCTGGCTGGACGGGCCGGCGTGCCCGGCCTGCGCGCGCGAGGCGGCGATGCGCCCGGCCGCGCCGCCCATCCCGCCGCCCGCACGCGCCCCGCGCCGGCCGCGGGTGGAGC
>ERZ1066122.472-NODE-472-length-42525-cov-28.294278_pt1 | contig 42525 bp, 30 predicted proteins | sample MGYA00382769_ERZ1066122 | MGnify/ENA primary metagenome ERZ1066122 (study PRJEB33369, sample SAMEA5778352) | biofilm metagenome | biome: Industrial cooling water; feature: Water cooling tower basin; material: Biofilm | place: United Arab Emirates | collected... | reverse complement strand
GCCCGCGCCCCGGCCACCGCCACAGCCGCCGCGCGCTCGACCGCCAGCAGGTCCGCCGGGCTCCACACGCCGAGCCCGCCACGGGTCAGCACGTGCGTGTACCGCATAGTCGTCTGCAGGTCGCGGTGGCCGAGCAGCTCCTGGATCGTGCGGATGTCGTACCCCGACTCGAGCAGGTGCGTCGCGAAGCTGTGGCGCAGCACGTGGCACGTCGCGCGACGCGCGAGGCCGGCGTCGCGCGCCGCCTGCGTCACCGCCCGCTGGATCACCGTCTCGTGCAGGTGACGCCGCCGCCACTGGCCGCTCGCGCGGTCGAAGTGGCCGCGCGTCGCCGGGAAGAGCCACTGCCACGCGAGCCGCCGGGCCTGGAGCGGCGCCCGCACCGCCAGCGCCGTCGGCATCGCGACCCAGCCGCGCCCGGCGGCGACGTCGCGCCGGTGCTGCGCGGCGACCGCGTGCAGCTGCGTCGACAGCGCCGGAATCGCACTCACGGGGAGCATGGTCATCCCGTCGCGCGCGCCCTTCCCGCGCTGCGCCGCGCCGCATCACCACCACCTCGCCCCGCCCGAGGTCCGGTCCCGCACGCGCCGCGCGCCCCGCTCCACGACCCGCCGCCCGCGCGCGAAGCCGACCCCCACCCGACTTCTCCACACCCCCACCCGCCGACGCCGCTTGCCTGCGGTCACGTCTTCTGCCGCCCGCCGCTTTCGGTATCTGTTCGGTCGCACGCCCTCCGGCCGCCGCCGTCTCCCCACGCCGTCGCCCACCCATGCTCCCGCCCCTCCGCATCGCCTGCGTCCGCATCCCCCGCTTCGCCGTCGGGGCGGTCTGGCGCGCACGACGCCCCGGACGCGGCGACCCGCAGCTCGCCCTCGACCTGCGCTGCGTCGGCGAGGCGGGATCGCCCCGCCCCGCCGACGCCGCCCCCGACCCCGACGCCGATCGCCACTGGGACGACCGCCTCCTCGCCCTCCTCGACGGCGCCCGCGTCCGCGCCGTCTCCGCCGCCGCCGGCCACGCCCGCCTCCGCGCCGGGATGACCGCCACCGAGGCGCGCGCCCGCTGCGCACGGGTCACCCTCCTCCCGTGGGACCCGGTCGCGATCGGCGCCGCCGTCACCCGCGTCACCGCCGCCCTCGTCGGTGCCGCCCCGCAGGTCACCCCGGCCGGCGGCGCCCCAGGGTGCTGGTGGGTCGGCGCCGGCGGCTTCGACGGCTTGGGCGGCGACCCGGCGCTCGCCCGCCGCCTCCTCGCCGTCGCGCGACGCTGGCACCCGCAGGCGCGGGTCGCGATCGCCGACAGCGGCGTCGCCGCTCGTGCCGCCACGTGGGCGCATCACGCCACCGACGCGACATCGACGCTCGATGACGGCGCGATCACCCTCGTCCGCCCCGGCGGCGACGCCGCCTTCCTCGCCCCGCTCCCGCTCGCCTTCCTCCCCATCGACGACGAGTTCGCTGCCGCCCTCACCGGGCTCGGCCTCCCCACCGTCGGCGCCCTCGCCGCCCTCCCCGAGCACGAGGTCGAGCGCCGGTGGGGCCCCGTCGGCCGCGCCGCCTGGCACCTCGCCCTGGGTCACGACCCGCGCCGCCCCGTGCTCGCCCGCCTCGATGCGCACCGCTCCGTCACCACCGAGCTCGGCGGACGCAGCGAGACGCTCGAACCCGTCCTCTTCCTCCTCCGCGCCGCCCTCGACCGACTCGTCCGCGAGGCCGCACGCGACGGCCGCGCCGTCGCCGCCCTCACCATCGCCCTCCACCTCGACGCCACCCCCGCCGCCCTCGCCACGCGCGAGGTCCGCCCCGCCACCCCGCTCGGCCGCGTCACCCCCCTCTTCGAGCGCTGCCGCGCCGCCCTCGAGGGGTGGACGCTCGACGCTCCCGTCACCGGCCTCACCGTCACCCTCACCGAGACGCCCCCCGCCGCCGGCGACCAGGGCGACCTCCTCGACGACGGCTGGCGCGACCCCGGCGCCGCCCTCGCCGCCCTCGAACGGCTCCGCGCCGCCCTCGGCCCCGGCACCGTCGTCCGCCCCGTCCTGCGCGACGACCACCGCCCCCACGCCCGCGGCGCCTGGAGCGACCTGATCGACGGCGACGACGCCCCCGACCCCGCGATCGCCGCCGCACCCGGCACGCCGGCGGCCCCCCCCGCCGCTCCCCTCGCCGCGCGCGGCACCCCCGCCCTCCGCCTCCTCGACGACCCCGCGCCGCTCCGCGTCGCCTGCGACGCCGACGCCCGCCCCGTCGCCGCCGCCTGGGGGACGACCCCGCTCACCGTCGATCGCGCCACCGGCCCCGAACGCCTCAGCGGCACCTGGTGGCGACGCCCGTGGGCGCGCGACTACTGGCGCCTCCGCACCCGCGAGCGCGGCACCCTCCTCGCCTGGCGCGACGAGCGCGACGGCGCGTGGTACCTGCAGGGCTGGTACGACTGACCGGAGTCCCCCCGATCCCCGCGCCCGCGCTAGTCGAGGAGCGGGAAGTGGAGCGTGAAGGTCGACCCCTCGCCGGGCGCGCTCGCCACCGTCACGAAGCCGCCGTGCTGCCGCATCCCGCCGTAGACCACCGACAGGCCGAGGCCGGTCCCGTCGCTCCCCTTCGTCGTGAAGAAGGGCTGGAAGATCCGCGCGAGCTGCGCGGCGGACATCCCCGTCCCCGTGTCCCGCACCGTGATGGTCGCGTGCAGGCCGGACTGCATCGCGCCATCCACGCTCGCGATCCCGGCCACGTCGCGGCGCCCGGTCGCGATCGTGAGCGTCCCGCCGTCGGCCATGGCGTGCACCGCGTTCGCCACGAGGTTCAGCAGCGCCTGCTCGATGAACGTGGCGTCCGCGAGGATCCACGCCTCCTCCTCGGCGATCGAGCAGCGGATCGTCACCGTCGGCGGCACGAGGCGCGACGCCAGCTGCACGAACCCGCGCACCACCGCCCCCAGCTCCAGCCGATCGCAGGCCATCGCCTCGCGCCGGCCGATGCGGAGGAGCTTGCGCGACAGCGCCGTCGCCCGGGTCGCGGCGTCCCGGATCGCGACCACGTCCTCGCGCCCGGCGTGCGTGGGCGGCAGCTCCGCGTCGAGGAGCTCCGCCGACTGCAGGATCACGCCGAGGAAGTTGTTGAAGTCGTGCGCGACCCCGCCGGCGAGCAGCCCGATCGCCTCCATCGTCTGCGCCTGCCGCAACGCCGCCTCGAGCCGCCGCCGCTCCTCGAGGACGAGCAGCAGCGCCACCCGGTCGCCGATCGACGCGACGAAGTCGCGCTCGTTCGGGGACCAGGCGCGCGGCCCGCCCACGTGCTCGATGCAGAGGATGCCGAGGGTCCGCCCGTCGGCGCGGATGCTCGTGTCGAGCATCGCCCCGATGCCGAGCGGTCCCACGTAGTCGTCACGGAACTCGACCAGCGCCGGCGACGTGCGGGCGTCGTCGATCGCGACGGTGCGCGCGGCGTGGATCGCGGCCCAGTAGGTCGGGTGCGTCTCGCGACGGATGATCGTGGCATCGGGGACGAAGGTCCCGTCGTGCCAGAGCGCGACGCACTCGATCGCCTCGCGTGCGTCGTCGTGGCGCCAGACGCTCACGCGCCGGACGTCGAGGGCCTCCGCCGTGATGCGGGCGATCTCGTCGAGCCCGGCCTCGAGGCTGGGCCAGTCCATGACGGCGAGATCCCCGAGTCGCGCCTGCAGGCGCTCCTGCTCGAGCGGGGACGTCGAGTTGAACGACGTGAGCATGATGGACTTGCCGATCCGTGACCCGACGCGCGTGCGCAGCCTCGCGCGCTACACGCTCGCGGCATGCATCGACGCCGTCAAGCATCAGCCTGCCGATGCCGGCCCGCCGATGCGGTCGTGATCCGGACGTGACACGACCCGGGTGCACCGGTCACTGCCGGTCCCATGTGCGCATCGTGTCGTCGCGTCGGCTCGACGCCGGCGGCCCGCAGATCGCCACGGCATCGTCGCACGCCTTGAGCTTCGGCTTTTGTTCGGACACGTTCCCGGCGGACTCCGACATGCCGCCCACCCGCCTCCCGCCCTCCCGCACCGCCCCCCGGTCAGCCGATCGGGTTCCCCTCGCGGTCGGAGATCATCACCCACACGCTCCGCGTGCGCTTGCTGTAGAACAGCCGCACCGTCACGTCGCGCGGATGCTGCTTGAACGCGAAGTGGAACTGGAACGTCGTGTCGAGCGACTCGCGCACGACCCCCTCGCGGAAGCGCCCGTGGAACTCCTGCACCTTCGTGCACGGGGCGACCTCGGTGAAGAACTGCTTCCCGATCGTCGTCTCCTGCGGCAGCGAGGCGAGGCGCGACTCGACCGCGTTGTACTTGAGGATCCGCCCCGTCGCGTCGAGCTGGATCATGCCGTACGGCAGCCGGTCGAGCTCCCCCGCCGACATCGTGTCGGCCGCGTAGAGGATCGCCTCCTTCGCCGCCTCGTCGGTCGCGGGGGCGGCGGGATCGAGCGGGACGCGCGGCGGCTGGGAACGGGACGTGTCGGACATCGCCCGCAACTTACCCGCGACGCGCGACGCGCGGCGAGGGCGCGCGCATGACGCCCGCCCGGCGCGCCGACTACGTCGAGCTCCACTGCCACAGCGCCTTCTCGCTCCTCGACGGCGCCTCGCCCCCCGAGGCGCTCGTCGCGCGCGCCGCGGCGCTCGGCCAGCCCGCGCTCGCCCTCACCGACCACGACGACCTGGGGGGCGTCGTCCGCTTCGCGCAGGCCGCCGACGCCGCCGGCATCGACGGCATCGTCGGCGTCGAGCTCACCGTCGTCCCCGACGACACCGTCCCCGGCGCCACGCGCGCCCTCGACGCGCCGGGCGACGTCGCGCACGTCGTCCTCCTCGCCGCCACGCGCGAGGGCTACGGCAACATCGCCACCCTCGTCACCCGCGCCCGCATGGACGCGGCCGAGCGCGGCCGGCCGTCGGTCACGCTCGCACGGCTCCTCGCGCACGGGCGCGGCACCGTCGCCCTCACCGGCTGCCCGCGCGGCCTCGTCCCCCGCCTCCTCGCCCGCGACGACGACGCCGGCCCGCGCGCCGCGCTCGCCCTCGTCGGCGCCCTCGCCGACGCCTGCGACGCCGTCGCCGTCGAGGCGTGGGACCACCGCCTCCCCGAGGAGCGCGCCCTCGTGCGCCGCCTCCTCCCGCTCGCGCGCCGCGCCGGCGTGCCGTGGGTCGTCGCCAACGACGTCCGCTACGCCACGCGCGAGGGGCGCATCACGCACGACGTCCTCTGCGCGCTCCGCCACGGCCGCCCGCTCGACGCGATGGGGACGCGCCTCCGCCCCAACGGCGAGTGGTACCTCAAGCCGACCGCGCTCCACGCACGCCGCTGGCGCCACGCCCCCGACGGCGTCCTCGCCACCCGCGCCGTGGCCGAGCGCTGCGCCTTCCGCCTGCGCGACCTCCGCCCCGCGCTCCCCGTCTTCCCGCTCCCCGCCGGCGTCGACGCCGACGACTACCTCGCGCAGCTCGTCGCCACCGGCGCCGACGAGCGCTGGGGCGCGCACCGCACGCCGCAGCAGGCCGCGCAGCTCGCGCACGAACTCGCCGTCATCCGCCGCCTCGGCATGGCGGGCTACTTCCTCATCGTCTGGGACATCGTCCGCTTCGCGCGCCGCGAGGGGATCCTCTGCCAGGGGCGCGGCTCCGCCGCCAACTCCGCCGTCTGCTTCTGCCTCGGCATCACCGCCGTCGATCCCGTGCGCATGGGGCTCCTCTTCGAGCGCTTCCTCTCCGAGGAGCGCCGCGAGCCCCCCGACATCGACATCGACTTCGCCCACCGCGAGCGCGAGCGCGTCCTGCAGTACGTCTACGCGCGCTACGGCCGCGACCACGCCGCGATGGTCTGCGAGCAGGTCACCTGGCGCGGCCGCAGCGCGGTGCGCGACGCGGCGCGCGTCCTCGGCTTCAGCGTCGCGCAGGGCGACGCGCTCGCCCGCCACGCCGACCGCTTCAGCGCGCGCAGCACCGCCGCCGCGATCCGCGCCGGCCTCGGCACCGCCACGGCCGAGGAGCGCCACCTCGCCGCGCACCTCGAGGCGCCGCCGCCGGGCGTCGCGATGACCGGCTACGTGCACCACCCGCGCGTCCCCGACGCGGAGCGCGACCACATGAAGCGCGACGCCGCCAAGCGCGCGCTCGCCGCCGGCGCACCGGTGCCCGACGCCGGCGGCACCGCGACGTGGGATCGCACGCGCCCCGCCGATCCCTTCGCCCCGGAGCCCCGCTCGTCGTGCGGCCCCGTCGCGCACACCGACCCGCACACCGAGCGGACCCACGAGGAGCGCCGCAACCCGACGATGGCCTTCACGCGCACCCTCGCCGACGGCCCCACGCTCCTCGAGCGCGCCGGCCTCGACGCCGCCGACCCGCGCGTGCGCGTCCTCGCCGACGTCGTCGACGGGCTCCACCAGCTCCCGCGCCACCGCTCGATCCACGTCGGCGGCTTCGTCCTCACCGAGGAGCCGCTCCACACCGTCGCCGCCATCGAGCCGGCGAGCATGCCGGGGCGCAGCGTCATCTGCTGGGAGCGTGACGACCTCGATCACGCCGGCCTCGTGAAGATCGACCTCCTCGGCCTCGGCATCCTCACCGTCATCCAGGACTGCATCGCCCACGTCCGCCGCACGCGCGGCGTCACCGTCGACCTCGCGCGCCTCGACCTCGCCGACCAGGCCGTGTACGACGACCTCTGTCGCGCCGACACGATCGGCGTCTTCCAGGTCGAGAGCCGCGCGCAGATGAACACGCTCCCGCGGCTCAAGCCGCGCTGCTTCTACGACGTCGTCGTCGAGGTCGCGCTCATCCGCCCCGGGCCGATCCAGGGCGAGATGGTGCACCCCTACCTCCGCCGCCGCGCCGGCGAGGAGCCGGTCGTCTATCCGCACCCCTCGCTCGAGCCGATCCTGAAGCGCACGCTCGGCGTCCCGCTCTTCCAGGAGCAGGGGATGCAGGTCGCGATCGCCTGCGCCGGCTTCAGCGCCGGCGAGGCCGACGAGCTGCGCCGCGCGATGGGGCACAAGCGGAGCGCCGAGAAGATGGAGGCGCTCCGCGCGCGCATGCTCGCCGGCATGGCGGCGAACGGCATCGCGCGCGACGTCGCCGACCGGATCTTCGCGCAGCTCAACGCCTTCGCCGACTACGGCTTCCCCGAGAGCCACGCCGCCAGCTTCGCGCTCCTCGTCTACGCGAGCGCGTGGCTCCGCCACTACTACGCCCCCGAGTTCGCCGCCGCGATCCTCAACGCGCAGCCGATGGGCTTCTACGCCCCCGGCACGCTCGTCGAGGACGCGCGCCGCCACGGCGTCGAGGTGCGCCCGGTCGACCTCACGACGAGCGCGTGGGACGCGACGCTCGAGCCGCGCGAGGGGCGCGCCGCGCCGGCGCTCCGCCTCGGCGTGCGGAGCGTGCGCGGCCTCGGCGCCGTCGCGCGCGGCAAGCTCGAGGCGGCGCTCGCGCAAGGACCGTTCGCCTCGGTCGCCGACGTCGTGCAGCGCGCGCGCCTCGACCGCCGCGCGCTCCGGCTGCTGGCCGAGGCGGGGGCGATGGACGCGTTCTTTCCCGGCGAGCGTCCCGAGGCGCGGCGCCGGCGCGCGCTCTGGGAGGTGCTCGCGGCGGTGCGCGGCGACGCCGGCCCGCTCGCCCCGTCGCCGCGCGGCCCCGACGTCGCGCTCCCCGCGATGTCGCCCGCCGCGCTCACCGACGCCGACTACCGCGTCACCGGCATCTCGCTCGTCGGCCACCCGATGCGCCACCTGCGCGAGCTCCTGCGCCCGAACGGCGTGCGCACCGCGCAGCAGCTCTTCGACGCCGGCCGCGACGGCGAGCCGGTCGCCGTCGCCGGGCTCGTCATCTGCCGCCAGCGCCCCGGCACCGCCAAGGGCTTCGTCTTCCTCTCGCTCGAGGACGAGACGGGGATCGTCAACGTCGTCGTCACGCCGCAGCGCTTCGAGCGCGACGCCGAGGTGATCGGCCGCTCGCCGCTCCTGCTCGTGCGCGGCGTGCTGCAGGTCGAGGGGCGCGTGGTGACGGTGCGCGCGCGTCGCTTCGTGCGCCTCGAGACGCCGCTCGCCGCCACCGACGTCCGCTCGCACGACTACCGCTGAGCCGCGCGGTACGCCGCTTGCCCCAGCATGGCAGGGCACGGCTCACACCACACACACGGAGCAGACCATGAGCGACCACATCCGCGACGATCGCCTCCGCGACCGCACGCTCGCCGACGACGGCGTCGAGAACAACCTCGAGGGGAAGGGCAAGGAGCTGAAGGGGCGCCTGAAGGACGCCCTCGGCGGCCTCACCGGCGACGGCTCGCTGCAGGCCGAGGGGAAGCTCGACCAGCTCAAGGGGAAGGCACAGGACGCGCTCGGCGACGCGCAGCGTCGCGTCGATCGCCTCGACCGCTGAGCCGCGGGCGCCGCGCCGCGCGACGCCTCAGGGCGTCCGCGCGAGCGTGAGGTGGTACTGCACCGCGCGATCCTCGCGATGCACGAGGTGCAGTACCCGCCCGCCCTGCACCACCTCGAACTGCGCGTCGAAGACGGCCGCGTGGCCCGCGGCGTCGGTGAGGACGAGCGTCCAGAGGTCGGCGAGGCGCCACGTCCCGGCGGAGCTGCGCTCGGCCGCGCCGCCGTCGGCGCCGCGCGCGACCTCGCGGCTCGTGTACCGGCCGTCGGCGGTGAGCTCGAGCTGCGCGGTCACCGGCTCGCCCTGCACGCGTGCCGGCTCAACGTACGCCAGCTGCATCGCCCACGTGCCGCGCTGCACCCACGTGCCGGGGAGATCGGCGGCGTCGAGCGCGAACTTGTTGTACTGCAGCAGCCGGAACATCGCCTCGGGCGTCGCGTAGGCGCCCTGCGTCGTCGCGCGATCGGGGCCGACGAGGACGATGTTGCGGTAGATGCCGACGTTCCCCGGCTGCGCCGCGTACATCGCGACGAACGCGGGCTGCCCCGTCGCGACGACCGTCCCCTCGGCCTCGACGTACTCGATCGGCGTGCCATCGGCCCCCTGCGTGCGGCGGGCGACGCTGCGCGGCGTGAACCACGAGAGCACGTCCGACTTCCAGAGCTGCTCGCCCGGCGTCCCTTGCTCCGCCGACGCCGCGACCGCGCGCGCCATGAAGAGCCACGCGGTGAGCGTCCCCTTCTCGGCCTTCACGCCGCCCGTCCCCTCGTAGGCGGTCCAGCCGTCGTCGAAGTTCGATCGCGCGTGGACGTACTCGCGCGTGGGCGCGGCGGCAAGCGCGGGCGACACGGGCGGGGCGCTCTCGGTGGCGGGGGTGACGGCGGGGGCCGGCGACGCCGGGGCCGACGCATCGGGCGCGGACGACCCGGCGGCCGTCGCGACCATCGCCGACGCCGTCGAGCGGGACGGAGCGAGGTAGGCCCACGCCTCCTTCGCGTCCACGCGCACCACGAGCAGCACGCGACGCCCCGCGCGATCGAGCCAGGCGTCGGTCGTGCTGCCGGCGATCGGCGTCACCGTCCACCCCTGCTGCTGCAGCGCGGCGGCGATCGCCGCCATGCTCGTCGTGCCGTCGCGCGCGAGCAGGCGATGGATCTCGTACCGGTCGCCCAGCTTCTCGCCCGCGTTGCGCGCGGTGAGCGCGAGCTCGGCCTTCGCCGCGAGCCGGTAGAGCATGCCGCGGTGCTCGGCGAAGCCGGCCGGGAGGACGATCCCCTCGATCCCCGTCGGCCGGCCGGCGGCGGCCGACGCCGTGGCCGGCGAGGCGGCGGAGAGCTGCGCGCCGAGCGGGGCGACGCAGGCGAGGTGCGCGGCGAGCACGAGGAGACGACGCATCGGCGGGGCGGGGCGGGAGCGGGGCGGCGGCGGGGCGGTGCCGCATCGCACCGCTCACCGAACGACGTCGGCACCGGCGCGCGATGCTCACCCGCCCCGGTGGCGCGCGCGCGCGAGCGGGACGAGTCTTCGCGCATGGCCCTCCACGACCTGCTCCCGGCCGACCTGCGCGAGGCGTGGGACCGGCGCCGCAGCCGGAAGACGGCGATCCTCGGCGTGCCGACGTGGTTCCTCAACGACCGCGCCGACATCGACGACGCACACCTCGAGGCGCGCTTCACCGAGGCGCTCGCGCTGATCCGCGACCACGCGCCGCGCGTGCTCGCGCGGCTGCGCACCGACGTCGCGCACGTCTGGGTGCGCCGCTGGCCCAACCGCGGGATCTTCTTCGGCGACACGCGCGTGATGGTCATCGACACGACCTTCGTCGTGAACCCCGGGTTCGTCCCCGCGCAGGTCGCCGCGACGATCGTGCACGAGGGGGTGCACGCGCGCGTCACCGCGATGGGCGTGCGCCGCACGCACGCCTCGCTCCCGAAGGAGGAGCGGCTCGCGCGGCGCGCCGAGATCGACTTCGGGCGCCGCGCCCCCGGCGGCGCGGCGGTCGTCGAGCGCGCGCTGGCGATCCTCGCGATGGCCGACGACGAGGTGGCGCCCGCGATCGACCTCGCCGCCGCCGAGGCGACGCTGCGCGCGCTGCGCGGGACGGAGCGGCAGAAGGGGTGACGGCGCACCGTTCCACGGGCCGTTAGCATTGCGCGCATGCCGCGCGTCGCCTTCCTGACCCTCGAGGACCGCTCCGCCTACGTCATCGACGACGACCTCGCGATCGCCGAGCTGCGCGCGCGCGGGTGGCGCGTCGAGGAGGTGCCGTGGCGCCGCCGTGACGTGCGGTGGCACGACTGGGACGGCGTCGTGATCCGCACGCCGTGGGACTACCAGAAGGACCCCGTCGCCTTCCTCGACACGCTCGCCGCGATCGCCGCCACCGGCGTCCCGGTCGCGAACCCGGTCGACGTCGTGCGCTGGAACCTGCGCAAGACCTACCTGCGCGACCTCGAGCGGCGCGGCGTCCCGATCGTCCCCACGCGCTGGGGGACGGGGCTCGACGCGCGCGCGGTCGCCGCGCTCGGCGAGGCCTTCGGTGGCGAGTTCATCGTCAAGCCGGTGGTGAGCGCGAACGCCGACGACACCTTCCGCCTCCCGCGCGTCCCCGACGCGGCGACCGTCGCGACGCTCGCGCGCACCTTCGCCGACCGCGACTGGCTCGCGCAGCCGTTCGTGCCGGCGGTGCTCACCGAGGGCGAGTTCTCGGTCTTCCACTTCGGCGGGCGCTACTCGCACGCGATCCTCAAGACGCCCGCCGCGGGCGACTTCCGCGTGCAGGAGGAGCACGGCGGGATCATCACCGCCGTCGTCCCCGAGCCGGCGCTCCTGCGCGCGGCCGAGCGCGTGCTCGCGACGCTCGACGACACGCTGCTGCAGGCGCGCACGGACCTCGTGCGCATGCCCGACGGCGAGTTTGCCCTGATGGAGCTCGAGCTGATCGAGCCCTCGCTCTACTTCCGCATGCACCCGCGCGCGCCGGCCAACTTCGCCGACGCGCTCGCGGGGTGGCTCGCGGGGCGCGTGCGGTCGTGACGGCGAGGGGCTGACAACGCCCGCGCCGGGCTGCACATATACGGGGCACGGCCGCCGACGTCCGGGTGGCTGCATCCGCCACGTGGTCCCCCGCCCCGACGCGACGCCCATGTCCCGCCGCCCGACGCCCTTCCTCGCCCTCGCGGCGACGCTCGCCGCGGCGGGCCCGTCGCCCGCGCAGTCGCCCGCATCCTCGCCCGCCGCGTCGCCGGCCGACGCGCGCACGGCGACCGATCCGCGCTGGCAGGGGCTCCACTTCCGCAGCATCGGCCCGGTGCGCGGCGGGCGCGTCACCGCCGTCGCCGGCGTGCGGCAGCGCAAGCGCGAGTTCTACATGGGCGCCTCGGGCGGCGGCGTCTGGAAGACGACCGACGCCGGCGCCACCTGGCGCAACGTGAGCGACGGCGTCTTCGCCTCGCCCTCGATCGGCGCGATCCGCGTCGCGCCGAGCGACCCGGACGTCGTCTGGGTCGGCACCGGTTCCGACGGCCTCCGCTCGAACGTCATCCCCGGCAAGGGCGTCTACCGCTCGACCGACGCGGGGCGCACGTGGCAGTTCGTCGGGCTGCGCGACGCGGGGCAGATCGGCGCCGTCGAGGTGCACCCCACCGATCCCAACACCGCCTTCGTCGCCGCCGTCGGCAACGCCTTCGGGCGCAACCGCGAGCGGGGGCTCTACCGCACCACCGACGGCGGGCGCACGTGGACGAACGTCCTCTTCGTCTCCGACTCGACCGGCGCCGCCGACGTCGAGTTCAAGCCGGGCGAGCCGACGGTCCTCTACGCCGCGATGTGGCGCACCGAGCGCAAGCCGTGGACGATCATCTCGGGGGCGATGGACGAGGGGGGGCTGTACAAGTCGGTCGACGGCGGCACGAGCTGGACGCGCCTCGGCGGCGGCCTCCCCACGGGGCTCGTCGGGAAGATCGACCTCGCGGTGACGCCCGCGCGCCCGGAGCGCGTCTACGCGCTCGTCGAGGCGCCGGCGCCGAAGGGCGGGCTCTATCGCTCCGAGGACGCCGGGGCGACGTGGACGCTCGTGAACACGACGCCGGGGCTCCTCGACCGCCCGTTCTACTTCGGCAACGTCGACGCCGACCCGGTGAACCCGGACGTCGTCTACGTGCACAGCACGTCGTTCTGGAAGTCGGTCGACGGCGGGGCGACGTTCACGACGATCGAGTCGGCGCACGGCGACAACCACGACATGTGGATCGACCCCGACGACCCGAACGTCTTCGTCCACGGCAACGACGGCGGCGCCGCCGTCACGCTCGACGGCGGGCGCACGTGGAGCACGCAGTTCAACCAGCCGACCGTCGAGAGCTACACCGTCGCCGTCGACGACCGCTGGCCCTACCGCGTCTACGGGCCGCAGCAGGACGTCGTCCCCACGACGCCGATCGTCCCGTCGCTCCCCGAGACGATGTGGCCGGTCGACGACCCGATGCAGTACCTCCTCGCGGGCCCCGGCTGCGAGACGGGCCCCGCGATCCCGAGCCCGTGGAACCGCGACGTCGTCTACGGCGCGTGCAAGGGGCAGTTCTCGCGGCTCAACATGCGCACCGGGCAGGAGTCGCAGTCGTGGGTCGGCGGCCAGTCGCTCTACGGCCACGATCCCAAGGACCTGATCCACCGCTTCCAGCGCGTCGCGCCGCTCGTCGCCTCGCCGCACGAGAAGGGGACGCTCTACCACGGCTCGCAGTACGTCATGCGCACGCGCGACGACGGCGTCACCTGGGAGCGCATCTCCCCCGACCTCACCGCCAACGACCCGCGCACGCAGGGGATCAGCGGCGGGCCGATCACGCGCGACATCACCGGCGAGGAGTACCACAGCACGCTCTACGCGATCCGCGAGAGCCCGATCGAGCCCGGCGTCATCTGGACCGGCGCCAACGACGGCCCGGTGCACGTCACGCGCGACGGCGGCAAGACGTGGAGCAAGGTGACGCCGCCGCAGCTCGGGCCGTGGGGGCGCGTGCAGGGGCTCGAGGTCTCGCGCCACGCGAAGGGGACCGCCTACGTCGCCGTCTACCGCTACCTCCTCGGCGACTTCCGCCCCTACGCCTTCCGCACCACCGACTACGGGCGGAGCTGGACGCTCCTCACCCCCGGGACCAACGGCGTCCCCGCCGACGTGCCGACGCGCGCGATCCGCGAGGATCCCGAGCGCCGCGGCCTGCTCTACCTCGGCACCGACGCGGGGCTCTTCGTGAGCCACGACGACGGCGCGACCTGGCGCTCGTTCCAGGGCGACCTCCCCGTCGTCCCCGTCACCGACATCGCCGTCCACCGCCGGGACCTCGTGCTGAGCACGATGGGGCGCGGCTTCTGGATCCTCGACGACCTGTCGCCGGTGCAGCAGCTGCACGACAGCGTCACGCGCAAGCGCGCCTACCTCTTCCAGCCGCGCCCCGCGATCCGCTGGCGCCACGTCTCGCCGGGGACGCGCCCCGGCTGGCCCGAGTACCCGGCGGCGGCCGCGACGCTCGACCTCTGGTTCGCCGAGGCGCCGGCGACGGCGCCGGTCGTCGAGATCCGCACGCCGGGAGGCGCGCTCGTGCGCCGCATCGAGGGGTCGCTCACGCAGGCGGCGGCCGAGCCGCAGGGGATGCGCCGGCCGCGCGGGCGCGGGGCGCCGCAGGGCTTCCTCGCGCGGCAGGGGCACGTGCGCGTGCGCTGGGACCTGATGCACGAGCCCCCCGTCGGCGGCGGGCGCGGGCCGATGGTCGCGCCGGGGCGCTACCTCGTGCGCGCGCTCGTCGGCGCCGACACGCTCGTGCGGTCGGTGCTCGTGCAGGCCGACCCGCGCGTGAAGGAGGACGGCCTCACCGACGAGCTCCTCGTCGCGCAGGAGAAGCACAACCTCGCCGTGCGCGACGCGATCACCGAGGTGCGCGCGCTCGCGGGGCGTGCCCGCACGGTGCGCGACCAGGTGGCCGAGCGCGGCGGGGCGCTCGCGCGCGAGGCGGCGGCGATCGTCGCGGCGCTCGAGAGCGCGGGGGGCCGGTATCCGCAGGGGATGCTCGTGCAGCAGGTCGAGTACCTCGCCGGCATGACCACCGGCGCCGACCAGCGCGTCCCGCAGGACGCGGTGCAGCGCCTCGCGACGCTGCGCGCGCAGATGGTCGCGCTCCGTCGCCGCCTCGACGCGGTGAGCAAGGGGACGACGGCGGCCGTGACGCCCTGAGGCGCCGGGCGGCGACGGGGCGTCCGTCGCGCTACGGATGAAGGGGGCGGGCGACCCGGCGAGCTTGCGGCCGAGCCGAGCGCCCCCTTCCTCGTCGCGGGGCGCGGCGCGTCCCGCAGCCCCGTCATCGATGTTCCGTCTTCGCACCACCCTCACGCTCGCCGCCGGCGTGCTCGCCCTCGCCGCCTGCGGCGACGACGACGGCCCGAGCGGTCCGTCGGCCGGCAACCCCGCCGAGCGCGTCGTCGACGTGCAGGCGCGCACCTTCTTCCGCCTCACGTCGGCGGGCCTCGAGCGGGTGACCGTCACCGACCCCGCCACCTCGACGCAGTGGGACATGGCCGTCGAGCGCACCGGCGTCACGCTCAACGGCGGCTCGGCCGGCACGGCCGGCGTCACGGGCGCCTGCCTCTGCGTCAACCAGGGGCTGACCTTCGCGCAGCTCACGGAGCTCGGCCGCGCCCCGGCGGCGGCGCGCGCGCGCTTCGACCGCATCACCGCCGACAGCATCCCGACCGACAACGCGCGCTTCATCGCCGACCGCTTCGTCTCCGCCGCCGGGCGCTTCTTCCGCGGCACGCCGGGCGCGACGGCGACCGTCGAGGCCGACTCGGCGTGGATGCTCCGCTGGGGGACCGTCGGCGGCGCGCTCCGCTTCGGCAAGCTGCGCGTCGTCTCGTTCACCACCCCGACGGTGCAGACGCCCGGCACGGTGCGCATCGAGTACACGCTGCAGCCCGCGGCCGGCAACACGCCGTTCCCCGCCGTGCGCGCGCTCGACGTCGTGGTGCCGCCGAACGGGATTGCCTACGTCGACCTCGACGCCGACGCGACGACGAACGAGTTCGGCGCGTGGGACGTCGCCTTCGACGGCTGGACGCTCCGCACGAACAGCGCGGCGACCGGCGACGCGCAGGTGCGCAACCTCCGCTTCGGCCCCGGCACGACGCCGACGAGCAACACCTTCGCCGCCGCCGACCTCGCCTTCGCGCGCTTCGCGCCGGCCTTCGTCTGGCGCTCGGACACCTTCGAGGGGGTCTTCGCCTCGACGCCCTGGTTCCGCTACGACTCGGCGACCAACACGGTCTTCCCGACCTTCGACGTCTTCCTCGTCCGTCGCGGCACCGCCGTCTGGAAGGTGCAGTTCACCGGCTACTTCCTCCCGCAGGGGAGCTCGGAGCGTCGCGTGACGATCCGTGCGGTGCAGCTGCGCCAGTGATCGCCGCACGACCCGCTCGGCCGGCACGACTCGTCGTCGCCGCCGCGGTCGCCGCCCTCGTGGCGGCGCCTGCGGCGGCGCAGTCGCGTCAGGTCGAGGGGACGGTGCGCGACGAGGGCGGGCGCGGGATTCCCGCGGCCGAGGTGGTGGCCGGGGCGGCGCGCGTCCGCACCGACGACGCGGGACGCTTCCGCCTCCGCGTCGACGACACCGTGCGCACGGTGCGCGTCCGGCACCCCGGCTACCGCTACGTCGACGTCGCCGTCGACGCGCTCGCTCGCGCCGTCGTGCTCCGCGCGGTGCCGCGCGCGCTCGACGCGGTCGTCGTCACCGCTTCGCGCCGCGAGCAGCGGCTCAAGGACGCCGTCGTCCCGATCGAGCTCGTCTCGCGCGCCGAGATCGAGCGCACCGGCGCCCCCGACGTCGCGGCGGTGCTCGTCGAGCAGGTCGGCATCCAGCTCGAGGGCGGCACGCCCACCGGCGCCGGCGTGCAGCTCCAGGGCTTCGGGGCGCAGCGCGTGCTGGTGCTGGTGGACGGGCAGCCGCTCGTGGGGCGCATCAACGGCAACCTCGACGCCTCGCGCATCCCGGCGAGCATGGTCGAGCGCATCGAGGTGGTGAAGGGGCCGCAGTCGACGCTCTACGGCTCCGACGCGATCGGCGGCGTGATCAACGTCATCACGCGTCGCCCGGCCGGCGGCCGCACCGAGCTCCAACTGCAGGCGATCGGCGGGCAGCTCGGGCGCGCCGAGGCCAGCGGCACGCTCCTGCGTGGCACGCCGCGCACCGATCTCTCGCTCGACGTCGGGGCGCGCACGCAGGACCTCGCCCCCGGCTTCGCCGACGTCGCCGACGCCTACGCGCGCCGCGCGCACGTCGCGCCGACGCTTCGCTGGCGCGCCGACAGCACGTGGACGCTCGAGACGGGCGGCATGTTCGTGAGCGAGGCGCAGCGCTACCGCACGGGGCTCGACTTCCGCTTCGCCGACCGCACGCAGCTCGCGTGGCGCGCCGCCGCGGCGTGGCAGAAGGGAGCGCACCGCGTCCAGCCGCTGCTCTACGTCACGCGCTTCGACCACCTCGCGCGCTCCTCGCCCGGCGCCGCGCCGCTCGACGGCGCGGGCGACCGCGACCGGCAGGACCTGGCGGAGTTCGAGCTCACCTACGCGGGAAAGGTCGCCGGCGCGCAGGTCGACGCGGGGCTCGAGGCGCGGCGCGAGGGGATCCGCGCCGACCGCGTCCCCGGCGGCGACCGCGCGCTCTACCGCATCGAGCCGTACGCGCAGGCGACGCTCGTGCGCGGCCCGGTCTCGATCACCCCCGGCACGCGCGTGACGATCGACGAGCTGTGGGGGACCGCGGTGACGCCGCGCCTCGCGATGCTCTGGCGCCCGCACGCCCCGCTCGCGCTCCGGCTCACGGCCGGGCGCGGCTTCCGTGCCCCGGACTTCAAGGAGCTCTTCCTCGAGTTCGTGAACACGCAGGTCGGCTACGCGGTCATCGGCAACCCGTCGCTCCGCCCCGAGTACAGCACGAGCGTCGCCGCCGACGTCGAGTGGGTGCGCGACGCGTGGACGGCGCGCGTCAACGTCTTCGACAACCGCTTCCGCGACTTCATCGAGTACCGGCAGAACGACGACGGGCTCTTCCAGCTGCAGAACGTCGGGCGCGGCACGACGCGCGGCGTCGAGACCGAGGTGACGCTCCTCGTCGGCGCCGCCCGGCTCGAGGCGGGCTACGCCTTCCTCCGCACGCGCGACGAGGCGACCGGACGCGCGCTCCTCGGCCGCCCGCGCCACTCCGGGCGGCTCGGGCTGAGCGGCCCGCTGCACGATCGCCTGCGCGGCTCGCTGACCGTCCTGTACACCGGGAGCACCCCGGTCGCCCTCGGGCCCACGGGACTGATCGCCGGCTTCCAGCCCGTCTTCATCCGCGCCGACGCGCGCCTCGTCGCGCGCGTGCGCACCGGCATCGACATGATCCTCGGCGTCGACAACCTCCTCGATCGCCGCCTGGGCCCGGGGTGGCCGGGGTTCACGGGGCGGCTCGTCTACCTCGGCGCCTCGTGGCGGCGGCCGTGAGCCGACGCCGGACCGCGTAGCCGCACGGCGACCCGCGCCGCGCCGCGCTCACTGCACGATGCGCGGATCCACGCGCGAGACGTCGGCGCGGCCGATCGTGTTGACGTCGGTGCCGAACCAGAGCGTGCGGCGCGTCGCGTCCCACGTCATGTGGCGGATCGTGCCGCCGCTCGCGACCGGGGTCATGCCGAAGAAGCGCTGCGTCGCCGGGTCGAAGCCGACGAAGCGGTTGGGCTGCCGCCCCGTCTCGACGAACCAGAGCCGGTCGCGGTCGTCCGTCGCCATCGCGTACGGCAGCGACTGCGCCCCGCCCGGCATCGCGAACTCGCGCACGCTCCCGTCGCGCGGGTCGTGCACGCCGAGGAAGCCGCGCGCGTAGTCGACGTACCAGACGCGCCCGTCCTTCGTGAGCGCGATCCGCCGGCCGCGGGCGCGCGCGTCGGGGAGCGTCACGGTGCGCAGCGTCATGGTGCGCGGGTCGATCGTGCCGAGGGCGTTCGTGCCGAAGAGGTTGAACCACGGCTGCCCATTCGCGGCGATCACGATCCCGTAGGGGCGCGAGCGCTCCACGGGGCTCTTCCAGAGCCGGATCTTCCCCGTGGCGATGTCGAGCACGCCCACGTGGTTCGAGAACTGCGCGGTGAACCAGAGCTTCCCCCGGCCGTCGAGCACCAGCGTGTGCGGATCCCTCACGGCGCTGTCCGGCATCACGAAGCGCGTGATCGCCCCCGTGCGCCCGTCGATGCGGCCGATCATCCCGTTGCGGTTCCCCGCGTACCACGCGTCGCCCTTCGCGTCGACGATCACGTTGTGCGGATGCGTCCCGCTGTCGATCGCGAAGCGCTCGAACGTCCCCGACGCCGGATCGAGCCGCGCGACGTAGTTCCCCTCCTGCCCCACGAACCAGACCCGCCCGTCCGGCGCCACCATCGGATCCCGCGGCCGCGCCTTCTCGCCGTACGGCACCGTCCACTCGCGGATCGGCACCAGCGTGTCCCCCGCCGCCCGCTGCGCCCCCAGCGGCCCCGCCGCCACGAGCATCATCGCCATCGCCACACGCCGCATCGCACCCTCCCCGAAGCAAGCCCGTCGCCCATCTCCCGCGCGCCCTCCCCCTACGCACCCACCACACCCCCCGCTGTCACGCCGAGCCCCCCTCCCCCTCCCAGCCCGAACCCCACCCCCACCGGCGCTCGAGATCACGCCCCGCGGTGACCGCGCACCGCCGCCGACGCACGCACGCAGGCCACCCACGCTCCCGCACGCCCTGCCGCCACCGACGCACGAAGGGGCCCGCGCACCGCGCCGGCCCCCCCCGCACCGCACTCACCCCCACACCCCCGCACGCCCGAGGCGGGCCGCCGCGGTCCCCGGGCCGCGACTCCGTGCGCCGCGGCGAGCGCGCAGCGCGAGCCGCGCGCACGCGGAGCGGCCCGGGGATCGCGGCGGCCCGCCGCCCGCACCGACAGACGAACGACGGACGACGGACTACTGGTACTGGATGTACGCCGGCCGCGGCCACAACCGGAGCACCTCGCCCGGCCGCATGAGCGGCTGCCCCGCCTTGGTGTCGTTGTGGTAGAAGAGCTTGAACCCCGTGTACTGCACCGGCTCCGACTGCACGTACGCCCGGAACGTCGAGATCTTGAGCGCCGGCCGCCCCCAGCCGTCCATTTGCATGACGACCTGCACCGCCGGATCGAGCCGGATGTCGCGGTACCCCGTCACCATCCCCCGCGTGAACCGGTGCACGATCAGCACCTTCGGCGGGAGCTTCTTCTCCCGCACGATCTGCGACAGGAAGTCGATCGCGTAGTTCACGTCGGCCGCGTTGAACGTCCCGATCTTCTTCCCCGGCGGCGTCCCGTCCTTCATGCTGAACTCGGGATCGATCCCGAGGTGGACGTGCGGCTGCTCGAGGATCCAGCGCATCCGCGGCAGCTCCTCGCGCAGCGTGCTCAGCCCCACCTGCACGTCGACGAAGTAGAGCCACCCCTTCTTCCGCGCCCAGCCGTCGACCCGCGCGATCAGCGAGTCGTTCATCTTCATGCGCCACTTCCCGTCGCGCCCCGCGCTCCCCTGCGCGACCGTCGCGACGAGGTGCAGCGCCGGCCTGACCGTCGTCGTCGGGTCGGCCGCCTGCCACTCGGCGGCCACCTTCTCGAGGCGCGCCATCATCTCGTCGGGCGCGATCTCGCCGAGGATCCCCATCCGCTTCGAGAGCGGATTGCCGTAGTAGGCGATGATCCGGTGCTGCGGCAGCAGCGCCCCCGGCAGCGACGGCGGGTGCGCGACCGGCCACCCCTTCACGCGCGCCGAGTCGTTGTCGAGCGAGGCGATGGCCGCGCTGTCGGGGGCGGCGCGCCCCTTGAGCACGGGCGGGCGCGGCGGGCGGCGCTTCGGCGTGCTGTCCGCTGCGGCGCCCGAGTCGCCGCGCGTCGCCGCGCCGGCGAGCGAATCGCGCCGGAGCGAGTCGGCGCGCAGCGAGTCCGTGCGCGCCGAGTCGGTGCGGCGCGCCGTGTCGCCGCCCGCCGTGGCGACGGCCCCGTTGGCCGTGCGCGTCGTCGTCGTGTCGCCGGCCGGCGCCTCGCCGCCGGCGGCGGCGCAGGCGGCGAGCGTCGTCGCGATCGTGAGGAGCCCGAGCCCGCGCCCCGTCGCGCGGCTGCCCGTCGAGAGTGTGGAGAGGGTGCGCACGCGGGCAAGGTAATCACCCGCCGATGCGTCACCTCGCGAGCGACTCGTGCTGCACGCCGCGCGGTGGCGGCCCGGCGGCCTCGAGCGCCATCGACTCCGCGTCGGTGAAGAGCCGCGAGCGCGTGAGGAAGCGCACCCCCTCCGGCGCCTCGAGCGAGAACCCCGCGCCACGTCCCGGGACGACGTCGATCGTCAGGTGCGTGTGCGCCCAGTACGCGAACTGCTGCCCGCCGATGTACACCGGCGCGCCCGCGACGCGCCCGAGGAAGACGTCGTGCACCCCGATCGCGAAGTCGCCCTGCCGGTAGCACATCGGCGCGCTGCCGTCGCAGCACCCACCGCTCTGGTGGAAGAGCACCGGCCCGTGCTCCGCCACCAACCGCCCGATCCAGTCGGCCGCAGCGGGCGTGCACGCCACCCGCGCGGGCACCCATCCCTGCCCCATGTCGTCCTCCATCGCGTTCGACCCCGCATGTCCCGGATCCGCACGTCGCGGATTCGCGCACCGCGCAGCGCGCACCGCGAACCGCGTCAACACGGAGGCACGGAGGACGGCCGGAGAACGGAGGACCGAAGAGAGCCGGGCGTGCAGAACCGCGAAACGCAAAGGACGCAAAGGAAACAAAGAAAGAGAGCAAGTTCTTTCGGTTACCTTCGCGTCCTTTGCGTTTCGCGGTTCGGCAGGTCCCTCCGTTCTCCGGCCGTTCTCCGTGCCTCCGTGTTGACGCGGTTCGCGGTGCGCGGTGCGCGGTGCGCGGTTCGCAGAACGTGGTACATGGTCCGTGCCGCGCCGCGCGCACCGGTACCGACCGGTGCGCGCGGCGTTCGCGGGCGCCAAGCTCAGAAGAAGCCCATCGCCTTCGGGCTGTACGACACGAGCACGTTCTTCACCTGCTGGTAGTGGTCGAGCATGCGCAGGTGCGTCTCGCGCCCGATCCCGGACTGCTTGTAGCCGCCGAAGGTCGCGTGCGCGGGATAGAGGTGGTAGCAGTTCGTCCAGACGCGCCCCGCCTGGATCCCGCGGCCGAAGCGGTAGGCGCGGTTCATGTCGCGCGTCCAGACGCCGGCGCCGAGGCCGTAGAGCGTGTCGTTGGCGATCGCGAGCGCCTCGTCGTCGGTGCTGAACTTCGCCACCGAGACCACCGGGCCGAAGATCTCCTCCTGGAAGACGCGCATCGTGTTCGTCCCCTCGAAGATCGTCGGCTGCACGTAGTAGCCGTCCTTCAGCTCGCCCTCGAGGACGTTCCGCCCCCCGCCGCAGCGGACCTTCGCCCCCTCCTTCACCCCGATGTCGATGTAGCCGAGGATCTTCTCGAGCTGGTCGTTCGACGCCTGCGCGCCGACCATCGTCGTCGGGTCGAGCGGGTGCCCGAGCGTCATCGCGCGCACCCGCGCCTCGGCCCGCTCCATGAAGCGGTCGTAGATGCTCTCGTGCACCAGCGCGCGGCTCGGGCAAGTGCAGACCTCGCCCTGGTTGAGCGCGAACATCGCGAACCCTTCCATCGCCTTGTCGAGGAAGTCGTCGTCCTTGTCGAAGACGTCGGCGAAGAAGATGTTCGGGCTCTTGCCCCCCAGCTCGAGCGTCACCGGGATCAGGTTCTCGCTCGCGTACTGCATGATCAGCCGCCCCGTCGTCGTCTCGCCGGTGAAGGCGATCTTCGCGATCCGGTTGCTGCTCGCCAGCGGCTTGCCGGCCTCGATGCCGAAGCCCTGCACCACGTTCACCACGCCCGGCGGGAGCAGGTCGGCGATGAGCTCCATGAACACCATCAGCGACACCGGCGTCTGCTCGGCCGGCTTCATCACCACGCAGTTCCCGGCCGCGAGCGCCGGCGCCAGCTTCCACGCGCTCATCAGCAGCGGGAAGTTCCACGGGATGATCTGCCCCACCACGCCGAGCGGCTCGTGGTAGTGGTAGGCGACCGTGTCGTCGTCGAGCTGCGCGATCGACCCCTCCTGCGCGCGCAGCACCCCGGCGAAGTAGCGGTAGTGGTCGACCACCAGCGGGAGGTCGGCGGCCATCGTCTCGCGGATCGGCTTGCCGTTGTCGATCGTCTCGATGACGGCGATCGCCTCGAGGTTCTGCTCGACGCGGTCGGCAATCTTGTTGAGGATGTTCGCGCGCACCGTCGGCGACGTCTTCCCCCACGTCGCGAACGCCCGGTGCGCCGCGTCGAGCGCCCGCTCGACGTCCTCGCTCGTCGAGCGCGCGACGTCGCAGAGGTGCTGGCCGGTGATCGGGCTCGGGTTGCTGAAGTACCGCCCGCGCACCGGCGGGGCGTACTCGCCGTCGATCCAGTTGTCGTACGTGGCGCGGATCGGGATCGTCATGCGCAGCCGGTTGGCGGCGGCGGGGACGGTGGCGATCGCGTCGCGGGTGAGCGTGGCGGACATCGGGCCTCCTGCACGGTCGAGGGCGAATGGCGCCGCGACGGGCGCCGGTGGTGCCCCGGGCAGGGGCACGGGGCGTGCCCGATGCCGGGCGGCCGTGCGCAGTCGGCGAAGCTGCACGCCCGCAACGACTTCGCCCGGTCGCGCCGGCCACGCGGCGTGTCCCGCTTCCCGGTTACCTGACGCGACAGGTGTCGCGCGACGCGCCGCGTGTCGCGGGAATCCCCGATTGCCGGGACACCGCGCGACGCCGGAATTCGCCCGCATGCCCGCCGAGTACCGCGCCGAAGGCGCCGCCCAGCACGCCATCGCCCGCGCCCGCGACGCCGTCCGCCGCGGTGACGGCGAGGGGCTGCGCACCACGCCGCCCGTGCGCGACGCCGTCCTCGCCTCGTGGCTCCGCAGCCGGCGTCACGGCATCGCCCCCGCGCTCCCCGTCGCCCCCGTCGTCCTCGACGGCGACGCGCTGCGCGCCGCGCAGCACGAGGCCGAGTGGCTCGCCGCCGCGCACGAGGCGGTCGCGCACCGCTCCGCCGGCTTCGACTACGACGGCCACGTCGTCGCGCTCCTCGACGCCGACGGCCGCTTCCTCGCCGGCGACGGCGACCGCCACGCGCTCGACGCGCTCGCCGGGATCAACTTCCGCCCCGGCGCCCTCTGGACCGAGGCCGCCGTCGGCACGAACGGCCCCGGCACCGCGCTCGCCGCGGGCGAGGCGGTGCACATCGTCGGCACCGAGCACTTCTGCGAGGCGTGGCAGCCGTGGCACTGTGCCGCCGTCCCGCTGCGCGATCCCGTCGACGGCGCGATCGTCGGCGTCGTCGACGTCTCGGGCGCCGCCGCGCGCGCCGGCGCGCACGTCCTCCAGCTCGCGCGCGTCCTCGCCGTCGCCGTCGAGCAGGCGCTCGGCCACCTCGACGCGATCCGTCGCGTCCACCTCCTCGAGTGCCTCGGCGAGCGCGCCGCGCGCCGCCCGCACGACCCGCTCGTCGTCGTCGACCGCCGCGGCCGCGTCGTCGGCGCGACGCGCCAGGTGCCGCGCGCCCTGCAGCGCGAGGGGGCGCGCGGCCATGCCCTCGCCGCCGCGCTCGCGCGCGTCGCCCCGGTCGCCGCTCCCGGCGAGCGCGTCGTCCGCCTCCCGATCGCCGACGACGTGGAGCTCGAGGCGCTCGCGCGCCCCGTCGTGCGGCACGGTCGCACCATCGGCAGCGAGCTGCAGCTCGTCGCCGCCGACGCGGGGCGTGCCGGGAGCGCGGGCGCGCTCGCGACGACGCGCACGGCGGACGACGAGCGCGCGCCGCGCGACGACGAGCGCATCGAGGCGCGCACCGCCCCACGTCCCGCACCGCCCGCCGACGCCCCCGCCCCCGCGCTCGCGCCACGCGACGTCGGGCGGCTCGTCCCGCCCGCCGCGAGCGCGCGCCCGATGGCGGCGCTCCTCCACCCGCCCGCGCCGCGCGACGCGCGCGACGCGACCGCGCTCCGCATCTCCGGCGAGCATGCGCGCCCCGCGCGCGGCGAGTCGTCGCGCGCCGACGCCCCGCGCCCGACGCGCTTCACCTTCGAGCACGTCGTCGGCACCTCCCCGGCGCTCCGCGAGGCGCTCCGCGTCGCCCGCGCCGCCGCGCGCAACGCGCTCCCCGTCCTCCTCCTCGGCGAGTCGGGGACCGGCAAGGAGGTCGTCGCGCAGGCGATCCACGCCGGGTCGCCGCGCGCCCCCCGCCCGTTCGTCGCCGTCAACTGCGCCGCGATCCCGCGCGAGCTCCTCGAGGCGGAGCTCTTCGGCTACGTCGGCGGCGCCTTCAGCGGGGCGCGCCGCGACGGCGCGACGGGGAAGTTCGAGGCGGCGCGCGGCGGGACGATCTTCCTCGACGAGATCGGCGAGCTCACCCCCGCCGCGCAGGCCGCGCTGCTGCGCGTGCTCCAGGAGGGCGAGATCACCCGTGTCGGCGCCAACACCACCACGCGCCTCGACGTGCGCGTGATCGCCGCGACGAACCGCGACCCTCAGCAGGCGATGCACGCGGGGCTGCTGCGCGAGGATCTCTTCTACCGGCTCAACGTCCTCGCGATCGAGCTCCCCCCGCTCCGCGAGCGCCACGACGACCTGCACGCGCTCGTCCCCGCCTTCCTCGACGATGCGGCGCGCGAGCTCGGCGTCCCCGTGATGTCGATCAGCCGCGAGGCGATGCTCGTCCTCGAGCGCTGGCCGTGGCCCGGCAACGTGCGCGAGTGCAAGAACCTCGTGCGCCGGCTCGTCGCCCTCGCGACGTCGCCGCTCATCGACACGCACGACCTCCCCGCCGCGATGCGCGCCGTCGCCGTCGGCGCCCCCCCGTCGCGCGGCGCCGACGCGCCCGCACCGACGGCGGCACCCACCCACGCACGCCCCCTCGCCTGGCGCCCCGCCCCCGCGCTCGCCGACGACGCCCGCGACGCGCTCCTCGCCGCCATCGCGCAGGCCCCCACCATGCGCGACGCCGCGCGCCTCCTCGGCATCACGCGATCCACGCTCTACCGCCGCCTCGAGGCCCTCGGCCTCAAGCCCGGCCGCGGCGTCCGCTGAGTCTCCGCTCGCTTCGTCGTCGGTTCGCGTGTACGGTCGGCATCGTCGAACCGCTCGGAACTGCGAGGGGACGGCAGGAACTGCAGGGGAACGGCAGGGAACGGCAGACGTGGGTTGGGCATCCGCGTGCGGCAGCTCTCATCCGCACCGTTCCAAAGAAATCAATGAGGAGTGGACGCCGCTGCGACGGCCGCTCGTCGCACGGATGCGCACTTGCATCCGTCGTTTTCTGCCTTCCCTCCCGTTCCCTGCAGTTCCTGCAGTTCCTGCAGTTCCTGCAGTTCCTGCCGTCCCCTGGCAGTTCCGAGCGGTTCAGCGATGCCGACGATGCACGCCACCGGAACGAACGCGCACGAAGCGAGGCGAACGGACTAGAGCCCGATCGCCTCGAGCCACGCCGCGCGCACGAGCGACGCCCCGCGCGCGCCGGGTTCGTAGGGCGAGCGGCGCCAGAACCAGCGCTCGCCCTCGGGGGCCGAGAGCCCGTGCCCCTGCAACGCCGCGTGCACCTCGGCCACGTGCGTGCGCGGGTGCGCCGGCGCGAGCGCGCGGAGCGCGGCGTTGAAGGCGAGGAGGACGTCGGGCGGCACCGGGATGCCGTCCTTCGGGTCGGGGAAGCGCCCCACGCCGTCGGTCGGGTCGGGGAGCGTCGTGAGGACGAGCGTGAGCGCGGCGAAGCGCTCGTGCAGGAGCGACGCGATCGCGCCGATCCCCGCCGCCGTGTCGAGCGCGATCGCCTCGAGGCGCGCGGCGCCCGGCCGGCTCGTCATCGCGCTCTGCAGGTCGATCCCGCCGGCCGTGAGGACGCAGAGCGTCGGCACGTCGTCGCCGTCGAGGGCGAGCACCTGCGCGTCGAAGACGTCGCCGAGCGTCGCGCCGTCCTGGTGGCGCACGACGCGCTCGGTCGTGCCGGCGCGCGTGCGCAGGTCGCGCCCCGTGAAGTCGGGCCAGAGCGCGTCGTCGTTGCCGAAGAGCAGCGACGCCGCGCCGACCGGGGCGAGGTCGCCCGCGCCGGCGTCGCGCTCGAGCGCCACCGCGACGTCGCCGCGCTTCAGGTCGAGCGAGGGGGCGAGGTCGCCCCCGAGCCCGTCGCCGAGCGCGAGGAGCCGCGCGAAGCGCGCCACGGCGCTCAGGCCAGCCGTGCCGGGTCGATGCCGCGCGTGCGGAAGATGCGCGCGACGGCCTCGCCGATCTTGTTGTTCGGCGTGCTCGCGCCGGCGGTGATCCCGACGCGCACCGCGCCCACCGGCGGGAGCCACCCGGTGCGCACGTCCTCGCCCCCGTGCGGGCCGATCGGGCGGAAGCGCACCGTCCCCGTGTCGGGGTCGATCGCCTCGGCGTCCTCGACGTGGAACGTCGGCACCTTCTCGGCGCAGAGCGCGGCGAGCGAGATCGTGTTGCTCGAGTTGTAGCCGCCGACGACGAGCATCACGTCGAGCGGCTCGGCGAGGAGCGCGTTGACCGCGTCCTGCCGGTCCTGCGTCGCGCTGCAGATCGTGTCGAAGGTGCGGAAGTGCGTCGCGCGGTACCCGTCGCCGTGCGCGCGCGCCATCGCCAGCCCGACCTCCTCGCCGATCGCGAGCGACTCGCGGGCGAGCATCGTCGTCTGGTTGGCGACGCCGACGCGCGCGAGGTGGAGCGCCGGGTCGAAGCCGGGCGAGGCGCGGTCGGCGAACTTCGCGAGGAACGACGCGCGGTCCCACGCCCCCTCGATGAAGTCGCAGACGAGGCGCGCCTCGGCCATGTCGCGCACCACGAGGTAGTGCGCCCCCGGGTACTTCGACACCTGGCTCGCCGTCGCGCGCGTCTCCTCGTGGTAGTGCTTGCCGTGGATGAGCGAGGTGAAGCCGTCGCGCGCGTAGCTCTCGACGCGCTTCCAGACGTTGAGCACCGAGCCGCACGTCGTGTCGACCATGATGCAGCCGAGGGCGCGGAGCGTCTCGAAGTCGTGGATCGTCACGCCGAAGGCCGGGAGGATCACCACGTCCTCGGGGCGGACGATCGAGTAGTCGAAGCCGCCGGCGTCGTTCGGCTGCAGGAAGGTGATCCCCATCTCCCGCAGCTTCGCGTTGACGTGCGGGTTGTGGATGATCTCGCCGGCGAGGAAGACGCGACGGTCGGGGAACTTGGCGCGCGTCTGGTAGGCGTACTCGACCGCGCGCTCGACGCCGTAGCAGAAGCCGAACTCGCGCGCGAGGCGGACGGTCACGCCCTCGGCGGCGAGGGTATAGTCGCGGGCGCGGAGCAGGTCGACGAGGCTCCCGGAGTAGTCCCCGGTGAGCGTCTCCTGCACCTCGGCCTTGAGGCCGAAGCCCTTGCGGTAGTAGGTCGTCGCGTCGTCGGTCGGCATGATGCAAGCTAACGGTGGCCGGGAGCGCTTCGTGCCGCGGGACGGGCCCGGGCCGTCACGGCGCGTCGTCGAAGAAGCGCGCGCCGAGCCACGGGACGAGCGCGTAGGCGACGAGCACCTCGTAGGCCGCCTGCCGGTCGACCAGCCCCGCCGTCAGGTGCCCCACGGCGCCGGCGCCGTGCTTCGTCCCGGTCGTCCCGACGAGCGCGTCCATCGCCGGGCCCAGCTCCTCGCCCGCCTCGAGGCGCGCCACGACCGCCGGGGGGAGGGGCATCGCGAGCGAGCCGCCGGTGCCCGTGCGCCCGTCGGCCCCGACGGCGACGGCCCAGGCGCAGCTCCGGACCGAGCCGCCCGGCTCGCGCACCACGCCCCCCTCGAGGCCGACCGCGAGCTCCGCGCCGGTCGCCGCGAGCGCCGCCCGGGCCCGGGCCTCCGCGCCGCGGCGCGTCTCGTCGTCGCCCCACGGCTGGTCGGCGACGCCGGAGGCGACCGCGACCCCCGTGACCGTCGCCGTGGGGGCGCAGCGCGCGAGCACCGCACGGACGGCGGCGACCTTCACGGGGTTGGTCGAGCCGACCGCGACGCGGGCGGCGGGGATTAGGACCGGAAGCGCGGAAGTCATGGACACGCCGCGGAAACGTATTGGACCGGTCTCGCCTTGTACCGGGGAACACCCCACGTCCCGTGAGCCGCGGGCCGGCTTGCGGGATCGCCCCCCGGAGGTAACGTCGCCATGACCGTCGCTGTCCGCGCCTCCCGCTCCGAAGGTGCCGTGCTCATTCCCGATCGGCAGTCGTTCGTCTTCGTCGGCGATCGCCTCTGGCTCGACTTCGTCAACACCGACGACGTCGAGCTCGGCGTGCGCCGCGACGCGCTGCGCGACTTCACGACGATGCTCGACTGGCTCGTCGCCGCCGGGGTGATCGACCTCGACCGACGCGCCGCGGTGATGCGCCGCGCCGAGCAGCAGCCGGCCGGCGCGACCGCCGCCCTCCTCGACGCGCGTCGCGTGCGCGGGGCGCTCCGCGCGCTGGCCGAGCGCGGCCTCGGCAACGTCGACGTCCGCACCGAGGCGGTCAACGAGATCAACCGCGTCCTCGGCCGCTCGGCCGGCACGCGCCGCCTCGAGCCGCTCGGCGACGGCCAGTACACGCGCAGCTTCGTCGCCGGCGGCGACGCCTTCGCCGCGCTCATGATCCCCGTCGTCGACGACGCGGCCGACGCGCTCATCGGCGGCGAGCTCGCCCGGGTGCGGCGCTGCAGCGACCCGCGCTGCCGGCGCGTCTTCCTCGACGGCACCAAGAACGGCCGCCGTCGCTGGTGCGACATGGCCACCTGCGGCAACCGCGCCAAGGCCGCCCGCCACCGCGCCCGCGAGAACCCGCTCCGCCCCGGCCGCAAGTACGGCCAGCCCGCCCCCATCGCCGCGGTGCCGAGCGCGCAGTCCTGAGCCGCTCCCATCTCGCGACACGACGCCCGGGGATCCGCACGGATCCTCGGGCGTCGTCGTTTCCGGCCGGCCTCGCTGAACCGCGTCGACACGGAGACGCGGAGGACACCGGAGACGCGGGGATCTCGAACGAACAACGAAACGCAAAGGACGCGAAGGAAAACCGAGGAAGAGCATGCATTCATCGCTCTTCTTGCCGTCACCTTTGCGCCCTTCGCGTTTCGCCGTTCGTGCAGGAGTTCCCGCGTCTCCGGCCGTCCTCCGCGCCTCCGTGTCGACGCGGTTCAGCGATGCCGACCGGGCACGAACGCGGAGGAAACGCACACCGGGGCGCCCCTCGCGACGAGGAGCGCCCCGGTGCGGCGACGGGAGCGCGGGCGACTCAGGCCGCGACGCCGCGTGCGACGGCGGGCTTCACGTAGCCCATCTCCTCGGCGTAGCCGGCGAGCTTCTTCTGCAGGATGCGGCGGCCGCGGAAGAGGCGCGACTTCACCGTCCCCTCGGGGACGCCGAGGATGTGCGCGATCTCGGCGTAGCGCAGCTCGTGGATGTCGCTGAGCACGACGGCCGTGCGGTACTCGTCCGGGAGCCCGTCGATCGCGCGCGTCACCTCGGCATCGAGGAACGAGTCGAAGAAGCGCCCCTCGGGGTTCGGCTCGCCCACGGCCTCGAACGGGCCCCAGCCGTCGTGATCCTCGGCCGGCTGCACCTCGCGCGCGTCGATGCGGCGCTTCCGGCTCACGAAGACGTGGTAGAGGATCGTGAAGAGCCAGGCGCGGATGTTCGTGCCGAGGTGGTACTGCTCCCACCGCTCGAAGGCGCGCAGGATCGTGTCGGAGACGAGATCCTCCGCGTCGTCGCGCGAGCGCGAGAGCTTGAGCGCGAACGAGTAGAGCGCGTCGAGATGCACGAGCGCCTCCGCCTCGAACCGCGCGCGACGCTCCGCGGGCGTCGCCGTGATCGTCGTCGTCGTGCCGTCCTGCCGTGCCGTTGCGATGGCCATTCCCTGCTCCGCGCTGGTGTCCGGTGCCGTCGAGCGTCCCGTCCTCATCCCCGCATCCCGTCCGTGCCCGTGCGCCCCCGACCCCTGCCGGCGACGACCGTCTGCTACGCGGCCTGGGCCTGCGCCACCGACTCGCGCAGGTGCATGCCGATGAACCGCTTCAGGTCCGCCGCGATGCCCTCGAGGACCGAGATGTCGCGCTTGACCCGCGACATCAGCAGCGCCCCCTCGAGCGTCGCGATGATGAACCGCGAGAGCCGCCCCGCATCCACGTCCTCGACGAGGTGCGGCCGCGCCTCCCACAGCAGCGACTGGATCTGGTTCGCCCAGCGCTCGAAGACGAGCGCGATGCGCTGGCGGAAGCCCTCGTGCGCGTCGGCCAGCTCGGCCGCCAGCGCCCCGAACGGCGAGCCCCCCTGGCACCCGCGCTCGGCCTGCGCCGCGACGAGCGAGTCGATGAAGAGGTGCAGCCGCTCCAGCGGGTCGATCATCGGCTCGCGCAGGATCGCGAGCCCGCGCTCGGCGAACCGCTCGAACTGCCGGTCGAGCACCTCGAAGCCCAGCTCTTCCTTGCTCCGGAAGTAGTGGTAGAAGTGGCTCTTCCCGCTCAGCCCGCTCTCGCGGATGACGTCCTCCACCGAGGTGGAGGCGAAGCCCTGCCGGGAGATGAGCTGCGCGGCGGCATCGAGGATCTGCGTTCGGCGCGTGTTCATGCCCCAACGTTAGGACCGATCGGTCCAAACGTCAAGGGCTCCCCCCAGACAAGATCCAATCGCTTGTCAATCAACGACTTCCATCTTTCGACCCCGTCCCGCACCGGAGAAGCTACCCCCGGAACGGGCGGCCGCTAGTACCATCAGGTCATAATCGAGGTTCCGGGCGTGCGCGTGGGGCGATACCCTACACTCGTAACCGGCGATTGTCCACGCCGATCGGGGCGCCAGCGCTGCAGGCGGGGGCCACGCCGCAGTTCGCGAGACCCCACCCGGCGGTACCGGCGATGTCGCACGGACACGGACGTCGACGACGCCGCGCGTGACGGCGTGTGCGCTCAGCGCCCCTTGCGACCGCGCCGCTTAGGCGGGATGACGGCCTTGCGCGCCTTCCCCTGCTGCCACTGCTCGCGCTTCCACTCGCGCGGGTCGCGGCGGCGGCCGTGGCGCTGGCCGAGGGCCTCGAGCTCCTCGTCGGTGTACGGCGCGTCGAGCGCGTCTTGCAGGGCGTCGAGCGTGTCGGCGCGCGCCGCGCCGCGCTGGCCGCGCGGCACCACGAAGCGCACCGGGCGGTCGAGCGCCGGGAGCTCCTCCGTCACGAGCGAGCGCGCGAGCTTCTCGGGGAGCCGGAGCCGCGCCACCCCCGTCGTCGCGCCGTCCTCGCCCTCCTCGACGTCGTACTCGATCGGCACGTCGCGCCCGCGCACCGCCGTCACCGTCGGCAGGTCGGCCACCGCCGCGCGCTCCGCGGGGGTCGTCCACTCGTCGGGTTCCATCGCGAGCTTCTCGAAGCGCAGCGCCGACACCGCCGGCACGTGCGCGATCCGCTCGCGGTACCACGCCGCCACCGCGCGCTCGTCGACGCGCCGCGTGCGCCCCCCGCTCCGCCGCCACGTCTCGCGCGCGTCGCCCACCACGAGCCGGTTGCGCGACACCGCGGGGTGGCGCATCCGCTCCTGCGCGAACGCCGTCGCCAGCGCGTCGAGCGCGATCGCGCGCTCGTCGTCGGGGAGCGACGCGAGGTCGTCGATCACCTCGACCTCGCGATCGAGCTCGAAGCCGCCGTACGTCACCCGCCACTGCCGCACGAGCTGCCCGTGCCGGCGCTCGGGATCGTAGGTCACCGGGCCGCGCTCGCGCACCGCGTGCCGGCGGATCACGTGCGGCGGGAGCTGCGTCCCCTCGATGCTCGCGCGCGGGATCCCCTGCCGGTCGGCGAAGAAGCGGAGCGTCCCCGCCACCGCCCCCCAGCTCCCGCAGACGCTCGTCTTGCTCACGCGCGCCGGCTCGCCCCACGGCGTCTCCTCGTCGAGCACGAGGTCGAACGGCTGCACCTCGGCCACCAGGTCGCGGAAGGCGGCGAGCGTCCGCTCGTCGGCGCGCGGGAGCTCGGTCGGCAGCGGGAGCCCGAGCGAGCGGTAGACGCTCGCCATCGCCAGCGCCGCGTCCTCGAGCGACTTGAGGAGCACGCCGCGCCGCTCGCACCACTCCTCGATCTCCTCGTCGAAGAGGTGCCGCGCGAGCCCGTAGACCTCGCCGATCGTCCCGTGCCGCCGGTACGCCTCGGCGTAGACGTTGTACGCCGTCAGGTGGTCGCTCCCCGGGAGGAGGAGCCCCTGCAGGTCGCGGTCCTCGCGCGTCATCCGGTGGAGCGACTCGATCCCGCTGCACACCGCGACGTACGGCACGAGCGCGTCGTCGGCGTTCACCAGCAGCTCCGCGTACGGGCGCTCGACCGGCATGCTCTCGACGGCGCGCCCGTAGTCGGTGAGGCGCCCGCCGTCGACGATCCCGCGGCTCTCGAGCGTCGCGAGCGCGCGCCGGTAGGCGACGCGGTCGAGCGGCACCGGGAGCTCGAGGTCGTCGGCGCGCACGCCGAGCGCCGCACAGGTGAGCGCCACGCGCTCGCTGTCGCCGGCGAGCTGGAACTCGGGCATCACCGGCCGCAGCGACTCGAAGGCGATCCGCCGGTCGCTGAGGATGATGACGCGCCCGTTGGCGACGCGTCCGTGCACGCGCCCCGCCATCTGCAGCAGCTCGTTCTCGCCCAGGTGCGCACGCGTGAGCACGTTGCGCCCGCGCGCGACGAGGTTCGTGAAGCGCGAGTCGTCGATGATCACCGTGTCGAGCCCCTGCACGGTGATCGCGCTCTGCCCCGCGGCGGTCATCGCGAGGAAGAAGGGCTTCGCCACCTCGCCGTCGAGGAAGGGGCGGATCGCGCGGATCGGCTCGCCCCCGTGGTAGTGCGCCGCGGCGATGCGCGGGTTGCGCCGCGCGACGCTCGCCGCCGCCTCCTCGACCATCGCGCGCGTCGGCAGGAACATCGCCACGCCGCGCCGCTCCTTGACCATCCGCTGCAGGAACTTCTCGTCGAGGAAGCCGATCGGGTCGCGCGGCGTCACGTCGACCGTCGCCTTCTTCCGCTCGTCGAAGCTGTAGACCTCGAGCACGTCGCCCGAGCCGAGGTACTGGCGGTAGAAGCTCGGGTCGACGGTCGCCGAGAGCCAGATGAAGCGGCAGCGCGCCCGCTTGCCGAGCGCGAGGCAGAGCTCGAGCTCGGCCGAGGTCTGGTGGATCTCGTCGACGACGAGCGTGTCGTGGTGGTCGATGTCGCCCGCCTGGAACCAGCGCCGCGCGATCCCGGTGGTGACGATCACGACGTTCCACGTCGGCGTCTCGGGGGTCGCCTCGCGCTCGCGGTTCACCACCCCCACGCGCAGCGGCTCGCCGAGGATCGTCTCGGCGATCTTCCGCACGGCGAGCGTCTTCCCCGTGCCGGTGCCGGCGACGATGCCGAAGCCCTCCCCGCTCGCGGCGAGCTCGCGGAGGCGGGGGCCGTGCGTCCGCTCGAGGTAGGTCTCGACGTCGAGGCCGAGCGCGATCTCGATCTGCTCGCAGGCGGCGCGCGTCGGGGCGATCACGATGACGCGTCCCCGCGCCGGTCGCGCGGCGAGGAAGGCGTCGCGGTCGGGCGGGAGGTAACGGTCGCGGGCGTCGCGCATGATCCCCGAAGATACCCCGCGCACCGCGCCCGGGTACCGCCTACCGCCGCGGCGGGCGCGTGCGCTCAGCGCGACAGCGAGCCGAGCACCCAAGGGTGGACGATGTCGCGCAGCAGCGCGCGCGGCAGCGTGCCGTAGCGCCCGTCACAGACCGAGAGCGCGTGCGGGTGCCCGTCCTGCACGACGGTGAAGCGCCCGTCGACGATCGCGTAGCCGAGCTGCTCGCTCGCCGTCGGCGCGCCGTCGTCGCCGGCGACGAAGAGCGGGCAGTCGTCCTCCGTGCCGCCCGCGCTCGCCGTGCGCCGGTCGAGGCGCGTGCGGACGAGGCGCTCGAGCGCGCCGCGCCGTCCGGGGCGCACGAGGTCGCCGCCCGTGACCCGGCGCCCCGTCGCGAGGTCGAGCATCCGGTGCGTGGTCACGTTCGACGGATGCGCGCCGCCGCAGAAGACGGAGCCGGTGATGCCGAGCGTCAGGAGGCGCGCGTCGGCGTGCACGACGGCGTAGGTGAAGCGGTTGGTGGTGTCGGGGCGAGCGGTCGTGCGCGCCCCCTCGAAGCCGCGCGACGCGAGGTCGGCGGCGCAGGCGTAGCTCGACGCGATCACGTGCCGGAGGAGCGCGTCGAGCGCCGCGTTCGCGCGCGCCATCCGTGCGGGATCGGGATGCGCGACGAGCCGCGGCACCGCCGCCCCGCTCCGCGGATCACTGCGCGTGCGCCACGCGACCGGGCCGCGACGCGTCACCGCCCCGTCGGCGAGCGGCGCCTCCGCGCGCAGCGCCTCGTACGCCTCGTGGCCGCGCCACGGGAGCCACGTGTCGCCGAGGAAGGCGCTGTCCGCGGGATCCCGTCGCGCCGCCGACGCACGCGCGACCGTCGCGAGCCGCACGGTGTCGCGCGCGCCGCGCACCGGGGCGCGCACGCCGGCGAGCCCGTCGCCCGTGCGCACGAGGCGCCAGCGCGCCACCAGCGTGACCGGGCGCTCGGGCGGCGCCGGCAGGTCGTCCTCGGTCACGAAGGCGTCGGTCTCGTCGAGGCGGAGCGTGTCGCCCTGCCAGCGGCCGTCGAGCGCGTGGTCGACGCCGATCGCGCGGTCGAACCAGCGCCCGCGGAGGCGGGGCGCGTCGGCGCCGTCGCGCCACGTCTCGAGCACGACGCGCCGCGCGCCGACCGTGCCCTGCCAGGTGCGTGGCGTCGGCGCCTGTGCGGCCGTGCTGGCGACCGGGGCGAGCGCGAGCAGGAGCGCGGCGAGGCGGGCGGCGCGGGGCATCGCGCGAAGCTACGCCGCGCCCTCAGCGACGGGCAGTCGCGCCGCGGGCACCGGGACAGGCCGCGAGGTCGACCGGCGCGACGATCGCAGGGGGCGGCGTCGCGTGCCAGTCGAGTCCCTCGAGGCGACGCTCGCCGCTCGACCACGCCACGGGCTCGTCGTTCCGCAGCAGCATCGTCGAGTAGCTCTGCCAGAAGTGTCGCTCCACCGGGATGCTCACGCCCGGCGCGATGCGGCAGAAGCGGACGACCTCCTGCATCGCGCGGAAGCCGGGCGGCAGGTGGACCCAGTCGAGCACGAGCTTGAGCGGCTCGAGCGTCTCCGTGTCGAGGAGGAGGACGCCGTCGAAGTCGGCGTCGCGCACGGTGCGATCGGCGCGGAAGGCGATGCCCGTGGCGGAGCGACCGAGCGCGGTGTCGGCGTCGGTGGCGTGACGGAAGCAGTGGTGCGCGAGGAAGACGGGCGAGGCGAGGTCGCGCACGCGCTCCCAGCGCGCCTTCACGTAGCCGAGTCCGCGCCGCTCGACGAGCCGCCCCGGGGCGTAGGCGAGCGTGTCGTCGCGCGCGTCGACGACGAACGCGCGCGCGCTGTCGGCGTGGAGGACGGCGCCGCTCGCGGCGTGGTGGCGCCCGTCGTAGCGCCACGTGGCGCGCCACGGGTGCGCCTGCGCGAGCGCCGCCTCCTGCGCCGCGTAGCTCGCGACCGCCTCGACGAGCGTCGCGATCGTGGAGTCGGCGTCGTGCGGCACGAAGCCCGGCTGGCACCGGGACGGCCCCGCGCGCACGGTGACGCGGGCGAGGCGCGTGGGGACGCGCGCGAGGCGCACCGTGGCGACGTCGGGGACCGCGAGGCGCAGGCGCGCCGGGCGGTGGCCGAGCCGGCGGACCGCGACCTGCACGCTGTCGCCGCCGGCGAGCATGAAGCGCGCGCGACCGGCGGCGTCGGTGAGCGCGCGGGCCACCGATGCGCGCTCGTCGCTCGATCGCACCTCGACGGCCGCGTTGGCGAGTGGCGCGCCGGCGCTGTCGAGCACCTGCACGACGACGCGTCCCGGGGCGGGCTGCGCCGCGACGGGTGCGCGGGTCGCCGCGACGAGGAGCAGCGCCGGGAAGAGCGCGCGAGCCCGACGCGTCACGACGTGCGTCAGAAGAGCGTGACGCCGAGCCCCGCGGCGACGCCCTGCAGCGCCGCGTCGCCGCCCGCGACGCGGAGATGGCGGAGCCGCAGCGAGAGCCCCGAGTCGAGCCGCAGCGTCCCGCCCACCGACAGGCCGAGCCGGTCGCCCACGCGGTCGACCACCGTCACCGCGTCACCGAAGCGCGTCCGCCGCTCGACCAGTCCGTACGTCACCGCGCCGTCGAGCGAGAAGGTCGCGCGCCGCCACCGCGCGACGTCGGCGGTGAGGCCGAGCGTCGGCGCGACGACCGAGACGGCGAACGACGTGTCGGCGAACGGGCCCGGGCGCGGGGCATCCGGTTCACGCATGCCGGCGCGGCGATCCATCCCCGCCACCACCAGCCCGAACTCGACGCCCACGCGCGACCGGAGCGTCAGGCGACGGCGCCCGAGCACCTCGGTCACGAAGCCGCGCCCCTCGGGCGTCGCGCCGCCGGTCCCCCACGCCCGGAGCGCGTTGATCCCCAGCCGCCACGTTGGCGACGGCGCGGGAGCGCGTTCCTGCGCGATCACGACGGAAGGGAGGAGCAGGAGCGCCGCGCCCCGTGCGGCGCTCCGCAAGCACACACGCCACATCGTCACCTCGTGCGTTCACGTGTCGTCGACGGCGGCCGACGGCCGTATGAACGGCCCCGTGAGGGCGAGGTTTCGCGCCCGTCGGTCACGACGGGCGCCGTCGCGTCAGTTGCCGATCACGCGCACGCGGGCGCCGTCGCGGTCGTACAGCTCGACGCGATCGGCGCGCCCGTCGCCGTTGCGGTCGATCCAGAGCTGCACGAGGCGTCCGTCGCCGTCGACCCACTGCACCCGGTCGGGAGTGCGCCCGCTGGCCGGCATCGTGAAGCGCGCGGCGACGGTGCGCGCGCCGAGCCAGCGGACCATGTCGGCGGGGCGCTGCCCCTCGATCCACTGCAGCGCGGCGCGCATCGACGGGAGCTCGGATGCCGCCTCGTCGTCGCGCCCGCCGCGGACCGGCAGCATCGAGGCCTCGTCGAGCGACTCGAGGCGCGCCGTCCACCCGGCGGCCGGGCTGGTCGTCGCGCCACGCCGCTCGGGGCCGAAGACGACGACCGCGTCGGCGGGCTTCGTGCGGAGCGCGGTGCGGCAGTCGGTGGGCGCGGGCTGCTGCACCGGCGGGACGTCGCGCAGCCAGACACGGCACATCCCGGGCGGCGGCCGGTAGCTCGCCGGCATGTCGGCCGGCACCGCCGACGCCTGCGCCTCGGCGCGCCCCGCCAGGAGCGCCCCGAGCGCGAGCGCGCCCACCGCATGTCGCCGACCGCCATCCATCCGCATCGCTACCCCGGACCTCCCAACGCGTTCGCCCGCGCGCGGCGGGCCTCCGGGGCCGCATCGGGCAGGGCCGGTGCCACCGCCGCGCGGCCGCAACGAAGCGGCCATCGCGATGCGGCGCAACCACTTGCCCGCGCATGCGAGCGGCTACGCCGGCGGCATCGGCGTCCCCTCCGACGGACGCACGTCCCGCGCACGGGACGCCGCGCCGGATGTTCCGTCACGTCGTCGCACGCCGACGCAATGCGTCCACCGCCCCGCGTCGTCGTACCGCACCGCCACCCGCGTCCCCGCCATCGCCGGCCGCCACACCACCACCGGGGCCGCGCGCCCGTCGTCCGTGTGCTCGTTCGTCATGCGCCCACGGTGCGCGGGCGCGGTCAGCGCGTCGTCAGCGCGCGGAGCCGGTGCGTCAGGCGAGCGTCATCATCCCTGAGCGCCGACCGGCACGGAAGCTCGGAGGACACGCAGGATCCCGAAGGGATTCACCACAGGGGTCACAGGGGACACAGGGGACAGAGGGGACACAGGTGAACCATGTGCGGTCCCTGTGTCCCCTGTGACCCCTGTGGTGAATCCCGTCGGAGTCCTGCGTGTCCTCCGAGCTTCCGTGCCGCTCCGCGCTCACGCGTCGCCGAACGAGATCCCGGTCGCGCGCGCCGTGCGCACGACGTCGTGCGTCGGGTCGACGCGCTTGTGCTCGCGCAGCGCCTCCTCGATCGGGATCGTCACGATGTGCGGCGAGTGGAGCGCGACCATGTGCCCCCAGCGCTGCTCGGCGACCGCGCGCACCGCCTCGCCGCCGAAGCGCGTCGCGAGCAGGCGATCGTACCCCGTCGGCGAGCCGCCGCGCTGCAGGTGGCCGAGGACGAGCGAGCGCGCCTCCTTCCCCGTGCGCTCCTGGATCACGCGCGCGAGCGGGCCGGCCAGGCCGCCGAGGCGCGTCGCCTGCCCCGGGAGCGAGGGGCCGAGGATGCTCACGTCGCCCCCCTTCGGCATCGCCCCCTCCGCCACGACGACGATCGAGAAGCGGCGCCCCGCGAGGTCACGCGCGCGGATCTTCTCGCAGACGATGTCGAGGTCGTACGGGATCTCGGGGATGAGCACGACGTCGGCGGTCGCCGCGACGCCGGCGTGCAGCGCGATGAACCCCGCCTCGCGCCCCATCAGCTCGATCACCATCACGCGGTCGTGGCTCTCGGCCGTCGTGTGGAGCTTGTCGATCGCCTCGATCGCGGTCTGCACCGCGGTGTCGAAGCCGAAGGTGGTGATCGTCCCCGAGACGTCGTTGTCGATCGTCTTCGGGACGCAGACGATGCGCATCCCCTTGGCGACGAGCTTCTGCGCGATCGCGAGCGAACCGTCGCCGCCGATGGTGACCATCGCGTCGATGCCGAGGGCGCGCGCGTTGGCGACGACCTCGTCGGAGCGGTCGACCTCGCGCCACCCGCCCTGCCCGTCGGCGACGGGGTAGTGGAACGGGTTGCCGCGATTGGTGGTGCGGAGGATCGTCCCGCCGAGGTGCGCGATCCCCGCGACCGCGTCGCGCGTGAGCGGCACGACCTCGTCCTCGCCGAGCAGGCCGTAGTAGCCGCGCTTGATGCCGAGGACCTCCCAGCCGCGGTTGAGCGCGGAGAGCGTGGCGGCGCGGATGACGGCGTTGAGGCCGGGGGCATCGCCGCCACCGGTGGAGAGCGCGATTCGCATGCGGGAGGACGTCGGTCGGGGGCGGACGACGGCGCCCGGGACGGCGGGGGCCGTCCGGGCGCCGGGGTGACGGGGCAAGATAGCCGGAACCGCGCGGCGCGTATCCGGCGATCGGTGCGGTTGGGGGTTGCGCCGGCTCGACGAGCGGGTCGCGTGGCGCGGTCGTCCGCGGCGTCATCGAAATCTCCGCGGGACTTTCGATGATGCCCGCACCGTTCGGCCGCAGCGCGACGCACCCGAGGGCGCCCGAGGTGCCCGATCCGGCGCCGGGCTGCATCTTCCGCCGACGCGAGCACCGGGGACAGTCCCCGCTGTCCCCGGTGCCGCCGCTCGATGACGGGACAGAGGGGACTGTCCCCCGTGCCGCCGCTCGATGACGAAGACTCCGCCGTCGCCCATGCCCATGCCGCCCTCGCTCCGTCGCCCCGTCACCAGCGTCGCCGCCCTCGCGGCCACCCTCGCCGCCACGGCCGGCGCGCAGGGGCCGGCGACGCCGCTCCCGTCGGCGACCGTGCAGGCCGTCGACCGCGCCATCGCCACCGTCACCCCGCAGGTCGTCGCCTGGCGGCGCGACATCCACCGCCACCCCGAGCTCGGCTGGCGCGAGACGCGCACCGCGAAGCTCGTCGCCGACCACCTGCGCGCCCTCGGCCTCGCCGTCGAGGAGGGCGTCGGCGTCACCGGCGTCCTCGGCGTCCTGAAGGGCGCGCGCCCCGGCCCGACGATCGCGCTCCGCGCCGACATGGACGCGCTCCCCGTCACCGAACGCACCGGGCTCCCGTTCGCGAGCGAGGCCACGACGACGGTCAACGGCCAGCAGGTCGGGGTCATGCACGCCTGCGGCCACGACACGCACACCGCCATCCTCATGGGCGTCGCCAGCGTGCTCGCGGGGATGAAGGCGCAGCTCCCCGGCACCGTCGTCTTCGTCTTCCAGCCGGCCGAGGAAGGGGGCTCGCCCCTCGACGGCAAGACCGCCAACGGCGGCGCCGCCGCGATGCTCGCCACCGGCTTCTGGGAGCGGCTGCGGATCGACGCCGTCTACGGGCTGCACTCGTGGCCCGGCCCCGTCGGCACCGTCTCGCTCCGCAGCGGCGGGCTGATGGCGTCGAGCGACAACTGGAAGGTCGTCGTCCGCGGCCGGCAGACGCACGGCGCGCTCCCGTGGGGCGGCGTCGACCCGGTCGTCGCCGGGGCGGCGATCGTCACCGAGCTGCAGAGCGTCGTCTCGCGCCGCCTCGACCTGAGCGGCGGCCCCGCGGTCCTCACCACCGGCTACTTCATCGGCGGCGTGCGCGAGAACATCATCCCCGACAGCGCGGTGATGGCCGGCACGCTCCGCACCTTCAGCCGCGAGACGCGCGCGAAGGCGCAGGCCGAGCTCCGTCGGGTGGCCGAGAAGGTGGCCGAGGCGCACGGCGCGACGGCGACGGTGACGATCGTCGAGGGGTATCCGGTGACCGTCAACGACCCGAAGTGGTTCCCGCGTGCGCACGCCGTGCTGCAGCGCGCGCTCGGCGCGACGAACGTGATCGAGAGCGCCCCCTCGATGCCGGCCGAGGACTTCTCGCGCTTCCTCGAGCGCGCGCCGGGGACCTTCTTCTTCCTTGGCGGCACGCCGACGGGGAAGGACCCCGAGGCCGCGCCGCGCAACCACTCGCCCTTCTACGACGTCGACGAGGGGGCGCTCCCCGTCGGCGTGCGCGCGCTCGCGCATCTCGCGCTCGACGCGCTCGTGCACGGCGTCCCCAGGGCAGCCGCGGGCGACCGGTGAGCGCGGCGACGGACGACACGCCGGCGCACGTGACGCCGACGCACGACACGCCGACCGGACGCGCCGACGACGACGCGCGCGCGACCCCCGCGCTCGTGATCCTCGACTGCGACGGCGTCCTGGTCGACAGCGAACGGCTGATGCAGGTCGAGTTCGCGGCGATGCTGCACGAGATCGGGCTCCCGATGTCGCCCGAGGAGACGGCGCGGACCTTCCTCGGGCGCTCGATGCCCAGCTGCCTCCGGATCATCGAGGCGCGGCTCGGCCACCCGGCCCCGCCCGACTTCCTCGACCGGCTGCAGCTACGCGCCTTCGCCGCCTTCGCCCGCGAGCTCACCGCGGTCCCCGGCGCCCCCGCGCTCCTCGACGCGCTCGACGACGCCGGCATCCCCTACTGCGTCGCGTCGAGCGGGAGCCACGAGAAGATGCGCACGACGCTCGGCCGCACCGGGCTCCTCGCCCGGCTCGAGGGGAGGCTCACCTCGTCGCTCGAGACCGCGCGCGGCAAGCCCTTCCCCGACGTCTTCCTCCTCGCCGCCACGCGCATGGGCGCCGCGCCGCACGACTGCGTCGTGATCGAGGACTCGCCCCTCGGCATCGAGGCCGCGCGCGCCGCGGGGATGCGCGCGATCGGCCTCGCGGGGTCGATGCCGGCGGACCGGCTCGCGGCCGCGGGGGCGTGGCGCACCGTGGCACACCTCGACGAGGTCGCGCCGCTGCTCGGACTCGCCACGCGCGCGGCGAGATGATGCCGCCTGCGTGATTCCGGTTACCGCGGACGCGGCGCGCGGCGGCATCGTCCGCGCGTCCCCGCCACGGAGTCATGCATGCGCCCCGGCACCACGCTCCCCGAGCTCCTCGTCACGCTCGTCCTGCTGTCGGCCCTCGGCACGCTCGCGGTGCCGGCGCTGGCGCAGCTGCGCGACCGGGTGAGCGTCCGCCTCGCCACCGCCGACGCGCAGCGCGCCCTCGCCGACGCCCGCGCCGCCGCCCTCACCGCCGCGCGCCGCACCGCCGTCCGCGTCGACGCGCCGCACGCCACGCTCGTCGTCCACGCGGGCGCCGACACCCTGCGCGTCGTCCCGCTCGCCCCCTACGGCGTCACCCTCTCCGCCACCCGCGATTCCATCGCCTTCGGCCCGCACGGCCTCGGCTGGGGCGCCGCCACCACCACCCTCACCCTCCGCCGCGGCACCGC
>ERZ1066122.471-NODE-471-length-42586-cov-11.943970_pt1 | contig 42586 bp, 26 predicted proteins | sample MGYA00382769_ERZ1066122 | MGnify/ENA primary metagenome ERZ1066122 (study PRJEB33369, sample SAMEA5778352) | biofilm metagenome | biome: Industrial cooling water; feature: Water cooling tower basin; material: Biofilm | place: United Arab Emirates | collected... | reverse complement strand
TTCATCGCGACGTCGAGATGCGCACCGACGCCGCGCGGGTCACCGAACGTTGCGGCCGTTTGCCGCACACCGTGCGCACCAACGGCAACCGGAGACTGCGCCGGCAGCACGGCGCACGCACATGACAGCAGGAGCAGGAGCGACCATCGACGCATGGTGGCAACCGGTGAAAGGTGAACTGGTCGAGCTATGGCACGCTGATGAGCGCGTAGACCAGCAGCGCCGGCGCGTCACGCGATATCCCGTGTCCCCACGCACCTGCGACGAGCACAAACAGCACGGGCTCGCGCACACCACGCAGGCGACCTAACGCCATGCCCTGGACGCTCTGCCCCGCTGCCGTGAACGGCCACGGTTCATGGGCGACGAACGCGACGGAATCCGCGGTGTGATGCACGAACCGGTACAGCGACACGCGGTCACGCGACGGGTCACCAAAGGTTGCCGACTGTCGTTTGTAGGTGCGCTCGCCGTAGCCAAGTGTGGGCAGGAACAGCACGGTGTCACCGAGGCGCACGCCACCACCAAAGAGTCGCTCTGTCGACCACACACCACGACCGTTTGCGGGTGGGAGACATACCCAACTGGCGCCGTCGGGACACGCGTACGCCGTGTCACGCGGCAGGCGTACCGAGAGCAGATCGCCGAAGTCCGGCGGCTGCAGCAGACGTCGCCAATCGCTCCCCCGCAGCGCCGCGTAGCTGATGCCACCCACCGAGCCTTGTCCCGATTCGTAGCCTCCACCGCCGATCGCGGCGAGATCACGAGACGCGTCGCCCTGCTTGATGAAACCAGAGAACTCCTGCTCCGGGAGCGGCACGTCCATGGAGCGCACCGCGCCGACGGGGCGCTGCGACGCATCGAGCGCACGCATCACGATGCGCGTCTGCGCACGTGGTGTCGTGTTGTAGAACACACGCCCGAGCGCGGCGAGTTCGAGTCCGCTGCCGCGCGGCGTCACCGCGAAGTCTCGAACGCGTTGTCCGCTTGGCAGATCGGGGAACACCGAGGCCACGCGCAGCGTGTCGTCAGGGACCAGCTGCGGCATGGCATCAATAACACTGTCACCGCCCGCCGCGACGCGCAGTCGCGTGCGATGCAGGACATCCTGCTGCAGGTGGCCGCTCGTGTAGACCGCGTCGGCCAGCCCCGACGCGTCGGGCACGATGGCCAGTCCTTCACCCGCGTAGGGGATGTCGAGCCGCCAGCCACCGAGCGGGCGCAGGCGCGTACGCGCCCACGACGCACTCGCGGCGGGTGGGTCCGGCGGGGGTTGCACCGGCGCGGCCGCGTCGTGGCAGCCGCTGAGCACGGCGAGGCACATCGACAGCAACGCGTGGGGCAGGAGGCGACGCATGCGCAATGGTACCCGGCGCGCCTCGCGCATGCCCACCACGAATCGACGAATCGTCAGGACGCGTCGCTCAATCGCCGTTCGCGTACAGTCCCGCCGCCGCGCGCGCCGATACGGTGATCCCCTTGATCATCGCCGAACTCAATCCCTGGTGCTCCATTTCGTTGAGACCGGCGATGGTACAGCCGCGAGGCGTGGTGACGCGGTCGATTTCCCGTTCGGGGTGCGCGCCCTCCTGCAGGCTCAGCGCCGCCGCGCCACGGGCCGTCTGTGCGGCGAGCAGCGCCGCGTCTTCAGGGTGGAAGCCGATCTCGATGCCGCCCTGCATCGCGGCCCGGATCACGCGCAGGAAGAAGGCCACACCGCACGCGCAGAGCGCCGTGGCCGGCACGATCATGTCCTCGGGGATCACCAGCGTTCGCCCGACGAGATCGAACAGCGCGCGTGCTTCCTCGAGCGCGCCCCCATCGCGTTCGTCCCCGGCGAGGCAGGTCATGCTCTCACCGATCACCACCGCCGTGTTCGGCATGGCGCGCACCACGTCCACCGTGGCGCCAAGTGCGCGTCGGATGTCGCTGATGCTCGCCCCCGACACGACACTGATCACGCGGTGTCGCGCGGCGTCGATGTGCGGCGCGATGTCGGCGAAGAGCGCGTCGAGCTGCTGTGGCTGCACGGCGATGATGACAAGGTCGCTCTGTCGTACCGCGTCGGCGCTGCTCGTGCCCACGGTGAAGCCATCGGCGGCAAGCGGAGCGAGCCGGTTGGCGTGACGACGTGTGATGTGCACCTGCTCGGCGGTGAAGCGGCCAGCGCGGACCCAGCCGCGTGCGAGGGCGATGCCGAGGTTGCCGCCGCCAAGGATGGCAACACGGCCTGCGGATGTCGTGGGCATGAGCGGAACCCAGGTCGAAGGAACGGAACGGGCGCGCTTCAAGATATCCCGGTCGCGCCCGCCGGCAGGTGCGTGAACGGCCAGCGCGTCGCTTGCGCGGCTCGCGTCCGCGCGAGAGGATCTAGACATGTCGTCCACGCACATCCCCCCTCGGCGGGCTCGCGCGTTGTTCGCGGTCCTGCTCGCGCTCGGCTGCGGAGAACGCACCCCACGGACCATCACCGAAGACGGCGTCCCGGTGGTGGTGCAACCGGCTCGCCACGGGAGCGCCGCGACGCACGTGCTCGAGGACCGCGTGGTGCGTGACATCGGTGGGCTCAAGGAGCGGAGCGAGGACGAGTTCGATCATGGCAACGGATTCCTCACGGGCCTCTCGCGGAGCGATGGTGGTCTCGCCGTGATCGATCAGCATCGGGTGCGACTCTTCGACAGCAGCGGCGCGCCGATCGCGGTGGTCGGTCGACAAGGCCGCGGGCCCGGGGAGTTTCTCGGCCTCACGCTGCTCTGTCGTCTGGCGGATGATCGGATCGTCGTCTTCGATCAGGCGCGTCGTGCGACCGTGATCACCGTATCCGGCGAGATCGAACAGCAGACGACCATGCCAGAGCTCGCCTTCGTGAGCGAGGGCTGTTTCGACGACGGGAGCCTGCTCGTGCAGACGTTCACGCGCAACATGTCGGCGGAGGTGTCGGAGATGCCGGCGGTGCACATGCGCGTCGATGGTTCCGTCATTGACACCCTCGGCCGTTTCCCGATGACGGGCTTTCGTGGCGTCTCACAGTACATGCGGTTGCATGTGCGTGGTCGCCATGTCTATGTGAGCGATCCGCGCAAAAGCGAAGTGCGTCGCTACACAGCCGACGGCACACTCGATCGGATGCTGCGCACGGAAGACTCGCCGCGTCGCATGCCGGAGGGCGAGGCGCAACGGTGGCTTGGGGGACCGGTGGCCGCGGCTGGTTCCGGTGCGTCGCGCGCTGAGCGCGCTCCGAGGGCGGCCGAGGTCACGTGGCCGTTCTATCGCGATCTCCACATCGATGCCTCGGGGCGCGTGTGGATTCGCGATTTTCCCGAGGATGACGAGGCGCCGGATCGCTACGCGATCTACGACAGCACGTTCGCGTTCGTGGGGCGACTCGATGTGGCGCGCGGTTCGCGCCGTGTGATCACGAATCCGCCGCCCGGTGCACCGGCAACGGCACCGGGGAGTGCCCCCGAGCTGGTGGATGCGCGGGGGGACGAGGTCGTCCTGCTCATCCGTGACGCCGACGGCGCCGCGCACTTCGTGACGCGACGTCTGCGTCCCCGCGACGACTGATCGCGTCGCGAGCTACTCCGCGCGACTGCTGCTCAGCAGCAGACTGGTCTCGCTGTTCGCGATCCCCTTGATGGTGCGAATGCGTCGGAGCGCGTCATCGAACGCGCCGAGCGTATCGGTGCCGAGTTCGGCGATGATGTCCCAGCGGCCGTTGGTGGTGTGCAGCGAGCGGACCTCCGGGTAGCCGCGCAGCGCGTCGAGCACGGCGTCCGACCGGTCACCGTCGACGGCGATCATCATCAGGGCGCGCACCCGATGTGGGTCGGCGGCGGCGGCGGTGCGCACGGTGAAGCCGAGCAGCACGCGGTCGCGGACGAGCTTGTCGATGCGGTTCTGCACGGTCCCGCGGGAGACGCCGAGGTGCGCCGCCAGCTTGGCCACGGGCATCCGGGCGTTGACGCGGAGCAGACTGATCAGGGCCTGGTCGGTGCTGTCCATGCGAGGCTCCCATCGCAGCGGTTGCACATTTCGTGAGTCACGACTGACGAAATGTACAATAAACCAGTCACTTCGGTGCAATCGTTACGCTTGTTGCTGGGCACGACCGCGCACGAGGTTGGAGCATGCCCTACGCAACCGCCTCCGATCATCCCGCGATCGCCCTGCCGTCACCACGACGTTCGAGCGCCATCGAGCCGCCCCTGAGCCGGGCCTCGCCGTGCACCGTGCACCTGCTCGGCGTTCCGCTCGACCTTGGGGCCGCCCGGCGTGGCGTCGACATGGGCCCCTCGGCGCTGCGCCTCGCCCACCTCGATGAGACGCTGCGTCGGCTCGGCCACGTCGTGCAGGACGGGGGCAACCTTGCGTCCCCCGACCGTGCGACGGTTCCGGCGGACGTCGCCGGCACGATCGCCGCGATCGCGACCGTCTGTGCCGAGCTGGCCGACCGTACTGCCGCGGCCGTTCGCGCCGACGCGCGGCCGCTGGTACTCGGCGGCGACCATTCCATTGCCGCCGGTTCGGTGGCCGGCGTCGCGCGCGCGCTGCACGAGCGTGGCGAGTCGCTCGGGCTGCTCTGGCTCGATGCGCACGCGGACATCAACACGCCCGACACGAGTCCCAGCGGCAATGTGCACGGCATGCCGGTCGCGCATCTGCTCGGACTCGGCGACGCGCGACTCGCGACGCTGGCAGGCGACGCACCGGCCGTGCGAGCGGAGCACATCGCGTACGTCGGACTGCGCGATCTCGACGCGGCGGAACAGCAGCGCATTCACGCGCTCGGCATCGCGGCGTTCACCATGCGGGACATCGATGAGCGCGGGATGCGCGCCGTGATGCAGGACGCCATCGCCATTGCGTCGCGCGGGACGGGAGGGTTTCACGTATCCCTCGATCTCGACCTGCTCGATCCGGACGAGGCACCAGGTGTGGGGACACCGGTCCGCGGTGGTGTCACGTTGCGGGAAGCGCATCTCGCCATGGAGTTGCTGCACGATACCGGCGCCATGCGTGCCATGGACATCGTCGAAGTGAATCCGATTCTCGATCGACACAATCGCACCGCCGAACTTGCTGTCGATCTCGTGGCCAGTGCATTCGGCCGCCGTATCCTCTGACCACGGAGACGCAACATGCTGGCGACACACACACTTCCCCTCGCGCTGACCTCACGCACCGCCGAGTACATCGCGCGTGAAGATGCCGTCGGTGCGCACAACTATCACCCACTGGATCTGGTAATCGAACACGCCAGTGGCGCGTGGGTGACCGACGTGGAAGGCCGACGGTACCTCGACTGTCTCGCCGCGTACTCCGCCGTCAATCAGGGGCACTGTCATCCGCGCCTGGTGCGCGCGCTCACACAGCAGGCGGCCCGTGTCACGCTCACGTCGCGTGCGTTTCGGAATACGGAGCTCGCCGGCTTCTGTGAATCGCTCGCGTTGTTCGCCGGTCAGGAGATGGTGCTGCCCATGAACACCGGGGCCGAAGCGGTGGAGACCGCCATCAAGGCGGCGCGCCGCTGGGGGTATCGTGTGAAGGGGGTAGCGCGTGATCGCGCCGAGATCATCGTGTTCGATGGCAACTTCCACGGGCGGACGACCACCATCGTGGGCTTCTCGTCGGACGACGCGTATCGCGCAGACTTCGGTCCCTTCGCTCCGGGTTTCGTGCGTGTGCCCTTCGGCGATGCGGCGGCGGTGCGCGCGGCGATCACGCGCAATACCTGTGCGATCCTCGTGGAGCCGATTCAGTGCGAAGCGGGGGTGCGCATGCCACCGGTCGGCTTCCTGCGCGCACTTGCCGATTGCTGTCGCGAGCACGACCTCCTGCTCATCGCCGACGAGATTCAGACGGGGCTCGGTCGCACGGGGCGTCGCTTCGCGTGCGATCACGAACAGGTGACGCCGGATCTGCTCGTGCTCGGCAAGGCGCTGTCGGGCGGCATGTACCCGGTGTCCGCCGTCGTGGGGCGCCGCGATGTGCTCGGTCTCTTCGAGCCCGGCTCGCACGGCAGCACCTTCGGTGGCAATCCACTCGGCTGCGCGGTGGCCCGTGAAGCACTGGCCGTGTTGCAGGACGAACGCCTGGTCGAACGAGCGGATGTCCTCGGCGCGGCGTGGCTGCACACGTTGCGTGGCGCACTGCGACACCCGGCCATCGTGGACGTGCGTGGACGCGGGCTGATGCTTGCGATCGAACTGCGTGAACCAGCGCGACGGTTCTGCGAAGCGCTGGCCGAAGGCGGCGTGCTCTGCAAGGAAACGCACGGCACGGTGATTCGCCTGGCGCCGCCGCTCGTCGTGACACGCGAGGAGCTCGCGTGGGCGACGGAGCGGCTGGTGCAGGTGCTGGGGTAACGCAGCGTTACCGCACAACGCCCGCGCGTGTGGGCAGTTGACGACGCTGCCAATCCTGATACGAGCCGTCATAGAACAGCGGGTCGTAACCCATCGCGCGCGCCATGAACCACGTGGCACTCGCGCGGTAGCCCACCCAGCAATAGGTGACCACCGTGTCGCCGGGCGTCACGCGCTCACTGAACAGCGCCCGCAGCTCATTGCGCGGCTTGAGCGTCAGTGGTGCCGCACTGTCGAACATCTGTTCCCACTCGAGCTGTCGGGCGCCCAACAGATGGCCCGCACTCGGCATGCCGCTGCGATTGCCGGTGCCGGTGTATTCGCCGGTGGTGCGCGTGTCGATGAGTGAGAGGCCGGGCTGGCCGACGCGTGCGTCGAGCCACGACGCGGTCACGATCGTTTCGAGCCGCGGCTTGGGCGTGATGCGACCACGCGCCACCGTTCGCGATGCACCTGGCTCCTCACGCGCGAGCGCGCGACCTTCGGCACGCCACTTGGGCAATCCGCCGTCGAGATACGAGACGCGATCGAGACCGAGCAGGTGCAGCGTGAGCAGGAAGCGTGTGGCCATGGGCGCTTCGGGCGCGTAGACGACCACATGCGACTGATCGGAGATGCCGAGTCCCTCGACGAGCGAACGCAGGGAATCGAGCGAGGGCACTTCGGTGCTCAGGCTATCGCGTCGCTCCACGAAGTACCGGTAGTTGATCGCGCGCGCGCCGGGAATGTGCGCAGCGCGCGCGCTGTCGGAGCGCGTGATCTCCACAATCACGACCGATGGGTCGCTGAGCTTCGTGGCGAGCCACGCGGTGGACGCGATGAGCTCGTCGCGCATGGACGGCGCGTTCGCGGCTGGCGTCGCGCGTGACGGTCCCTGCGCACGCGACGGCGCGGCGCTTGTCAGGATTGCGCAGACGAGGCCTGCGGCGAGATGAGGCCAACGTGCGGCAGGAAGAAATCGTGGCATGACCGAGCGCGAGAAGGGGGCGGCTGGCTGAGGCGGCGGCGGCGCCTCCGCGACGTCGTAGATTACATCAACCCCGCCCGTCGCGGGGCGGGTCCCACCTTCGAGTTCCACTCGTCCCATCTGTTCGGAGCTTTCTCCCAATGCGTCACGTCTCGCTCATTCGCGCCGCCGGACTCTTGCTCTCCGTTTCGATGGCCGTGCCGGTCGCTGCCCAGCAGCCCGCCGCGTCGAGCCCGCCGGCCGCGCAGCCGCCGGCGCCGCGCATCACCCTCGTGGACGCCAAGCGCGCCGTTGACGCTGCCGAAGCGGAAGCGGTGAAGAACAACTGGAAGCTCGCCTTCGTGATCACGGACGCTGAGGGAACCCCGATCTATGTACGCCGCATGGATGGCGTCCCCACGCGCAACTACGACATCGCCATGCGGAAGACACTGACGGCGATCAAGTCGGGGATGCACACCGTGGAGTACGCGGCTGCGCTGCAGGCCGGAAAGATTCAGCCGATCGAGAATGCGGTCACCTTCGACGGCGGCCTGCTGCTGCGGCGCGAGGGGGCGGTGATCGGAGCATTCAGCGCGAGCGGGGCACGCGGGGTGGAAGACGCGCAGGCCGTGAAGGCCGGGATGGCGGCGATCGGGCTGCAACCCTGACCCGTGAGCCGGTTTCCGTGAGTTTCGGGTGAGAGAGGTTGGGAGGCGCGAGGTCTCCCGTTCACCTCTCTCTCCCGGAGACCCACATGCGACGTTCGTTGCGCCAGTTCGGGGCCGTTGCGGCCACGCTCGTTCTCTCCAGCACCGCGGTGCACGCCCAGCAGCGTCTCGTGACGGTGACGGCGACCAATCTTGCTCCCACGAACAGCATCGCGTTTGCGCCGCTGCACATCGGGTTTCATCGCGGCATTTTCGACTCGTTCAACATCGGGCAGACCGCGGGCGCTGGCATCATTTCCGTCGCCGAAGGCGGTAGCGGGACGCAGTGGCAGGCCGACTTCGCGGCGGCCGATCCGACCGCAACGCGAGGCACCGTGGGCGGACTGCTGCAGGCGGGCCAGTCCGTCAGCCAGACGTTCCTGGTCAACGTGGGGCTGAACCGGTACTTCTCCTTTGCCAACATGGTGGTACCGAGCAACGACTTCTTCCTCGGCAACGACAATCCGCTGGAGCTGTTCAACAGCAGCGGGAACCTGCTCATGTCGTCGATTCTGCAGACCAGCAATCAGATCTGGGATGCAGGATCGGAGCTGTTCGACCCGGCGGCGGCTGCCTTCGTCGGCAACAACGACCTGCGCACGCCGCAGAACTCGGTGGTGTCCTTCAACTTTGCCGAACTCGCGGGCTTCAACGGTCTGACGACGGGCGCCGGCTATGTGTTCGATAGTCAGCTCACCGCGGGGCAGTCGGTCTATCGCATCGACTTCACGTCGGTGGCGGTGCCGGAGCCGAACAGTGTCGCACTGCTGGCGTGCGGCGTGCTCGCGCTGGTGCCGTTGGCCCGTCGTCGCGGGCGCTCGACGAACGCCTGACGCTGGGGGGCGGGGACGTGTCGGCGACCGCTGGTGGGCTCGAGGCCCTCGGCGGAGCCGCACACGTCCCCCTTGTCGGGCCGTTGTCCGATCGACGAGTGTTCGGCATGACGGAACGCTCGACGGAGAAGACAACGCTCGGCGACACCGCGCAGTCGATCACCGAACTGCTGCATCGCTGGGCTGACGGCGATCCGCCGGCGGGCGAGCGACTGTTCGATCGTGTCTACGACGAACTGCGTGCCGTGGCACACGCGCAGCGCCGTAAATGGCACGGCGACGAGACGCTCGGTACGACAGCGCTGGTGCATGAGGTGTACCTGCGGCTGGCGGCGTCCGACGCGTTGTCCGTCGTTGATCGCGCGCACTTCTTCGCCGTGGCGGCACGCGCCACGCGACAGGTACTCAGCAACTACGCCCGTCGTCAGCGGGCCGGTCGTCGTGGTGGCCATGCGCAGCCGGTGCCGCTCGACGTGGTGGCCGATGTGGTGCCGCAGCCGGTCGACGTTGATGCGATTGATCGGTTGTGGGCGCTCGAAGCGTGTCTCGAACGCCTGCACACCCTGCATCCGCGACCCTGTCGGGTGATCGAGTGTCGCTACTTCGCGGGGATGTCGATCGGCGATACCGCGCTGGCGCTCGGCGTGTCCGAGGCCACCGTCAAGCGGGATTGGGCGCTGGCGCAGGCGTGGCTCTATCGGGAACTCTCTCACCACTCCATCGATGGCGCGTGACACACGCGGGGGCGTCGCGTGGGATGAACTTGCGACGCATTTCGAGTCGGCGCGTGCGCTGGCCGGCAACGCACGCGATGCGTATCTGCGAGCGAGTTGCGGCGACGACATCGCACTCGAGACGGAGCTGCGCTCGCTCCTTCTGGCAGCCGACACCGTGTCGGAGGCCTGGCGACCGCTGCCGGACGACGCGCTGCTCCCCCTGCTGAGCGCGGCGAGTCGCGACGCGGCGCGTGAGCGTCCGGCGGAGTCGCAACTCGAGCGCCTGAGCGGCACCGTCGTCCGACACTACGAAGTGCTCGCGCCGATCGGTTCGGGTGGTGCGGGGGTTGTGTATCGTGGTCGCGACACACGGCTCCACCGCGACGTCGCGCTCAAGTTTCTCAGTGGCGATCGCTGGATTGATCCCGCGTCGCGTGCGCGGTTCGAAAAGGAAGCGCGCGCGGTCTCCTCACTCGATGATCCGCACATCTGCGCGCTGCACGCGATCGAGGAGACCGACGAGGGTGCCCTCTGTCTCGTCATGGCGTACTGCGCGAATGGGACGTTGCGTGATCGCTTGCGCCGCGGAGCGCTCGACGTGGACGCCGCGGTACGAATCACCACCGATCTTGCATCGGGTCTGGCGAGCGCGCATCGCCGTCGCATCGTACATGGCGACCTGAAGCCGGCCAACGTGGGATTCACAGACGAGGGCATCACCCGCATTCTCGATTTCGGACTCGCTGTTCGTCTTGGCGACGACGGGTTGGCGAGTCGCGACGGTCGCATCGGGTTTGCTGGTACGCTTCCGTATGCGGCGCCCGAGTTGCTGCGCGGTGGGCTCCCTGACGTGCGCACTGATCTCTGGGCGCTCGGTGTCGTCCTGTACGAGATGCTCACCGGACGGCGACCGTTCGTCGGCGAAACGGAGTCGGCGCTTGTGCAGCAGATCCTGAACGGCACGTTGCCGTCCGTTGAACGCGCGGATGCCGTCGCTGTTCCTGCGCCGGTGGTGACGCTCGTTCGCTCGCTGCTTGCGCCGGATCCGGCCACGCGCCCCGCCAGTGCGGACGACGTCGTCTCGGCGCTGCGCGCGCTGACGACCATTACCGCGACGTCTCGATCGGCGCCGGAGCAACCGAGACGAACGTTCGCCCGTCGACGCGTGCTGGTCGGTGTGGCGCTCGCGTTGGGGTGCGTGATTGCGCTGCGCGCGTGGTGGCCTCGCGCGGCGGAGACTGGTGCGGCACCTGCCATGTTGCCAACCCTCGCGGTCCTGCCGTTCACGGTACGCGGCGACGAGGCGCTGATGTACCTGCGCGAAGGCATGGTGGATCTGCTGACCCCCGCCTTCGATGCGACAGGCGTGGTGCGCGGCATCGACCCCAATGCCGTGCTTGGAGCCGGCTTGGCGTCGAACGCGGTGGCCTTCGACTCGGCTGCGGCGCGACAGTTGGCAGGACGCGTGGGAGCCAATCGATACGTTGTGGGCAGTGTCGTGCAGACCGGCGACCGCATTCTGCTGCGGGCAACGCTCTATCGCGCCGACGGTGGCGAAGCAGCTCGCGCGCAGGTGGACGTCGCCTCGCGCGACGACATTCTGCGCGGTGGTGAGTCACTCGTTCGACAGCTCGCCGCTGCGGAGCTGCGGGCGCCGGGCGATACCGTTGGTGCCATCGCCGCGACCTCGACGTCGTCGACCGAGGCGCTGCGCGCCTTTCTTGAAGGCGAACGCGCGTTACGTGATGCGCGACCGGCCGCTGCCGTCGAGCACTTCACCGCAGCAGTTCGGGCCGATTCGCTGTTTGCGTTGGCGTGGTATCGGCTCGCTCGCGCGGCGCGCTGGAGCGAGGTGGACTCGCTGAGCCAGTACGCTGCCGCGCGCGCCAGCGCGCTCGAGACCTCGCTTCCGCTTCGCCTGCAGCACGTGGTACGAAGCTATCGAGCGCTGCGGTTCGGCGCTCCCGCCGAGGCTGAACGCGGCTTTCGACAGATCGTGCGGGACTATCCGTCTGATGTGGAAGCGTGGATGCTGCTCGGTGAGACGCTCTTCGAGAACTATCCCCTGTACGGACGAGATCCGGAGGAGGCCGCCGAGGCGTTTCGGCAGGTGATGACGCTCGATCCGCGACATCGGGAAATCACGGTGTACCTGATGGAGCTGGCCGCGCGTGCTGAACGTCACGCGCAGCTCGATACGCTGTTCTCCATGTACTTCAGCCCCAACAGTGCGGGTGAGCAGCCGGGCATTCGCGAGACCTTTCTCGCGCTGCACGCCCGTCGGGTGCGTGGGACCTCGCATGCCTTCGTCGATCCGGCCAGTGCGCACATCGCCTTGCGACGCGTTGGGACGCACGCGATCGATCGCGAGGCCGCCTATGCACTGGCGAGCGGCCTCACGCGACCGTCCACACCGTCGGCCCTGCAGCTCGACGGCTGGCTGGCGCTGGCGTCGTTGCACGCGGCGGAGGGTCGACCAGTCGATGCCGAGTCCGCATGGCGTGAAGCGCAGCGTCTCGATCGTTCGACGACGCTGCTGCACCGCGCGATGACGTTGAGTGCACCCGCGAGCCCCTTCTCGGCGGACTCTCTACGCGCACTCCGTCGCCAACTCGACACGATGACGCTGGTGGACGCCACGGGTTCGCTCGCTGCAGATGAGCTCACGTCATTGCAGTCGTATCTCGCTGGCCTCCTCGGCGCTCGCCTGCGTGACACCGTGGGCGTGCAGCAAGCACAGACACGTCTCGCAGCCGCGCGCCCATCCAATCGGTTCGCGCGGCCACTGCGTGAAGCACTCGAGGCGCAGGTGCGCGTTGCACGGCGTGACTTTGCCGGGGCGCTCGTGGCGCTCGAGGCCAGCGACATCGCGTTGCCGGCGCCGCTGCGTCGGCGCGTACCGGCGCTCGCGCAGTACGCGGAACGTCGGCTGCGCGCCGAGGTCCTGGCGGCGCTCGGACGTCCTGCCGAGTCGCGCCGGTGGGCGGATGGCCTGCGCGCGGAACCGGGCGTCTGGAGCGTTCCGTATCTCGCGAGCGAACGGTAGGCGTCGTCATCCCGTCGGTGGAGACGGGTCGAAACTCCATGCTCACCCCGCGCCTGGTGGAATGTTCCGATCCGCCGCCCCACCATTTGCTCACGCGCGGCATAGAGAAGATCAATGTCACTCCCGCTGCCGTTCGCCCGCGCCCGCTCTAGCGTACAGGGTGCGGGCAGCGGGTCGCCCCGTCCATGGCCCGCAACGATCCCTCAAGATGCGTGCGCGGCTCGCGCACGGTGGTTCGGGAGAAGGTCATGCGACAGGTCATTCGATCGACGCTGCTGTTGGGTCTGCTGGTGCCGCTTGGCGCGTGTGCGATCGTGCGGCAGGACGAGCTCGGTGTGAAGACGCGCTTCGGGCGCGTGACCAGCGGTCCCTTGCAGCCCGGTGCGCAGTTCGTATTTCCCGGAGTGAACTCGGTACTACGCGTGCCGGCACGCGTCGTGAATCGCGAAGTGCGGCTCGAAATGCCGACGCGTGAAGGACTCAACGTCTCGGCCGAGGTGTCCATCCTCTACCGCGTCAAGCCGGAGCAAGTGGCGAACATCCTCGCCACGAGCGGCACGGGCTACGAGGAGGACATCATCATCCCGGTGTTCCGCTCGGCAGCGGCCGACGTCTCGGCGCGCTACATGGCCAAGGACATGCACTCGGGGACGCGCGCGGGGATCGAGAATGAAATCCGCACGCAGATGATGTCGACGCTCGAGACGCGTGGCTTTGAGGTACAGAACGTGCTGCTCAAGAGCATTCGCCTGCCGGGCGATCTGGCTCGCGCCATCGAAGAGAAGCTCGAGGCCGAGCAGCGCTCGGAGCAGATGCGCTTCGTGCTCGATCGCGAGCGGCAGGAGGCGGAACGCCGCATCATCGAAGCCACCGGCATTCGTGATTCGTGGGCGATCATCGCACAGGGACTGACCGGCAGCATTCTCACGTATCAGAGCATCGAGGCATTCCGTGAACTGGCGCGCAGCCCGAACGCCAAGGTCATCGTGACGGATGGCAAGGCGCCGTTCCTGCTCACCGACGAGGTCACGGCACCCACGGCGACGACCGAAGCAGCGAACACGTCGTCGAGTGGCGCAAGCGCTGCGGTGCAGCGGCTTGTGCGGCCGGCGTCGAGCGCGCCGCGACCCTAAGGTGCTGGTGATGATCGGGTGCGTGCGCGCCGCACGCACCCGATCGACCGGTGGTACTGACGCGCAGGAACGGCGCGGTCAGCGGAGGATCTTCGCCAGCGTTTTCCCGCGCGCGAGTTCATCGACCAGCTTGTCGAGGTAGCGGATCTCCCGCATCAGTGGATCCTCGACGTCCTCGACCCGAACGCCGCAGACGACGCCGGTGATCAGGTGACGGTTGGGATGCATGACTGGTACATTTCCGAAGAACCGTGCCATATCCACGCGATCCGCGAGCACCGCGCCCAGCGCGGCGGCATCGTAGCCGGTCAACCAGTGGATGATCGCGTCCACGTCGGCTTTCGTGCGCTGCTTGCGCTCGGCTTTGGCCACGTAGTGTGGATACACGCTCGCAAACGGCATGCTGAAGAGGCGATGGCCCGTGCTCACGGTCGTGCGCTCCGTGCTGATGATGGCTCGGTGACGCGTTTCACGACAGCAGTGCGGCGATCTTGCATACGGTGCCCCAGTTTCGTGTGGTGACCGGCTTGGGCTTGCGACCGAGCAAGGCCTCGCCCGCCGCGCTCTCGAGCAGCCCACCAGCACAGTGCAGATATGCCGCACGCTCGGTGAGTGCGAACTGTTCCCCCGGCCGCACGAGGGCCTCGATGGGACGCAGCGCCTGCAGCGATTCCAGGTCGCGCGTGAAGGCGACGAGCACACGCGAATGATCGGATTCGGCGATCGGAAACGGTCGCTCGGACACAATGGCGCTGAACTCGGCGGCGGTCTTCACGATGACCGGTGTCGTGACTCCGAACTGCGACTGCAGCAGTGCCGCCACCTGCTCGCTGAACCGGTCAGCGCTGCGCGTCGCGGACGCGCACACCGCGTTTCCACTATTGAGTACGGTGCGTACTTCCCGCGCGCCCAGGCCCTCGAGGCCGGCGCGGAGCGCGGCCATGGGGACGCGCAGATTCGGGCCAACATTCACACCGCGCAGCAGGACGACGTAAGAGGGCATGCAGACGACCGGAGACGAGGAAGCGCCCCGCTGGTTGACCGGGGCCACCCGAACGGTAGCTTCGCGTGACGTCCCCCGTCAGCACCGCCCGGTCCCTTCGCGCGTCCTCCCATGTCCGTCCCTGTCAGCCGCGTCCTCAGGGCGCTCTCCCTCCTGATCGGCGCCGCGAGTGCCCCGCTCGCCGCGCAGCCACGCTTCTCCGCACCCGGCGCGCCCACCACATTGACGCCCGCACAGGCCGAGGCACTCGCGATCTACCAGGAGCTCGTGGAGATCAACACGGCCGACTCGGTGGGCTCGGTGACCCGAGCCGCCGAGGCGATGGCCGCACGGTTTCGCGCCGCCGGCTTCCCCGCATCGGACATTCATGTCGTCGGGCCGGCCAACGCGCCGGCGAAGCACAATCTCGTGGTGCGCTACCGTGGTCGCGGGCGCGGCAAGCCCATTCTGTTGCTGGCGCACCTCGACGTGGTGCAGGCGCGGCGTGCCGACTGGCCGAACGATCCGTTCGAGCTGCGTGAGGCAAACGGTTACTTCCTCGGACGTGGCGTGGCCGACGACAAGTCGATGGCGGCGATGTTCACCGCCAACCTGCTGCGCTACAAGGCCGAGGGATGGGTGCCGGAGCGCGATCTCATTCTGGCACTCACGGCGGACGAAGAAGGCGGCAGCCAGAACGGCGTGAGCTGGCTCATTGCGAACCATCGCGAACTCATCGACGCCGAGTACGCGATCAACGAAGGTGGCGGCGGGACGCTGCAGGGGGACGAGCCGCTCTTTCATTCGATTCAGGCGGCGGAGAAGGTGTACACCGACTTCACATTGACCGTGCGCAATACGGGCGGTCACTCCAGCGTGCCGCGCAAGGACAACGCCATTTATTCGCTGGCGAATGCGTTGCAGCGCATTCAGCAGCACACGTTTCCGGTCGAGCTCAACGATGTGACGCGGCCGTTCTTCGAGCAGACGGCGAAGGTGGAGATGCCATCCCTCGCCACCGCCATGCGTGCCCTGGTCGCGAATCCCCGCGACACGACGGCGGCGCGCCTGGTGTCAATGGACCCGCGCTACGCGTCGATGCTGCGGACGACGTGCGTGGCGACCATGTTGTCGGGGGGACATGCGCCCAACGCGTTGCCGCAAACCGCGACTGCCAACGTGAACTGCCGAATCGTTCCGACGTCGAAAACGTCCGAGGTGCAGGCCGTACTCGCGCGAGTGGTGAACGATACCGCGGTCGTGATCACGACTACGTCGCGTGATCGGGCCGACGGTGCACCGGGTCCGATCCATCCGGTGGTGATGGCGGCGACCGTGCAGCTCACCAACCGCATGTTCAAGAGCGTACCGGTGATCCCCACCATGAGCACCGGCGCGACCGATGGCTATCGACTGCGCGCCGCCGGCATTCCGACGTACGGAGTCAGCGGCATCTTCTCGGTCACCGGGGAAACGAATGCGCACGGGCGCGACGAGAAACTGCGAGTGAAGTCGTTCTACGACGGCCTCGCCTTCCTGTACGACCTTGTGCGCCTCGTGGCCGGACCAAATCCACCAGGTCCCGTCTCCCAGTAGCCGCCACGACGGCCTGGGTCACGGTCGCCGCGAGGCCGAGACGACGGCGGTACGTTGTGCGAGCGAATCACGCAGTGCGCCGGCACTGCGCGTGAGCGGGTGGTCCGCACCGACCGCCACCTGCAGCGCTCGTTCGGCGAGGCGGACCGTCGCGTCAGCTGAGTCGCGCACGCCGGCGGCGAGCTGCAGTCGCGCTTCCAAGAGCTGCAGCGAAGCGAGTCGAAGACTGCCGTTCTGCATGACGGTGTCGCGGCTGAAGCGCTCACGCACGCGCGCGATCGCCACGCGTGCTTCGTCGTAGCGGCGCAGCTGGTAGGACAGATGCGCGTATTCCGTGAGCGCATCGGGCCACTCGATGAGCCGGAGTTCGCCGGGAAATCCGCGTGACCGCACCAGTGAATCGAGCCGCGTCCACGCGCGCTGGCGATCGCCGCTGGCGGCCTGCACCACGACCTCCGTGCGAATGCGGGCCGCCTCGAACGCAGAGTTCGAGGCACGCGACAGCATGGTGCGCAGTGTATCCAGCTGCGCATTCGCACCGCGCAGATCGCCTGTTTCGCCGAGGAACCGCGCGTACTGTTGCCGTACGCGCACGGCGATCGGCTCATTGCTCGCGGCGCTTGTCTGCCGCAGCGATCGCTCGTACCAGCGTTGTGCGTCGTCGAAGTGCGCAAGACCGTGCGCCACCATGGCGAGATCAATCGCCAACCGCGGGGTCACCGCGCGCCAGCGTTCGCCCTCCTCCAGATACGTGCGCACGGCCTCTGTCGCCGAGTCGGCCACCAGCAAGCGGCCGATATCGCGTGAATACGTCGCGGCTTCCGAAGCCACGCGCAGCGCGGGAACTGAGAGGGAGAGTCCGATGGACTCGAGGCCACGCGCCGCCCGCTGATACTCGTGCATCTTTCGATGAAAGTCGCCCTTGCTCCAGCCAATGGTCTGCAGCCGATCGAGCAGCAGCGTGGCGTAGAAGATCGACACGGTGTCACCAGCCGTCTGGGCGAGTCGCACCGCGGAATCGGCGATGGCATCGGCCGAATCGCCCTTCATCTGGGTGACGAGGCGCTGCGACTGCGCCATGGCGCACGTCGCGTGCGCACGCCAGGCATTCACCGGCAGCAGCGCGCGCAACGAATCCACGTCGACCGCCACGGTTGTCGTGGTGCGCGCATCACCGGTGAGCGAAACTTGACAGGCCGCTTCAGCCCGCAGAATGGAGTCCCCGAGAGCCGACGCGTCCTGCGTGGCGTCGTCGAGCAGTCCTCGGGCCTCTTCGCGGCGTGAGAAGAGACTGAACTGGCGTGCAAGCTCGATGGCGAGGCGTGCACGCTCTGCGCGATCATCGCCGAGATACGCGTCGAGCAGTCGGCGCGCGCGCTGCAGCGCACGAACCGCTCGCACGTCGGCGTCCACGGATGGGAGCTCCGTCATGAGCGAGAGCATGACTTCACTCACCGTGCGTGCGCGTCGTTCCGACCGGAGCGCAAGGTCGCGCTGTTCGCGCGCGGTACGCGCCTGTTGCACGCTGATCGCGGTGCCAGCCAGCAGCGTCGTCACGACCGCCACCGCCGCGGTCAAACCCACGGTGTGTCGACGCGCGAAGCGACGCGCGCGATACCAGACCCCGCCACGTCGTGCGATCACCGGCTCATGACGCAGGAATCGCCGCAACTCATCGCCGAGTGCCGCGACGGTCGGATAGCGTTCGGCCGGATCTCCGGCGGTCGCGCGACGGATGATGGCGATGAGGTCAGGCGCAACGAGGGCGGACGTCGCGACAGCGGCGCCGGACCCGGCGCGGGACTCCACCGGCAACCCGAGCAACTCGCCAAGCACCAGACCGAGGGCGAACACATCCGTGGCCGTCGTGACCGTGCCGCCGTCCCGCTGCTCCGGCGCCGCGTAGCGCGGTGTATAGGGCTGCTGTCGTTCCTGTCGTGACTCGTGCATCAGGAACGCGATGCCGAAGTCTAGCAGCTTGAGCTCACCGTCCGCCGTGACGAACAGGTTGCCCGGCTTGAGATCGCGATGCACGATGCCGTGCGCGTGCGCATGCGTGACGGCGTCGCAGATGCGCAGCATCAGCTCGAGTCGAGCGGTGCGGGACGGTTGCCGGGACGCACACCACGCGTCGAGCGGTAGCCCGTCGACGTACTCGAGCACAAGATACGGCTGTCCGTCGTCCGTCACCCCGGCGTCGTAGAGTCGAGCGATGGCGGGATGTGTGAGCCGCGCCAGCACGTCTGCCTCACGACGGAAGAGCACGGCGGCTTCGCCCGCAACCATCGACGGATGGAGCAGCTTGACCGCGACTTGTCCCGTGAAGAGGCCGTCGGCGCGGGTCGCGAGCCACACGGTACCCATGCCGCCCTGGCCGAGGGGGCGTTCGAGGCGCCAGGGACCCAGCAGGCTGCCGACCGCGGGGGCCGCGAGCTGTTGCACGACATCCCCGATGGAGCGTGCCCGATGGGTGGTGCCGAGCCAGGAGGTTCGGGTCTCGTCGAGGAGGGAGGCGAGCGCGTCCGCGTCCTGTGGGGTGCGCGCTCGCAGGGCGGCGAGGTAGGCATCGCGCGCCTCGGGCGGGAGGTCCAGCACTTCATCGAGCAGCGGCTCGAGATGGCGCCAACGGTCCGGGTCGATCAGGGGCACGGCGGGCGGGGCGAGCGGGCGGGAGGGACGCGTCGACCGCCGAGAGGGATCGCGCGCACGGGCACGATGTCGTGTCGAACAGGTGCCCCGCAAGGACGGCTGGTGCGGCGCGGCCGCAACGGCGCCGCTCACCCCACCGGGCTGTTCGTCATCGGCGCGACCAGACGCCCGCCATCGAGCGCGATCACCTCTGTCGCCAACGCCCCGATCTCCTCCTGGCGGTGAGTGACGAGCACCATGGGGAGCGCGAACGCGCGGTGCAGATCACGCACGAGCGCGATCGCATCGGCACGGCGTGCGTCATCGAGCCCGTTGAACGGCTCGTCCAGCAGCAACAACTGTGGCTGCGCTGCGAGGGCACGGGCGAGGGCAACGCGGCGCCGTTCGCCGCCGGACAGGTGTCGCGGCATGCGGTCGAGCAGGGCGGTGAGCCCGAGCGTCTGCGCAATGTCGTGGATGTCACGCGCGGTCGGGCTGTAGGCGATGTTGGCGCGCACCGAGAGATGCGGGAACAGCAACGCGTCCTGGGAGACGTAGCCGATGCGACGCTGGTGCACTGCACGGTGCGTGAGCGATGTGCCGTTCAGCGAGACGTTCGCACCTCGCTCGACGCCGGCGATCGCATCGAGCAGCGTGGACTTGCCGCATCCGCTGGGTCCCATGATGCCGAGCACGTCGGTGTCACACGCGAACGCCACGTCGAGCACAAAGCCGTTCGCGCGGGTGACCCGCGCCTCGACCGCAAGCTTCATGAATCGAGCTCCAGACGCCGCCGATACCACGTGTCGAGTGCGCGCGCCGACACGACCGCCACCACACAGAGCACGATCGAGACGATGACGAGGCCGATGATACGCTGTTCCCCCCCGGGCGCGTCGAGTTCTGCGTGAATGCGCAGCGGAATCGTTTCGGTTTCGCCGGGGATGCGACCGGCCAGAATGATGGTGGCCCCGAACTCACCCAGCGCACGTGCAAAGGCGATGGCCGCGCCGGCGAGCATGCCGGGCCATGTCAGGGGGAGCGTGATGCGCCAGAACGTCTGCCAGGGTGAGCGGCCGAGCGACTGCGACAGGCGCTCGAGTCGCGGATCGATGGCCTTGATGGCGAGCGCGATCATCATGACGAACAGCGGAAATCCGACGACGGCCGCAGCCAGGACGGCGCCGAGCCAATGGAAGGCCACCGGCAGACCGATCGATGCGAGCGCCTGTCCGACAGCACCGCGCGGTGAGAAGGCCTTGAGGAGCAGATAGCCGGTGACGACCGGCGGCAGCACCAGCGGTAGCCACACGACGCTCTGCACGACGTGCCGTGCGACGTGCTGCGAGCGCTCGAGATACCACGCCACGGCGACGGCGAACGGCAGGCTGAGGACGGTGGCCGCGGCGGCCACCGACAACGAGACGCGCACGCTGTCCATATCAGGGCAGTACCACGAAGCCGTGTCGGCGTGCGATGGCGATCGCCCACGGCGACTGCAACGCGTCGAAGAAGGCGCGCCCGTTCTCGCGCAGCAGCGCGCTCGAGTAGACGATGCGCGGATGACTCGTGGCGGGGAACGTCTGACTGATGCGCACGGTGGAGTCGATGGCCGCGTCCGTGGCGTAGACGATGCCCGCCTGCGCACCGCCCTGCGACACGATGGCGAGCACGGCGCGTACGTTGGCGCCGTTGATGGTGCGGGTTGGCAACGCCACGCCACGGTGCTGCAGGGCCGCGCGCGCGTACGCACCGGCGGGCACCTGCTCGCCCGCCACCGCAAGGCTCGCGAGCGAATCCAGCGCGACATCGGGCGCATCCGCACGAACGACGAGGACGAGGGTGTTGCTCAGCCAATCGTGGCGCGCCAACGGTTGCACGACGTCCACCCACTCCGGCGCGGCCGACACGAACACGTCGGCCGTCGCGCCGTCGCGGAGTTGTCGGGCGAGTGTGGACGAGGCCTCGAATCGCAACTGCGGCGTGACGCCGCCCTGCCGGGTCCACTCGCTCGCGATCTCGCTCAGCACATCACGCAGGCTTGATGCGGCGAACACTGTGAGCGGCGGTGGAGTCGTCACGTCACCGCCACCGCACGCCATGAGTGCGAAGGCGCACAGGACCAGCGAGAGTATGCGTCGATGCATGGAACAGGAGGCGCCGTCGGAGCGCGAGTGATCCACTCACCCGCGCCGCGAAAGCTACCGCATCGATGCCGCAAACTGCCAACGGCACGGGCAAGGCATGATCTCTCGCGTGAATGGCGGGTCTGCCCTCGCCTACGCCAGATACCCCTGCAGCCCCGGCGTGAAGGTATCGACCGCAGCGGGCGCGAAGACCTCGAAGTGGTTGCCGGGCACGCTGATCATGTGCAGGTGCTCCACCCACGCGCCCCAGCCATAGTCGTCCGGCAGATCGGTCCCTTCGATCTCCGCCGACGATTTGATCAGCAGCGCATCGGGCAGCTTCACCCGTGGCGCGTAGCCAACCAGGGTCTGCTGGTGCAGCTCGTTGAGCACGAACGCACGGTCTTCGAGCTTGATGAGCGTGCCGGTGCGCCATGTCGCCGCCAACTGCGCCGTGCGCACGGCGTGCGTCCGCTGTTCGGCACGACGCGTGGCCATGCGACCCACCATGCGTCCCAGCCGCAGCAGCAGCGGATCACCCGCAAAGCGCTGCCACGCCACGGCGAGGCGTCGTGTCCACGAATGGCGATATCGTTCGCTCACCACCGGATTGGCGGAATCGAAGATCACCAGCTTGACCGGCAACCCCTCCGCATGCAGGCGGCTGGCCAGTTCGTACGCCACGATGCCGCCGAACGAATAGCCGCCAATGCGATACGGCCCGTGCGGCTGCTTCGCCCGGATGATCGCGAGATAGCGCGTGACCAGATGCTCGAAACTCTCGACTTCGAGATCACGACGCGTGAGCGACGGTGATTCCACCGCGTACACGGGACAGTCCACGCCGTTCAAGCGCGATACCAGCGCCTGATAGAACATGATACCGCCGTCGCCGCCGTGAATCAGAAACAGCGGCGCGTCGCGTCCTTCCTGGCGTAGTGTGGCCAGGAACTCGTCGGCGGGCGGCGCGCTCGGTGCCGTCTGCGACGTGGGCTGCGTGTCCGACACGACCGCCGCCGACGTCGCGGGACGATCGATCTCCGCCGCGAGTGTGCGGATGGTGGGGTGCTGAAAGAGCACCGCCAACGGCCGCACGAAGCCGAACTCGGTCTCGAGACGATTGAACAGACGAAGTCCGAGCAGCGAGTGGCCGCCAAGATCGAAGAAGGTGTCCGTGACACTGCACCGATCGCGTCCGAGCAACTCACACCAGAGGCGATGCAGGCGTTCTTCCGTGGGCGTGGCCGGCGTCATCGCATGCGCCGGCTCGGCGTGTGCCAACGCGGATGTCGAGGGAGCGCCTGGTTCCGTCAGTAGGGCGAGGAGCGCCGCATTGTCGAACTTGCCGGTCGGCGCAATCGGAAAGCTCGGCACGAAGCGGATGATCGCCGGCTGCATGTGCGCCGCCAGCGTGTTGCGGACGACGGCGTGCAGCGCGGGCAGCACCGCGGCATCGCCCGTACAGAACGCGACGAGCCGCTTGCCGACGACGGGATCCGTGTGCACGAGGACACGCGCGCCGGTCACACCGGGCTGTGCGGTGAGGACCGCCTCCACTTCGCCCGGCTCGATGCGGAAACCGCGAATCTTTACCTGCTGGTCAAGCCGACCGATGAACTCGAGCACACCATCGGACAGCATGCGACACTGGTCGCCCGAGCGATAGAGGATCGGCGCCGCCGGATCGTCCAGCGGATTGGCCACGAAGCTCGCCGCCGTTTGCTCGGGGCGGTGCAAGTATCCGAGGGCGACACCGGCACCGCCGGTGTAGAGCTCACCAGCGACGCCTGGCGGCACCGGGCGTCGTTCGTGGTCGAGAAGCAGCACGACGGTACCCGGAATCGGTCGGCCGATCGGGATCGTCGCACGCGACAGATCGTCGCGCGAGAGTTCGTGCAACGTGGTGAAGGTGGTGTTCTCGGTGGGACCGTAGGCGTTGAACACGCGCACGCCCGGCAGTCCCTCGAGTGCACGCGTCACGTGCGGCACGCTGGCCACCTCGCCACCGAACATCAGCAGCCGCAACCCGGTGAGCGCCTCGAGGCGCTCGTCGATCATGGCGTGGAACAGCCCCGACGTGAGCCAGAGAACGCTCACGGCGTGCGTGCCGACCAGCGTGGCGATGTCGCGGATGCTCAGTGCGCCGCGCGGCGGAACGACGAGCGTGGCGCCGTTCAGCAGGGCGCCCCAGAGCTCGAACGTGCTCGCGTCGAACGACAGGGGTGCGATGAGCAGCATCACATCATCCGGCGTGATGTCCACGCAGCCGGGGTCGACCACCAGTCGCGTGATGCCGCGGTGCGGTGCCATCACGCCCTTCGGGCGTCCGGTCGATCCCGAGGTGAACATCACGTACGCCAGACTGTCGGCGGTCACCTCGCGCCGACCAGACGGCGCATCGGCGCGTGGCGTGAGGTCGGCCCGCAGCGCCGCCAACGAGGCCTCGTCCACGACAAGGACGGGCGAGACGTCCTCGCGCAGCATCTGCTTGTGGGCGTCGGGATACGCGGGATCGATCGGGACGTACGCGGCACCGCACTTGAGAATCGCGAGCAGCGCGATCACGAAGTCGATTGACCGATCGACTTCGAGCACCACGCAACTCCCCGGCGTCACGCCAGCCGAGGCCAGGCGGTGCGCAAGCGCGTTTGCCAGGCCGTTCAAGGCATCGTAGCGCATGGACGTCTCGCCACTGCGCAACGCGATGGCTTCGGGCGTGGCCGCGGCCTGCCGCTCGAAGACCGTCACGACATCGTCGTAGCGTCGTACCTCCGCGTTGCGCGACACGGTGGACGCCACCAACGGCAGCGCGGCGAGTGGTGTGCCGACGGGCGCGTGAACGACCGCGCGCAACCAGCCGGTGAGCAGATCCAGCCACCCGTCCACCTGTGCGGCGCTGAAGCGATCGCGAGCCGACGTCGCCAGCAGCGCGTAGCGACCACGATCGTCGGTGACGAACAAGCTGAGGTCGAAGGTCGAGTAGCGCTTGGCATTGACCTGGAGGCGCGCACGCAACTCGTCGTGCTGCCATGCTGCCGACATCGCTTCCAGCGTGAACGTCACCGACACCGGCGGCAGGCGCGTGCCGGTCGGCAGGGCACGCAGGATTCGACCGAGCGTCGTGGCCTGATGATCGAGTGATTCGAGAATGAGGGTGCGATTCTCGGCGAGATACGCCTCGATACTGACATCGCCCGGTGCCTTGCACGGCAACGGCAGGAAGTGCACGCCATGTCCGACCAGACCGGGCAACCCGGCGCTGGCCTGGCTCGCAACGGGCGTCCCGATGCAGAAGTGCTCCTGGTTCGACACCCGTACGAGCACATCGCGATACGCCGCAAAGAAGAGCGTATACGGTGTGATGCGCTGCGCCTTGCAGTAGGCTGCGATGGCGTCGCAGAGCGCCGGCTCGAGTGTGCGCGTCGTGGCCAGGCAGGCGAGCGCGTCGCCCGAGGCGTCGCGACGATCGGGCGGCAGCACCAGCGTCGGAGGCAGCGGCTGCAACTGCTGCACCCAATAGGCCGTGTCCTCGTCGCGGCGCGCCGCTTCATCGGGCGTCGCGGTATGCGCGACGAAGTCGCGGAACGGCGTGGCGGCGGGAAGCGCGTTACCCGCGCCGATGGCCTGCCGATAGTGCGCCAGAACGTCGTCGTACACCACACCGAACGACCAGCCGTCGCACACCGCGTGGTGCGCCACGATCAGCAGTTCGTGCGTGTCGCCGTCGAGCACGAACAGGCGGAAACGCACGAGGGGGCCGTCGTACAGGCGGAAGACGGCGGTGATGGCTTCGTCGCGCGCAGCGCGTACGGTCTCGTCAGAAGCCCCACGCAGATCCACCGTCTCGACGGTGATCTCGCAACGATTCGCCGGCACGAAACGTTGCGCACTGCCGTCACGCTCGAACACGGCACGCAGTGACTCATGACGAGTCACCACGGCACGGACTGCCGTGTCGAGCGCGCGACGGTCAACGGCCCCGTCGAAGCGGATGGAGATCGACTCGTTGAACGCGCGCGAGTGCGCGTCGCTCATGGCCGAGGCCACGATGAGCTCTTCCTGTTCGGCGGTCACCGCGACCCGGTCACCATCACCGCCACCGGGAAAGAATCCACCATCCTGCAGCGCCGCGATGCTGTCGGCGAACGCCTGCAGCACGGCCGCCACGTCCTCGTCGGTGTGCGCCACCGACAGGAAGCTCGGACGCGTCTCCCAGATGTGTACGCCGCGCAGGCGCATGTGGTAGAAGAACAGCGACGCATACTTGAGGCCCGGCGCGAAGTTCAGCATGAACATCGAGCTGAAGCGCGTGACCTTGAGTGGAACGCCCGCCTCGGTCGCGATCGTGTTCATCGCGTTGACCAGCGCTTCCGTGCGACGGTCGAGCGTGGCCTGCAGCTCCGGGCCGCGCGTCTTGAGTTCCGTCATCACGGCCTTCGCGGCGGCCAGCACGAGCGGATGGCGCACGAAGGTGCCGGCAAAGAAGGTCACGCTGGCATCGGGGCCGGTGTCGTCGCCGTAGTTCCACGCGCCGCCATCGAGTGCGTCCATGTACTTCTTGCGGCCGGCGAGCGCGCCGATGGGCATGCCACCCCCCATCACCTTGCCGTACGTCACGAGGTCGGCATCGATGCCGAAGACAGCCTGCGCTCCCTGCGGGTGGCAGCGGAAGCCCGTGACGACTTCGTCGAACACGAGGGCGATCTCGTGCGCCGCCGTCAGCGCGCGCAGCTCCTGCAGGAACTCGCGCGGCTGCAGGTCGGGGCGACGGCTCTGCACCGGTTCCACCAGCACGGCGGCCAACTCATCGGCGTAGCGTTCGATGAATCGCAGCGATTCCGGATTGCCGTACTCGAGGATGAGCACATTCGCGAGCGAGTCTTCGGTGATGCCGGGGGCGATCGGCACCGTCATGAGCTGCCCGTTGGTCACCACGGCTCGTCCGAGCACTTCATCGAAGATGCCGTGATACGACCCCTGGAAGACCGCGATCTTGTCGCGCTGACTCACGGTGCGGGCGACGCGAATCGCGGCCGTCACCGCCTCGGATCCGGTATCGCAGAACGTTGCGCGATCCTTGCCGGACACTTCACAGAGAAGCGCCGCCACTTCACCGGCGAGCGGAGTCGACGGCCCGATCTCGAAGCCGGTCGCCAACTGTTCCGCGACGGCGCGCTCCACGAACTCCGGACGGTGGCCGAGCAGTCCGAGGCCGAAGCCCAGCGTGACGTCGATCCAGCGGTTGCCATCGAGGTCCCACAGGTACGCACCCTTGGACCCGGTGGTGACCACCGGATACACCATCTCCTTCCACAGCCGATTGAAGCCGGCGCCCGCACGCGGGTCGGCGAGCTTCTCTCTACTCTGCGCGATGTTCGCCTTCGACTTCGGCGTCCGGGCGACATAAGCGGCGATCAGGGCGTCGAGATGTGCCTGCTGCTGCGCGGTGAGCGGCTGCGCAGCGTTCGTGCCGGTTGCCACGGGACGGAACGGCCCGAAGGTGATGGGCGCGTTGCCGGCCTTGTGCAGTTCACCGGCGTCGTACCCGCGACGTGCTGGCGCTGCGGGCGCAGACGGCAGCGCTGGCGGTACCGCGCCTGGCATGAGTCGCTGCAGCAACGCTTCGAGCCGAGCCACGCGCGCGTCGATGTCACCAGAGACCGGTGCCAGCGGCATCGCCGCGAACGCGGGCGTACTCGCCGTCATCGCCACGGGCGCCGCCAGCGGCTGGAACTTCGATGCGTCGAGCGTTCGATCGAGGAACGCGGCGAGCTTGCTCACCGTGTCGTGATCGTGCATCAGATGCTTGAACGCGATGCGCGTGCCGAAGTGACGGCTGAGCGACGTCGCCGCCTGGCCGATCAGCAATGAATCGAGGCCGAGGTCGAGAAAGGTCGAGCCCACGGCGATATCGTCGAAGCCGGTGAGTCGCTGAATCTGCTCACGCACTTCGGTGATCAATCGATCCGCGCGACTCGCGGCAGCTGCCGGGAGCGACGACGGCACGAGGGACAAGGCCGGCGGCGCGGTCGCGGCGCCGGTCGGGTAGACAGGAGCAGCCATCTGACGGGCTTGCAGGGGAAGCACGAGCGTCCTGGCGTTGGGCCAGTGACGCTTCCGCTCGAACGGATACGTGGGCAGCGGGATACGTCGCCGCGACTCACCGGCGAAGTAGCGCTGCCAATCGAGACGACCACCAGCGCGCCACAGCGCACCGACGGCGTCGAGGAACGACTCGCTCTCGGCGTCCTTGGAGAGCGAGGTCACCACGGGATACTCGGCACCGTTCGCGATCGACTGCTTGGCGAAGGTGACGCAGCTGCGTCCGGGGCCCACTTCGACGAAGGCGAGCGTGCGGTCGGCCGCCAGACACTGCACGCCCTCTTCGAAACGAACCGTCTGCCGGATGTGGCCCGCCCAGTAGGACGGCGTGCGGATCTCGTCCGGCGTGATCCACGTGCCGGTCACATTCGACACGAAGGGGACCTGCGGATCGCGGAACGCGACCGACGCAACTTCGGCACCGAACGGAGCAACGACGGCGTTCATCATCGCCGAGTGGAACGCGTGCGACGTGCGCAGATCACGATGTGCGATGTCGGCGCTCGTCAGACGCGCGGCCAGCTCGGCGATGGCAGAGGCCGGACCCGCCACGACCGTCATGACCGGTGCGTTGATCGCCGCAATCTCCACCGCGTCCGGCAGCAGCGGGCGCACCGCGTCTGCGGGCAGGCGAATGGAGAGCATCGCACCGCCGGGCAGTTCATCCACCAACCGTCCGCGCGTCGCAATGAGGCGTAGCGCCGCGTCAATCGGCAGCGCCTCCGAGAGACACGCGGCGCTGTACTCGCCGACGCTGTGTCCGAGCATCGCCACCGGCGACACGCCGTAGCGCTGCCAGAGCTTTGCCAGCGCGTACGAGACGACGAACAGGGCCGGCTGCGTGATGCGTGTGCGGTTGAGTGCGGCCGCACCGTCGTCGGATGTATCGAACAGGAACGTGCGCAGATCACCCCCGATGAGCGGGGTGAGCAGCGCGGCGCATTCGTCCACCACCGCACGGAAGGTGGATTCGGCGTCATACAGCGCGCGCCCCATGCCGGGGAACTGCGCACCCTGCCCCGGAAAGAGGAACGCCACCGGCAGGTCGCTCACGCGAGACGCAGCGACCGAACTGTCGACGGCGCGAAGCGCCGCGACCGCCTCCGGTCCCGATGCGGCCGTGACGGCCACGCGGTACGCGAACTGCTCGCGTCCCGTCGCCAGTGTGTACGCCACGTCGGCCAGCGGCAGCGCAGGATGCTGCTCCAGATGATCGGCGAGCGCCTGGCACATGTGCACCAGCGCTGTTGCGCTCTTTGCGGACAGGACGAGCAGCTCACGACGGCGCGGTGAGGGGCCGCTCGGATCGCGTGTCGGTGGCTGCTCCAGCAGTACGTGCGCATTCGTCCCGCCAACACCGAAGGAGCTCACGCCGGCGCGTCGCGGCTGACCATCGGTTGGGTGCCACGTTTCGTTCTTTGCGATGATGCGGAATGGCGACTGCTCGAGGCGTAGCGCTGGATGAGGTCGCGTGTGATGCAACGTGGCCGGAATGATCCCGTCGCGCAGTGCGAGCACCGCCTTGAGAAATCCCGCCATGCCTGCGGCCGCATCGAGGTGGCCGATGTTCGACTTGACCGATCCGAGACCGACGGCCTGCACGCGATCCGTCTGCTCGCGATACGCGAGGGTCAGCGCTTCGAATTCGATCGGGTCGCCGAGCGCCGTGGCCGTGCCGTGCGCTTCGACGTAACCGATGGTGTCCGGCGTGACGCCTGCTTGCGCGTACGCTTCGCGAATCGCGCCGGCCTGCCCGGCCACGCTCGGCGCGGTGAAGCTGACCTTGTCGGAGCCGTCATTGTTCAGACCCACACCCTTGATGACGGCGTGCACGGTGTCACCGTCGGCAATCGCCTGATCGAGCGGCTTGAGCACGACCGCCGCGACGCCATTGCTGAAGACCGTGCCGGCGGCATTCGCGTCAAACGGTCGCACGTGGCCATCAGGCGACGTGATGCCGCCTTCCTCGTGGTAGTAGCCACGATTCTGCGGGAACGTCACCGAGACCGCACCTGCGATCGCCAGCTCGCAGCGCCCTTCGCGCAATGCGTAGATGGCCTCGGCCATTGCCACGAGCGACGTGCTGCACGCCGTATACACGTTCAGTGCCGGCCCGCTGAGATTCAGCTTGTAGGCGGTGCGCGTGGCGAGATAGTCTTTCTCGTTCCCCATCATCACGACGAGGTCGCCCAGCTGCGCACGCAATGTGCTGTCGGCCTGCACGTACTGCTCGTAGAACGTGTTGTTGCTCATGCCGGCGAAGACGCCCACGCGATCCGACACACGTGACGGCGCGTAGCCCGCATCCTCGAGCGCCGACCACGCAGTCTCGAGAAAGAGGCGCTGCTGCGGGTCCGTCGCAGCCGCTTCGTTCGGCGACATGTTGAAGAATGCCGCATCGAAGAGCTCCGGTGCGCGCAACTGGCCGCGCCGCAGCACGTAGTGACCGGCGGCGCGCATGGCGACGGGGTCGAGACCTTCCGCGCGCAGTGCCTCGTCGCTGAACGTTTCGATCGACTCGACGTTGTCGAGCAGATTCTGCCAGAACTCCGCGACCGACTCGGCGCCGGGGAATCGGCCACTCATGCCGATCACGGCAATGTCGTCGGTCTTCGCCCGCGTGCGCGTCGCGCGCGGCGTTCCTGCAGGCGTCGCCGACGTCGTTGGTGGCTCGAGGGCGGCCGCAAGCTTGCGGATGGTCGGGTTGCCGAACACCTCGACCACCGACAGTTCGCGGTCGAGTACGCGGCACAGTTCGCCGTGCACGCGCAACAGCAGCAGCGAATGGCCGCCGAGATCGAAGAAGTTCTCGTCGATATCCAGGTCACGTACGCCAAAGGCGCGCTCCCACACACTGGCAATGCGGCGCTGGAGCGCCGTTACCGGCGGATGCTGCGCCGTGGGCCGGACCGGTGCCGGCGTTGGCACAACCCGAGGAACGGTGAGCGCGGCGCGACACGCCCGCACGGACTGCGTCGGGGTATCGGCGACCCGGATCAGCGTGCGCTGCAGCGCGTCGAGCAACGACGCGGCATCGGCATCGGCGAGCAGGCCAGCCTCGTGGATTGCATCGATGCGGAGCGTCGATGCATCCGGCGTGACCACAAGCGTAAGCGGATAGTTCGTGCGTACCGGCGCGACAAAGTCACGCACGCGCACATCGTCCGTCCAGGTCATGGCGCGTTCGTCGATCGTGTAGTTCTGAAACACGAGCAACGATTCGAACAGTTGGGCGCGCAACGGCACATCCGTGGCGTCCTGAATCTCTCGCAGCGGCAGGTGCTGATGTTCGGCCAGCGTGACGAGCTGCGTGTGCAGTGCGGTGACGAGTGCGTCGAACGGTTGCGTCTCGTCGAGCTGCACGCGAACGGGAAGGTTGTTCACGAACGCGCCCACCATAGACTCGACACCGTCGAGCTCGGCAGGACGGCCGGCGAACGTCGCGCCAAACACGACATCCGTTCGTCCCGAGCGTTCGCCGAGTACGACGGCCCACGCCGCCTGCACGATCGCGTTCAACGGACAGCGCAGTCGGCGCGCCATCGCGGCGAGACGTGCTGTCACCGGTCCATCGAGTGCGGCGGTACACTCATGGATACGGCCACGCGCGCGAGCGCTCGACACGAGCGGCGTCGGTTCGCGCAGGCCGTGCAGATACGACCGCCAAAAATCGCGCGATGGGGCGAGATCCACCGCATCGTACCAGCGCAGATAGTCGCTGATGGCGGGACCAGGCTCCACGGTAAGCGTCTCACCGTGCGTGATCGCACGATAGGCAGCGGACACGTCCGCGAGCAGCAGCGGCCACGACCAGCCATCGATCTGCAGGTGATGATGCGTCCAGATCAGACGCGTCGGCCCCCCCGACTGTACGACAAGTGTGAGCCGCATGAGCGGCGCCTCATCGATGCGTAGCGCGCGCGTCCGATCGGCGGCGAGCAATGCCTCGAACGCCGCGACATCGGTCACCTGTACGACCTCGAGTGGGATCGACACGCGAGGACGCACGGCCTGCACCGGCGCGGCGCGCCCATTGCCGTGGAACGTGGTACGCAACGATTCGTGACGCGCCGCTGCGTAGTCGAACGCTTGCCGCAGGGCGTCCGCGTTCACGCGGCCAGTCAGCGTCCAGTGCCACTGATCGAGACCAGCCCCGGGACGCGCGACCTCCAGCGTGTAGTACAGCTGCTGCATTGGGGTCAGCGGGAGCGCAACCTCCGAGGGAGCCGGTGCCACGACCTCGGGGAGGAGCGCAGCGCCTGCCGACGCCGGCGCACCTGCCGCGAATGCACGCAATGCCTCCACGCTCGCGTGGGCCATGTCGGACACCAGTGCATCGGGGACACCCGCAAAGGTCCAGGTGAACTCGAGGCAACCCTCCTTGATCCAGCTGTTGATCTCGAGCAGGTGCGACCTTGACGATCCCGCGTCGTACCAGGCGCCCGAGTCTTCGGAGGCAAAGGAGAAAAGCGTGCTCTCGGCCGTGACCTGATCGAAGCGTCCCAGGTAGTTGAAGAGCACGTCACGCGACGGCACATCAAGCTGTAGCAGGCCGAAGGCAAAGCCACGCTCCGGCACGGCGCGCAGCGCTCGTTGGGTGCGCTCGATGCGCTCGCGCAACGGCATGTTCGCACCCAGCGACACGGCGAGCGGATAGATCGTCGTGAACCACCCCACCGTGCGCGACAGGTCAAACGGCGATTGCTCACGCCGACCGTGACTTTCGAGATCGATCGCCACGTCCGGCTGACCAGTGCGATCGGCGATCGATCCCATCACGCTGGCGAGCAGCACTTCCTCGAGCTGCGCCTTCGCGCCAGGGACGGCCTGACCCGTGAGCGCCGCCGTCTCGGCCGCCGAGAGGCGGACCGTGACGGAACGTGTCTCGCCCACCGTGGTGGTGCGCGCGGGACCGTCAGGCACCAGTCGGAACGCGCGCGCCTGCGTGGCCCACCAGGGACCCTGCACGGCAATGGTGGGCTCGTTCGCGAGTTCACGCAGGTGATGCGCCCAGTTCACGAACGGTGTGGGCACCGGCTCCGGCGTACGTCCTGTGAGAAGCGCTTCGAGGTCCTCGAGCAGAATCCGCCACGAGACGCCATCAACAGCGAGGTGATGAATCGCGAGGTAGAGCTGCTGCCGCGCTGTGAAGTGCACAACGGAGAGCATGATCCCTTCGGCGACCCGAAGCGCGCGCTGCGCGTCGAGGCAGCACGTCTCCAGCGTCGCGTCATCGATCGCCTCGGTGACGTCGCGATACACGAACGCCGGTGCGTCGTTCACGCGCTGCTCGCCGTCGCGGAACGCCGTGCGGAGCGCCGCGTGAGTTCGACAAAGCGAGGCGAAGGCCGCCTGCAGATCGGCGGACTCGAGCGGACGCGCAAGATTCAACAAAAATGCTTGCGTCCAGTGGTTCGGATCGGGCAGCGTATGCGCGAAGAACCACCGCTGAATGGGCGTGAGCGGTGCGGGTCCGCCAATCGGGGCCAGCCTGGCCGAGTCGACCGGTGCTGCCGCGTCCTGATCAGCGACGAGTCGTTGAATGGTGCGCTTCTCGAACAGATCGCGCGGCGTGAGCCGAATACCCGCTCGACGTGCTTGCGACACGATCTGAATGCTCAGGATCGAGTCACCACCCAGCTCGAAGAAATCCTCGTCCCGTCCAACGCGATCAAGCTTGAGCGCGCGCGCCCAGATCTGCGCAAGCAGGGCTTCCGCGCCGTCACGTGGCGCGACATACGTCGCCGCGCTCCGTTCGCGCGTGCTGTCGTCCGGTACGGGCAGCGCCTTGCGATCAATCTTGCCGTTGTTCGTGAGCGGGAAGCGATCGAGGTAGACGATGGCGGCCGGAATCATGTACGGCGGCATCGCCGCACCGCAGAACTCACGCAAGGCGGTGAGCGTGCCGGCCTCACGATCGCCCACGAGATACGCGACGATGCGCTTGTCGGACCCGCTGCCGAGTACCGTGACGAAGGCTTCGCGCACGGCAGGATGTCGCAGCAGCACCGCCTGGATTTCCCCGAGTTCAATGCGGAAGCCGCGAATCTTCACCTGATCATCGCTGCGCCCGAGGTACTCGAGGTCCGCATTCGGGAGGAAGCGCGCGACGTCGCCGGTGCGGTAGAGTCGCTCTCCCTCACGGAACGGATGCGGCAGGAAGCGTGCGGCAGTCAGCTCGGGGCGATTGAGATAGCCCGCCGTCACACCGGCGCCGCCCACGAAGATCTCGCCCGGTACACCGATCGGGACCGGATGGCCGGTCGGATCGAGGAGATGGATCTCGAGATCGGGGATGGGCCGGCCCACGACGCTGCCACTCGCCAGATCGGCCTGACCGATCGGACGATACGTGACGTGCACCGTGGTTTCGGTGATGCCGTACATGTTGACCAGCTGCGGGTGCTGATCGCCATGGCGTGCAAACCACGGACGCAGACTCTCGAGCTCGAGCGCCTCACCGCCGAAGATCACGTAGCGGAGCGCGAGCGCACGTGCCGACAGACCGGCGCGTTCCTCGGCCGCGATGAGCTGCCGGAACGCCGACGGGGTCTGGTTGAGCACCGTGACCTGCTCGCGCGCGAGCAGCGCGAGGAAATCATCGGGTGAGCGCGTGACATCGTACGGCACCACCACAACGCAGCCACCGTACAGCAGCGCGCCCCAGATTTCCCACACCGAGAAGTCGAACGCGAACGAATGGAAGAGCGTCCACACATCTTGCGCACCGAACTGATACCACGGTTCGGTGGCCGTCATGAGGCGCACCACGTTGCGGTGCGTGACGCGACAGCCCTTGGGTTTGCCCGTCGAACCCGAGGTGAAGATGACGTAGGCGAGATCGTCGGGGTCGGTCGTGAGCAAGGGCGCCGTATTCGGCAGCGCCTCGTTCGCAGCGATCGTCTCGAAGGTCATCACCTGCGCTACGCTGGGCGGTAGGCGATGCACGAGCGCGGCCTGCGTGAGCAACACCGGTGCGGCGGCGTCCTCGAGCATCCACTGCAGGCGCTCGGCGGGATACGCGAGGTCGATGGGCAGATACGCCGCACCTGCCTTGAGAATACCCAGAATGCCGATGACGATTTCGGCCGAGCGCTCGACGCACATGGCGACGATGTCGCCGCGCTGAATGCCGTGCTGCTGGATGAGGGCGTGTGCTACACGATTGGCGGCAGCATCGAGCTCGAGATACGACCACGCGCGTCCTTCGAAGCGCATCGCCGGTCGGTCGGGCGACTGCGTGACTTGTCTGGCAAACCATTCGGCCAGTGTGCCCGGTACCGGAAACGACCGCGGTGTCGCCCACGTCGCGTGCAGCGCCTGCAACTCCGTCGGTGTGACGAGCGCGAACGTGCGCACGGGTGCGTCGGGTGCCGCTGGAAACTGCGCGAGCAGTGCGTGCAGATGGCCGAGCATGCGGCGAATGGTGGCTGCACTGAACTTCGCCGGGTCGTACTCGATCTTGAGGCGCAGCCGTTCGGTGCCGTGGTACGCCGCCACGGTGATCGGGAAGTTCGTCCGTTCGTACAGCGAGACGTCGCGTCGAGCCCATGCATCCCCGAGCGCCCGCATGCGCTCGCCGAGGTCGAACGTCTCGAAGACGAGAATGCTGTCGAAGAGTGGCTGTCCCTTCTCCACGTCGCTCCACGCCTGCACGCGACTGAGCGGCGTGTGTTCGTGCGCCCGCATGGCCACCCACTGCTCACGCAACTCGTGCAACAGCGTCGAGAGCGGGGTATCGGGCTCCACGCTGGCGCGCACGGGCAGCGTGTTGATGAAGAGCCCTACGGCATCCTCCACCCCGGCAATCGCGCTCTTGCGGCAGGCGCGGGTGCCACCGAACACGATATCGGTCTCGGCGGAGTACCGCGCGAGCAGCACCGACCACGCCGCTTGCACGATCGTGTGCACGGTGACTCCGCATCGCTGCGCCATGGTTTCGAGGGCGCGCGTTTCTTCGGGGGTGCACGCGACATCATCCTGCCAGGCGAGCGGGTCCTGCCCACGATCCGGCAGCGTGTCCACCATGAGCGGCGTCGGCGCCGTGAAGCCGGCGAGGCGGGTGGTCCAGTACTGTCGCGACGCCGTGTCGTGGTCCTGCGCCACGCTCCATTCCACGAACTCGCGGTACGGGAGGCGCGTCGGCGACGTGTCGACCTCCTCGCCGCGCACGTAGGCGTCGTAGTACGCGAAGAGATCTTCGAGCAGGATCGGGAAGCAGCGCCCGTCAACCAGCGCGTGATGGATGGACAGCAACAACCGGGTGTCCCCATCGCCGTACGCCAGCACCATGGCCCGCACCGGTGGTGCCACCGCGAGCGTGAGCCCTTCGGTGCGATCATCGTGCAAGCATTGGCGCACGTCGTCCTCGCGCTCATGCTCGCGAACATTGTGACGGGCGGAGACGCGCACCGCGGGGACGGCGTCGTCTACAAGCTCCTGATACGGGTCCTCTTCGGTGTCCCAGACGAACCGCGTCCGCAGCACCGGGTGCCGCTGGACGAGTGCGATCATGGCGCGGGTGAAGGCATCCACGTCGATCGACTCGTCGGTCCGGACCAGCATCTGTTCGATATCCACGCCGGTGATGCCGTGGATTTCGTGGAACAGCATACCAGCCTGCAGCGCCGTGAGCGGATAGCCGCGACTGATCTCCGCCGTGGCGTTCGGCGCTGACGGCGTGAGCGAGTCGCTGCGATCGGGTGTGGCGGGCATTCCGAGCATGAGACGGGACGAACGGACGCGGCGATACCACGGCGGCCGAGGCCGTCGTGATCGGGACCACCCAGAGATTGTGGGGGACCGCACCGCAAGGACGATACGATGGCATGTCGGGGCACATTCGTGCACCGGCTGCCGTCAACGTGCACCGGCTTGTGGCGCAGCCGCCGCGCGTCGCGTACCGTTTCGAGTGCCCACCCTCGGCCGAAGGTTCCCGCCGCCTCCCCCGTTCGTCCGGAGACCCCGATGCGCACGTCGCTGCTGCTCGCTGCCCTGCTGGCGCTTGGTTCGACCTCGGCTGCTGCCCAGCAGCCTCCGGCCGCCGCGGCCGGGCAGGCGCCCCCGCGGCGTCCCGCGAACGCCCCGCGCACGATCGAGGGCGTGAACACCGTCTGGATCGAACAGCTCACGCAGCCGGAGCTGCGGGACATGATTCGCGACGGCTACACGACGGTGCTCGTGATGACCGGCGGCGTCGAGGACAACAGCGCGAACCTCGTGCTCGACAAGCACAACATCAACAACCGGCTGCACGGCGAGATGATCGCGCGGCGGCTGGGCAAGACGCTCGTGGCGCCGCTCGTGACGCTCGAACCGGGGAACGCGGGCAGCAACATCACGCCGGGGCGCGCGGGGCCGATGATCTCGCAGGCGACGTATCGCGCGCTGCTCTTCGACATCGGCAACTTCCTGCGCAGCATGGGCTTCAAGGAGATCTACTACCTCGGGGACAGCGGCGGAAACGCGGGCGGCATGCGCTTCGCCGCCGATTCGCTCACGAAGCTCTATGCGGGCGACACGGCGCGTGTCGTGTTCAAGCATGTGGCGGAGTACTACAACCACACCTCACACGTGCAGCCGTTCATTCAGAATGAGCTCAAGATTCCGGAGCAGATTCGGATCGGGGCGAGCACGGGGAGCAGCGGGTTGCATGAAGAGCTGAGCATCGATGCGACGATGGCGCTCGTGGACCCCGTGTCCATCCGCTACCCCCAGCGTGTGAAGGCGGGTGAGGCCGAGATCAACGGCGTGAAGTTCGAGTCGCTCGAGTGGCTGCAGGACATCGGGCGAAAGGTGGCCGAGCTGCGTACGAAGCTGACCGTGGACGCGATCACGGCGTATCGGGCGACGCTGGCGAAACCGTAGGGATTCGCGCTATCGATCGAGGGTGGGAGCCTCGTTGGCGTTGGGGCGTTCCACGCCAGACGCGATCCATGGCGATCGTGCTATCGCGAGAAGTACCACGCCAACAACGGCAATCCGAACACGGCCGCGATGGATGCCGCGCCGATCAACACGGCGGTGAGGCCACGCGATCGACGTTCGTGCTCGGTATCGGCGTACAGAAAGAAACGTCCCGGCTCGGCCTCGCGCACCACGCCGCGCGCCGCGAGCGTCACGACGCTCACCGGGTCGAGTCCCGGGATCGCAGTCAGCGGCCGCGCGTCGGCGGGCGACAACGCGCCAGCCGCACGGAAGGCCTGCACCGCGCGATCAAGCTCCGGCGTCATCGCACGCTCGCGCAGGGCGGGAGGAAACGCGTCGGACATGATGCGAGTGCGGGGAATGGAAGGACGGGAGATGCGCGCGTGCTGGCGCGCCCCCCAGCACCACACTGAACCTACAAGGTGGTACGACGCACGTGGCAGGGCTAGTCGGTGAGCCGTTTGGCAGGCGGTCTGCGCGTCGATGAGGAGCCCCACGTCCGTTCACCACGGCGTGCGCGGACACGCCCCTCTCACGCACTGGAACATGCCCAACTCGCTCCGCTTTCTCTCGGTCTCGATGCCGGTGCGACTGCGCCACCGCACGGTCATGGCGCTGACCCTCGGTCTCTCGGCCTGCGGCGGCGGGGACGCGCCCATCACTCCCACGACACCCGCACCAGCATCCGTGGCGACGGTGAGCGTGGCACTCACGTCGGCATCCGTGACCGCTGGCCAAGCGGTGCAGGCCACCGCCACCACACGCGCCTCGTCCGGTGCCGAACTGAGCGGGCGTGCGATCGTCTGGAGCTCGTCGAACACGGCGGTCGCGACGATCGGTGCGACCGGTCTCATCACCACGCTCGCACCAGGAAGCACGAGCATCACCGCCACCAGCGAAGGACAATCCGGTTCGGCCACGTTGCTCGTGATGGCGGAACCCGTCGCCAGCCTCTCGCTCGGCGCCGACAGCATCGACGTGGCCATTCGCGCGACGACGCAACTCGTGCCCGTGGTGCGCAGCGCGAGCGGTGCCACGCTCAACGGACGCACCGTGACCTTCGCGAGCGCCAACACCGCGATCGCGACGGTGAGCGGCGATGGCGTGGTGCGCGTGCTCAAGCCAGGGACCGTCACGATCACGGCGACATCGGAAGGACGCAGCGCCACGCTGCGCGTGCGAGGCACGACCGCGTCGCTGACGGCGATGGTGGACTCGCTGCGACTCGCGTTCGGCTTGCCGGCCCTCGGTGCGGCGATCGTGTCTCGCGAAGGGCTGGTCGGCCTCGGTGTCGCGGGCACTCGTCGCGTGACGGGCGGGCCGAGCGTGACCATGCAGGACAAGTGGCACCTCGGGTCGAACACCAAGGCCCTCACCGGCGTGCTGGCCGGCCTCGCGGTGGATGCGGGCGTCCTCACGTGGACGCGCACGCTGGACGCGGGTCTTCCCGACCTCGCGCCGCTGATGCGGCCAGAGTATCGCACGCTCTCCCTCCCGGACCTGCTCAGTCATGTCGCGAGCCTCGTGAACACGACGCTCGGTCTTCCGACATCGAGCGACATTCCGGCCGCACGCCGTGCGTGGGCGCAGTACACGCTGCAGCAACCGCCCGTCGGGCCGCGCGGCCAGTACGCGTACAGCAACAACGGGTACGCGCTGTCGGGGCTGCTCATCGAACGCGCGTGGGGCACGCCGTACGAAGCGCTCATGCAGCAGCGGCTGTTCACCCCGCTCGGCATCACCGACGCGGGATGGGGACCAACCACGTCAGCGGGGATGAGCGATCAGCCCGTTGGTCACCGACGTGTCGGCGCGGCGTGGGTGGTGTGCGATGCGTGTGACAATCCGCCAGGGCTCTCATCGGCCGGTACCGTGCACATGTCACTTGGCAGCTGGGCGCGTCTCATGCAGGAACTGCTGCTGGCCGATCAAGGGCGCAGCGCCTTGCTCACGCAAGGCACGGCGCGCTTTCTCACCAGCAACGCGGTGCCCGCGGGCGGCGGCGCCAGCTACGGCATGGGGTGGGGCGTTGGTGGTGGGGCGACGAATCGCTTCGTCAGTCACGACGGCAGCAACACCACCAATCACTCACGCGCAGTGCTCTTTCTGGACACGGGCGTCGCGTTCCTCATCGCCACGAACGCCGCGGAGATCGACGGGATCACGACGACGGCGCTCACGGCCATGCAGCAGCGACTCGATCGGTACTGGAGTACGGGTCGGTGAGCACGGCAGCAAGAGATGCGCTCGCCGGCGAGGCTTCGCATGAGCTGGGGGAGGAGCGCCAGGCAGGTCGCGAGCGCCCATCGCCGGATCGTCGTTCCACGCGCGCCCGCAGTCCGATTTGCCCAGGTCACGCCCAGCGGGTACACTCCCGCCAGTAATCGTCGCCACCTCGCGTGGCTCACCCTTCATGCCGACGCCCCTCATGTCCGATACCGCTGTGCTCAACGGCACCACCATGGGTTGCTCCCTCACCTGCAAGGATCTCGCCACGTCGCTGGCGTTCTATCGTGACGTGCTCGGCTTCAGCGTCGTGGGCACCTACGAGCGGGATGGTCGCCCATCGGCGGCCGTGATCGTCGCCGGCCACATGCGCATCGTCCTGAATCAGGACGACGGCAAGCTTGGCTGGGACCGCATCAAGGGGCAGGGCCTCTTCCTTCAGTTCAACGTGGCGACCGCCGCCGACGTGGACGCGGCGGCCGCACGCCTCGCCGCCGCCGGCGGCACGTTCATCGATCAGCCGGCCGATCGTCCGTGGGGCGTGCGCATGTTTCAGTTCCGCGATCCGGATGGCTTCAAGCTGGGTGTGTCCACACCGCTGGCCGGGTGAGTGACGCACACGGCTATGGTCTGTCGATGATGCCTCGCTGACGCCGAGCCGGTTGCTTCGCGCGATCAGCATGTTCGTTCCGCTCGTCGATTACTCGCTGGCCACGCACGACGGCGCGTACGCCGAATGGCCGCTGACGACGCCGCTGCTTCTGAAGGGGGTCGCGGCAGGGAGCAGTGTGCCGGGGTACGTGATCGAGGGGCAATATCGATGGCACGAGTACGTGTTGCTGATCACCTCGTGGGATTGTCCGTTCGAGGAGACATACGACTTTCTGCTGCTCGACGCGGCGCACCAGATCGTGGCGCGTACCTCGCTTGGTGCACCGTACGGGTCGTATCTGTTGCACGCGCACTGGCCGATCGACGATCGCTCGTTGCGGCTGCACTTCTACCGAGCGGACTGCTACACCCTCATGGTGCAGCGACCCGCAGGGTGGTGGCGGCGGCGACCCCGCCTGCGATTGGTGCACCATCGCCGCACGCCGCGTGACGAGCGCACGCAGGCGTCGGTTGATGCGTTGCTGGCGCAACTGGCAGCGATGGGCACACGTTCGTCGTCCCTGTAAGCCGCGCCGGAGGACTGGCGGGGCAGCACACGGGTGTGAAGATTCGTGCCGCATGAACGCGCCTCGAGTTCGTCTGGCCGGCCGGCTCCTGTGTCGGCGTTCCGCGATGACGACATCCTGGTCTTGCGCGGCGGACTGCGACGAGCGTGACGCATGACCGATCGACCCCGCCAGCTTTCGCAGGCGCTTGCCGGCCGGTATCGCGTTGAACGAGAGCTCGGCGCCGGCGGTATGGCGACCGTGTACCTCGCGCACGACCTCCGCCATCAGCGCGATGTGGCGATGAAGGTGCTGCACCCCGATCTCGGCGCGGCGCTGGGCGGCGAGCGTTTCCTCGCCGAGATCCGAACGACGGCACGACTGCAGCATCCGCACATCCTGCCGCTGCTCGATAGCGGTGATGCGGGCGACGGCCTGTTGTACTACGTGATGCCGTACGTTCGGGGAGAGACGCTGCGGGCACGGCTCGATCGCGAGCGGCAGCTGCCGGTGGAGGACGCCGTGCGGCTCGCGCGCGAGGTGGCAAGCGCGCTCGATTACGCGCATCGCGAAGGCGTCGTGCATCGCGACATCAAGCCCGAGAACATCCTGCTGCAGGACGGCAACGCACTCGTCGCCGACTTCGGGATCGCACTCGCCGTACAGTCGGCTGGTGGCCCGCGCATGACGCAGACGGGACTGTCGCTCGGGACGCCACAGTACATGAGCCCCGAGCAGGCGATGGGCGAGCGGACGATCGACGCCCGCAGCGACCTCTACGCCCTCGCCGCGGTGACGTACGAGATGCTCGTCGGCGAAGCGCCGTTCACGGGGCCCAGCGCGCAGGCGATCGTGGCGCGCGTACTGACCGAGGAACCGCGCTCTATTGCGGCGCAACGCAAGGCCGTCGCCGACCATATCGACCTCGCCGTACGTCGCGCGCTCGAGAAGCTGCCGGCCGATCGCTTCGAGAGTGCGAAGGCGTTCGCGGACGCCTTGGTGAATCCGTCGGCGACGACCAGCCTGCCGCAGCGCGGCGGCGTGCGACCGGCGGCGACGCGGCGTAGCCCACTGACGGTGCCGCTGCTCGGCGCGATCGCGCTGCTCGCGACGGGTGTTGCGGCGTGGGCGCTGATGCGCACACCGACCACATCGCGCGACGTGGGACTGTCGCCAACCGCGCCGATGGAGCTCAATAGCTGGCCCCGCACCTTCTCCGTGGCGCACGACGGCTCGTTCATCGTGTATGTGGCGCGCGCCGGCGAGAGCACGCAGCTCTGGTGGCAGAGTCTTCGGAGTGGTGAAGCGCGCGCCATCGCCGGCACCGAGGGGGCGGTCGGTGTCCCGCATCTCTCACCCGATGACCAGCGCGTGGCCTTCGCCGCGCGAGGTGAGCTCCGCATCGTCGGTGTGGCCGGCGGAGCGACGAAGACCATCGCCAAGACGCAGATCTCCCACGGCGGCACGTGGATTTCGGATCGACAACTCTTTCTCGACGACGAAGACGGGCGTCTGTTGCGCTGGATCGACCCGGAGAGCGGCCCCGGTCGCACCGACTCGGTGCAGCTGTGCATCAACGCGCAGCCGTTTGCGGGGCGCCAGGCGCTGTGCGGCGGTGCGTCCTCGAAAGTGGCGTACGTCTCCGACCCGGGGGCGTGTTCAGAGTTTTGTGTGTACGCCGAGGGATGATCAGGCGGCGAGGTGAAACCGCTCGCCGAACTGAATCGCAAACTGCGCTTTCGCTTGCTGCCACGCCACCGGCGGTCGCTGCCACTTCGCTTCCGCCTGTCGGAGCGCGAGAAAGATGAGCTTCACCGCCGCCTCATCGCTGGGGAAGTGCCCCTTGTTCCGAATCGCTTTCCGGACCTGACTGTGCAGACTCTCAATGGCGTTCGTCGTGTAGATGATGCGGCGTACCGCCGGCGAGAACGCGAAGAAGGGCACGACCTGTGCCCAGTTGCGCCGCCAGCTCGCGACAATCGGCGGATAGCGCTCGCCCCACGGGCCCGCCGCGAAGGCCTCCAAGGCCGCCGCGGCGGCGTCGGCATTCAGCGCCGTGTAGATCGGCTTCAGCGCCGCGGCGAGCGGCT
>ERZ1066122.470-NODE-470-length-42736-cov-8.334458_pt1 | contig 42736 bp, 30 predicted proteins | sample MGYA00382769_ERZ1066122 | MGnify/ENA primary metagenome ERZ1066122 (study PRJEB33369, sample SAMEA5778352) | biofilm metagenome | biome: Industrial cooling water; feature: Water cooling tower basin; material: Biofilm | place: United Arab Emirates | collected... | reverse complement strand
GATGCACGAACTCGCCGTCAAACTCTTTATCCACGACTATAACCTGTCACGCAATCAGTCACACGACCCCGCATCCGTGACCGATTACAGTTGTCCAGGCTGGCAACCATCGACATCTTTGTAATGGGGCAAAAAGCCAAAGAAGAGCTGGTGCAACTGATTGGCACCGGTAATCCGCTCGCGCAACGGATTCAGGTAGCGCCGGGAGCCAGCTGCTTTCACAACGAAAACAGAAGTGTGCGCTGCCAGTATGCGGATGGCGAAGTGGTTGTCGACACTGAATTCGCTGACGACCACGAACTGGTGATTGACTTTTTCACCCCGGAAGGGTTAAGGAACATCGAAGAAGTCCGGATAGCGCCGGGTGCCTACCGGATTCACGAAACGCAGCTTATCGCCAGAGGGCATTTGCACCTGTTAGTGAAAGATGGCACCCGGTTTCGAGTAGCTTTTCAGGACAAAGTATCAAACCGTCCTGACGGTGCGCGCGAGTACGATTTGTATTTCAGTCACCCGGAAGACGCACTGAACAACAAGTCGGCTACACCCCGCACTGTGATGGCTGGGTTGCGCTAGCAGGTGCCCCCAGTGACTTGTTCCTACAATGCGCTTCACCGCTTTGCGGTTGGCACCGGCTTTTACGCCCCACCACCCAGCAGTGCCCGGCCGCGCTCGGTGGTGCGGTAGCGCTGATTGGGGGAGCGGGGGATGTTGGGCAATGTGAGAGCGAGCAGGCCGCGCTGGATGAGGGGTTCGGTGTAGTTGGTGCGGAACCGCGCGCGGCTGCTGGCGCCGAGGGCCTGCATCAGCTCGGTGAGGGATTTGGGCCGCAGGCAGGCGAACAGGATGGCGATGAACTGTTGGAGCCGTGGGGGCAACGGCTTGTACCCTGACTTGTACCCTGGCTTGTACCGCCGGGGGGCAACAAAGTGCCTTGTGAGGCCGCAGGGGCGGTTTTGTCGAGGTTTAGCTTGTACCCAGCTTGTACCCAAACGGTGGCCAGCTTGTTGGTAAGCTGGTCGCGGTCGGTCAGGTAAGCGCGGAGCGCCGGGACTACCGACACGGCGCGGGCAGCTTCCTTGTCGGCTTCGGATAAGAAGAGGCCCAGCTCCGCCACCCACCAATCAGCAACGGCGCCCAGCGGCTCGATGACCAGCGGCAGCACGGTGCGGAAGACCGGGCCATCGAGGAATAGGGGTTGCGCGCCCGGCACGTAGTGCGGTAGGTAGCGCGAGACGTTGAGGATGCCGGAGCCTAGCTCATCGACCCGGCCGAGTTGCAGGAAGAAAGCGGCGATCTTAGGGTTCTTCGGATAAGGGGAGAACGCGGTGAGCTGGATAGCGCCGCGGTAGTGCGGCACACTGGCGTTCTGGGCCTCGACGCGGTCGGGGTAGATGACGAAGGTGGTCGGGAGCGCGTTGAGGTATTCACGGTGAACGAGAATATTGGCAACGACTTCGCGGAAGATTTTTTCGCGTAGGCTGATGCGGGTGTCGCCTTCGAGGTAGAAGGGGTCGGGCAGGTGCTTGGCGACGAACTCCATCAGCTGCACGTAGGCTTCGATGAGGTTGGTGCGGATGTCGAGGCGGTCGTCGTAGCGGTCGACGTTGACGCGACGCACCAGCGCATCTACCCGGTGGTGGGGTACGAGCTGGGCGAGCAATTCATCGGTGCCGAAAAGGAGCGCGGCGGCGAGGGTGTAGCCCTTTTGACCGGTCAGTACATCGTGCCGGTAGAGACCAGCGAGGGAGAGCATCTGCTGGTCGTCGAGCAGCAGGTAGGGGTGGTCGGCGTTGCGGCTGGCGATCAGGCGCCGGACTTTGGGGAAGAGGTCGGCGCGCAGGTCCTCAAAACGCAGGTACGGGTAGATGGTGCCCTCGGTATAGGTGAGGTGCTTGCGGTTGTAGAGCGCGGCGATGCCGGCGGGGTCGGTGACGCGGAAATCACCGTCCTGGCTACGGTCGTACACGTGCCCACGCGTTCGGTGGATCTGCGAGTCGGCCTGAATCTGAACGGCGATGACGAGCCGACCATCGAGCGGCACCTCGATTGGGAAGAGCACAAACGGCGGGTCGAGCTTTTCGGGGTTGTTCGACTGCGTGGCAATGTTCTTCTTGATGGTGCTGGCGGCATCGGGCTGGACGCCCGTCACGGTGCCGTCGTCGGCGACGCCGAGCAGATGGTGCCGCCCTCGCGATTGAGAAAGGAACAGGCCGTTTCAAAGAAGGTATCGGGCAGCGCAGAGGCAGCTTCCTTGAACTCGGTGCGGATGTCTTCGCCCTGCGCGATGAGTTGGCGAACTTGATCGGAAATCATCGGGGCAAGCGATAGCCGGCTGAGGGCGGCAACGAGGAGCAAGGCTGAGGGCTTCGAGCACGTCGTTGGCGAAAATCCAGACGAGCTGGCCGGTGGCGGTGATGACGGTCACGGGGTGGTGGGCAGGTGAAGACGGCGGTGCTCGAAGCTGGTGCGGAACTCCTCGAATGAGTGAGCGATGAAGGGCAGACCGCCGGCGGCTTTGAGCTGATCAAGAAACTGCGTCTGCTCGGGGCGCAGGCGGTCGGAGCCGGCTTTGACTTCGACGCCGATGAAGGTGGCGTCGCGGCGGCGGAAACCGATGATGTCGGGGACGCCGCGCCGGGCGTTGGGGTGGGGGCGCCACTTGCCGGTGGTAGGATCGTACTCGCCGCGGTTGGGCTGGCGCCAGGCTTCGTAGCCGTGGGCGTCGAGGTAGGCAAGGATGGCGGCGGTGATCTCGTCGGCGGTGGGCGGGGCGGAGACGCAAGTATGCGTCTCTACGGGGCGGATGATGGGCGGCTTCATCGGAGCGTCAGTCGAAGGCGTGACGGGGGCGGTCGTCGGGACGGTACACCGGGCGGGGCGGCGGGAGCTGGTCGGGCGTGAACAGGCTGGCCTGCTCGGGCTGCGGGTAGCGGGCGCGGTACTCAGCGATCAGGTCGCGCAGCACCTGAGTGCGATGGTCGGCGACGGGCTGGGTGATTTTGCCGTCGCGGATCCAGCTGGGGTAGACGCGCTCGCGGGTGGTCAGCTCGCGTTCCAGCTCGGCGATGCGCTGCTGCGGGGTGGTGCTGGCGGTTGGCATCGGGATCAGGTCTGCGGGTCGGGGGCGGACTCGTCGGGGGCGGGGTAGCGGGGCTCGTGGTCTTCGTCGGCGACGAGCAGGCGGGCGGGGCCGTCGGGGTTGACGGCGCGTAGCAGCCGGCTCAGGCGCCGGGCGGCGCGCACGGCCTCGGCCGGGTCGCCGTAGGCGGTAGCCGATTCAAGCGAGGGGGCGTTGGCGACGTTGCGGATGGTGAAGCGGAAATATCGACGGTATCATCGGCGGCCATCGTGAGCAGCTTGCGGCCGGCCTGCATCGTGAGGCGCCGGCCGTAGAGCTGTTGCAGGATGCGAATGTGCGCCTCGATGTTGGCGCCGCCGGTGACTTTGCTGGTGAGGCTGTGAATGACGACCAGACCGCCGGCGCGCTCCAACGTGCCGGCTTCGCGCATCTGGCGCATCACGGTGAGCATATCGACCTGCTGGCCGGCCTGGAAGACGGTGCGGGCCGCTTCCCAGATGAGCCAGTGGCCGGGCTGGTAGAAGATGTCGGCGTCGGCCAACAGCTCCAACGCCTTGCGCAGGGCGCGGGCTTCGAGCAGGGCTGCGCCGAGGACGGCGGCTTCGAGGGGCAGGTCGTGGGGCGGCACGAGGCCGGGGGTGGTGGGGACGGGGCGTTTCGTTGGCGGTTTCATTTCCAGTTTCCTTCGCGTTGGCGTTTGATGGTGTCGTCGGCGGCGGTGCGGGCGGCGGTGCGGGCGGTGGTCGGGGTGGCGGGCTGGCCGGTCTTGGGGCTGCGGTCAGGCGGTTCGGGGCCGTCGGTCCACATCGCGCCGCGCAGCCAGGTAGCGGGGAAGGGGCAAGCACCGCGCTCGATCTGACACGGGTGCTCGCGCAGCCACTTGGTGGCGCGCTCGGCGGCGAGCTGCTGGTCGTCGGGGGCGAGGGCGGCGAAGGCTTTGGCGGCGTCGCGGCGCTTCTGCTTGTTGGGCCAGCCGTCGTAGAACGCGGCGAAGCCGGGCGGCTCGGCGGGCGCGGTGGTCCGGCGCGGGGGCGCGGCCGGTGTCTCGCTCTTCACTTTGGAAGACTCGCCACCCACCGGCCGCGCAGCGGCCAGAGTAGGGTGGTCTTCTTCCCTTCTTACTTCAATGCTACCTTCCGTTCGACTTTTTGCGGCGGCCCCTCGACTTTTTGCGGCACCCCCTTCGGCATTTTGCGGCGGGGTGCCGCTTTTTGCGGTGGGGTACCCCTCCGCAGTTTGCGGCGGGTGGGGTGCCGCAATTTGCGGCGGGGTAGCGGCTGAATCAGCTGCTGAGGGAGCAGCAGTCGGCGCCGGCGCCAAGGTGCGGTTGTGGCCCGTCTGCGGGTCCTGGTCGATGATGAGAAGGCCGGCGGCTTCCAGCTCGCGCAGGGCGCGGCTGACCGTATCGGCCGAGAGGCCGAAGCGGGCGGCAAAGTGCGCGTTGGACGGCGTACACGTGCGGCCCGTGGCGGCCAACGCGAGCACTTCGGCAAAAATGACGCGCGTGGTCATCGGGTAGCGGGTGAGGCGGATGACGTCGGGCGGCAGGTAGAGGCCGACGTTCGCCGGGGCTTTGGTAGGCATCGGGCGGGCATCACCGGGCGGCGCGCTGGTAGCGGGTGAGGTAGCGCATCAGCTCGGCGCGGCGGAAGCCCCACGCCTTCTCGTTGATATGAACGCCCGTGAGGCGGCCGGCGCGGCGGGCCTTACGGACACCTTCTTCCGTCAGACGTAGCTCAGCGGCGGCCTCGCGCACGGTGAGGATCTCGTCGGCGCGCGGGTCGGCGGTAGTGTCAGACTTAGGCGCGGTTCGGTCTTCGAGCTGGGCCACGCGCGTGAGCACGGCTCGCCATTCGGCCTCCGGCACGAGCAGTAAAGCGGCTTGTGGTTGCATCGAAGTGCGCGGGTTAAGCGGCAAGCTGCCGGGCTTTGGCAGCCAGGGCCTCGTGTTTCGCCAGCAATTCGGCGGCTACTTCCAGGAAGACTTCGGCCACAGCCGCGTTGAAGGTGACGCGACCTCGCACGACGTTGTACACGCCGGCGTAGGAACAGGAGTTACCTCGCTCGTGTAGTCGGCTAACGGTGAGCGATATTGAGGGATTTGGGCGCCCGAACCGCTTATACACTTCGGCTAGTGGGACAGCAGAAAGGCTTGCTTGGTCTTGCATTTTGTTTGCTTGGAGTTGTATATTTGTGCGCTTGACGCCGATAAGCGCACAATAATACGTCAGGCAATTTGCTTCAACCAACCTGATTAGCAAAAACGTGAAAAAAAGCGACCAAATTGGGGACCGTATCGGCCAATTGTTTGAGCATTTTGGCCTCTCTGCTTATCAAGCTTCGATGAAGCTGGGTTATGAGCGCTCCTCCAAGCTCTACAAGCTGCTAAAAAAGGAAGCAAAGCCAGGCTTTGACACGCTGGACGACTTGCTCACGGAGTGGCCTGAGGTGTCAGCTGAGTGGCTGATGCGTGGTGAGGGGCCGATGCTGAAAGATGGAGTAGCGCCGGTCCTCTCGCCGGAAACTGCGCTGACGGACGCGGGCGGCTGGCTCACGCCAGAACGCCGGCAGGAGCTACTGGACCAGCTAACGCCCCAGGACGCCATTCTCTACATCCCGGCGCGAGCGCAGGCGGGGTATTCCTACACGACTGATGCGAACGCACTACTCGAAGAGCTGACGAGCTTCTCGCTACCAATGTTCCCACGGGGAGTGTTCCGAGCCTTCGACGTATCGGGCAACTCGATGGTGCCCACCTTCGCCAACGCCGATATGGTTATCTGCAAGCAGGTGCAGAATGGTTGGCGGAACGTGGCGCCTGGTCACTGTTACGTGGTGGTGCTGAACGACAACGTGGTAGTCAAGCGCATCAACCGGCAGATACGCGATGGTGACGCAACGATAGTGCTGCACTCCGATAATTCTTCGTACGCGCCGTTCGAAGTGGCGCTGGCAGACGTGCACGAGGTATGGCAGGTACAGGCGTTCCTGTCGCGCAACGTGCCGTCGAGTAACGCGTAGCTACGGACCCGGCTGCGGGAGATTCTGGACGCTATCGGGCCAGACCCGGAAATCCTGCGGGAGCAAGTGGCGGAGCAAGCTAACTTCTGACCACTCTCTATAATGCGGGTTGACCTCATATCGGCCGCCCCCTCTCCTACCCTTTCATAATGGGCGTCAGGACGACTTACGCCCCCAAACACGCCCCCAACAATTTTTCACCCCCATGAGGACGATGACAAGAGGCTGATTGATAGCGTACTTAGGCAGCGGAAGGGTGTGTAGTTTCGATTCCCCTACGGACTACTTATTACAACCGCAACGCCCCGTAAGTCAAACACTTACGGGGCGTTGTCGCTCTTACTGAAAACGTCCTGCAAACACAAGTGTCGTAGAGGCGCCTTCCTGCGTCTCCGCAGCACGGCCTCGCTGCTCGGCACGAGCTAACCACGGTGCCCAACCGCCGGAGACGCAAAGATGCGTCTCTACGCCCGGCAGATGTGTGCCACCTCCGTAGAGACGCATCTTTGCGTCTCCGCTGCTCGGCACCGCCCACCCGCCGTGGCCCACCCGCCGTGGCCCACCCGCCGTGGCCCACCCGCCGTGGCCCAACCGCCGGAGACTACGTTGACGAGGCGTAACCGCAGGCCCATCCCTACTTCGCCGCTGCACGGCACCGCGCAACCGCCCTACTGAACCGCTTGCTTTAACGGCCGAAGACGTCAGGGTACGCCTCTACGCCCAGCCATCGGTTGCCCAACCGCAGCAACGCATCTTTGCGTGTGCACCGCACTGCCCCGTCTCTACCGGTGCCAGTGGGGCCGGTAGCACGGGGCCTTTTCGGTTCCATCCTTTCCCTGACCTGCACCTGCCGTGACGACGCTCACCGTGCCTCCGCTGACTCCACACCAAGCCAAATACTTCGCCTATTCGCTCACGCGGTTGAGCGTGGATGACGACGACCGCCTGTCGCGGGCGTTGTTTGATGCGGCCGTCGATCTGAACCCGCACCAGATCGAGGCGGCGCTGTTTGCGCTGCAATCACCGTTTGCACAGGGTGTGCTGCTGGCCGATGAGGTGGGGCTGGGCAAAACCATCGAGGCCGGCATCGTGCTGTGCCAGTTGTGGGCCGAGCGCAAACGCCGGCTGCTGGTGCTGTGCCCGGCAGCCCTACGCACACAATGGGCGGCCGAGTTGCGCGAGAAGTTCAACCTGCCCGCCGTCGTGCTCGAGGCGCGCACGGCCCGTGCCGCCCGGCAGGCCGGGCAAGACCCGTTGGCGCCGGGCGCGGTAGTGGTGATGTCGTACCAGTTCGGCCACCGCTTGCGGGAGGAGGTGCGCGGCGTCGATTGGCATTTGGTCGTGATCGACGAAGCCCAGAACCTGCGGGGCGTATACCGGCCCAAAAACGTGGTAGGGCAGGGCATTCGGTGGGCCACCAGCCACTGCCGTAAGCTGCTGCTCTCGGCTACGCCGTTGCAAAACAGCCTGAAAGAACTCTTCGGGCTGGCTTCGCTCATTGATGAGCGCCTGTTCGGCGACCTGGCGTCGTTTCAGGAGCAGTATATGGGCGCCGGGGCCAACCTGGCGGCGCTGCAACAGCGGCTGACGGGGTTTTGCCGCCGCACGTTGCGCCGGCAGGTCAAAGAGTACGTCAACTATACCGACCGGAAGGCCATCACGCGGCCGTTTCGGCCCACCGACGACGAACACGCGCTCTACGAGGCCGTGTCGGCGTTTTTGCGGCGGCCCGATTCATATGCCGTGCCGCAGCGGCAGCGACATCTGACCGAGCTGCTGCTGCGGAAGATGCTGGCCTCATCGGCCATTGCGATTGCCGAAACCCTCGATAAAATGCGCGCCCGCCTGGAAGCGCTGCTGCGCCGCGCGCCCGACAGCCCGCTCGAAACGCTCCCCGACGATGCGCTCGTGCAGGAACTGCTGCAAGCTGATGACTTCGACGAGGAATTGCTCGACGAAATTCTGTACAGCGACAGCACCCGCGACGACGAAAACGACGACGACGACGACAACACCGCTTCCGCACACCCCCCGGCAGCCGCCCCGCCGCCCCTCGATTACGCCCGGCTGCGCGAAGAAATCGACACCCTGGCCGACTTGGCTGCCTGGGCGCGCCGCCTGCAAACCGATACCAAAGCCGCCGCCCTCACGCAGGCGCTGCGCGTGGGGTTCGAGCAGATGCAGACGCTGGGCGCCAACCGCAAGGCGCTCATCTTTACCGAATCGCGCCGGACGCAGGAATTTTTGCGGACTTTCCTGGAAACCAACGGCTACGCCGGGCAAGTGGCGCTTTTCAACGGCGCCAACAACAGTCCCGAGGTCACCACCATCTACGAGCAGTGGCTGGCCCGGCACCGGGGCACGGCCCGCGTCAGCGGTTCGCGGACGGTGGACGTACGCGCGGCGCTGGTCGAGCACTTCTGCGACGCGGCCACGATCCTTATCGCCACCGAAGCCGCCGCCGAGGGGCTGAACCTGCAATTCTGCTCGCTGGTGGTGAACTACGATCTGCCCTGGAACCCGCAGCGTGTGGAGCAGCGTATCGGGCGGTGCCACCGCTACGGGCAGCGCCACGAAGTGGTGGTCATCAACTTTCTCAACGAACGCAACCACGCCGACCAGCGGGTGCTGGAACTGCTGACCGAAAAATTCCGGCTGTTCAACTCGGTGTTTGACGCTACGGATGAGGTTATCGGGGCCATCCATTCGTCGGGATTGGATTTTGAGCGGCAGGTACTGGCTATTTATCAGCAGTGCCGCACCCCGGAAGCCATTCAGGCTGCCTTCGATCGCCTACGCGATGAACTCGACGAGCAGATTAAAGCCCGAATGGCCGAAACCCGCCAGCTACTCTTCGACCATTTCGACGACGACGTACACCAACGCCTGCGCCTGCGCCTGGCCGACACGCAGCGAACGCTCGACCGCTTCGGGGCGCGGTTTTGGGCCTTGACGCGCCACCAACTGTACGCGCGCGCCGCCTTCGACGACGCGCGCCTGCGTTTCGACCTGCACCGGCCACCGCAGCCGCATCTGGCACCGGGGCGCTACTACCTGATCTCGCGGCAGCAACCCGAACCGGCCGCCGATGCGGCAGCGGCCCCAACCACTGCCGAACCGGTCGTGCCCGCCGCGCCTGCCGTGCCTACCGATGGCCTGCTCTACCGCCTCTCGCACCCGCTGGGCGAGTGGGTGCTCGCCACCGCCAAACAGGCCCCCACGCCGCTCGAAGAACTCGTTTTTGATGTAACCTCCCACCCTACGCGCCTGCTCGCCGTGGAAGCCCTACGCGGCCGCGCCGGCTACCTGACCCTCACGCGCCTGTGCCTGGCGGCCGCCACCGCCGCCGATTCGCCCGAAGAATACCTGCTGTTTTCGGCCTTCGAGGAGGCCGGCGAATCCGTCGAGCCGGAAACCTGCGAAAAACTGCTCACGTGCGCCGCCCACGCTACGGGGGCGCCCGTGGTGTTGCCCACGCCCGCCGCCGAGCGCCTGCGCGCCGAGGCCGCCCGCTTCGTGCAGGCCACCATCAGCCAGTCGCTCGAACGCAACAACCGCTTCTTTCAGGAAGCCTGCGAGAAGCTCCAACGCTGGGCCGACGACCTACTGGTGGCCGCCGGAAAAGCCCTGCGCGATACCCAGGAACGCCTCCGGCAAGCCGAGCGCGACGCCCGCCTCGCCCCCACCCTCGCCGACCAGCACACCGCCCAGGAACGCATCCGCGCCCTCGAACGCCAGCAACGCCGCCACCGCCAGGATATCTTCGACCGGGAAGACGAAATCCGCGACCGCCGCGACGAACTGATCCGAGCCCTCGAAAAACGCCTCAGCCGCCAGCAGACGGTGGATGAACTGTTTACGGTGCGGTGGCGGGTGGTGTGAGCGGCGGTGGTGGTGTATCTCTACGCCCAACCGCCGCCCCCGTAGAGACGCATCTTTGCGGCACCGCTGCGCGGCACCGCCGCTCGGCCCGACCCCATTTGCCCAACCGCCGTCCTGTGCAGCGGAGACACGAAGACGCTTCTCTACGCTCAACCGCCGTTTTCCTAACCGCCTTTTCGTAACCGCCGGAGGAGACGCATATATGCGTCTCTACGCCGCGCTAACGCTACCCTAACTGCCCCCCCAATGCCCTCCGCCGCTACCAACAAACTCACGGCGCTCTTGCGCGAACTCTTTCAGCTCGACCAGCCCGACCTCGATTTTGGCATCTACCGCGTGCTGCACACCCGCGCCGCCGAAATCGACCGCTTCCTCTCCACCGACCTGCTGGCGCGCGTGGCCGAAGCCTTTGCCCACTACCGGCCCGCCGATGCAGCGGCCAAACGCGCCGAGCTGGACCGCATCAGCGGGGCGCTGCGCGAGGCCGGCGTCGAACCCGATACCAACCCCAAAGTGCTGGCCCTGCGCGCCGACCTGACGGCCGCCGTGGACGTGACGAGCCTCGAAAACGAGGTCTTCGACCATCTCTACGCCTTCTTCCGGCGCTACTACGCCGAGGGCGATTTTCTGGCGCGGCGCGTCTATAAGCCCGGCGTGTACGCCATCCCCTACGAGGGCGAAGAAGTGGCGCTGCACTGGGCCAACCGCGATCAGTACTACATCAAAACCAGCGAGTACCTGCGCGATTACGCCTTCCGGCTGCGCCCCACCGCCGACCCCGCCCTGGGCCACGACCCGCTGCGGGTCCATTTCCGGCTGGCCGATGCCGCCGAGGGCGAACACGGCAACGTGAAAACCGCCGAAGGCAAGGAACGGGTGTTCGTATTACGTACCCACCAGCCCGCTGCCCCGGCCTACGCGCTGGCCGCCCCCGCCCCCGGCGCCCCCGCCGAACTGACCTTCTTCTTCGAGTACCGCCCCGCCACGCTGGCCGATTGGCCCGCCGCCGCCCGCGACGGCAAAACCAAGCCGCCCGCCCAACGCGACCTGCTGGCTCAGGCCGCCCAAACCCTGCTGGCCCTGCCCGACCCCGCCCTGGCCCCCTGGCTCGACAAGCTGCGCCAGCCCCACCGCCGCGAGGATGGCACCCTGACCGACCGAAGCCGCCTCGACGTCCACCTCGACCGCTACACCAAGCGCAATACCTTCGATTATTTCATCCACAAAGACCTGGGCGGCTTCCTGCGGCGCGAACTCGATTTCTTCCTGAAATCAGAAGTGCTGCGCCTCGACGACCTGGGCACCGATTCGGCCGCTGCCGATGCGCCCGCGCGCGTGGCCCAATACCTGAGCAAGGTGCGCGTGGTGCGCCAACTGGGCCTGCACGTGATCGAGTTTCTGGCCCAGCTCGAAGATTTCCAGAAGCGCCTCTGGCTCAAAAAGAAATTCGTGGTCAGCACCCAATGGTGTATGACCCTCGATAGGGTGCCCGCCGACCTGCTGCCCGCCGTGGCCACCAACGCCGCCCAATGGGCCGAATGGCAGGCGCTCAACTTCGTGGAGGCCACCGCCACACCCCCGGCCCCCGCCGCCGTGGCCGCGTTTGCCGCCGCCAACCCGCACCTCGTCGTCGATACGCACCACTTCGAGCCTGACTTCACGGCCCGCCTCCTCGCCGCCCAGGACGGCGACCTCGACGACCTGACCGATGGGCTGCTCGTCCACGGTGAGAATTTTCAGGCGCTGAACCTGTTGCAGGCGCGGTATGCGGAGGGGGTGGATTGTGTTTATATTGATCCGCCGTATAATACAGCGGCATCCGAGATTCTTTACAAAAACGAATACAAGCATTCGTCTTGGCTCACATTAATGGACAATCGGCTAGAAAATAGCCGACACTTAATGCGTGATTCAGGCATTATTTGCGCCGCTATCGACGATTTCGAGGGAGCGTTCCTTTATACGCTGATGGAACAGATTTTTGGAGAGTCTAACCATTTAGCTAACGTTCCGATTCGCACAAAACCGCAAGGCCGCGCAATGGCGGCCGGCTTCTCTCCGAATCACGATTATGTGTTTTTCTTCGGAAAAACGTCCAAAGCGGAGGTAGGGCGTTTACCGCGAGATGAAAACCGAATGACGCGCTACTCCGAACGCGACGATAATGGTTTTTATACTTGGGCCAATTTCAGAGGAACCGGCGCAAACTCAACCCGGCGCGACCGTCCAAAGCTATTCTACCCGTTATTCGCTTGTAACAATACCCTGCGCGTTCCTCAACTGAAATGGAATGACTCAGCAGGAGAATTGGGAGAATGGGAAATGTTAGAACAGCCAACGCGCGAAGAATCAATCGTCTGGCCGATTGATGACAACAATGAACAACGAGTATGGACGTTGGGCGCTGAACGCGCCGCAACAGAGTTGGGTGAGTTGAACGTTAGGCACGTTGGCGGTCGCTTTCAAGTCTATCGGAAATACCGACCTAATCAGGACGGCTCGCTGCCTGGCACTTGGTGGGACGATGCTAAATACTCAGCTAGTGAGAACGGTACGAAGGTCGTCCAAGACATTTTCGGGAGTACACCTTTTACTTATCCGAAAAGCATTCACGCGGTAGTGGATTGTTTGCGTTCAGCAAACGCGCACCCAACTTCACTCACCATTGACTACTTCGGCGGCTCCGGCACCACGGGCCACGCCGTCATCAACCTGAACCGGGAAGACGGAGGCCGACGCAAGTTTATTCTGGTTGAAATGGGCAATCATTTCAATACAGCGACGCTGCCCCGCATCAAGAAAGTAACCTTTGCGCCGGAGTGGAAAGACGGCCGTCCCAAGCGCCCGGCCACCCCGGAGGAGCGGGCGCGCAGCCCCCGGCTGCTGAAAGTCATCCGCCTGGAATCCTACGAAGACACCCTCAACAACCTGCGGGTCGAGCGGGCCACGGCCGTGCAGGGCGCCCTGTTCGGCGGCGATGAAGCGGCCGCGCCCCCCGCGGCCACGGCAGCGGCGCGGCAGCAGTACGTCTTGCGGTATCTGCTGGATGTGGAGACGCGCGGCTCGCGGTCGTTGCTCGACGTGGAAGCGTTTGCCGACCCCACCGCCTACACCCTGCTGGTGAAGGCCCCCGGCACCGACGAAAGCCGCCCCGTGCAGATCGACCTCATCGAGACCTTCACGTATCTGCTGGGGTTGCGGGTGCAAGAAATGGGCGCCCCGCAAACCCTCACGGCCACGTTTGAGCGCGATGCGGAAGGCCGCCTCGGGCTGGCGCCCGACGGGTTGCGCCCCGCCAAAGCCGGGCACACCGGGCCTACGTGGTGGCTGCGCGCCATCACGGGGCAGTTGCCCACGGGCCAGCGGGCGCTCATCATCTGGCGCCGCCTGAGTGGCGACCCCGAGCGCGACAACCTCGTGCTGGACGCCTGGTTCAGCAAGCGCGCCTACAACACGCGCGCCCACGAGTTCGACGTGATTTACGTCAACGGCGATTCCAACCTCGACAACCTGCGCCAACCCGACACCGACACCTGGAAAGTGCGCCTGATCGAGGAGGCGTTTCACGGGCTGCTGTTTGCCTGATCGCCGCCCGTAGAGACGCATCTTTGCGTCTCCGCTGCACGGCACGGCCCAACCGCCGTTGTCATAACCGCCGTTGTCATAACCGCCGTTGTCATAACCGCCGGAGACGCAAGGATGCGTCTCTACGCCCGGCAGACGGGTTTTTCATTACGATTTAAATCTGTTATGCACTATGTACCCGATGCGGCGTTTTTCGCCGGGAAATACCGTGTGGCCTCGGCCCGGCGCCCCGGTTACGATTACAGACAGACCGGCGCCTATTTCGTTACCATCTGCACGGCCGCGCGTCAACCGTTTTTTGGTGAAATCGTCGCCGACCCAGTGCCCCGTCTGGCGCCTACGTCGCTGGCCGAACACGCCCTTGACCGGTGGCAGGCCATTGCCGTACATCATCCGTTTGCCACACCAGGTGCGTTCGTAGTAATGCCCGACCACGTACACGGCCTGCTGTTGTTGCACCGGGCCGAAGACGAATACCAAGCGCCGGCTTTTGGCCCGCAACAACACAATCTGGCGGCGGTGGTGCGGGGGGGGTAAGGCGGGCCTCACGAAATGGGCCATCGGGCAACAAGTGGCCTTCGGGTGGCAACCCGTTTCCACGACCACATCGTCCGTAACGACGACGAACTGGCGCGGCTGGAATGGTATCTCCAGCAACACCCCGCCCGTTGGGCCGAAGAACGACACCAAATATATGGTGTTTTTCGGTGATGGCCCAACCGCCGTGGCCTAACCACCGGTTTCATAACCGCCCCCCGTAGAGACGCATCTTTGCGTCTCCGCTGCACGGCACTCCGCTGCACGGCACGGCCCAACCGCCGTTGTTATAACCGCCGCAGACGCAAGGATGCGTCTCTACGCCGTATTTTATATGCCGCCGCGCCCACCTTCCGATCAATTTCCGTTGCGCCACAAGCTGGTGCTGAACCGCTGGGCGCTGGGCTACTTCAACGCCCGCACCCTCGACGACCTGGCCGCGCCCCTCAAAAACGAGGCGCTGGAAGGCGTGGACACCGACGGCGTGAGCCATTTTCATAAGGCGCTCACGGCGCACCTCTTCAACCGCACGGCCCTGCCCGAAGACGTCTTGCTCGGCTACGACCGCCACATCGTGGCCCACACCGAGGCGCTCAACGACGCCCGCCGCACGGCCGGGCACGAGCCCATCCGGTGGAAGTATTTTCAGTACCTCTCGCTGCTGTTCACGGAGCTGTACCTCGACCGGTATTTCCACGACCCCGCCGCCCTGCGCGCCGAGCTAAACGCCGTGATCGGGCGCTGGAACCGCAGCGAGCTACTCGGCCCCAACGCCCCCACCGTGGGGCCGGCCGACCAGCTCCCGTTGTTTGAGGAGGAGGAGGCGGGCGACCCGCGCCGGCAGCTCAACCGGCTGGCCTTCTGGAACGCCACCGGCTCGGGCAAAACCCTGCTGATGCACGTCCACATCCGGCAGTTTCAGCAGTACGCGGCCGCGCACGGGCACACGATTGGCGGCCTGGATGGCGCCCGGTTCAACAAAATCATTCTGCTCACGCCCAACGAAGGGCTTTCGCGGCAGCACCTGGAAGAGTTCAGGGCGGCCGGCATCAAGGCCGAGCTGTTCAGTGCCGGGGCCGGCAGTATGTACCGGGGGCAGTACGTCGAGATCATCGACATCAACAAGCTCCGCGAAGAGAAAGGCCAAAAGACGGTGGACTACCGCGGCTTCGGCGATAACAACCTGGTGCTGGTGGACGAAGGCCACCGCGGCGCTTCGGGCGGGGCCGACACCACGTGGCTCAAATACCGGCAAGCCCTGAGCGAGAAGGGGTTTTCGTTTGAGTATTCGGCCACCTTCGGGCAGGCCGTCAAGAGCGACCCCCGGCTCACGGCCACCTACGCCGGGGCGATTCTCTTCGATTATTCGTACCGCTATTTCTACGCCGACGGCTTCGGGAAAGACTACCAGATGCTGAACCTCGACACCGTGAAGGCCGCGCAGGAAGACGACGACGAATGGTACCAGACCTACCTCACGGCGCTCTTGCTCACGTTTTATCAGCAGCAGCGGCTGTGGGCCGAACAGGGCGCCGCCCTGCGCGCCTACAACCTCGAAAAGCCGCTGTGGGTGTTCGTGGGCGGCTCCGTGACGAAGGGTTTCGACGCGAAGGAAGGCTCCGACATCAGCCGGATTCTGGCGTTTCTGGATCAGTACCTGCGCGACCGGCCCGCCGCCGTGCGCCGCCTCGGGCAGTTGCTGGGCACCGAGGGCCTCACCACGGCCACCGGCGAGAACCTGCTCGCCAACCGGTTTACGTATGTGATCGAAGCGAACCTGACGGCCGCGCAGGTGTACGACGACACCCTGCGGCGCCTCTTCAACGCGCCCGGCACCAGCGGCGGGCGCCTGAGCGTGCGCAACCTCAAAGGCGTAAACGGCGAGATTGCCCTGAGCCTCGGCGACCACCCGCCGTTTGGCGTGGTAAACGTCGGCGACGACGGCAAGCTCCTGAAAATCTGCACCGACGCCGGCCTCGACACCGGCGAGCGCGCCTTTGGCCAGTCGTTGTTTCAGGAACTGAACCGGCCCGAATCAGGGGTGAACCTGCTGATCGGCTCGCGCAAGTTTACGGAGGGGTGGAGTTCGTGGCGGGTCAGCACGATGGGGCTGCTCAACATCGGGCAGGGCGAAGGCGCGCAGATCATCCAGCTGTTTGGGCGGGGTGTGCGGCTCAAAGGGTTTGGGTTGAGCCTGAAACGCAGCGGGGCCCTCGGGCAGGTGCTGGCCGACCAGGGCCTGCGCCGCCCGCCCCACCTGGCCCTGCTCGAAACGTTGAGCATTTTCGGGGTGCGGGCCACGTATATGGCGGCGTTCAGCCAGTACCTGAAAGACGAAGGGTTGCCCACCGCCGACCGCCGCCAGACCGTGCAGGTGCCCATCCGGGTGCAGTTGCCGGCGCAGCCGCTGTACACCATCCGGCTCAAACCCACGGTTGGCGGCTTGGATACCCAGTCGCGCACCGCCTTCCGGCGGTTGGGGCCGGCCCCGACGCTGGCCCCGCCCGCGCAGGCCGCCTCGGCCGTGGTGGGCGGGCTGTTGCGCAAAAACCGCGTGGTGCTGAACTGGTATCCCCGGATGCAGATCATCCGGTCGGGAAAACTGGCCGAAACGGCCGACCCGGAAACGGCCCTCCACGAAGGTCCCCTCACGGCGGAGATCGTGGCCCTGCTCGACCTCGACGGCCTCTACTTCGATCTGGCCCGCCTGAAAGCCGAGCGCGGCTGGCACAACCTGAACCTGCGCCGCGACCAGCTCGCGTCGGTGCTGCTCGACCCGTCGTGGTACCGGCTGCTGATACCGGCCACCGAACTGACGCTGGGCGGCGACCTGGGCCGGCAGCTCCGCCGCTGGCAGGAAATTGCCGCCGCCCTGCTGCGCCACTACGCCACCCGCTACTACACTCTGCACCAAAGCGCCTGGGAAGCCCCCCACCTCGAATACGCCCCCCTCACCCCCGCCGACCCCAACCTGCTGCCGGCTGCGAACGCCAAAACTCCGCCCGGCTACACCGTGGCCGTGGCCGACGGGCAGGACACCGTGCTGACGAAGCTGCGCCAGTACATCGCGCAACCCCAGCCCCAGAGCGATGCCGGGTTTCACACCACGTTGGAGGCGCTGGGTTTCGACCGGCATCTCTACCAGCCCTTGTTGGCGCAGACGGGCGGCACGGCGCTGGCCACCGTCAGTCCGGTGCCGCTCAATGCCGGCGAGCGCGACTTCGTGCTGGCCCTGCGCGCCTACTGCGCCACCCAGCCCGCCCTGCTCGCCGACCGCCCTCTCTACCTGCTCCGCAACCTGAGCCGGGGCAAGGGGGTGGGCTTTTTCGAGGCGGGCAATTTCTACCCCGATTTCCTGCTCTGGATTCAGGCCGACACCATCCAGCACCTGGTGTTCGTGGACCCCAAGGGCCTGCGCAACCTGCGCCTCGGCGACCCCAAGCTGCAGTTCTACCAAACCATCAAGGAAACCGAAGCCCGCCTGGCCAACCCCGCCATCCGGCTGCACGCCTACCTGGTAACGCCCACCATCCTGGACGAGCTGACGCACCTGGGCGCCGCCGATGCCAATGCTTTTGCCGAGCAGCACATCCTGTTGCAACAGGATGCGCGCGAGACCTACATCCCCACGCTGCTGGGGCGGGTGTTGGGAAAGGTGAGCGCCGCCGTCTGACCGCCCCGTCGTAGAGACAGACGCACAGATGCGTCTCTACGACGGGGCGGGCCGATTGTACGGCGGCGCCTGACCGGCGTGGGCGGGCCACAGACCCACGATCCTTGTTGTCGAGGTGCTCATTCGACACCCCGACGTGGCTGTCGGCGCCGCCACCGGTTTCATCGACGGTGGTCGTCAGCGCGGGGCGGTAGCCGAAGCTGTGGGTCCAGCTGAAGGTATCGCCTTCGATAGGGGTGTGGGCGGGGGCTTACTTTTCGCTCACGATGGCGCGGTTGGGCACTTCGGTGAGGGGAGGCACGGCCAGCAGCCGGGCGCGGCGGCCACCGGGGGGTGTCTGCGACGTAAGCAAGCAAGATGGGGGGGCGTGGCGCGACGGGCGAAAACAGGTAGTTCTACCTAGTGAAACGGCGGCGGGTGAGAGTTTCTTTGCGGCGGGCGCGTTGCCCGGTTTTTTATCTCTGTTATGATACGCAACTACCCTTCGTGTTTGCCGGTGTGGCGCTGGTTGGTGGTAGCAATGGGGGTGCTGCTGCCGAGCGTGGCCGTGGCGCAGGATGCGGCAATCGTGGCCGCTGCATCGACGACCGGCTTTCCGGCACGGCAAGGCGCGGTCGATTGGGGGCTGGCCTTGTCGGGCGGCGGGGTACGGTCGGCCACATTTTGTGTCGGTGCGCTCAAAGCCCTGCACGAGATGGGATTGCTCGACTCCGTGGACGTCATTTCGAGCGTTTCCGGGGGCGGCTATGCCTCTTACTGGTTGTACAAGAACGACCTCCTCGAAGGCAACGGGCAACCGTTTGGCACCTCGGCTTTTGGCTCTGATCGTTTCCTCCGCAATGTCTGCTATTTGCAGACGTTGGGCAATTTCGTAACCAACAGAAAAGCCGTTCGTCTGGCGGTCAAGAGTGTTTTCAGAACCGGTGCAGGCTTCGACGGCTACAAATCCAGTATCGAACGCTCATTTGGTCATACCCGCACGGGGTGCGGCACATTCACACACGACACCCTTCCGCTTAGCTATTTACAGCCACGCATCAGGCGCGCCGAGGTACCGTATTTCGTGATCAACACCACCCTGCAGGATGATCAACGGCAAAGCCTGACCAATCCCTTGTACAATGCCGTTGAACTGACGCCGTTTTTCGTGGGCAGTCCTGCCCTATCGTACTATCACTGGACCGGGCGAGAGGCGCCCGCCGATCGGGTGCTCTGGAGCGAGGCCGTCACGATGTCGGCGGCGGCGCTGGGTTTGTTACGCCACTCCATCCGCAACTTTACCGTTACCCAGCCATCGGCCACCATCAGCCTCTTCGATGGCGGTCGGAGCGAGAATTTAGGAGCACTCGCGCTTATCACTCGGCGCATCCCCAACATCATTGTCGTGGACGCTGAGTTTGACAACTACCGGTTCGACGCCTACACCAACCTACGCAATCACCTGGGCGGGCTAGGCTACACGCTGGAAGTACGGGAGATAGAAGAGTTTTTGAAGAGACGACAGCAAGCCAGGAAGCCCAAGAAAATGGCGTTTGTCCCAGCAGCCGGCGGCAGTTACGGCGAAGTGCGCGACCGAAAGACCGGTGCCGTTACCACCCGAATTTATTACGTAAAAATGGCTTTCTCAACCCCCGTTGAGCAGCTTTTACTTGACGAATCAGCAGTTGCGAAAGGGGAAGTGTTATGCGAAAGCCGTGATGACATAATGCGTGAACGCGGCGCCGACGGTTGCTTTTCGTGCGACGCGCTGCGCGGCCGGACCTTCGACCCAGACCTGTTTGTGTATCGGGTAAAACAATATCGCGACTATATTTCCTCTCGGCTTTGGCTACGCTTAACGAATTATCGTTTTCCGCAAACAACAACCAAAGATCAATCTTATTACACCGACCAGTTGGAGGCATTTATCGGATTAGGGTATTTGCAGACGCACCGACTTCGGCGGTAGGCGAAAGTCGATCAAATCTCTACGACGCTGAATTGGGATTAGGTACGGATGTACACCTACGCTCCCACCACACACCACGGCCCCCGCCCGTCGCACCCAGGGGGCGCGACGAGCGGGGGCCGTGAGCTTATTGGGCGGCCGTCGGGCAGGAGCGCCCTACCGCCCCAGCCGCGCGCCCCACCGGGCCGTACCGATGACGGCCACCACGAAGCACACGGCGATGATGAGCATCGACGGCAGATCCATCGGCTGGGCGCGGAAGAGCTGCACCAGAATCAGCAGCCCGACGATGAGCGACATCCCGACCGCGATGCCGACATACACGGTTTCGTTGCTGTCGTCGGAGTGGTTGTTTGAGTAATTGTCCATAGGGGCGCAAGTTAGGGCCGGGCGGATGGTTTATTCCTCATTCTTCATTCTTCATTCCTCATTCCCCCACCACCACCCGCACCGTGCCCGCGCCGGCCATCCGCACCACATACGGGCCGGGCCGCAGGGTTTGCGTATCGAAGTAGCACATCGTGGCGCCGGGGCGGAGCGTGTCGTGGGCCACGGCGCGGCCGGTAGCGTCGAGCAACCCGACGGTGCGGGCCGTGGGCGCGGCGGTGGCCACCTGCACCACCAGCACCTGGTGCGTGGGGCTGGGGAAGGCCGTCAGGCGCACGGGCGCGGCCGGGGCATCGGCGGCCAGGCCCACAGGGCCGGTGTAGGTAGTGGTCGGCTCGTTGACCACGACGCTCGTCGGGTTGGGCGAGCCCATCGTCGGGAAGTTGCTCGTCTCGACGACGCCGTAGTACGTGGTGCCGATGACGTAGGGAAACACCGAGTTGCCGGTGGCATCGAGCGTGGCAAAATAGGCGTAGGTGCCCTGCGGATACTCGGGCGTGACGCAGAGGCGGCCGTTGTGCTCGTCGAGGTCGCCGAGGCCGGGCACGTATTCGTAGTCTTCAAAATAGCTGCCCAGCGGCTGGGCGGCGAGCGTGGGGCCGTGCTGGGCGGCGGGCAGGCCGGTGCCGTTGGGCAGCGAGGTGCGCGCCGCGATGGCCCGCTTGCGGAAGCCCGGCACCAGCCGCCGCACGGCGCCCGGTTGCTGAGGGTTGGCGTAGCCGTAGCCGCCGTAGATGGGGTAGCCATCGAAGGCGAACCCGATCAGCGGGCCGTGCTGCGCGGAATCGGGCACGTAGAGGCCGTCGGCGAGGTAGATGTCGCACACCGTGGAGAGGGGCACCGTGGCGATGTTGAACGCCGACGGATTCTGGTGGTGGTGGTAGGAGCCGCCGGCAGCGGCGCCCGGCCCCCGGCCGGGCGTGGGGTGGCCCTTGGCACAGTCGAACCCGGCGTTCTCGAACACGACGGCGTTTTGGTGCCAGACGCCGAGGTTGTTGTAGGAGCGCGCATCGGCGTAGTTGAACACCGGTACGCCGTTGACGAGTACGCCCGTCTGGCCCAGCCCCACGGGGGTGGGCGCACCGGCATTGGGCGCGGGCGCGAGCGGAATCTTGAACAGATACCGCCGATTGCCCGCCTGCGACGGATTGCCGTCGAGGTACGGCCCGATGACGTAGGCCGGGATGCCCGAGCAATCGACGTACGCGCTCGTGGCCGAGTAGCGCACCCGCTGCACGTTGGCGTGGGCCGTGTCCTGAATCGGCGTGGCGTTGCCCTGCACGTAGTGGCGCCCCCGCACCCCGGTGGTATTGCGGAGCCAGCTCGAAACGGCCGGGTGCGTGGGTTGGGCGAGGGCGGTGAGGGGGAGGATGAGAAGAACGAGGAGTAGGAGGCGGGTCATTTTCGGTGGTGGGTGGTGGGTGGTGGGTGTTGGGTATTAGTAACTATCTCCATACACCGACTTGTCATCCTGAGCAGAGCGGAGGACCTTCCCCGCCCGCTTTGCCCGCCGCCCCGCTCTGGCCCGACTCTCCGCAAGAACGCCCGACGCGGTAGCGAACGCGAGTAAGGGCGGCTGGTCGGTACAGAAGGTACTTCCGAACAAAATGAAAGGCGAGGGAGGGCGTTTCTCAAACAGTCGGGCCAGAGCGGGGCGGCGGTGCTTCTGGGCGGGAAGGTCCTTCGCTTTGCTCAGGATGACAATTGTGGGGAGCGATGACGATCTTTTAAAACACCCACCACCCACCACCTAACACCCAATACCTCACCCCCCACCCTCCTCCACCGGATACCCAAACTGCGGGTCGGTCAGGAACTCGTCGTCGGTGAGGGTGAGGAGGAAGGCGATGAGGTCGCGTTGGTCGTTGGCGGTGAGGGGGAACGGGGCGCGCAGGCGCGGGTCGAGGGTGCGGGTGGCGCGGTGCGGCGCGGCGCAGTGGCGGCGGAAGAGCGCCAGGCCGGTCAGCTCCTGCTCGGTCAGCTCGCCGCCCGGCTCGTGGCGAACGTGCTTGTCGTAGCGCGAGCGGTACGAGACGAACTGCCCCGTAAACTGCGCCAGCGCCAGCAGTACCCGCTGGCCGGTGGGCACCGAATCGCCCCGGAACGCCCGCGCGAAGCGGGCGCGGCAGGGTTTCGAGCGATTCAGGTCGGCCACCACGGCCGCGGGCGAGTGGTCCATCTCGGCGGGGTGCGTGAGGGGGGTGAGCGGCTGCACGTCGAGGTGGTGGACGCCGCCGTCCCAGTGGAGCACCGGATTCCAGGCCAGATTGACGAGCGCGAGCGTGCTGCGCCGCCCGACGCGCCCCTCGATGCCGTGGCTCAGGGCGTGGTCGGCGTGGGTGAAGCCGGTGGCCTGCAGGTGGCAGCTCGCGCACGAGATGGTGCCGTCGCGCGAGAGGCGCGGGTCGTAGAACAGCGCCCGGCCGAGCGCCACCCCGGCCTGGGTGGGCGGGGTGGCGCTGACGTCGTAGCGCGGCGCGGGCCAGCCGGCCGGGCGTGGCAGCGGCGCGGGGGCGTCGGGTTCGGGCGCCACCCCGGCCCCGGCGGGCGCACCGTCGGGCGGCGGCCCGAAGGCCACCACCGCCAGCAGCACCGCCCCGGCGCCGAGCAGGCCAGACGGGCGGCGGCTACGGCGCATCGGCAGCGAGCTGGTCGGTGGCGAGGGGGTGGCGAAATATCGCAGCGGCGCGGTCGGCCTGCACGGCGGCGGCGGGGCCGGGGATCAGCACGTCGGGCGTGGCGGCGAGGGGTGCCGCATCGAGCCAGCGGGCCACGTCGGCGAGGAGCGTGAGGGCGGCCGTCGGCGCCCCTTCCGGCGCCGCATCGGGCGCCGCCAGCGGCACCCGCACCACGCGCCGCGTGGCAGCGGGCGCGCGGTAGCCGCCGACGTGAAAGCTGAACCCGCGCCGCGCTGCCACCGGGCGCACCGGCGAGGTGCCTTCGAGCTTCACGTTGACGTAGCCGCTCTGCCACGCCCAATACATCCCGAGGGCGGGGTCGAGCGGCCCGCCGAGCGCCCCGGCCGCGTTGGCCGCCGAATCGGTGCCGCGCACCAGCGACACCGCCACCACCGGCGCCTCGGAAGCCAGCGGCACGGCCACGGCCCAGGAGGCGGGGTCGTCGGCATCGAGGAGGTGGTAGCCGGTGGGGTCGGTGGAGGCGCGGCCGTCGGCGTGCTGCAGCGTGAGGCCGGTGAAGTAGAAGCGGAGCGTGGAGATGGTAACGGCCTCCCCGGCGGCCGTGCGCCCGGCGGGCGCCTCGAGGCGCAACGGATGCGTACCGAACCACGGGCGCACCTGCACGGTGCGGAGCGCCACTCGGCCGCCGCCGGGCCGGGCCGGCGGACGAGCCGCCGCCCACCGCGCGAGCGGCGCCAGGGCAAGCCCCAGCAGCAAGAGCAGCAGCAACGAACGGCGGGTGATGGGTGTCACGCGACTACGCCGGGAAAGACAGCGAAAAGAGAGGCGAGCAGCAACGGGATTCAGCGTGTGAGGCGCACGGGGCACAGGCCCACGAATTCGGGTTCGAGGCAAATATGGTGGTTTGCCGTAGTCGATTCCGCCGCTTTGCTGCCATCAGGCTGAATCTGCCGACCAACCCGCGATTTTTGCCGACCACCCGGCCGCGCGGCGGCTCGGCAGCGGCGCCGGGCAGCGGCCTGCGCCCGACCTTTGCGCGCCCTTCCTTCTTGTCTCGTGCCCTCCATTGCCCGGCACTTAAGTGCCGGGCAACAGAGGATTATCGGGCAACGGGGCGCCCCGCACCCCTCTTTCCCACCCCCCCGATGCCCTACCGCGCCTACCTGCCCACCCCGCCCGCCCCGGCCGGTACAGTGCCCCTGCCCGACGACGAGGCCCACCACCTCACGCGGGTGATGCGCCTGCCCGAGGGCGCCGCCGTGGAAGCCCTCGACGGCCTCGGCACCCGCTACCACGGGGTGCTGACCGACGTAACCAAGCGCGGCGCCGCTCTCCGCATCGAGCGCACCCAAACGGTGGCGCCCCCCGCCCCCGCTCTGCACCTGCTGGTGGCGCCCACCAAGAATCTGGATCGGATGGAGTGGCTCCTCGAAAAAGCCACCGAACTGGGCCTGGCCCGCTGCACACCTCTGCTCACGCAGCGCGCCGAGCGGCGCGAACTGAAACTCGACCGCTTGCGGAAAATTGCGGTATCGGCGTTGAAGCAAAGCGGCGGCGCGTGGCTGCCGCACCTCGACGAGCTGACCCCGCTGACCGCCGCGCTGGCCGGGGTTGACGCCGACGTGAGGCTGGTAGCGCACCTCACCCACGACCCCGCCGAACGCATCGGGCTGGCGGCGGCGTTGGCGGGCGGGGCAGCCTCCGTAGCCGTGCTCATCGGGCCGGAAGGAGACTTTACCCCCGCCGAGGTGAGCGAGGCCCGCGCGGCCGGGTTTCGGCCGGTAACGCTCGGCGATACGGTGCTCCGAACCGAAACCGCCGCGCTGCTGGCGTGTTGCGCGGTGCGGGTGGTAACGCCAACGTAGGGGCGGGTCTTGCGCCCGCCCGCGCCCTACGCACACTCCGCGATGCACGATGCGCGGGCGGGCACAAGGCCCGCCCCTACGATAATGCGGTGATGCTGCAATGCACACCGCGCGGGCAGGCACAATGGGGCCACTACCCCAACGGCCCGTCCCACCCCTACTTTCGCTTTGTGATGATTCGATTTCCGCTGATTTTTCTCCTGCTCCTGCCGCTGCTGGCCTTCGCGCCCTCGGCGGCTCCTTCCTTCAGAATCGCGCGCCTCAAGTATCAGGGCGGCGGCGATTGGTACGCCAACAAAACCTCCCTGCCGAACCTGATTCGGTTCTGCAACCAGAGCCTGAAAATGAATCTGGCGCCGGAGGAGGGCACCGTCGAGCCGGGGTCGGCCGACTTGTTTACGTATCCGTTCGTCCACGCCACGGGCCACGGCTCGATTACGTTTACCGATGCCGAGGCCGATAACCTGCGGCACTACCTCATCGGCGGCGGCTTTCTGCACCTCGACGACAATTACGGCCTCGACCAGTTCGTGCGGCCCCAGATGAAGAAGGTATTTCCGGAGCTCGAGTTCGTGGAGCTGCCGCCGTCGCACCCGGTGTATCGTCAGAAATTCGATTTCCCGAAGGGGCTGCCCAAGATTCACGAGCACGACGGCAAGCCCGCGCAAGGGTTTGGCCTCATCTGGCAGGGCCGGCTGGTGTGCTTCTACTCCTACGAGAGTGATTTGGGCAACGGCTGGGAAGACCCCGGCACCTACCCCGACGACCCGCCCGCCAAGCACGAGGCCGCCCTCCGGATGGGCGCCAACCTGCTCACCTACGCGCTGACGCAGAATTTCTAGGCTGGAAAATGGACCGCGAACCTCCGGTTCGCCCACGGCGGTTGGATGGCGGCTAAGTGCAGTGGCTGAGAATGGACCGCGAACCTCCGGTTCGCCCACGGCTGGGCGCGGCGGTTAGAGAACGCCTGGCACACGTTGCCGATGGCCGTGGGGGCGAACCGGAGGTTCGCGGTCCAACGTAACCGCCGTACGCAGCCGCCGCACCTAACCGTGGGCGAACCGGAGGTTCGCGGTCCAGTTCTCCCCTACTCCACTATCAGCCGCTGCGTCACTGTGCCGGCGCGCACCAGTATAGAAGCCCGGCGGCAGATCGAGCGTGAGTTCGGGGGCTGGGGTCGGTACCGTTCGCACGATGCGGCCTGCCGCGTCGAGCACATCGAGCCGCGCCGTGCCCGCCCGTAGGCGCGCGTGGACGCGCCCGCTGCTGGGGTTGGGCCAGAGAGTGAATGCGGAATGCGGAATGAAAAGTGAGGAATTGCCGAGGGGCGATTGGCCGAACACCAGCGCGAACCGCCCGCGCACTTCTTCGTTGGCGGCGGTGGCAACCAGCGGCAGCACGGGGTCGGTGCCGAGGTCGTAGGTGGTGCCGGTCAAGCGGTCGAGCAACGCCACAGGCGTGGCGCCCAGATTGGCCGCTTCGGCCACCCGCAGCGCGTAGGCGCCGGGGGTGGGCAGCACGGCCAGCAACTCGATGGTGGTGGTGGCGCCGGTGGTGAGCACGGTTTCAGGCAGACCGTTGATGGCAGCTTCGGCCCCACCGATAAGGGAGGCCAGCGTGGGCAGCCCCTCGTTGCGGGCAGGGCGCAGGGCGTCGTAGCGGGCATCGGCGCCGGGGCCGAGCGTAGCACCGGCCTCGGCGTACACCCACGTTTCGTCGTGCTCGGCGGCGGGGGCGCCGACTTTCGTGAGCGTCAGGCCGACCTTCGGCCGCAGGTCGGCGGCGGGCCGGGCCACGGGGGCAGGCTCGGCCTCGACGCGCAGCGCGTCGGTGAAGACGAAGCCGGCTGGCCCGGCCCCCGTCACCTGCGTGAAGAAGCCTTGCCCAACGGTCAGCACCCCACCGGGCAGCGACCCGATACCATTGCCGCGCACCAGGTAGCCGGTTTGCCCCGGCCCGAGGGTGCGATGCACGAAGATGGAAGCGCTCATTCCGGTCGGCACGGCCACCGAATCCCAGCAAATGGGCTGCGGATACGGGTTGCCGAGCAGGTGCCAGCCCGCTTTGGCGCCGCTGCCGGTGCGCGTGAGGCCCGTCAGGAGCACGTCGCCGGTGGTGAGGGCGCCGACGAAATCGGGCGTCTGGTTGCCGCGCATCGCCACGCTCCACCCGCGGCCGGGCGTGAGCGGGGCGGCCAGTTCGGTGGGCGGGTAGTAACCGAGCGTGAAGTCGGTGGCGGTGGCGGCGCCGCGCGTCTCGTCGAAGCCGAAGACGGTGGGGAAGCCGGCGGCGGGCAGGCGAGGCGTCGGGATGGCATTGTACGCCGCGTTGACGCGCGGCGCAAAACCGGCGGTGGCGAGGTCGGCCACGGGGCTGTTTTGCACCGGCGCACTCAGGTGGCGGTAAGCCACACCCGCCACGCCGCCCACGTAGCGCTGCACTGTGGCGGTGCCGCTGGTGGCGCCGCCCGCGTGTACGGCGTAGGCCGTGCGGGTGGCGTCGCTCAGCAGCGTGAGTTGGTTGTTGGTGGCGAGGGTTCCGGCCACCAGCCGCAGCACCCGGCGAATGGCTACGGGCTGGCTCAAACTCACGCCCGCCGCGTTCTGGATCAGCAACTCGCGCGCGGTGGCTGGGAGGCCGGTGCCCGTCGTTTGTGGCGTGGTGCCGTAGTAGGCGTAGGTGGCATCGCCGGAGAACGTCCGCGCGCCCGTGACCTGCACGGCGCCGGTGGCGCCGGTGAGGCTGATGCCGGCCGCGTCGCAGATACGCAGGGTGGCGCCGGCTTGCACCGCGAAGCTGCCCGCGCCCGTAAGCGGCTGGCAGGCGGTGACGAGCGTACCACCGCTCTGCACCGTGATGGCGCCCGCCGCCGCCACCGGCCCGACGAGCGTCCCGACGCCCGTGCCGGTCACGGTGATGCTGTTGTAGGAACCGCCAAAGATGGGCCGCACCGTATTCACCACGAGGTCAGGGCTGGCGTTGAAGCGCGTGATGACGCGGTTGTTGAACAGCCCGGCCGCGAGCAGGTCGAGGTCGCCGTCGCCGTCGAGGTCCACGGGCACCGACTTGCGCGGCTGCGAGCCGACGGCGATTTCGTCGTCGGTGGCGGCGAAGGTGCCGGTGCCGTTGTTGAGGCGAACGCTGAGCGAGTTGCCCAGCGTGTTGGCGGCCACGAGGTCGGGGGCGCCGTCGCCGTTGATGTCGGCGGTGGTGACGGCTTCGGGGGTGTCGCCCACGGGCACGGCCTGGCTGCCGGCGGCGAAGGTGCCGGTGCCGTCGTTGCGCTGCACGTACACCGCGCCCGTGCCCGGCCCGGTGCCCGCCGAGGTCAGCAGGTCGAGGTCGCCGTCGCCGTCCACGTCGGCCAGGGCCACGCCGGTGCGACGGCCGCCGGTGGTGGCGGTGGGGCCGTCGAAGCCGCCGAAGCCGTCGTTGAAGAGGATGGTGGTGAGGCCGCCGGTGCCCTGGTTGGTACTTACCACGTCGAGGTCGCCGTCGGCGTCCACGTCGCCGGCTTCCAGGTGGTACATCGGCGTACCGGGCAGCGTCAGCACAGCCGCGACCGTGAAAGTGCCGTTGCCGGCGTTGGGGCAGATCGTGACGTACGCCGACAACTGGGTGCCCGTCGCCAGATCCAGGTCGCCGTCGCCGTCGAAATCGGCCAGCAGCGCGTCTATCGTCGCCTCCGGCTGCCCGACGCTCTGCACCACCCCGAACGCGCCGGCCCCGGAGTTGTGCAACACCTGCACGGCGCCGCTCGCCGTCATCACGGCATCCACGTCGCCGTCGTTGTCCACGTCGCCGACCGTGAGGCCGCCCGTGGCCGTGGACCCCAGCCCGAAATCGGCGCCCGTGCTGAAATTGCCGCTGCCGTTGTTGTAGCGCACGTTGAGCGCGAACCGGCTATTGGCGAGCAGGTCGAGGTCGCCGTCGCCGTCCACGTCGGCCAGCCGCACCACGGTCGGCAGGTCGAAGCTGGTGAGGTCAGGGGCCGCCCCCGACGCTGAGTAGGAGCCGGCGCCGTCGTTGAGGCGCACGTTCACGCCGCTGGCGGTGGGGCTGACGGTCACGAAATCGAGGTCGCCGTCGCCGTCGATGTCGCCCAGCGCGAGGAACCGCGGATTGACGAACGTGCCCGGATTGGGGGTGGTAGGGTGCGGCGTGAAGCCGCCCGCGCCGTCGTTGAGCTGCACGGTGGCGGTGAAGGCGCCGCCGTCGGCCGCCACGAAATCGAGGTCGCCATCGCTGTCCACATCCCCCACCGCGATGCACTGCGGCGTACCCGCCGGGTTCGTGACGAATACGCTGGTGCCCGACGGACGCTGGAAATTGCCCACGCCCGTGCCGCCCGTGGCCGTGGTAAACTGATGCACGTGCCCGGCCGCCAGATTCGCCCCGCCGCTGCCCTGCGCCGCCGTGGTGGAGACGAACACGGTTTCGCCCGGCCGGAAATCAGTGGCGGGATTGAAAGAGATAGTGTTTCCGCTGACCGATGCCGCGCCGCCCTGCGCGCCGCTCATTCGCCCGCCGCGCTGGTGGCTGAATACCTTGACGCTCGCCGCCGAAGCCGACGCGCCGCTCATCGGCTGCGAAAACGTGACGGCCACGCCACTGCCGACCGGCGCGGCGCGTTCGTTGCGCGTCGGCGCCAGCCCAGTGATCGTAGGCGCCTGCGCCAGCGCGGAGCCAACCACTAGGTAAGCCGCCACCGTCAGCCCCCAACGGGACCGGGAGCGCCACAAAATACGAAATGTACGCGCGGTGCGGAGTAAAAAAGCTGCCACGGTGTGATGAGTTAGTGGGGTACTGGAAGTGCGGCAAAACTACTTTTTCAGGGTAGCGAACCGGCTTTCGTACCCCCTACATAATGTGGCAGGGTCGGCCCGCGCTCAGCGGCGGCTGAGTACGGCGGTTGGGAATGGACCGCGAACCTCCGGTTCGCTCGCGGCTGAGCACGGTGGTTGGGCACGGCGGCTAAGAATGGCCCGCGAACCTCCGGTTCGCGGGCCATTGCCGCCGGGGGCGTAGCTTGGTGCTCGTGCCTCCGGTGTCGCTCACTCCCTTTTTCCGTGTGCTGTTGGCTGGCTGGCTGCTGCTGGGTCTGCGGCTTGCGGCTTGCGGCCAAACGCCGCTGCCGGCCGGCGTACGCCATTTCGATCTTACCGACGGCCTCCCGCATCGGCAGGTAAACTGCCTCTTGCAAGACCGCGCCGGGCTGCTGTGGGTCGGCACCGAGCGCGGGCTGGCGCGCTTCGATGGCGCGCGATTCGAATCAGTCGGCACCGATTCGGCGCGCGCCGCCTCCGGGCTGCTGGCCGGGCCGGTGTACGCGCTGGCCGAAGAGCCGGGGCGGGCGCTGTGGGCCGGCACCCCCACCGGCCTGCGCCGCCTCGACCTGCTGACCGGCCGCGAGACGCGCGTACGGGCCGACCCGACCGGCCGAACGCCCGACCACGCGCGCGTCTTCGCGCTGCTGCACACCCGCGCCGGGCGGCTCTACGCCGGTACCGCCGCCGGGTGGCTGCTGCGATGACGCGACTCGGCCACCTTCGAGCGGGTGGCGGCGCTGCCGGCCCCCGCCCGCTCCCCCGCCTGGATTAGCGGGCTTGACGAAGACGCCGCCGGGCGCGTCTGGGTCAGTACCCAGCACCACCGCGCGGCGTACTGCTACGACCCGCGCACCCGGCGGCTCGCGGCCGTTGCGGCGCCGTCGGGGCAACCGCAGTCGGTCACGGTGGCGCTGCCGCCTGACCGGCGCGCGGTCTATCTCAATTTCGCCATCGATGGCCTGTTCCGCTACGACTCGGCCACCGCGCGCCTGCACCCGCTGCTGCCCGGCCAGCCCGGCACCCGGCGCCAGCGCGAGACCCTGGCCGACGCCCGCGGCCGAATCTGGTACGGCTGGCTGTCCGGCTCGCTCGAACGGCTCGACCTCGCCACCGGCGCTGTCGCGGATTTGGGCCGCGGCCTGCCGTTCGTCGGGAATCTGCAAAGCACGTTTCTCGACCGCACCGGCACCGTCTGGCTCGGCACCCAGAACGGGCTGTTCCAGTTCCGCGAGCCAGGGCAGCGTTTCCGGCGGCTCCTCACCCAGCCCCCCGACACGGCCGTGACCCGGCGCTACTCCACGCGCGGCCTGTTGGAACTGCCCGACGGGCACTGGCTGGTGGCCTCGTACCGCGGCATTCTGCGCGTCGATCCGGCGCGCGGCGCCGTGGCGCGCACCTACCCCAGCATCACCCACGACGGCCGCCCGCTCGACCTGATCGGCTTTGCGCTGCTGCCCGATCCCGATTCGGCCGGGCGCGGGGTGTGGGTGCTCTCCGAAGGGCAGGGCCTGCTGTGGCTCGACTTACGCACCGGCCGCTACCGCCCCACCGAGCCGCACCCCGGCGCCAGTACGCGCCACGGCCGGGCGCTCGCCCGCGACGCGCACGGCCTCCTGTGGGCGGCGGGCTACGAAGGCTTGTTCACGCACGACCCGCGCACCCGCGTCACGCGGCTGTTCGCTGACCGGCGGCTCCGCCCGAGGCCCGCTACCTGCACAGCTACGCGCTGGCCCGGCGCGGGCGGCTGCTGTGGGTCGGCGCCGACGAAGGCTTGTGGGTGATCGACCCCGTGGCCCGGCGCGTCGTGCGGCGCTTTGCGACCGTGGGCAGCGGGGTGCGGGCGCTGTAGTTTGAAAGCGAAGCTGATACGGCCGCCGCGTGGGTAGGCACTACGGCCGGCCTCTACCGCCTGGCCCCGCGCACCGGCCGCGCGCGCCGCTACGGCCCCGAGCAGGGCCTGGCCGATGCCGTGGTGGATGGCCTGCTGCCCGGCACCGGCGCCCAGCTCTGGGTCAGTACCGACCACGGACTGAGCGTCCTCGACCGCCGCACGGGCCGCTGCACAAGCTTTTTCTACCCCGATGGCCTCGCCGACAACGAAGGCAACGTCGGGGTCGGCACTCCGCACGCGCGGCGGCGAGCTGGTGTTCGGCACCGTCAATGGGCTTACCGCATTCCGCCCGCAGCCGCTGCCTGCGCCGGTTCGCAGCCCCGTCCGGCTCACCCGCCTGACGTGGTTCGACGGCGCCACCGGCCGCCCGCGCGAGCGTCGTTTTGGGCTGTACGCCACGGGCGGCACCCTGCCCAGCCTCACGCTCCAACCGGGCGACTTGTTTTTCGGCGCCTCGTTCGTGCTGACCGACTTCGACGACCCCACGCACCACTGCTACGCCTACCGCCTCGCCGGTTTCGACCGGGGTTGGAATGCGGCCGATGCCACCCACTCGCTCCGCTACACGTCACTGCCGCCCGGCGCCTACACCCTCTGGCTCCGCGCCACCGGCCGCGATGGCGCGTGGCAGCCCGCCCGCACCGCGCTGCGGATACGGGTGCTAAGTCCGGTCTATCAGCGGTGGTGGTTCGTGCTGCTGAGTGCGGTGGCCGTGGCGGGCATCATCTGGGCGGTGTGGCGGGCGCGGCTGCGCCGCGTCCGCGAGCTGGCGCAGGTGCGGATTCGGCTCGCCGCCGACCTGCACGACGAAGTAGGCGCCTGGCTCACCCGCGTGAGTATGCACACCGAGCTGGCCCGTACGGCCGGTTACGCCCCCGACCGCCAGCAGCAGCAGCTCGCCCGCATCGCCGACGCCAGTCGCCAGGCCATCGCCACGATGAGCGACGTGGTATGGGCCGTGGACGCCCGCAATGACCGCCTCGGCGACCTCGTGGGCCGGATGCAGGAACAAGCCGAAGCCCTGCTGACGCCCGCCGGCCGTGCCTACACCTTCCGCCAGCAGAATCTGGACCCGGCCCGCTTGCTGCCGCCCGCCGTGCGGCAAAACCTCTTCCTGATCTACAAGGAAGCCCTCCACAACATCATCAAGCACTCGGCCGCTCCCACGGTCAGCATCTTCGTCGGCGTCGGCCCGGACGGCTTTTTTCACCTCGACATCCACGACCACGGCCCCGCCAAACAGCCCGCCACGCCCGGCTCCGGCCAGGGCTTGCGGAATATGGAATTGCGCGCCAAAGCCATCGCAGGCGCGGCGCTGGTGGTGGAGAAAGCAGCGAGGTATCGGGTGTGGATGCGGGTACGGCACTAGGCGCACCGTAGTCCAGAAACCCGCAACTGAGTGCGCCAGTCGGAATGGACCGCGAACCTCCGGTTCGCTCCCACGGCATCGGCAACGAGTACTCGGCGTTCCCTAACCGCCGTGCCTAACCGCGAGCGAACCGGAGGTTCGCGGGTCGGGGCGTATCCTACCCAAAGATGTAGCCTCTGTCCCTCCCTACTCCGCCTCTCCCACCCCGTAGCTTTGCCCGGTTATGATTCGGGTAGCAATCATCGAAGACGACCTCGTGGTGCGGGAGGGGCTGTGCGAGTACTTCAACTCGCAGGTGGAGTTTACGTGCGCGCTGGCGGCGGGGTCGATGAAAATGGCGCTGGCGGCGCTGCCGGCCGTGCCGGGCATCGACGTGGCGCTCCTCGACCTGGGGTTGCCGGGGATGGGCGGCCTGGAAGGAATGCCGCACCTGCGCGCCCGGTTTCCACAGCTCGATATCATCGTCCTGACCGTCTATCACGACGCGCACCGCATTTATCAGACGCTGTGTGCGGGCGCCACGGGCTACCTGCTCAAAAGCACACCGCTGCCCGACATCCGCGACGCCGTGGCGACGGTACACGGCGGCGGGTCGGTGATGTCGCCGGACGTGGCGCGGAAGGTACTGGCGCACTTTCAGCCCGTGGCACCGGCGGTCACTTCGTCGCAACTCACCCCGCGCGAGCGCCAGATCGTGGATGCGCTTATCGAGGGAATGAGTTACAAGCTCATCGCCGACCACCTCGACCTCTCCATCGATACCGTACGGTTTCACTTCCGCAACATCTACAAAAAGCTGCACATTAACTCGCAGACCGAGTTGATGGCGAAGGTGCTGCGACGCGAGGTATGACGCCTGCCGCTGGCCCCTGACGGGCGCAACAACCCCCACCCCACCCCCTCGGTATAACGGGCCGTTTTCCTGCCTTCCCCTGAAAACCTGTCCGTATGCCTTTTTACCTCTCACGCGGCGCCGTGGCCGGGCTGCTGGGCGTGTTGCTGTGCTTGTTGGTTGCGTGTACCGCCGCCCAAACACCGGCCCAATCGCCCGCTCACTCGGTCTATCTGATCGGCAACACGGCCCGTACGCCGCTCACCGAAACCCGTCTGGCGGCCGTGCGCCAGACCCTGCGCCAGACGGGCCACCCGTTTACGCTGGTACACCTGGGCGATGTGGCCGGCCCCGCCGGGCTGCCCGCCGACCGGCCCGAAACCGCTCAGGACCGCGCCGCCATCACGGCGCGCCTCGACGCGCTGACCGGCCTGGTGGCGGGGCTGCCGGACGGGCGCCTCGTGGTGGTGCCCGGCGATAAGGATTGGGCCAACGGCCGCCCCGACGGCCTGCGGGCCGTGCGCCGCCTCGAAGCGTACCTCAAAGACCACGGCGCCGACGTGGTGGCGCCCGGCCGCGGCTGTCCCGGCCCGGAAGTCATCGACGTGGCGCCCACCGTGCGGCTGGTGGCCGTCAACTCGGCGTGGTTTACGCACCGCTTCGACCGGCCCGAAGAGCCGGATACCGACTGCAAAACGCTCTCGGCAGAGCAGTTTCAGGAAGACCTGGACGATGCCATCGGCGACGGGCGCGGGCGGCGCCACGTGCTGGTGGTCGGCCACCATCCGGCCGTGAGCAACGGCACCTACGGCGGGCGCATTCCGCTCAAGCGGCACCTGTTTCCGGTGGATAAAACGGCCGTGCCGCTGCCGGTGCTGGGCAGCATCTACGCCGCCTACCGCCAAAACGTGGGCACCCCGCGCGATGCGGCGTTTCCCGGCTATCAGGCGTTCAGCAAGGCGCTGCTCGGCGCGCTGCGCGACAACCCCGGCGCCGTCTATGCCGCCGCGCACGACTATTCGTTGCAGCTGTTGCCGGTGGAGGGCGGCTACCAACTCGTGAGCGGCTCGCTGACCAAGCACGAGGCCGTGGGCGCCGACCGCACCGCGCGCTTCAACCACAATGAAGAAGGCTTCGCGCGGCTCGACTATTTCGACGACGGCACCGCGCGCGTGACGTTTCTGACGTTTGAGCGCAAGGACGCCACGACTGCCGGGCAAGCCTTCGCCACTACGCTCTACCGCACGCCGTGCGCCCCGGCTCCGGCCGATGCGCCCGATGCGCCCGCCAACGAGGCGTTTCCGTGCGAAACGGGCGGCGCAACCGCCGCGCCCCAGCTCGCCGACGCGCCCGCGCCCGGCGGCGGCCCCACCACCGTGGTGCCGGGGCCGGAGTACCGGGGCGGGCCGGGCAAGCGCCTCTTCATCGGGCCGCTCTACCGCCGCGACTGGACGACGCCCGTGCGCGTACCGACCCTCGACCTCGCCACCACCCACGGCGGGTTGCGGCCCCTCGGGCAGGGCGGCGGGCGGCAGACGACTTCCTTGAAACTCGTCGGGGCCGATTCGCTCGAATACGTCTTTCGCTCCGTCGATAAGGATTTGCAGGGCGCCCTGCCACCCGAGCTGCGGAACACGGTCGTGGCGAACATCCTGCGCGATGTCACTGCCACTTCGCAGCCGTACTCGGCGCTGGTGTGCGGGCGCCTGCTCGACGCCACCGACATCCTGCACGCGCGGCCCGCGCTCTACCGCCTGCCCGACGACGCGGCCCGCCTCGGCCCGTACCGCGCGCGGTTCGGAGGACTGCTCGGCACCCTCGAAGACCGCCCGCGCGACCCCGAGCGCGGCCACGAGAAAGGCTTTGGCGGCTCGGACGACATTTCGTCGTCGTTCGCGCTGTTTCGCCGGCTCTACAAAGACAACGATACCCACGTCGATGCCGTGGCCCTCACGCGCGCGCGGTGCTTCGATATGCTCGTGGCCGACTTCGGCAAGCACGAAGACAACTGGCGCTGGGCGGGGTTCGAGCAGAAGACGGATTCGGGCAAAAAGCTCATTTACCGCCCCATTCCGCGCGACCGCGACCAAGCCTTCACCCGCTGGGACGGCCTGCTCACCTGGACCGCCAACCGCGAGTGGGCCGTGCCGAGCATCGAGGGCTTCGCGCCGCACATCCGGGGACTTGAAAGCCTCAACTGGCCCGCCCGCCACCTCGATAGGGTGCTGCTCGCGGGCGCCACGCGCGAGCAGTGGCAGGCGGCGGCGCGCTACCTGCAAACGCGCCTCACGGGGGCCGTCATCGACTCAGCGGCCGATGCGCTGCCGCCTGAGCTGCACACCACCACGGGCGCCGAGTACAAGGCGCGGCTGCGCTCGCGGCTGGCCGACTTGCCGCGCGCCGCCGACGCGTATTACCGCAAGCTGAGTCGGTTCGTGGACGTGACGGGCTCGAACAAGGGCGAAGTGTTTCGGGTGGAAAGACTGGCCGGCGGCGATGTGCGCGTGCAGATTTTCGACCGGCAAAAGGGCACCGACGCGCCCGACGGCCCGGCGTTTTACGACCGCACCTTCCACCGCCGGGAAACCAAGGAAATCCGCCTCTACGGCCTCGACGGCCACGACCGCTTCGAGGTGACGGGCCGCGCGCGCCGCTCGATTCTGCTGCGCGTGGTGGGCGGCGCCGACGACGATAAGGTCGTGGACGACTCGCGCGTGTGGGGCCTGCGGCGCCTGACCAAAGTCTATGACACCCGCGATACGGACGTGGCGCGCGGCCCGGAAGTCAACGACAACCGCTCTGACCGCCCCGACATCAACCGCTACGACCGGCGCGGCTTCGAGTACGACGGCTACACGCCGCTCTTCAACCTCCTCTACAACCAAAACGACGGCTTCGGCGTGGGCGCGGGCTTCTCGTACGACAAGCAGGGCTGGCGCAAGCCCGATTTCAAGAGCCAGTACGGCATCTACGGGCAATACACCACCGGCGGCAACCGGCAGCTCACGGCCTTCATCCGCTACCGCCACGTGTTCGGCGAGTGGGATTTCGCGGGGCTGGCCGAGTACGGCGACGCCTACCCGTTCTACAACTTCTTCGGCCTCGGCAACGACACCCGCAAGGACGAAACCCGCTTCGCCGACCGCTTCTACCGCGCCCGATTCAGCGGCCCGCGCGCCGAAGCGGCCCTCGAACGGCGGTTGCTGCGCTCGAAAAGCCGCTTCCGCGCGGGGGTGCTCTACGAAGATTTCCGCAGCGAGCTACCCGCCAACTCGGTGCTGGCGCCCGACAACGCCGGGCAGCTCACGCGCGAGCAGCTCAAGGTGAGCACCGACAACCAGCGCCTCGCCGGCTTCCGCGCCGAGCTCGACCTCGACTTCCGCGACCGCGCCTTCTTCGCGCGGCGCGGGGTGCGGTTTTTTGGGCGCTACACCGGCTACGGCCAGCTCGCCGTCAGCGACCCGTTTGGCGGTGAGGCGCCTGACGCGCTCCGCACGTTCAGCGTGAGCGAGGGCTTCGCCGAATACTACGGCACGGCGCGCGTGGGGCTGCCGGTCACGCTGGTGGTCAAGGGCGGCGGCGCCACCGTGAGCGGCAACAACGGCTCGGTGCCGTTCTACAAGTTCCCGCAATTGGGGCAGAACCAGAACCTGCGCGGGTATGTCCGCAACCGCTTCACGGGCGATGCCGTGGCCTATCTCAACACCGAGCTACGCGTGGCCGTGGGCAAGGTGCAGAGTGCGGTGCTGCCGTTTTCGTATGGGCTGGTGGGGTTTTATGATATGGGCCGTGCCTACGTCGATGACCGGGCCCCCGGTGGCACCCGCGCCGGCTACGGCGGCGGCGCCTACATCGCGCCGCTAGTGGATAGGTTCGCGCTGTCGGTGCTGTATGGGATGAGTGCGGAGGAGAGCGGGTTGATTCAGGTGGCGGCGGGGTTTCGGATTGATCAGTGAGGGGGGCTTTTTAGTGTTCAGCCGTCGCGTGGCCCACCCGCCGTGGGCTACCCTAGTTTACCACCACCAACCGCCGCGTGACGGCGCCCACCCGCACTAGGTAACTGCCTGGCCGCAACCCGCGCACATCCACCCGGTACGGCCCGGCGCCGGGCAGGGGCGTCGTTAGCACGACCCGCCCCACGGCATCGAGTACGCGCGCCGTGAGGGGGGCGTGGTTGGTTGGGCCGGTTAGTTCTACCCACACGTCGGTGGCGCGTACGGGGTTGGGCGTCAGGTGCCACGCGATGGCAGAGGCTTCTTCGTCGGCGCGGCCCGTGATCGTGCGGAGGCGCAGCGGGTAATCTTCGGTTTCGCCGCTGGAGGCATTGGCGCACGGGTCGGTAACAGGGCCTTCGAGAGTGGTTTGGACGCGTACGCGCAGGCGCACCGGCCCTGGGGGCGTGTTGGCGGGCACCGTGAACGAGACGATCCGGGGAGTGCCGGTGCTGGTGGTACTGAAGAGCTGCTCGTTGGCGTCGGCAAAATCGCCGTCGTGGTTAAGGTCGAGCCACGCCCCGGCGTAGAGCGAGGTGCCGCTGGGCCATTCGAGGCGCATCGTGGCAGCGGCGCCGACGGTGAGGGCGCCCGAGTCGGCGGCGAAATACGTGAAATCGCCGCAGCCATTGGCCATATTGTTGATGACCGTGGTGGCGCCCTGCGTGAGGCGTACGCCATCGAGGTAGCGCGTGGGGTTGGGCGCGCAGTTGGGGTTGGCATTGACGGGGATGCAGTAGGCGCCGGGCGGGGCCGCGTAGGTGGCCTCGTTCGAGAACGCTCCGGCCGCGTTGATGGGCTTCACGCGGTAGGTCAGCGCCCCGGCGGGCGGCGCGGGGTCGGTGAAGGCGGTACCGCCGGGCAAGGTGTAGCCGATGGTGGCGAACGACGCCGTGGCCGACGCTGCCCGCTCAACGAAATAGCCTAGCTCGGTGGTGGCGAGGTCGGTCCAGGTGAGGCGGGCAGCGCGGCCGGGGGCGGCGGCTATGGTCAGGTTGGCGGGGGGCGTGGGGTCGGAGTCGGCGCAGGCCATTTGGGCGGCGTGGTGCAGTTGGTAAGCTGCCTGGGCGCGGGCCATTTGTCCGGCGCTGGGGCGCATACGTCCCTGGCACGACGACCAGTAGCCCATCACATTGTCGAGATACGGCGCGTAGCGGGCGCCGTTGGCATCGAGGGTGGTGCCGGTGTAGGTGCAGCCCGTGGCGGTGGCGCCCGACTGGCCGTAGGGGTCGGCGGGCGTATCGCAGACCAGATCGCCAGCGGTAGCGCAGTTAGAGCCGTCGGCCAGCTCGTCGGGCGAATTGCTGTCGCCCTGCGTATGGATGAGGTCGAAGGCGTGGCCCAGCTCGTGCGTGAGGGTGCGGATGTTGATGCAGGCCATCAGTACGCGCCGGCCGGAGGTGCCGGGGTAGTAGGCGTAGCCGCAAGCCGCAATGCCGGAGCGGGTGCGGATCGACTGCACGAAGTAGATGTTGAACGTACCGGCTACGTCGCGCGGGTCGGCGAGGGCGTATTCTTCGAAGCCATCGAAGGCGAGGTAGGTCGAATCGTCCACGAAATCGATTTGTCCGCAGGCGTAAAATTGCACACCCGCCGCCGCAAACCGCTCATTGACGCCCACCAGCGCACGGTAGATATCGGCCGGGGGGGTGCCGCCCTGCCCGGCGCTGTCGCGCACGACGTGCAGCTTCAGCGGCACATACGTGAGCGATACCGGCGCGCGGCGCGCGGCATTTTGCGTGCTGAGGCGGTGCACGGCGGGCAGTTCGTCGAGCATCCGCTGCCACTGGCCGGGCGTGAGCGGCGGCGTACCGCACGCGCGGAAGGGCGCGGCGGGGGTTTGGGCGCGGGCCGTGGCGGCGGTCAGCAGCAGCCCGACAGCCGACAGGAAGATGCGAGAGACGAGGTAGTGCATAGGAATACAAATATGGGTACTGGTTGGGGGTTCTTGATGCGCCTGCGAGCTGTAGCGCCGAGTATTGGCGGTATGGCTGTAGCGCCGAGTATCACTCGGCGACTGACGCTCGGCGGCTACGGCGGTTGCGCGTCGCCGAACCGCATTGCCCAACCGCCATCGCCGAGTGATACTCGGCGCTACAGCCCGCAGACGCGAAGACGCGTCTCTACTTTTGCTCAACCGGCACCGCTGCCGGATGCTTCGATTCTATGACTCACATTTCTACGCCTCCCCCTCGCCCCCCTGACCACCCCCAGCCGTTGCGGCTGCTGGTGGTCGAAGACAACCCGCTGCACGCGCAGGCCCTGCGGGTGGGGTTGCGGCAGTTGGGCTATACGGTGCTGGGCGTAGCCGCCACCCCCGACGAAGCCCGCCGCCTGTTCCGCGCCGATCCGCCCGACGTGCTGATCCTCGACATTCACCTGGCGCTGGATGAGGATGCAGAAGACACCGAAGCCGCCGCTGCCGCCGACGGCATCACGCTGGCCGCCGAGCTGCGCCGCACCCACGCCACGCCGCTCGTTTTCCTGACGTCGTTGGCCGATGATGCCACGTTTCGGCGCGCGCAACAAGTGGCCCCGGCGGCGTTTCTGATCAAACCCTTCGACCCCGATACCCTGCGCCGTGCCCTCGAACTGGCCGTGGCACGGGCGGCCGGACTGCTACAATCGGCCGGGTCAGCCGACGATTCTCCGGCTGAATTGGCCACCTCAACCGTGGTGGGGCTACTGACCGACAGCGTGTTCGTGCGCCACGCCGGGCGGCTCGAACACGTGCGCCTCGCCGACGTGACGCACCTCAGCGCTGACCGCTCGCACTGCGAAGTATGCCTGACCAGCGGCACCCGCTACGCCCTGCGCGCCACCCTGAGCGAGGTAGAAGCCCGGCTGCCGCCGCAGCGCTTCGTGCGGATTCATCGCTCGCACATCGTGGCCTGGGCCGCCATCGACGCCGTGGACCCCACCACGATGGAAGTACGCCTGCACAACGGCGTCCGGCTGCCCCTGAGCCGATCGCACCGCGATGATCTGCTCGGTACGCTGCCGCAATTGGGGTAGAGACGCGTATTCGCGTCTCCGCGGCACGGCACGACCCAACCGCCGCCCCTAACCGCCGGAGACGCGAATACGCGTCTCTACGCTACACGGCACAACCCAAGCGCCGCCCCTAACCGCCGCCCGCCTAAAAATTATCTTTGCCCCACTGGTGGTGGTCAATTTTTAGTGCAAACGAATGAGATGGTGTAGCGTGTGGCTGATGGCCAGTCTGTTGCTTACGGCCCACCCGGCCCACCCGGCCCACCCATCGGCCGCCACCGACAGCCTGCGCCGCCTCCTGGCCGACCCGCGCCGCCCCGACACCGTGCGCGCGCAGGCGGCGGCCCAATTAGCCCGCACCGATGCCGACCAGCTTCGGGCCTTGCGGTTGTTTGAGCAGGCGCTGGCGCTGGCCCCTGCCTCCGCGCTGCATCTGCGCCTCGAATTGCTGACGCAGCTGGCCGTCGCGCAGGGCCGGTCCGGCGATCTGGCATCCTCCCTTCGCACCCAGCAGCAGCATTTGGCGCTGGCGCGGCGCCTGCACAAACCCGCCGCCCAAACCATCGCGCTGCACAATATGGCCGTGGTGGCCGAAGCCCTGGGCGATGCCCCCGGCGCCATTCGCTACTTCGAGCAGGCGCTGGCCGTGCCGGGGACGCCCCCTTCCGAACGGTTATCGGCGCAGGCCGCTATGAGCCAGACCCTAGCCTACAGCGGGCGCCCCACCGGCGCCGCCCAGGCCGAACGGCTGATTCTGAAAACCCTGGCCGAAGCCGAGACGGCCTTCGCCGCCCGGCAGATTCCGCGCACGACGTACAACACCGTCGTGCTGATGGCGGGCCGGATACTACTCGAAAACGACCACGCCGCCCGTGGCGTAGCCCTGGCCCGCCGCGAACTGGCCCGGTTGGCGCCGTTGCTGCAAGCCACCCGCCCGGTCGCTGATGATGTAACCACCGCCGCCGACCTCCAGCTCACCCTCGCCGACGGCCTGCTGATGCAGGAACGCTATGCCGAGGCCGCCCGCGAGGCAACAGCCAGTCTGGTGCTGGCCCGGCAGACCCACCTGCCCGGCCCCGAAATGAATCTGCTGCCGACGCTGGTAGCAACCCTCGAAAAAGCTGGCGACCCCGTGGGCGCCCTGCGCTACCAACGCCGCCTCGGGCACCTCACCGACAGCCTTACCGGCGTGGCCCGCGCGCAGGAGGCGCAGCGGCTGCAAACCCAGTTCGAAACCCGCGAGAAGGAGGCGCGCATCCGGTCGTTGGCGCAGGAGATCGAACTGGCGCAGGCCCGCGCCGCGCGGCAGCAGCAGCGCCTGTGGGCGCTGGTGGCCGTGCTGGGCGCCGTGTTGGCGGGCGCGGCGGTGGGCGCCTGGCTATATGTGCGCCTGCGCCGCTCGCAGCAGCGGCTGCAACGGCTCACGGGCCTCAAAGACCAGCTTTTTGCCATCATCGGGCACGATTTGCGGGCGCCCGTGGTGGGGTTTCAGCAAGTGGCGCCGCTGCTGCACAGCCTCGCCGCCGCCCCCGACCCCGCCGAGCTGCGCGCGCTGGCCCAGGCCTTCGAGCAGAACGCCACGCAGCTCGTGAGCCTCCTCGACAATATGCTGCACTGGGGCCGCGTGCAAACGCAGGCGCTGGCGGTACAGCCCGAATCGGTGGCCCTCGCCGCCGTGCTGGCCGACGAAATCCGGCTCCTGCACCCCGCCGCCGCCGCCAAGCAGGTACGCGTACACCTCGACGTACCGCCCGACCTGCCGCCCGCCCACACCGACCCCACGCTGCTGCGCGTGGTGGTGCGCAACCTGCTGGCCAACGCCGTGAAATACACCCGGCCGGGCGGCGACGTGACGCTATCGGCCGCGCTCGCTGCCGACGGCCACACGCTCCGCGTCCGCGATACGGGTGTGGGGATGTCGGCCGCCACCCTGGCCGCCGTGCTGCACCCCGACGCGCCGCGCCGCAGCCGCCGGGGCACGGCCGGCGAGGCGGGTACCGGCCTCGGCTTGCGCGTGTGCCTGGCCTTCGCGCAGGAGTTGGGCGCTACCCTTCGCGCCGACAGTGTGCTTGGGCAGGGCACTACGTTTGGGTTGGGGCTGCCGGGGCGGTGAGGGTACCCAACTACGTGGGCGCTTCTCTCTTCTCTCTTCTCCCTTCTCCCTTCTCCCTTCTCCCTTCTCCCTTCTCCCTTCTCCCTTCTCCCTTCTC